>Ga0315295_10005802_pt1 | contig 10549 bp, 6 predicted proteins | sample YL17G14_0_MG_FD_204453 | JGI IMG/M metagenome (GOLD analysis project Ga0315295, IMG submission 204453) | Sediment microbial communities from Yellowstone Lake, YNP, Wyoming, USA - YL17G14_0 | ecosystem: Environmental > Aquatic > Freshwater > Lake > Sediment | place: USA: Wyoming | collected...
GACCCACTGGGCGGTGTTTCACGCCCGGGTCTTGGCACCGATCATGGAGGGTTCGGCCCCGCCGTCCGTCGCCGAGCTCTGCGCTCGGTATGGCATTGCCAGCACCAGTAGGGTGTCCAACATGATCGTTACAGTGAAACGAAGGTTCCGGGCCGCCCTCGTGCGTCACGTGCGTCCACTCGTGGCGTCGGATGCCGAAGTCGATGCCGAAATTCGTGACCTGATGGCAATCCTGTCCAAGAACCGCGCAAGATCTTGAGGCGTTCCGCATACTTCATGCCAGCAGCGCGCCGTCTGTTCTGCACTGGCGGTGATGGACGTGCAGGGGACTTCGAGAACTGCACTTGGTTGGGGAGATTTTGGGGCATGAAGGATTCCATGTTCCGGCTTGGCGGCGATCAACTGGCAGACCTTCTGAGGGTCGGCCTGGAGCCCGAATCCTCGGGAGGGGAGCGGGACAGGTCTGTCGCCGGCATCCTCGCAGCCAAACTGGCCAGTGAGCTTCCTCTCGATGTCTCGGTGGCCGACTCCCTTCCCGCTGTCCTCGGGCGTGCGTGCGACAGCATGGCTGCGTATCGTGGCCGCTCCACAGCCGAGCTTCTGCTGGATCTGCGTGTGGATGTGGACGCCCTGGTGACCCTGAAGGATTACGCGAAGGAACTCGTGAGGCGCAGCCGGTCTGACGTGACAACAGCCGTGGCCACAGTCCTCTACTATGCCTCAATTGCCTCGGCGATTGTCCTCCACGACGCCAAGATCACTCAGCACGATTACAGACGGCTGGCCCGTTCGTTCGTCGAGCTTGAGGAACAGCCGTGGCTCCCGCCGAGCCTGCTGACGCTCGTTGCAGGGGCGCGGGTAATCTGCCAGATGAAAGCGCGGGAAGAGGTTGTGAAGGGAGTGCGATAGCGTTCGTGCTCGGAGGGCCTGGTTGTCCTAGAGCGGTTCGCCTCGCGGAACCGCTGGCTGCCGACGACACGAAGGACCCCACCAGGTAAATGGTGTGAGAGTGGACAAAGCCAAGGAGACAGACGATGACACGCACCGCCGAACTGATTTATGAAGTCTGGCCGGAGGCCGGCCCGCTACCAGAGGAGATGGAACCGCGCGCCCTCGGATCCACAGGCCCCACTGGACCCACCGGCCCGGGCGGACGAACCGGCGGCCCTGGCCATAGCGGGCCCACGGGGCGACCCGGGCGCAGCGGTAGCCCAGGCCGCACGGGCTCGCTGGGTCGGACCGGTCGCAGCGGCTCATTTGGCCGCACCGGCCCGATCGGACCCGTTGGCCGTACCGGTTTCTACGGTCCTCCCGGCAAGACGGGCCGCACGGGCCGCACCGGCCCCAAGCTCGCCATCCTCAAGCTTGGCCGGAAATGGCGCGGCCTCACCTGCGCCGAGGCGCCGATGGCCTGGTTCTTCGACGTGGCCACCATCAGGATTCCCGACGACGATGACGCCGTGCAAGCGGCCATCGATCCTCTGTTCGTCGAAGCCTGCGAGCCCGGGACCATCCGGGTACTGACCACCCAAGCCGACACGCCCCTTTCCGGTTCGGTTGGCGCGCACGTCAATGCCCACAATCAGGTCATGATACGCTGTCCCCCCGGTCTGATCCGTCCTTTGTCGGTCACGATCATGCTGGCGGGGATTCGGCGCGGCCAGACTGAGCGGTTCCCCGTCTTCACCGAGGAGCAGGCACGCCGGAACAACGCGTTCTGGGCCCAGGCGACAGGTGCCCCGGCAATGGCGGCCGCAGGAAAGTAGGAAAGGGGCTTCCGGTGGCGCTCTGGTACCACTGCGGCAATGGCTGGGTGAAGACGCTGGGGTTCGCACGCTCCAGGCTCGGGACGGACGCGTACTTGTGTTGTCCGGGGCCCTCCCTCGCCCGGGTGGACGCCGCTACCCTCAACGGTCCCGGCAGGATGGTTTTCGCCGTCACCACCGCCTATCCCGCGGTCCGCCCTGACGTGTGGGTGGGCACGGATGTGCCGGAGTGCTACAACCGCCGCCTGTGGGCCGAACCGTTCATCAAAGTCGTTCGGGGCAACTACGGCGACCTCGTCTGCCAGGGGCGCCTCCTACGGGACTTCCCGAACGTCTTTTTCGCCGACATCGACAACGCACCGTTCCTGGAGATGCTGGACCGTCGGAGCCACGATGCGGTCTTCGTCTGGAACCACAACACGTTCACGACCGCGCTGCACCTGATGATCTGGATGGGAGCGAGGCGAGTCTTCTTCGTGGGATGCGACTTCGGCGGCGCGGCCGACTACCACGACGGCCGCAAGCTGGCCGAGACCCATCGCTCGGAGAATCGGCACCTGTACGCCAATCTGGTCGCCGACGTTCGGCAACTGGCGCCGGCCGCCAAGAGCCGCGGGATCGAGCTGGTGAGCTGTACGCCGGGCTCCCCCCTCAACGAGTTCCTTCCGTTCGTGGGCTTGGCCGATGCCCTGGCCCAGTCCGAGGCGAGTGCGCCTGACGGAACCGCACCGCTGCTGCACGCGGCCGACGCCGAGCTCTGCCAGTGGCAAGGCAACCCGAGCCATGACCGGGGCATTCTGGTCGCCGGCGTGGACGCCGACGTCGATTGGCTGATACCGTGGTGGTTCGAGAACCTTCGAAAACACAACGACCTCCCCGTTGCCTTTGCGGACTTCGGCATGTCCACCGCCATGCACGAGTGGTGCGCCCAGCGCGGCCTGATCGTAGATGTGACCGATGTGCCGGTACCGTCGCTCAGCTTTCGGAAACCGTTCGCCATCCTGCGGGCGCCTTTCAGGAAAATGCTCTGCCTCGAACCCGACTGCGAGGTGCGGGGGCCCGTCGCGCCGCTCCTGGATCGCTGTCGCGACGGCCGACTCGGTTTGGCGCCGGCGGCGCCGGGCCGATCGGTTGCCGCAGAGGCGGAAGGCGGCTGGTTTGCGATGTGCCCTCCCGACACGTTGATGTGGGACGCCGGGGTCGTTGCCGTCTGCCACGGGCACTCCGTTATTGCAGACTGGGCGGCGGAGGCCCTGGCTGGGAAGCACCCCTACAGGGGCGACAACGAAGCTCTGGCCCTGGTAGTCGCACGCGGCGGCTACGGGGTCGATCAGATACCCCTGACACTTGCGTTCAACCGCCATCGCGGTCCGGACAACGGGGCGACGGTCTTTCACTGGACGGGGCCAAGAGGCAAGGTGCTTCTGAAGCAGCGGCTCGACGCCGAGGCGGCGACCTCCGCGTCGTCGGTCGCTCCAGCCCCGGAATGGGCCTGCATCCCCAGCGACGAATTCGGCGTCATGGTGCCCGTCTGCCGGGGTCAGGAAGACCTCGTCCATTGGTGGTGGTGGGCTTACGCACGTCACAATCAATGGCCTGTGGCCTTCTCCGACTTCGGCATGGGCGCGGAGACGCGACGCTGGTGTGCGGCCCGCGGACGCATCGTTCCCCATGGGGCGCCCTCCGGCGTCGCAGGATGGTTCCGCAAGCCTTTCGCCCTGCTGCAAAGCCCCTTCAAGTGCACGGTCTGGGTCGACCTGGATTACGAAGTCCGTGCCGACCTTTCGAAGATAGAGGTTCTGCGCGATGGGCGCGTGGCTTTGGGTTGCGACTGGTCCTATCAGACCGCTCTCCGCCGACGGTTGCCATTCAAGGGCCCTTGCTGGTCGAGCGGACTCGTCATCGTGAACCACGGGAACCCGCTGATCGGAGCGTGGGCCGAGGCGGTCATCGAGAAACGGTCCGGTTTTCGCGGCGACCAGGAGATTCTGAGCAGCCTCCTGAGCAACGGTTGGGAGAACACCCTCACAGAGATCCCCATCAACCTCGTGCGCTCAAGGCAAGAGGGCGAGGACGATGGTCTTGTGGCCATGCACTGGAGCGGGCCAGGCGGCAAGGGAGCCATCCGTCGGGCCTGGTCGGCCATCCAGGCCGGAGTCTGTGCTGACATGCGGTCGGCCTTCTGGCGCGACTGGGCTCACGCGGCACCAGCGATGGATCACGGCGTGATTGTTGGGCTCGACGAGGGCCAGGAGTGGATGCTGGACTGGTGGTGGTCGCACTATTCCGCTGAGAACGACTTGCCGGTGTTGTTCGTGGATTTCGGCATGGGCCAAGCGGCCCGCAACTGGTGCACCCAGCACGGGCTCCTCTCCGAGCCGACGGCCCTTGACTGTTACGGCTGGTTCAAGAAGCCGCTGGCCCTTCTCGAATCGCCTTTCAGAAAGGCCATCTGGCTGGACCTGGACTGCGAAGTGCGCGGCCCGCTTGATCGGCTATTCGAGTTCTGCAGGGACGGGGGAATCGGGATGACGCTTGACCGCGGCAGCCCGCAGCCTTTCCGGGAATCCATGCCGCCGGAGGCCCCGATCTACAACAGCGGCGTGGTGGTGTTCAACCACGGCGACCCGGTCGTGCCTCAGTGGGCCTCCATGACCCTGGCCTTGATGTCGGACCATCCCGGCGATGCCCGCTATGGACAGCCGGGTGACCAGGAGACCCTGGCGCTTGCACTGTGCCGCTGCGCCCCAAGCCGCGTCCGCGAGATTCCGATGGACCTGGTCCGCCTGCGCCTTAGCGACGGCGACGGGCCGGCCCTGGTGATGCACTGGACAGGGCCGGTGGGGAAGCAGCGGATCAGGGAGTGCATCGCGCAGAGTCAGCCTGACGATCCGAAAGCCGCGGTTACACCCTGACCGCGAGACGCTCACGGCAATCGGTGCAGGGCGCGGCCGCCTCTGAGCCGTGCTGCCGGGGGGACGGCACGGTGGGACAGAGCCGGGACTCCACCCCCGCGGCCGCGCCTATCGGGCCCTCTCCCGGCTAGGGCGATGGCGCCGGCGCAGCACGCTCGCGCTCCAGCGGGTGAGGCGCGGTTTCGTCCGCAGGGGGGCTTTCCTCTGAGTCGCCGACCTCGGCTTTCTCTCCCTGCGCCTCCAGCGCTAACACCAGGCTCTTCCTGACGCGAAGGGTCAGAGGATCCTGCTCGCCAAGAGAGCGCCGGCGCTCATTGAGCACATGCCTGTACAGCCGCTCCGCCTCATCGTACTTCCTCTGCCAGCGCAGATCGTCGGCCAGACGCTCCTCGGACGCCAGCGTGCCGACATGCTCTCTTCCAAGGATTCGCTGCCGGACCTCGAGCACCTCCCTGTGGAGCGACTCCGCCTCTCGATAGCTGCCCTGGCTATGAAGGTCGTCGGCCAGGCTGTCCTTGGACGTCAGGGTATCCGCATGCTCATTTCCCAGGAGCCACAGACGGACTTCGAGCACTTGTCTGTCGATGGTCTCTGCCTCACGGACCCTGCCGTTATCATGCAGGTGGCGAGCCATCTCGATGACCGGAAGCACTGCTTCAAGGACTTCCTTCTTCGGCACACCATCTCCCAATTGGGGTTCCTCCGAGCTTGGTAGGTCTCCCTCGCCAGCCCACACCAACTCGTCCAGCGCATCACCCAGAGTTCTCGCCGACCTAAGTGTCACGGCGCTGTTCGGGCCCAGGGACGACCAGCAGACCTCAGCCAGTCGCCTGTGCAACGCCAGTGCATCCCTGCGTTTGCCCTGGTCCCAGAGGGCATTGGCAAGGTCACGCATGGACGAGAGCGTGCTGAGATCCTCTTCGCCGAGGACACGCTGGCGAATCTGGACTATCTGCCTGTACAGCGCCTCGGCTTCGCCCCGTTTGCCCTGATTCCACAATGTGCAGGCCAGGTCCTTCGTGAAAATGAGGGTCTCGGAATGCTCCTTCCCCAGGACCCGCTGGGCCGCCTCGATCACCCGCTTCTGGAGCGTCTCGGCTTCGTCGTACCGCTCCTGGTCAGCCTGAACCATGGCCAGGTCATTCATCGATCTCAGCGTATCGGGACTATCTTCTCCCAGAATCCTCACGCGTGCCTGTAGGACTTCCCGGTGCAACTGCTCCGCCTCGGAGGCCCGCTTCTTGACGCCCAGGATGTTGGCCAGTTGATGCATGGCCGCAAGCGTGTTCGGGTGCTCCGCCCCCAGGTGGCGCTGCCACAGCCCCAGGGCTAGCGAAGTCTGTGCGTGAGCGGCATCATGATCCTCCAACGCCATATACCTGAGCCCGAGACACTGGCGGATCTCGGCTTCGAGGAGAGGCTGCGCGGAGAATTTCGTGCCAATCTGCCTGGCGGCCCTGTCGAGGACGCTGTGGACGGTCACTTCCCGGCCAGCACCTCCCCCCACGTCGTCCGGGGCGAGTGTCTCATTGAAAAAGTCCGTGACCATCCTCGCCTTCCTGGCCTCCAGGCGCGCCTCGTCCCGCGCCTGGGCAATGCGCACGTAGGCCACGACGGCCACGGCACTCATCGCGAGCAACACACTGCACCCAACCGCCACGGCGATGCGGTGTTTGCGGAGCCGCTTGCGCAGAAAGTATCCGACCGTCGGCGCCTTGGCCGCCACTGGATCGCCCTTCAGGTACCGGTCGATGTCGTCCGCCAGTTCGCCGGCCGAGGCGTACCGGTCGTCCGGACCGAGGGCAAGGGCCTTCAGGAGTATCGCCTCGAGCTCCTTGTCGATATCCTTCGCGACCCCACAGGGCCGCCTCGGTTCCTCTTGCGCAATCCGACGCAATACCTCTTGGCGGTCAGCACTCAGGTCGTGCGGGAATACACCCGTCACCAGCCGATAGAGAATCACCCCGAGGCTGTACACATCGCTTCGCGTGTCCACCTGGTCGCTCTTGCCGGCCGCCTGTTCCGGCGACATGTAAGCGGGCGTACCCAGCACGTCGCCGCCAACGGAGATGGTCAGGGCCGCCCCCTCATCCAGATAAGCCTTGGCCAGGCCAAAGTCGAGGACATGAGGCTGGCCGTCCTCGGTCACCAGGACGTTGGAGGGCTTCAGGTCGCGGTGGATCACCCCTCGCTGATGGGCGTGCTGAACAGCCCGGCACACGGCCCGCATGAGTTCCAGAATCTGTCCTGTGCCAAGGCTGTGCCTCCCCACATACTCATCCAGCGGCACCCCCTCGACCAGTTCCATCGCGTAGTAGTATGCACCATGATAGAGCCCGCTCTCGTAGACCCGAGCGATGCAGGGATGCGCCAGGCGCGAGGCGAGTTCCACTTCCCGCTCGAAGCGGCGCCGCGTCTTCTCCAACCCGGCCAGCCCCCAGCCCAGGACCTTGAGGGCCACTTCGCGCTGCGTACTTTGCTGCACCGCGCGCCAGACCGTGCTCATCCCCCCTCGGCCCAAGAGGCCCATGATCCTGTAGCCCTCGATTTCCGGAGGGGTCTCGGCTGGCTCGGGAACGCCGGCGCCGCCGTCGCTCAGCGGAAAGGCCTCAGTCGTGTCGTCTGCCATATGTTGCTCCCCACGAGGACATGCCGGCGTCTGATCCGAAGTCTTGCCTGCTGTCTGCCCGCTCGCGGACGGGAACCCCACGACCGCGGACAGCCGCCTCCGCTCTTTGGCCCACCAGCGCTGGATGCCCAGGCACCTGCTGGTTCGGCGATAGGCAACCTGCCCTGCGGCGTGCCAGAGCCAGATTGTAGTGCTGATGATGTGGTTCCACCAGAGCCTCTGTGTTCCGTGACCAACCTCTGTACGACAGAGCACGGTAGGCGTCAACGCTACCCGTCCGAGCCCCGATGCCGGAGCTCTGCAAACCGCCCCTGCGATCCACAGTGTTGCGGGCAGCGCCGAGAGCCCTGGCCCCAGGAATCTCCTCGAGGCGCGCAAGGCCTCGGGCGTTTTCGCATATGCAACACCGGGGCAGGCGGCAGCCATCCCGCGCCAGCGGTGCCCGCGAGCTGGGGGGGGAGAATCGGGATCTGGCCAACCAGCCCTGCCCCCATCCAAGGCCGCCTGGCAGGCGGCGAGCGAGAGGAGGGCGAGGCCGCATGCGGATAAAGAGAGGGACTCTGCCATGAGGGGTGCGGCTCGGGGCCTTGGGTATTCTCGGCTCGAAGCTACTCCGGCGGCCTCGCGCGGAGGCACAGGCTTGGCAGGCGAACGGCGGGGGCCCAGAACCGCCCCGCGGGGCGTACACCGCCTGCACCGCATCTTGAGGATCATCCGGTTGCTCCAGGGAGGACGACCTCTCTCCAACCCCCAGCTGTCTGCTGAGTATCAGGTGTCGAGTCGAACCATCTTCCGGGACCTCGACGTCATCGAGAGGGCGGGGTTCATCATCTGGTATGACCGCAAGGAGGCGACCTACCGGCTTCACCCAAAGCAGTTCATGCCCCCGCTCGGGCTGAAGGCATCGGAGGCTGCCGAACTGATGATCGGCGTTTCTGTCCTGGGCGGTGACCACGGGATTCCCCTCCTCGACCACGCGCACGAAGCAGTCACAAAGCTCGAGGCATGCCTATCCCTGGATGCCAGAGCTGGGGCGCTGGCCGGAAGGAGAACAACAGAGGTTCGATTGGGCCCCCTTTCCCGTCACAACCACGCGAGAGACGCCTTCGACATGGTGCATGCCTCCATCCGGCACCAGAAACGGCTGCGATGCAGATACGCTTCTCTGGAGGACAGGGCCCGGATCGAGTTCGGCCTGAATCCATACTGGCTTCTGTTCTACGGGCGTGCCTGGTATGCGATCGGCCACGCCACTCACCTCAACAAGGTGGCAACATTCAAGCTCAGCCGGTTCAAAGACCTTGAGCCTGCCGGCCAGACATTCCATCGCCCCCCCGGCTACACGCTTGACGATTACCTCGGGAACGCCTGGGGGGTCACGCCGGGGGAGCGGTACGAGGTCGAGCTGGAGTTCAGCCCCCAGATCAGCCCCTATGTCGCCGAAGTCCAGTGGCATCGAACCCAACGAACACGGTGGGACGGCGAGGGGGCCCTTCGCTTCTTCTCTGTGGTTGACGGACTCGACGAGATCGCGTGGTGGGTCCACGGCTTCGGCGCGCACGTGCAGGTTCTGGCACCAGAGGCACTGCGAACGCGGGTGGCCGAACTGTCGTTGCCCGTGCCCGGAGGACCCCACCTGAAGATCCCCGACATCTGAGCCCGACGAGGCACGCTCTCGTTCGCGGGCATGGCGCCGTTCCATCCACGACGCAGGCCAGCGCGCCCCGCTGGTGGCTCATCGACAAGGTTACGTGGCGACCTGCTATTAAGGGAGATCACCAATGCTGGTGTTGATCAGCGACGTCCATCTGACCGACGGTTCGTCCGGAGGAACGATCAGCAGCGACGCCTTCAGGATCCTCCGGAAGCAGCTATGCAACCTGTCCTACGCTGCCTCCTTCCGCCGCGACGGCACCTACAGCCCCGTCGAGGAACTGGACCTGGTTTTGCTGGGCGATATCCTCGACGTCATCCGCTCGTCAGAATGGCTGGCCAGGGGGAACCTGGTCAGGCCCTGGAGCGACGTCAACGATCCCGCCTTCAGCCAGAAGGTCGAGGCCATAACGAGAGGTATCCTCGACCACAACGCCGACTCGCTGGCGGTCCTGAGGAGCATCTCGCAAGGGCAGAAAGTCACCGTGCCCGCGACGGTCGGGCCGGATGCCACACCCGGGGCGGAAGCCGAGCAGCGATCCGAGGGGCGGGTGCCGGTCAGGGTGCACATCCACTACCAGGTGGGCAACCACGACTGGTTCTACCATCTACCCGGTTCCGACTTCAACCGGATCCGGGCGTCCATCGTGAACGCGATGGGTCTCGCGAACGACTCGAACGCCCCCTTCCCCCACGAGCCGCAGGAGTCCTCTGCCCTGATGTCCGCCTACGAGGACCACCGTGTCTTCGCGCGTCACGGCGACCAGTACGACCCGTTCAACTTCGAGCGTGACCGGAACGCGTCGTCGCTGGGCGACGCCGTCGTCGTCGAGTTGCTGAACAGCTTCCCGGCCGAGGTGGAAGTCCGGATGGGCAGTGATCTCCCGAAGGCCTGCACCGCGGGCCTGCGGGAACTGGACAACGTCCGGCCGCTCCCGCTGATCCCCGTCTGGGTCGACGGCCTCCTGAGGCACACGTGCCCCGACTCGGAACAGGTCAAGGCCGTCAAGAAGATATGGGACGACACGGTAGACCGGTTTCTCCAGAACCCGTTCGTCCGGGACAGGAACTCGCCGTGGAACCCGTTCGACAACGTGGACAAGCTGGAATACGCGCTCAAGTTCTCCAGGGGCGTCTCGCTCCAGGCCCTCAGCAAACTGGCGGCGTGGGTCGTGCACCGATCGCAGGGGGTGGAGGGGCCCTTCTTCCAGTACGCCCTGAGAGAGAGGGCCTACAGGAACCGCACGGCCACGCACATCGTCTACGGCCATACGCATCATCACGAGATCGTGCCGCTGGACCGTTCATACTCCGACTGCGGCCCCCTGAAGCAACTTTACGTCAACACAGGCACGTGGCGGCGGGTCTACGAACTGGCCCAGGGCAACCCGGCGGAGCAGGAGTTCATCGGGTACAACGTGATGACCTACGTGACCTTCTTCAAGGGAGATGAGCGGCACGGCCGCTCGTTCGAGACATGGTCGGGTGCCCTGGCCTGCGATTAGGCCAGGTCGAAGTCCTCGCCGCTCGTGTGGTCCCGGTCGAACGGCCGGGTTGCCCGGGGGGAATGCGAGGGTCTGCGCCGA
>Ga0315295_10005803_pt1 | contig 10549 bp, 6 predicted proteins | sample YL17G14_0_MG_FD_204453 | JGI IMG/M metagenome (GOLD analysis project Ga0315295, IMG submission 204453) | Sediment microbial communities from Yellowstone Lake, YNP, Wyoming, USA - YL17G14_0 | ecosystem: Environmental > Aquatic > Freshwater > Lake > Sediment | place: USA: Wyoming | collected...
GGTGGGCACGGTTGAGGCGTGAGAGTGTCTGCACCGACCTGATGCCCGAGAGGATCTTGTCCACGTACATCGTGTGCAGTAACGGCTCGTCGTAGCCGGTCTGGAACTTGTCTGCGCAGATCAGGAACCGATAGGGGTCTTCCTGGATTTTATCGGCGATCTTGTTCGAAGGAAACTCGTTAAGAGATGCCTCGGTGACCCTGGCGCCACCATACTCGTGCTCGCCCGAGAAGGCGACAATAGCCCGGTGAGGGCTCTTGCGCTCGACCAGGTAGTCACGGATGGCCTGGTAGTACTGGATCGCGCGCTCGATGCCACTCGTCACCACCATCGCTCGCGCCTGCCCGCCGATCTTACCAAGCGCCAGCACCTGCTCGTGGAAGTGGTCCACCATGATCTCGGCCTTTAGGTGGATCGCGTGTTCATGGCTCTCGACGTAACGGCGCAGCTTCTTCTTCGCGCGCTTGGTGTCGAACTCCGGGTCGCCCTCGACTTTCTTGACCAGCTTGTAGTAGCTTTCGACCGGCGTGTAGTACTTCAGCACGTCCAGGATGAAGCCCTCCTGGATCGCCTGCTTCATCGTATAGCTGTGGAAGGGCCGATGCCGCGCCTTGCCGTCCGGCAGCGATTCGGGCTCGCCGAAGATCTCCAACGTCTTGTTTTTGGGGGTAGCGGTGAAGGCGAAGTAGCTGGCGTTGGGCAGGAGCTTCTTAGCCTCCATCAGCCGGTTGATCTTGTCCTCGGTAGTCTCGTCCTCCTCCTCGGCTCCAGTTGTCCCGAGCGCCATCGAGACCGCGGCGGAGGCGCGACCACCCTGGCTCGAGTGCGCTTCGTCGATGATGATGGCAAACCGCCGGCCACGGTGCTCGCTCCCAATCTCGTCGAGGATAAACGGAAACTTCTGAACCGTGGAGATGATGATCTTTTTGCCTTCTGCGATGAACTTGCGCAGGTCGCCTGAGTGCTCGGCGTGTCCCACCGTCGCCCCCACTTGCGCGAACTGCTTGATGGTGTCTTTGATCTGCTGATCGAGAATCTTCCTGTCAGTAACGACGATGATTGAGTCGAACACCGGCGCATCGTCTTTCGCCAAGCCTATCAACTGGTGCGCAAGCCAGGCGATGGAGTTCGACTTGCCGCTCCCGGCCGAGTGCTGGATCAGATACCGCTTGCCAGCGCCTTGGCGTGCCGCGGCTGCCAATAACTTGCGCACTACGTCGAGTTGATGGAAGCGAGGCCAGATCTGCACCGCCTTCTTGCGGCCGGTTTTCTCGTCCTTGGTCTCGACAACCTGAGCGTAGTTCTCGAGGATGCCGGTCAGGCCGTCGCGCGTGAGAATGCGCTTCCAGAGGTAGTCGGTCTTAAGGCCATCAGGATTGGGCGGATTGCCCGCACCGTCGTTCCAGCCGAGGTTGAAAGGCAGGAACCATGAGGCTTTGCCCTTCAGGTGCGTGGAGAAGCGCACCTCATGGTCGTCAACAGCGAAGTGCACCACGCAGCGGCCAAACTCGAAGAGCTTCTCGCGTGGGTCGCGATCACGCTTATACTGCTGGGCGGCGTCCTCAACCGTCTGCTTGGTGAGGCTGTTCTTCAGCTCGAAGGTTGCGACCGGTAGGCCGTTGATGAAAAGGCCCAGGTCGAGTGCAAGCTGCGTCTCGTCACGGCTGTACCGAAGCTGGCGCGTCACACTGAAGCGGTTCGCTCTGCAAAGCGCCTGGGCCTTTACGTTGCCCGGCGAGGGTGTTCCGCAGAAGAGGTCGAGCTGGTGCGGACCGTGCTTGATCCCATGGCGCAGAACATCGATGGTGCCGCGTTTCGTGATCTCGCCCTGCAAGCGGGCCAGGAACTTGCGCCTTGTCGGGCCGTCCTGGCCGAGGGCCAGCGACTCTGCAGGCTCTGGCTGCGTTTCCCGCAGGAATGCCGAGAGCTGTGCCAGGTCCACGCAGTATTCGCGGTCGTAGTCCTCGGGCGCACCGCAGATCCAGCCGGCGCCGTATCTCGCGGGTCGCTCGCCCACCGACTCCGCCGGTCCGGCGCTTGGATCGCAGGGCGAGCCGGTCAGCGCCGTACAGATCAGCCGTTCCAGGCCCTTTTCAGTCGTGTCTGTGGTCATTCGCAGCTTTCAATCAAGTACCCATCAAGTACGGCAGGTTGGCCCAAGTCCTTGATTATCCAAGCATTACGATTTGTCAGGCATTCATGAATCTTCGCACCATCAAGTGCCTATCAAGTACCGCCATTCCGGCGTGGGGCGGCCCAAACCGGCACATATCGCATTAGTTTGGGAGCCGCTTCGGGATCGTAGGGCACGACAAACCCGGCCTCGACCGCCTCCCGGATCAGGCGTGACGCCGCCGCGATATTCTGGGGCTCGATTCCGAACCGCTCCCGCACTGAGCCGTTGGTCAGGTACTGCCGGTTTACATAGCGTAGGCAGGAATGGAGATAGACCGCCCGCATCCGGTCGGCTTTGTCCATCCTTGTAAGCAGCCGCGGCGCGAAAAGCACTACCCGCGTGCTCTCTCCGGTTACCTCTGCCAAAGGGGCCGGCAATTGGTAGAGTTCCGTCTGGAATACCACCTTGTCCCAGCCGCTACCGCGTTCTTCGCAAATGCCGATGCGCCGCAGCATGGAAGCCAGCGCCTCGTTACGCGATTTTGGCGGAGTATCCACGAAGCGCTGCGTATCCACCAGCGGCGCGCCGGGATTCGTGATCTCAATGCGGTCCCCGAAGATTTCCACCATCGGCCCGGCCCCATTGACAAAGAAGTCCTGGTGGATAAGAGCGTTCGCCACGAGTTCGCGCACCGCCAATTCGGGAAACATCGGCACTGTTTTGCGCAGTGCGTGTTCAATCACCTCGTTAGAGGGCAGCAGATTGTTAATGTAGCCGATCAATCCGGCAAAACCACTCGCGTAGCCCTTGTTTCCATCCTGTTCCTTCAATGTCTCTGTGCGGCCCATTCCGCGGTATTGGATGACCCGCGTGGCTTTTCGTTTGAGCTGTGGGAAGGTGTCGAGTTTCTTGGCGAACAATATGGCGCCCAGGTTTGTGATGTTCCATCCTCCGGCATCGCATGGGCGGATGATGTGGTCGTTGTTCAGGGCTTCCAGTATTCCCTCTCGATTGGCCGGCAGCGGCTGTTCGAGCAAATCAAAGTAGGCAGGATAATCCAGGAGTCGTAAGACTTCATCGGCGGCAATATGCCCGGCAGCAAGAAGGTCCTCGTAAGGCGTTTTGTCGAGGATGCGCCATAGGTCCCGCTCGCGATCTGGTGCGTCCTTGAGCGACTTCTTCGCCTGCCCGATTCGAATGAAGGCTTCATTCTGGAAGCGCACAGGGTGCCTGAAAGCACGGCCAATTTCCAACAACACTATCGACTTGCCTTCCAGATCCAACTCGAAGAAATGGAAGTGGATCTTTGGGGTGAGCAGTCTCAGTAGCCAAGTTTCCAGCGGCTCGTTGCCCTTCTTCGCTGTGAACGGTGAGAAAGCCGTCCCAACGATGGCGTGGGTTGTGTCCTCGACGCCCCAGACAACATAGCCAAATGCTTTTCCGTTTAGAGCCGCTGCGTTGGCAAGCGCGGAAATGTACTCACCGATGGCCTGCGGGTCACTGTAGCTAACCTTGAATTCGAGCCATTCCGTCTCGCGCGGCACCTTGCAGAGTTCGAGCACCAAGCCGGCATGGTAATCATTGCTTCGATTGCTCGTCATGCCTCGGCCTCCCCGCCGATTCCATCGGAATTGCCGTCCTCAACCTCCTCTGTCTTGCCTATCTCATCAGCTTCTTCGAGTGGCTCCGGTTCTTCGACTTCCTCCGGCAGGCGCGCCGCCGCTTCGCGCACGTCGAGCTTGCCCGTTACAGCGTCGGCGATCAGGCGGGTGCGGTACTCGCGGAGGAGGTCGATCTCGCGTTTGGCGCGATCGATAGCGTCGCTAGCAATCTGGGTCTTACCTTCGACTGCCTCCAATATCACTTCTTGCTCAGAAAGCGGTGGCAGGGCGAGCCGGAAGTGCCTGAGGTCTGCGCACGTCAGAGCGCCCTTTGTGCTACCCGAATCGTCGCTAATGGAGCGAAGCTGAATGTAGGCGCCATCCAAAGCCAGCCTTAAGTAGTTCGCCGAAGCGACGTTGGTCCGCGGCATAATGAAGGCAATGTGTTGATTGATCGTTGCTTCAATGCGCAGTACCGCCGCCTTGCCGCGCGTTTTTCCTTGTCCCGTGATAGCTACCAAAACACTGGATGGGGGAACAAGAGGCAGATGACATTCTCGCAATGCAATGTCTGTAACGAACTGGTCAGCTTGAGTAATGGACTCTTTATTTGCATAGGCACTATTGAGCCACGGATAGTGACCTCCAGTCCAATATGCGGAATTTCCACGCGATGGCGTCGAGCCGTTTCCGACCTGCGAGAAATGGCCTATCTGCCACACTTCCCAATGCTCGGGCACATCACTCAGCCACTCGACGCCGGAGGGCTTGAGGCGCACGTTGGGATCGAAGCCTCGGGTGACGGCCCGGTGGATGATGGCCTGCTTCTGCTCCTCCAGCAGCTTTATCAGCCTCTGCTTGGCGACAATGTACCCCCGAATCCGCCGGTCCACCTGGTCGAGGAAGCGGACGATGGCGGTTTGTTCGGGAAGTGGTGGAACCAAGACGGGCATGCGTTTAATGTCGCCAAAGTCTAAGTTCTGCCGAAGGCCCGAACCGAAACCGTAGATGATCTTGAGCCGGTCACACGCATTTAGGAACTGGTAGCCGAACGCATTCGACACACCAGCCCTAGTCTCCAGGCACATATACGCGGATGTGATGATTCCACGAAGGTGCGAATGGCCGATTCGCAGGCTGGTGTGGTCATTTTGCAGATCGGTGGTACGAACGATGATGTTCCCAGGGTCAACAACCTGATATGTTTCGAATGACTCTGGTACGAGCCCATGAAGCTTCTCGGGGGGCTTCAAAATGATCCGGCCGTAGCTGAGAGAGAGTACCGTTTTCTCGATCATGCCGGTGTTTTTCACCCGCTTTGGTCTGTACGCCCCAATCGCAGGCATTACCTCCCAATGGTCCGGCACCTCCCCCAGCCACGGCACGCCGGAATCCTTCATCGCGGGATAGGGCTTGAGGTCGGCGATCATTTTGCGCCCCTCTTTTTCCGTGCCAGAAGGGACGACCCTGGTGCATCGTTCACTGATTGCTCCGCCAACCGTGACCTGGCGCGGATGACCGCCTCGTGGAGCCGCTTCTCGAGCAGTTCGCGCGGCGGCAGTTCGGTCAGGTATTCGGCGACATGAATACCTCGGGGCTCCAGTTCGAGCACTTCCACCGTTTCGTGCTTCTTCCCGGCGCAGAGGATGAGGCCGAGGGGTTTTTCTTCCCCTTCCTGCCGTTCATGCCGGTCCAGCCAGCGCAGATAAAGTTCCATCTGTCCGGTATCGGTGGGCTTGAAGTCTCCGAGCTTGAGTTCGATGACCATCAGCCGGCGAAGCCGACGGTGGTAGAAGAGAAGGTCGAGGTAGTAGTCGTCGCCATCCAGGGTAATGCGCTTCTGCCGCTCCACGAAAGTGAAGCCGGCGCCGAGTTCGAGAAGGAACGATTCGATCTCGCGCAGCAGGGCGTTCTCCAGATCCTTCTCGCTGTATGTGTCCTTCAGCCCCAGAAAATCGAGCACATAGGGATCGCGAAAAACCAGGTCGGGGGTGAGCCGGTCCTCCTCGCGCAGGGCTTTGAGTTCCTGCTCGATAAGCCGTGTGGGCTTTCTGGAAAGTGCGGTGCGCTCGTAGAGCATGCTGTCGATGCGTTCCCGAAGTGTTCTCGTACTCCATTTTTCGAGGCGGCACATCTCGGCGTAAAAGTCACGTTGGAGGGGATCCTTGAGGGGAATCAATGCGACGAAATGCGTCCACGTCAATTGTCGTATCAGTGATACGACAATCTCGCGATCCGGGAACACCTCTGCAAGCTGAACCATGCGCCGGAGGTTTTTCTCTGCAAAGCCGCGGCCGAACTCTTTCTCCAATTGTCTCCCCAGTGCTGAGACAATTTCCGCGCCGTACGCTGCACGCTTCTCCTTCAAAATTTCCCGGCGGATGCGGTCGCCGACCTGCCAGTAAAGCATGGTGAGACCGGCATTGATTGCCTGGGCCACTTGAGACCGGACACCGCGGATCATTCCCCGCAGTTCCGCCAGAAGCGTTTCCGAATCGGCCACGGCGGCCGTCGACTTGGTTTTGGAAAGAGTCACTTTCCCGCTCACCCTATACCTCCCCCGATGATCTCTGAGAGCAATCCCTCAGTCTCCTTCTCCAGGGCCAGGATATCGGCGCGAATCTCCTCCAGCGTGCGCAGCGGCTGTGGCTTGTAGAAGAAGCGGGTGAAACTGACTTCGTAGCCAGTCTTCACACTTTCCGGGTCGTACCAAGCGTCGGCAGCGTGTGGCAGCACCTCGCGGCGCAGGAAAGCCTCGATGCCACCTTCTTCCAGCAGTGGCACCTGTTCGGTGTCGCGCAGGTCGGCGTCGGGCTCGTACTCCACGACGGTGGGTCTTCCGTCGATGGTAACCGCGAACAGGCCGCGCAGCGGGTCGGGCGGTGTGCCCTTCTTGTGGATCTTGTTGATGACCGGCGAAGCGTCGTCCGCGCGCTCTAGTTTCTCCTTGAGCGCCTTGATCTCCTTGGCCGCATAGGCGCGGTCCTGGCTGATGCCATTGAGGCGTAGCGGACGCTCAACAGTCACCTTCCAGTAGCCGAAGGCAGCGTTCGGGAAGCTCTTCGACTGCTCGGTCTCCTCGAAGTTGAGGAAGGTGTCGCAGATGCGTTGGATGTCCTCGTCCGACAGCTCGCAGTTCTTCTTGCCGAGGTTCTTGCGCAGCGGCTTGAACCACTGGGTAGCGTCGATGAGCTGGACGCGGCCGGCGCGGTGCTCAGGCTTGCGGTTGCTGAGCACCCAGATGTAGGTCGCGATGCCTGTGTTGTAGAACATGTTGAGTGGGAGGGCGACAATGGCTTCGAGCCAGTCGTTCTCGATGATCCAGCGGCGGATGTTACTCTCCCCCTGGCCGGCGTCTCCGGTGAAGAGCGACGAACCGTTATGCACCTCGGCGATGCGACTGCCGAGCTTGGTGCCGTGCTTCATCTTGCTGAGCATGTTGGCCAGGAAGAGCATCTGGCCGTCGCTCGATCGGGTGACCAGCGAGTACTCCGGGTTGCCCGCGTGCTCGATGACGAGACGCGGATCCTTAATACCGTCCTTGCCGCCCATGCGCTCCAGGTCGCCCTTCCAGCTCTTGCCGTAGGGCGGATTCGAGAGCATGAAGTCGAACTCACGCGACGGAAAGGCGTCGTTCGACAGGGTCGAGTGTTCCGGCCCTCCCACGAGGTTGTCCGCGGCATCGCCTTCGCCCTTCAACAGGAGGTCGGCTTTGCAGATGGCGTAAGTTTCGGCGTTGATCTCCTGGCCGTAGAGGTGGGTAGCCACCTGTTTGCCGCGCTGGTCGGCGAGTTGCTTCAAGGTGTCTTCCGCAACGGTTAACATCCCGCCGGTGCCACAGGCTCCGTCGTAGAGCAGGTAGGTGCCGGATTGTATCTCGTCGGCGATGGGCAGGAAGATCAGCTTCGCCATGAGCTTCACGGCGTCGCGTGGCGTCCAGTGCTCTCCTGCTTCCTCATTGTTCTCTTCGTTGAACCGGCGGACGAGCTCCTCAAAGACTGTTCCCATGCCATGGTTATCGAGGCCGTGGTGCTTCACCGAACCGTCCCCATTATTTACAGGATTCGGACTCAGGTTGATGTCCGGCGAAAGGAACCTCTCGATCAGCGTTCCCAATGAGTCAGCCTTCGAGAGGCGCGGGATCTGGTTGCGGAATTCGAAGTTCTCCAAAATCTCCTGGACGCTGGGTGAGAAGCCGTCGAGGTAGGCCTCGAAGTCTGCCTTGAGTTGTTGCTGGCTCGCGCGGGACTGGAGGTCACGGAGGGTGAACTTGGAAGTGTTGTAGAAAGCCTGGCCGGCTGCCTGTCGCAATGCCTGGTCCTGATGGACGATCTTTGCCTGGTCGAGAGAGGCCTTCATGTCGAGCACGGCCTGTTTTGAAGGCTCAAGTACCGCGTCGAGGCGGCGCAAGACCGTCATCGGTAGGATGACATCGCGATACTTGCCGCGGACGTACAGATCGCGCAGTACGTCGTCGGCGATGCCCCAGATGAAGTTGGCAATCCAATTGAGTTGGCCCTGTTCCATAGGACTCCGCGTTCGTCGGAAAGCCTAACTTGAAAAAGACAGGGCTGGTGAAAACTGATATCCCACCCGGATTTGACGGTGTATCCGGCCAGCCAGTAACGCTCCTTTGACGAATCCAATTGATATGAGACATTTTAACATGGGGAGGCGCTTCCGGCGCGCACAGCTGAGCCGCAAAATCAATCTTGACGATCGGATAATGCCTGCGATTCCAGGCTCTCTAGACCCCCGCCCTGCTTGATCGAGCTGCCTTCAGCTAGTTTTCGAAGGCGCGCGGACAGGCACTCCTGGAAGATTGTCACGAGAGGGGGACACCGGATCGGGAATCCTGTGTCTCCGTCCGGGAGCTCGTAGACAGCATCCATGAACATGGCCTGTGGCCGGTCTGTGCCCTGATTCACCCTCCATAAAACACTCACACAATGCTCCCTATTGGCTCTGACCTACCTTATTTGCGCCGGGGCCCCAGTTATTGGTTCGAAAGGAAACGAATGAACAAGAGGTGCTAGCCCATTGTTACAGACTGCCTCCGGTGAATCGAATGATTAGTCCACACGTTCTCAGGCCGTGTCCTGCCTACCCCGTGAAACATACGAGCCCAGGATCCATCTACGTAATTGAAGGAGATGTGGGGGAACAAATGAGAAAAACGCCGGGATGGGCATTACTGCCGGTGATGTTTCTCGCTCTGAGCGGAATCGCACAGGCGAAGAGCTGGAGCAAGGAGCAGGTGTATCGCGCCGGTTACGAGCAGGGATACCGCGACGGCGTGGGCCGGGGAGAATATGGCTACCGCAACGGCGGCCAGCGAGGCATAGATGAGCGCGACTACCGCGATGACACCGGCTACGTCAATTGGATGGGGCATAAGGGAGATTACAGGAAGGGGTATCGCGAAGGATTCCAGGTCGGTTACTACGAAAACGATCACGCCAGAGCCGCCCGGCGCGATCCACGCTATGGCAGCGGATATCCCGGTGGGTACCCGGGTTATCCCGACGCGCGCCGCTACCCGGGCAATGGCTATTGGGGCGGAAGCAGCTACCGGGATTATGGTCACGGGCGCAACGGTTACGACTCGGCTTACGAGCGGGGCATGGACCGGGGCTACAACGAAGGCCTGGAAAAAGGCAGGGAGGACTACCGCAAGCACCGGGAATATGACCCGAGCCGCCACAAGAAATATCGCAACGCGGACGACGGGTACAAATCGTCTTATGGCGAGCGCCGTGATTATGAAGCAGGCTACCGGCGGGCGTTCGAAGACGGGTATCGGCAGGCGTACAGGCCGTAGGATTCGGCTGTCGCAATACGGTGACAGGCTTCGCTGTCCCAAGCGTGAATGCTTGCGCAAATGGCAGTCTCTCCGCACGCGCGTGGACAGCGTTGCCTGTCACCGTATTGCGACTCGGCTATCTTCTTGTTCCGCGCCGCTGTCTTGGTGCAATCAGAAGGGTTACGATGCCGCTGCGAGTCACTTTGGCAATAAAAGGCCGCTGCTGTCTGTTCAGCAGCTTCATGATCCGTGGCATCGCGGTAATGAAGACTTGTTTCATCTCGTCTCCGGTAAGGTTACCCGATGTCAACACAAATGCCGCCACCCCGGCATTCAGCAGCGCTTGCCTTTCCGGCGCTCGATAGCGGATCTGACTGTCCTTGGTCAGGACCACCCACCCCTTCTTCCCGATATCAGAGAGCCATTCCACGTCGGTCGCATCGCTCGGGTAATGATCCTCATGCACCTCCACGGCCAGCCCTAATGCACGGAGACCGTCTGCGATTCTTCTCTTTCCGAGTGCACGGTCGAGAAAAAAGGTGAGAGTTTCAGGCGGCTTCGAGTTGGAGCTCAGATCGGATGGCCTCTTCGATTTCGAGTCGATCCCGGCCATAGTCGTCCGCTATGGAATCGATGGATTCACCCGCCTTGTACCGGTCGGCGATTACGGCGGTAGGAACACCAGTTCCCGCCAAGACAGGCCGGCCAAATGAAACATATGGATCTATGACCACAACCTTGGGTTCATCCGGTCTTCCCTTCCTGATGAACGGATAGAGCCTGCGGGCAAATCCCTGGGGATCACGGTCGATCCGTCGGAGATGAGCTTCCAAAATCTTCCGCATGGCGAGCTGCCCTGCTTGGGAGACGTTAATCAGCTGCCCGAATTTTTCCAGGAACAGGCTCAGGCCATCGCTTTCAAACTCCTGGGTAGCCAGCGGATGCTCCGAGGGAAAACTGCGTGCCAAGTAGTCCAGAGCAACGCGGACTTTGGGCAACGGGATTCCATGCTCCCGGCGGATAGCGTCC
>Ga0315295_10005804_pt1 | contig 10548 bp, 11 predicted proteins | sample YL17G14_0_MG_FD_204453 | JGI IMG/M metagenome (GOLD analysis project Ga0315295, IMG submission 204453) | Sediment microbial communities from Yellowstone Lake, YNP, Wyoming, USA - YL17G14_0 | ecosystem: Environmental > Aquatic > Freshwater > Lake > Sediment | place: USA: Wyoming | collected...
TTTCATTGACCTTGACCTTGCCTTTTTCCATCACGAGGCCTATCTTTTCGAATCCTTCGGTATTCAGCTTCCTGCCAATGCTTACAAGAGCTATCTCATGGTTCCCTATCTCTTTCAGGCTGGTATTCGTCTTTACTTCAATGCCTTTTTTTGTAAGCGATTGCTCCAGGGCCTTGGAGACCTCAAGGTCTTCTAAAGGCAGAATGTTCGGCATCATTTCAAATAAAGTGACCATTGAACCGAGGGAATTGAAGACACAGGCCATTTCAACGCCGATGGCTCCGGCGCCGATCACCGCTATCGATTTGGGTATCACCCTCAAATTCAATATTCCAGTGCTAGAAAATATTCTCTTTTCGTCGATCTTTAAGTGGGGGTTTTGCGGAATGGTCGAACCTGTCGCGAGTATCATTTTTGGAGCTTCATAAACCTGGTCATTGACCAGCACCTGTTCCGGGCCGTTAAGCTTTGCCTCGCCCCTGACAAGGTCTATTCTGTTCTCCTTGAAGAGGTATTCAAGGCCTTTCCTCAGCTGATTAACTATCCTGTTCTTCCTGTCGATGATCTTTGACAGGTCGATCGACGCCTTGTCAATGTTTATCCCGAACTGGTCCGCCCTTTTCAGTTTCGAGAAAAGCTTCGTGCTCGCGTGGATGGCTTTTGTCGGGATGCAGCCGCGGTTCAGGCATGTGCCGCCTACATCCTCCTTTTCCATGATAGCGACTTTTTTGCCGAGCTGGGCGGCGCGTATGGCGGCCGTGTATCCTCCGGGACCGGAGCCGATAACTAAAATATCATAATTCATTTTACATAATCCTGTTCGTAATAAGTCCTTACTCTGAAAGAAACCCCGAGATCATCAGCTATTTTCTTCGCGGCTTTTATATCGATCTGCGGCAAGCCGACGACCGTAAGCTCGACCTCCGGGATATATTTTTTGCATTCTTTCGCGAACTCGATTATAGCATCAAAAGCTATCTCGCCGAAGTCGGGGCGGCATATTTCATTATATACCTTAGCATTATGCGCGTTCAGGCTTATCGAGATCGAGTCAACGAGACCTTTGAGTTCCGGAACTATGTTCCTTTTATGGAGCAAGTTCGAGTGTCCGTTCGTATCTATCCTTACCTTTGCGCCTTTCCCATTTAACCATTTACTTACTTCAATTACAGCATCCGATCTTATCAAGGGCTCACCATACCCGCAAAAGACGACTTCTTTGTATCTTGACGGGTCCCCGATGGCCTCGATGATCTCCTTAGCGGTCGGCTCTTTCTTGAGCCAGAGCTCGTTCTTGCTGTTGAATAGCTTTGTCTTGTAGCGTATGCAGAACGTGCATTTGCTTGTGCACCGGTTCGTGATGTTCAGGTATAGGGAATTGCCTATCTGATACGCGATAGAGCTCATAGGGGAGTATTTTAACATTATTAATATAGAGATGCGAGATGCGAAGCAGATATTTTTATTATATAATCCTGTCATGGCAACAAATAAGGCCGAGCTGTCGACTCGCAGGCTTGAAGCGCTGACAGACGGCATATTCGCTTTTGCGATGACGCTCCTGATAATCAGCTTCGACGTCCCAACGACGCTGAAGGGGATCGATGCCGGCAGCTTAATAATGTCGCAATCAGACAGGCTCTTCAATTATTTCCTGAGCTTTGCACTTCTGGCCATTTTCTGGTACGTGAACAACCAGATATCCCACCACATAAGGAAAACGGATACCATCCACCTCTGGCTGAACATCATTACCCTGATGTTCGTCGTATTCATCCCTTTTTCCACGTCGCTCATCTCCCAGCACCCGGACAGTACGGCAGGAGAGTTCTTCTTCGCCCTCAATGTATTCCTTGTGTCCTTATCAACACAGCTTGGCTGGGTATATGCAGCACAGGACAGAAGGCTTATATGCGAGGAGTCGGAGGATGAATACCTGCGGCGGGGTGTAAAGAGCGGGTGGGTAAGCCCTCTTGTATCGGGCCTGGCGATGATAATGGCCTTTGTGGAGCCAAAGCTATGCTCCTACATGTATCTTTCAATACCCGTGATCCTGTGGCTGCCGTGGTTCAAGTAAATATAGGGTGTTCGAGATATGGCAAACAGTGAAATTAACGGTCTTAATGTCCGATATAAATACAGCTTGCTATTATGGAACACGTGTGTCATAGTGGCAACTTAAGAGTCGAGGTTAATGGTTTCTTTGTTAGATATTTTTTAATAGATAGCTCGAAATTCACCCAAGATCTCTGGTCTTGGGTTTTTTGTTAAAAGAGTCATTAACGGGAAAAATGTTGTATTGCGAGGTGAAATAAGAGTATGCCAAAGAGTTTATTTGTTGGAAACCTTCCGTGGTCAGCGACCGAGGACGAGATTAAAGCCAAGTTCGAGGAGCACGTGAAGGTCCAAGCAGTAAGGCTCATAACAGACAAGTTTACTGGCAAGGCCAAAGGATTCGGCTTTGTTGAGGTTGACGATGCTGATATGGACAAAGCCATTTCTGCCATGAACGGCCAGAAGATCGGCGATCGAGAGATCGTGGTCAACGAAGCCAAACCAAGGGCGGAAAAGAGCGATAGGCCGAGAAGTAATTATTCAAGGTTCTAAAGTTTGCTGGTCTTAATAAGAGGCCTGCTATGCGAAAGCGTAGCGGGCCTTTTTATTTCTTGAGCTCTTTGACCAGAAGGGTTTTCAGGGCTTCAGGATTAGCCCGTCCCTTTGTGGCCTTCATGACCTGTCCTATGAGGTGGAAAAGCGCAGGTTCCTTGCCGCTTTTATAATCAGTAACGGACTTTGGATGGTTCTTGATCACATCCGTGATAAGCTTTACCAGCTCGGCTTCGTCGGATATCTGCGTTGCGCCGGATTCGGCAACGATATCATTGACGGACTTGCCCTTATCGAGCATTCCGACCAGTATCCCCTTTGCCGAGCTCCTGCTTATTGTGCCTTTGTCTATTAAATTAAGCATTTCAACGAACTGCGCCGGAGAGATATTGATATCTATTATTCCGATCTTTTTAGCTTTCAAGTAGGCTGTGAGGTCGCCGATGATCCAGTTGCTCAGGTTCTTCGCGTTCTTATAAAGTTTTAAGCAATCCTCAAAGAAATCGGCAAGCGATTTGTCATCGGTCAGCACATTTACATCAAGTTCCGGAAGCCCGAGGTCTTTCATGAGGCGAGACTTCTTTGCGCCGGGCAGTTCAGTGATGGTCTTCGCGATCTCATCCACCCATTTCCTGTCCGGTTCGATCGGTACAAGGTCGGGCTCGGGGAAATAGCGGTAGTCATGAGCTTCTTCTTTGCTCCTCATGGGCGTCGTCGTCCCGGTGGAATCATCGAACAGCCTTGTTTCCTGGACGATCCGCTTACCCGACTCCAGCATTTCCGTCTGCCTCTTTATCTCGGCTTCAAGCGCTTTATGGACCGACTTGAAGGAATTCATGTTCTTCACTTCAGTTTTTGTGCCTAATTCTATTTTTCCGGCAAGACGGAGTGATACGTTCGCATCGCAGCGCAGGCTTCCTTCTTCCATGTTTCCGTCGCATACACCAAGATATACAAGCAGGTTCCTCAGGTCCTGCATGAAGACCTTAGCTTCTTCAGGCGACCTGAAGTCCGGTTCCGTGACGATTTCCATCAGGGGAACTCCTGTCCTGTTGAAATCAACCAGACTTCCGGTCGAGCCTTTGAGGCCGGCGGCTCCTTTGTGGACAAGCTTGCCAGCATCTTCTTCAAGGTGGACCCTTGTTATGCCGATGTGTTTTGGTTTCCCGTCAACGGTGATATCCATGTGGCCGCCGCTGACAAGAGGCAGCTCGTACTGCGATATCTGATAGTTCTTCGGAAGATCGGGATAGAAATAATTCTTTCTGGCAAAAACGGATCGTTTTGCGACATTCCCTTTAAGTGCAAGTCCTGTCTTTATCGCGAACTCAACGACCTTTTTATTGAGGACCGGAAGGACTCCCGGCTGGCCGGTGCATACGGGGCAGATGTTGGTGTTTGGCGCGGCGCCGAACTTTGTAGAGCAGCCGCAGAATATCTTGCTCTCCGTCAATAATTGCGCGTGAATTTCCAGTCCTATGACCGTTTCATATTTCATAGTTTCGGTTTCCTCTTGTGCCACTCGGTATTCTGCTCGTAAGTGTAAGCTACCCTGAACAGCATCTCTTCGCTGAATGCTTTCCCGATGATCTGGAGCCCTACCGGCAGGTTGTTAACGAACCCGCACGGTATCGATATTGCCGGGATGCCGGCAAGGTTGACCGGAATAGTAGCGATATCAGACAAGTACATCGATAAAGGATCGTCCGTTTTTTCGCCGATCTTGAAGGCGGGCGAGGGGGCGGTGGGGGAGATGAGGCAATCGAATTTCGAAAATGCCTTATCAAAATCATTCTTTATCAATGTCCTGACCTTCTGGGCTTTCAGGTAGTATGCGTCGTAATATCCCGCAGAAAGAGCGTAAGTGCCGAGCATTATCCTTCGCTTTACCTCGGGGCCGAAGCCTTCGCTCCTGGAGTTGTAATACATCGCGAGCAGGTCGTCCGCCTCGGAAGACCTGTGGCCGTATTTTACGCCGTCGTATCTTTCAAGGTTCGAGCTCGCCTCGGCTGTCGCGAGAAGATAATAAGTGGCGACGCCGTATTTAAGGGTGGGCATCGAGACTTCCTCTACTTTTGCGCCGAGCTTTTTAAGGAGTTCAGCGGCTTCGAGTATCGACTTCTTAACGCTTGAGCCGATGCCTTCTCCGAGGAGCTCCTTTATAACGCCGATCTTCAAGTTTTTAACATCATCGATAAGCGACTTTCTGTAATCAGGCACAGGCAGATCAACGGATGTAGAATCTTTCGGGTCATGACCGGCCATTGCGTTCAGGAATATCGCGGCGTCCGTCACATCCTTTGTGAGCGGTCCGATCTGGTCAAGGGATGATGCAAAAGCTATCAGCCCATACCTGGAAACCCTCCCGTATGTCGGCTTAAGCCCGACGACCCCGCAAAAAGATGCGGGCTGCCTTATCGAACCTCCGGTATCGGAACCGAATGCCAATATAGCCTCGTCAGCAGCTATACAGGCGGCAGAACCGCCGGAAGAGCCTCCGGGCACCGTGCCGAGGTTCCAGGGATTCTTGGTGACCTTGTAAGCCGAGTTTTCTGTCGAGGAACCCATGGCGAATTCGTCAAGGTTGGTCTTTCCTATCGGTATTGCCCCGGCCTGCAATATCTTTTCAACGACGGTAGCATTGTAGGGCGGTATATAGTTGCGGAGGATCTTTGAAGAAGCCGTGGTCAGTATGCCCCTTGTGCACATGTTGTCTTTTATCGCTATCGGAATGCCTGTAAGCGAGGTCATCTTCTTTCCCGAAGCTAAGTATTCGTCTATCTCTTTCGCCTTTGTTATCGCTTCATCAATGTTTATGGTCATGAAAGCGGAAACGCTGTTCTCGACCCTGCTTATCCTTCCGAGGACCGACTTGATTATCTCCTCGGCGGAGGTCTCTTTCCTGTCGAGCTTCGCGTGCAGTTCGTGGGCTGTGAGCTCAAAAAGTTCCATTTTTACTCCATTATCCTGGGAACGGAGAACATATTGTTATCTTCTTTGGGCGCATTGGCGATGATCTCCTTCAGGTCTTCGCAAGGGACGAATTTATCAACCCTGAAGACGTTCTTCATGGGAATGGCGTGAGAGGTAGGGGAGACGTTCTTAGTATCAAGCTTGTTTATGGTCTCCGCGTAGTCGAGGATCCTTGATAATTGTTCGGTGAAGCGCTTTTTTTCTTCTTCCGTGACACCCAATCTTGCGAGTTTTGCTACGTGTTCGACGTCCTTGGCGGTTACTTTCATGCTTTTGATTATACTATGGGCGTATTTTATCGACAAGCACGCTGTTTCATGTTAAGATAACAAGGTTTTTCAGATATGTTAAGAATAATTTTGATCATATCCGTTTTATTGTCCTCATCCGCCTGCTTCTGCCAGCGGCTGGCGACAACTTTTGAGGACCTGCCCCAGTCGGATTCAAAGGCGCTCGGCACGAACGTCACCGATTACGTTGTTTCCTCCGAGGCAAGCAAGCCCACGATATACCTGGCGGAGCTTTATAAAAAGGCGCTTGTAAGGGAAAGGCTCGGCGCTTATGAAAATGCGCTCACCGCGCTGTCGGCTGTCAATTCAAAAGCGGTGGATATACTTAATTCCAAGGAAACATCGACTTCACTTGCCGCGGAAGTCCTGCCTTACGCGATAGCATCTGCCTACAGAAAAGGAATACTTACCCATAGGACAGTGGAAGGCTCCGTAATGAAGCTCTACAAGCAGCTTGAGCTTTACCAGGATGCGGATTCCTGGATAAACGAGGTCCTGACATCCATATCAAATCTCACCACCGAAAAAGGGATGAACATCCCGCCGGCCCAGTATTACCCGCTATACTATGCCAAGTCCTACAACCGGCTCGGGTGGTCTTACGCGCTTCTTAACGGGAGTGCGTGGAAAAGGTATGTAATATATACGCCGGCCGATACGATAGCGATGGTAGAGAAGAGCATGGGAGACCTGGGACTTGCGATGAAGGCATTTGACATTGACTACGCGGACATCGGCGGAAGCAGGCCCGCGATAGAAGGCCGGGTGGACCAGTACATGGCCAACCTTACGACAAATTCCAATGAATACGTCACGTACGCCCTGTGCTTCAATACTTATAAGCTGAATTCCGTAAAGAGCATCGCGAAGAAACAGCTGGCGAACAGCATGAAGAACACTTTGGACACTTATTACTCGGCGACCGTGATAGCCGCATTCAATAGCGGAAGAAAAATCTTCACCTACGAGGATTTCATGAAATCCGACACGAAGGACGTTGTCGCCGCCATGGCGAGCCTTCTGGATGAGATGAAATGATCAATCGCTTTCTACAGTGTAGCTCCACAAAACCGTATTTTCAGGTATATATAAGCCATTAACGTCCATAAGAGCTTCTTTGGATGAAATTATTTGAACTTCATTGCTTGTAGGTGTTCCTAAAAAGAAAATGTTTGTTATTATTAATTTTGAATCGTTTTCAGCCCAAGATGCTTCAGGGGTTAATTCTGGATAGATTGTTGCAGTTGCCGTCATATTATCTCCAAATTTCATTTTTGTCATAAACTGATCAAAGCTTGTACCGGATGTATCCATAGTTTTGCTGAATTTAAGCCACAAGGGTTCTCCTGAAGCTACATTCCCTGCTCCGATTACCGGATTTCTTGAAATTATTGTAGGAGCCGAATATTGGGCCATATATTTACCGCACCCGGATGTCACGGCAAAGGTTAAGATCAGAAGAGTGAAGGTTAGAAATAAATATATATTCTTGTTCATTATATCCTCAAGGTTGAAACGGCTTCAATGTCCAGATTACTCTTTTTTAATTTCTTTATCAAGTGATAGGCCGCGCTCCCTATCATCGCGGCATTATCCGTGCACAGTTTCATCGGCGGGATGGAAACCTCAAGGCCTTCTTCTTTCGCCCTTTTCTTGAGGTCTTCCCTCAGCCTTGAATTCGCGGAGACACCGCCTGCAAGGGCGATCCATTTGACCTTCTTATCTTTAGCTGCCCTGATGGCCTTTTCGACCAGGATATCGACAGCCGCCTGCTGGAACGATGCAACAAGATCAGGCAATTTTTTTGGCATCCCGTTCCTTTTCACATAATTGACCACCGCGGTTTTAAGGCCGCTGAAGCTGAAGTCATATCCCTCATCCATCCCTCCTCCGTTCCGCCAATTGCCGGAACTTCGGCGGGCAAGCATCGCCCTCGGGAAATCGACGGCTTTCGGATTCCCTTTCTTTGACATTTCGTCGATAACCGGCCCGCCCGGGTATCCTATCTCGAGGAACCTGGCGACCTTGTCAAAAGCTTCGCCGGCCGCGTCATCGCGCGTCCTTCCGAGAGTTTCATATTTCCCGTGGTCTTTCATCAGTATCAGTTGGGTGTGGCCGCCGGACACCACGAGGCATATGAATGGGAACTTCGGGAGTTTTGGCATGAGAAAATTGGCATATATGTGTCCTTCTATATGATTCACGGGAAGAAAAGGTTTCTTTAATGCATAGGCGATAGCTTTGGCATAATTAAGCCCGACGATAAGCGCGCCGACAAGCCCGGGGCCGAATGTTGCCGCAACGGCATCGATCTTTTTTAAGGGGATCTTAGAATCGGCTATAGCTTGATTAACAACTGCGGCTATGACCTCGATATGCTTCCTCGAGGCCAGTTCCGGAACTATTCCGCCGTATTTCTTGTGGAACTCGACCTGGGAAGCAATGACATTTGAGAGTATCTCTTTTCCGTTCTTTACAACGGCGGCAGAGGTCTCGTCACAGGAAGTTTCGATAGCAAGAATTAACATAAGTTTATTTCACAGCTTGAATATTGATATCTATTTAGAAGGCAAAATTTTATTGTTCCTAGGATCAATGCCTATTACTCTTATCTCTATGCCGGCATTCTTGCATTCGGTAAGCCACGATTTCAGATCTCCACGAGCGTTTTCATCTATTATAAAATTCTTCCATTCACCCACGGCGCCCTCTCGTAATAAATATACTGTTTTGATCTCTTTTGCTTTAAGTTCCGAAACAGATGGGAGCACAGAAGGTGGAGGCAAATCAGGTATTTCTCCATCAAGGTGGCGATCAATATAATCATCACTATAACCGTCCAATCGATGAGCGCATAAATATGTGATCTGAAGGTTTTTATATTTAGGAGGGACACGCATTGAAATATTATCATAATTCGCCAACATATCCGCCACCTGGAATTTTACATAGTTATCACCTTGCTTGAGGAAGGTCAATTTCCCGTCAATATATGCGCTTTTCCCCGGGATATAAAATGTTCCATCAACACCAAGCTCTTTTTTTGCCATTGCCGCTATCATGTAATTGTGGCTTGAGCCAATGTCTACAATGATAAAGGAATTTTCTAGAGGATACTTTTTAGTAAAATTAGCAAATTCATTGGCGATCAAGAGATCGTCCCTCTCATCCCCCGAAGAGCGAGCATGCAATTTTGCTGCCATTGTCCAGAATTGAGGTGGGAAGACGCTCTTGTCACCTCTGTATGCTTTCTGTAAAGATGCCAGAGGAATCCCCTGGCTCCTGTTTTCTCTTTGATCGGGATTGACCGATTTTCGGCCGCCCACCCAAATATCATTCATATTAATATTATATCAATAAATATGTTCAATATAAAGAAATGGATAGGTAATTATAGAAACAAAGAATTGTTGTAATGATAAATACTATGGCCGTCCTTTTGAATCACACGAAGTTTCGATAGCAAGAATGTTCACGGTCATATTTTATCAGATGTACATGGATTTGACATACCGTAATATTCAAGCTTATACTTCAAAGCAGGATGCCAGACATTCATAAATATGCCCCAAATTCAGCTGGAAGTAAAATGGTCGCTTCCGTTCCACGCGTACAGATAGGCGCAACGATAGGCGACATAGAAAAAGAACTTTTACATAAGGCGAAGATCTATGCGACGCTGGATTACATATATGTTACCGATAGAAATGACGTCCTTCGCGGCGTTATTTCGATCAGGCAGGTATTCGACCTTCCCAAAGACGTAAAAGTTGAGGAAGTAATGAGGAAGGATCCCATACATGTGCACCCCCACACGCATCAGGAGAGGATAGTTTATCTTGCCATCTCCCACGGGATCAAGGCGGTCCCTGTTGTCGACAAAGATGAGCGCTTACTTGGCGCGGTGCCGTATGACGTCATACTTCAAATATTTAACAATGAGGTCCATGAAGATGTTTTTAAATTCGGCGGGATCTTCCATAAGGTCGGGAGCGAATACACGACCATCAGGTCTTCCGCCTGGATGATGATCAAGTCAAGGGTCCCTTGGCTTATTGTTGGCGTCTTTGGCGGGATAGTTGCCGCTTCGATCGTCAGGGGATTTGAAAGTGTTTTGAGCAAGTATCTTGTGATAGCCTCATTCATCCCGGTGCTGGTTTACCTGAGCGACGCCGTAGGGACCCAATCGGAAACCCTGGTAGTAAGGAGCATTGCGCTTGATCCTAAATTCCCACTGGGACCATATCTGATCAGGGAGGTAAAGGTGGCGTCCGTATTAGGGATCACTTGCGGAGCGCTCTTAAGCGCTGTTTCGTTCATCGGATGGCGGGATCCTATGCTCGGATTGATCGTGGGGTCTTCCATGTTCTTAAGCATACAGGTCGCCGTTCTAACTTCGACTTTCCTGCCGCTTTTTTTCAATAAGATCAACTTGGACCCGGCGGTCGCAGCGGGGCCGTTCGCCACAATGATAAGCGATATATTAACTTTGGCCGTTTACTTTAATGTCGCAGTGCTGTTCTTGAGCTTGATCAAATAGCGGGAATCACCAGATCCAGGGGATCAGCCGGTATTTAACTTTTTTCATGTAACGCTTATAGCCCTTCAGGCCCGCGATCAGAGCTTTTTCCTCGTCAAGCAACCGGAATATCAGCATCGCGGGAATAAGCAACAGCGG
>Ga0315295_10005806_pt1 | contig 10547 bp, 6 predicted proteins | sample YL17G14_0_MG_FD_204453 | JGI IMG/M metagenome (GOLD analysis project Ga0315295, IMG submission 204453) | Sediment microbial communities from Yellowstone Lake, YNP, Wyoming, USA - YL17G14_0 | ecosystem: Environmental > Aquatic > Freshwater > Lake > Sediment | place: USA: Wyoming | collected...
CGAATCGGTCTCGTTCTGGCTCAGCAGGAATGCGGCATGGGACTGATAAACCCGCCCCCACAGGGAATCCCTCCCCTGGCGCAGCAACGTTCGCACATCCTCGGCATCGCCCTGTTCCTCGTTGCTCTCCACCATCGCGATGACGTATGCCGCGTCGAATATGGCAGCGCCGTAGAGCCCCTTGTAGTAGGAGGCCTGGGCGACGTGCAGCCGGGAGATGATGTCCGCGCTTTGCGGGTTGAGGGCGCGCGCCTCCTGCAGCTTCCCGTCGGCCAGCTCCTTCCACGCGCTTTCGTTTATGGGGCTGCCGCCTTCGGGCGATTCGCCCAGCAGCGCCTTGCCGACGTTGCACCAGGCATCCCCGTACATCAGGTCGTTGTACCTGACGAACTTCTCGTCCTCCAGCACCTTGCCGTCCGTCTGCGTGCTGTTCAGCCGGTCATAGGCCCACGCCTTCCGCAGGTCTGCCCCGACCACCCATTCGAAGTTCCTGTCGGTGAGGGCGGGCCGCGGCATGGACGAGAGGCATATCCCCACTTCGCCCTTGGCCCTGGGAAGGTCGGGCGGCCCGGCCATTATGGCCCGTATGGTGGACAGGTCTATGTAGTTGAGGAAAGCCTCGTTGGCGGCGCTAAAAACATATCCGCTGGCGAGTATGCTCCGTTGCCGGGCGGCCTCGTTGTAGAAGAAGTCCCGGACGGCCACGCTGTCGTTGTCAGTGCCGTTGATGGAGGCTGCGGTCCGGTTCTCCGCGGCTATCATACTGGCCGCGACCTTCGCAAAGCCATCCAACCCCGCGCCTTCGTAGGGCTGCAGGTCGGGAATCTCCCGTTTCGCGTCGGAAATCGGGCCCTGTTCCAGGGATTTGTTGTAGAGCATGAAGCCCACGACGTCGTCCACCTTCTTCGCCTGGAGGACGGTCAGTCCGCTGCCGGCCTGGAGCCGCTTCAGGATGAGGAACTCGTAGAGGTCCTCGTTCGGGGTGATGAAATATTTCGCCCCGGCACGGGCAGAGCTCTTCGCCTTCTCATACAGGCCGCCCACCGGGCCCACATTCCCGCGCGCGTCTATGGCGCCGGTGATTATGGCGTCGCGCCGCATGGGTATGCCGGTGAGCAATGAATACTCTATGACCGCCAGCGCGGTGCCGCCGCTCGGGCCGTCTATGAAGCTCGCCCCGTCCTTGGAGTCGAATGAAAGGAGCACGTCGCATCTCCGGCTGCCGCCGGCTTTGGAGTAGGCATAATCCAATGCGGTTTCAGCGGATTCCTGTGTCGCGACGCCCACCCGCGGGTACACGGCCACATATGCATGACCGCCGCCCGGAACCAGCGTCGCGGTGACGTTCACGACGCCGCCGTCATCGCCCATCACGGCCGGGATGAGCCCCCAGGCGCTGCCGTTGCATTGCTGCGCGGGCTCCGCGGACATGGTTCCCGCGATTGCAAGCAGTGCCAGTAGGAGATTGAGGAAACGCATGGATGGATTCGACGCTCGCGGTTAATAAGGCTTTTCCTCACTAATCATCTGCGATAACATGGAAGTCCCACTCAAGGAAAAGCTCGAAGACCTCAGGAGGCGCATACGGAAGCTGGACAGCGCGCTCATAGCGTTCTCCGGGGGCGTGGACAGCACGTTCCTCACGCGCATATGCCGGGAGGAGCTCGGGGAGAAGGCGGTCGCGGTCACGGCGCAATCCTCCACCTATCCGCATTCCGAGCTGATAATGGCCAAGCGCATCGCGAAAATACTCGGCGTGAGGCACGTGGTGTACGATCCTGCGACGGACGAGCATTCCCATGGGAAAGGCCCATCGTGCAACAGCGCCAACGTCTATTCCAGCCTCAAATGCCTGGCCATGCGCATGAAGCTGAAAAGCGTCCTCGACGCCTCCCACCGGGACGACCTGAGCGAGCGGAGGAAGCGCTTCATCGCGGCCAAGAGCGCCGGCGTGAGGAGCCCGCTGCTGGAAAGCCAGCTCACCAAGGCGGAGATACGCGTGCTCGCCAAGGAGCTGGGCCTCCCCAACTGGGACAGGCCGGCTTCGGGCTGCGGCCGCGTGGCCAGGACGCGTAGCCGGCTCAGCAAGGCGCTCCTCGTCAAGAAGGCCCTCGATTCGTTGGGCGCCAAGGGCGCCTGCGTCCGCATGAGCGGGAAGAAGATAATAGTCATGGCCACAAGCCGCGAGATGGGCATGCTCGTCAGGAAATTCGATCTCATGCACAGGAAGATGCGCGCCCTGGGCTTCACGGAGATACTGCTCAGGCCCAGGTCCTGACGCTATAGTTTCTTGAACGCCAGGATGCCCTTCTCGGTCCTGCAGAATTCGTAATTTTCCGAGAGGTAGAGCTTCTCCAGGCCGCTGCCGGCCTCCATTATATAGTCGCTTATGCTCCCCTTGGGTATGTCCTCGTAGAGGTAGCCGATGGCGTATTTCAGGCCGGACGCTGCGGCATCCTTCTCCCTTTCCTTGAGCAGGATGCGCCGCACCCCCCTGCCCTCATAGGCCAGGAGCACGGCCGGGTCCTCCAGGTAGAGGGCGTTCGTCTCCCCGCTCGTTATCTTCTTGCTGTCGATGTCCAGGCGGGCGGGCCATGCCAGGCCGACGCCCACTATCATGCGGTTCACTGTGGCGGCATAGCTCTTCCCGTAGTTCGCGATGTTGCTGACCTCGACCTCGGTGACGTCGAAAGCGCATTTCCTCATCACCTTGACGCAGCCCTCGACGTCGTCCATGTCAATCCTTTTGACCTCGACGTTCTCCTCGTCCAGCAGGTGGATGAACTTCTTCTTGGGCTCTTCGGCCTCGAGTTTCTTCTCGGCCTGTTTGAATGACTCAACCATACTCGTATCACATGAAGCGTGTCGCGCATGCGGGGCACTCCGTCAGCAGCGCCTCCATCTTATATCCGCATATGGGACATACATAAAACGTTTTTTTAGCCCTTTCTAATTCGGCCTCATAGTCATATCCGCACTTCACGCACTTCCGGTTGTCCAGTTCGTTGAGCGTGCCGCATTTTGGGCATTTCCTGCGGAACATGCTCTTTATGCGCACCCCGCACTTGGGGCAGCGCTCCATACTGAAGTTTATGGTCTCGCCGCAGCTCGGGCAAGGATGGGACTGCTTGCCGTCCGAAGGGGGGCCGCCCCCGCCCCTAATCGCATTCCCGATGAGTTCGCCGAGCCCCATGCCATCAGCTGCTCACTGCCGGTCAAACCGGCTGCAGTTTATGTCATAATCCTTGAATTGCGTCTGCTGCACGCTGCAGAAGCTGGTGAGCCTGTTCACGTCCCCCATGCTGCCGCCGAAGCCGCAGTCGGTGTCGTTCGCGCCGCTCTTGGCGAACACCAGCGGCTTGTTCACCGGGGTGCCGTAGGCGGTCTTGTAATAGGTGTAGTTCGTGCCGCTGGCCGCGTCCCGGATGCAGCACTTGTTCGGCTTCGATATGCCGGCGAGCACGTCCATATACAAGTCCGAGGTCACGTTCGACAGCCTGCCTCCGAATTCCTCGACGGTGCCGTTGGCATACTGCCTGGTGCAGCTGTACTGTTGCGAGCTCGCATTGCACAGCGAGCAGTTCGAGGTTATGGCGTTGTCCGGGCATTTGGCCTCGGCCGCCGCCAAGCCCCCGAGGTTGCATTCCTCGCCGTTGTCGCAGACCGGGGCGCTGTGCCCATCCGGCGCCCCGCACTTGTCCAATACGATGTCCGTGCTGCTGCACCTGCTGCAGTTCGTCTCGCCCATGCTGGCGCTCTTGCCGAAGATCGCGGTGGGGGCCTTGGTGGAGAGCTTGTACATGGCGCCCTGCATGGCGCAGAACTTCGTACCCTTGGTGCCGAGCCCGTTTATGTCCAAATCCACCAGGCCGGTTCCTGCCCTGTACCTGAAAAAGTTATATAATGTCTGGGTCGTCAAGATGTCGACCCATCCGAACCATCCTTCCTCCTCCTCACCACTGAATCCCAGGGCCGGCAGCGACGCCTCATCCAGCATCCTCGCCGGGGAGTATATCACGCCAATCACGCCGGACTTTATGAGCTTGTCCTCCTTCGTCACCAGCGCGCCGAAGAGGTCGCCGTAGTTCGTGTCGTTCCACACGCCGTCGTTGCTCTTGACGTTGAAGCCGACCACCATGGTCGGCACGTTCGCTGACTGGAGCGCAATCTGCCCGTAGGAGGCGATATCATCGGCCACCATATCCGGCGTCGTCATGGTGTTGTGGCTTGAAACCGGATAGTCGAAGGTCACCATGTCTATGGAGTATGCCACCCTAGGGTCGCTGAACACCGCCCAGATGGTTTCGTTGAAGCTCTGGTTGGTGAGCGGCGTGTTCACGTGGAAGGCGGTCAGGCAGCCGAAGCAGTAGTCCTTCACTATGCCCCCGCGGTCCAGTATCTCCTCGGTCCTGGTGGCTGCATCGTCCGCGTCCGCCACATGGTCCACGATGATAATCACCGCGCCCATCTCCCCGACAAGCCTCTGGAAGTCGTATTGGGTGTAATTGGTCGCACCGAAGGTGAGGAAGCTCGTGGTGTTCCAGTTGCTCGCGTCGCTCAGGTCCAGCACCGGCATCACGCCGGATTTCATATAATCCCCCATCCTCTCCTTCATTATGGTCGCCTCGGGGCGCGTCCTGGGGGAGCCGATTTCGGCCACGTCGCCCGAATAGTCCCCGACGTCGGTTATGTGTTTGTTGAAGCAGGACGCGTTCTCGTAGATGGCGGTGTCGCCCGAGGCGCACTGCGCATTGCAGATGGTCTCTTCCTGGGTGGCGAACATCCTATCGACGTTCGCGGTGTATCCTGGCATGTACGGCTTGTCCACCGCGGTCACGGTCTGGAACGCCAGCGTGGAGGTGGTACAGGGCTCGCACCAGCCGAACGTCTTTGTGACCGGCAGGCGGGTGTTCTCGTCCACCGAGCAGTTCCCTATCCTGCCCGAGTTCGGGGCGTATTTGAAGAGGTAGATTTGTCTGCTGGACACGATGTCGTAAACGAACCGGATGTGCTTCGTCATGTCGCCGTTGTCGTTCTCATGGGTGCTGGTGGTACGGAGCTCGCAGCTGCTGGTGCCCAGGCTGGCGTTCATGGCTCCGCTATATCTGTTGCTCGTGCGCAGCGCCTGGGCGCTTTCCGAAACCAAGTAGTCCGCGAACCAGCTGAACCCCGCCGGGTCGTCGCCTCCGGCCTTGTCGCTATCGTCATACGGCCGGGCTATCCACTTGGAATACGAGACCACCCACGGGATGGAGGAGAGGACGGTGTCCATGGCCTGCAGCTTGTTCGAGCTGCCCCAGTGGACTGAGGAGGTGCACTTGTCGCTCAGGGTGCTCTTGAGGGCCTTGACCCTGGTTTCGAAATACGGGGTGAACGCCGTCATAAGGCCGATCCAGTTCGAAGTCTCCATACGGCTGGTCCAGTTAGCATTCGTCCGTCCGCTCAGGTTCACCAGCACGTAATCCTCGCCTTCTGTCATGTTGCAGTTGTTCACCACCAGCATGTTCTGGAAATCTCCTGGCATGGCGATGGAATAGCCGATGATGACTTTCTCGTCCCCCTCAGGGAAGACGACGTTATTGTCGCCGGTTTTCCCAAAGAACACCGCGCCCGCGACCGGCGGCCCGATGCCCGATTCGTAAAAGTTGGAGCACGGGCTCACGGTGTCGCTGTCGGTGCCCGGATACTCGTCCGGGCACTCATTCGCCTTGGTCTGGGCCATCACGGAGTACGAATAGTTCGTTATGATGTGATTCCCCACCCCGTTTCTCGGGTACGGGTTGCCGTTCATGTCGTTATAGTCGCTTGATAGGGTCATGTTGCCCCAGTAGTAGTCCATGGCGTCGTCTTCACTGAGGTCCCCGATGCCGAATAGCTCGTTCCAGCGGTACTCGTGGTTGTTCGAGTCGTAGGTCATCTTGAGGACTGAAGATACATCTGCCCTTGCATAGGTGAAGGTGGGTGGTGTGCCCGCGGTACAGGACACGCTGACCGCGGTGGTCGGTGCGCACAGGACCTTTATTTGCCCGTTCTCGTCGGGCATCTTGTTGCAGTCCGTAATGATTTCCCGCGCGCCGCGCGGGTCTGCGGCGTTCTGCAGCATTACGCTGCGGGTATACGCTTGGGTGTTGCAGCTGCCGGAATAGCAGTCATTGGCGGAGACGTCGCATTCGAAGGACGCCTTGGTGCTGGGAGAGGTCTCGGCCGCGGCTCCGCAGCCGGTTATGCCATACACGTCGTTCGCATGGACGATGGAGAGGTATTTCTTGTAGTAATCGGCGTCTATCTTCTTGTAGACGTTCCAGTCCGCATCCGAAAAGCTTCCGCCCAGGTCCGGGTACCAGTGCCCTCCAGCCGGAGCCTCGCCGAGTCTAAACAGGGAATAGTCGCCGAAAAAGGGGTTCCTCGTAAATCCATAATCCACCCTTGCGTAGTGGGCGCGCTTGTAGTCGGAACGGTCCGGAACCCGCGGGTAATATGCCTTCAAATATAGATACTCGGTGTTGTCGACAAAGCACGTCAGGCCGCCCGAATGGAACCTCGTAGTGGGGAACTTCGCCTCAATCCAGGTCGTTTTCATGTCCGTGCTTCCGCTGAATGTGAACGGCGCCAGTATGGCCGAATCATCCTGGCAGTTCTGGCTTATGCTGGCCACGGGGTTGTCATAGGCGCTCAAACTGGGCGAGCGGTACGCGAGGTAGTTCATGTACCTGTCCACCCTGCCCCCCGGGTTGAGATTGCAGTACTGGTCGGACATGGGGAAGAAAAAGCGGTACTGGTCGAATTCGTCGAACGAGCCGCCCACCCCCATCCTGAAGACGTTTATCTGGGACTTGGAGTTCTTCATTATCTTGTTCAGCTTCGCGTCCATGGGGAGGAAGCGGCACTGCGAGTTGTAGAACTGCATCGCGCCTCCCTTCTCGTTCGTATCCGTCGGAGTCCCGCCCCCGGTGTTCAGCGACGCGCTAGTCTTGCTGCCCGAGCTGTCCGTCGTATCCGTGGAGGTGAGCGACGGGGCCACCCGTGGCTTGAAGTCGAAATCCCCGCACACCATCGCGGTGCAGTTGCCCGAGATGCATGGCTGTATCTGGTCCAGGCTGCATATCGGTATCATGAAGTCCTTGTAACCCGTCCCCACCCTGACGCTGACGTTGCAGCCTCCGGCGCTTTCGTTGCACCAGTATGTGCACCCGCCGATTCCGGGGCAGTGGTCCGCATAGCTGTCCGTGGTCAGGAACGTAGTCATGTTGTAGAGGACGCAGGTGTTCTGGGCCGGGTCGGTGTCATTCATGGTCGCATTCGCCTTCATGCAGCAGCCCAGCTTCACCGCTGGCTCGAGGCACCCGAACAGGAGCACGGCCGCGGCGATCAACAGCAATCTCTTCATCAAATCACTTTCGAAACCATCCTGGTCAGTTCGTACGTGTCCCCGCCCAGCACGCTCATGATATACCTCACGAACACCAGCGTGAGGGAGAGCGCGATCAGCGGGTGCAGCATGAGCGCGGTGTAGGATTTCTTGAGGTTCGTCCGGTAATCCCCGAATTCAAGGTTCGCGGTGCTGCCCACGCCCTCGGTCTGCATGGTGCTTATCAGGGACACCGCGCTGGACATGGTGGCATAGCAGTAATGGGACTGTGGCATCTGCGGGGCCGCCTCGGGCTGCGGCAGCTTGACGAATCCAGGGTCCAGGAGGATGTACATCACCGGGAAGATGAAGTACATGCCGATGCCCAGCGCCATGAACAGCGCCCCGGGCCCGCGGGTGAAATAGAAACTGCGGAGGAGGACGCCGACTGGTATGAATATGGAAAGCAGGTTGATGCGCAGGTATTCGGCCAGCGCGTATTGGGCGTTCAGGCCGATGAGCATCACCGTGGCTAGGTTGTTGGATATGCGCATGCGTTCGGTCCGCTCATAGACGCTGCTTATCCACTCCCCTTTGAACGCGGTGATTCCGAAGACGCTGGCCTGGAGGTTGAGGGTCATGAAGTCCCAGTAGGAATCCTCCATTATCTTCTTCTGCACGCCCGCCACTGCCTTGGCCCTCTCCTGGAGCCTGCATTTTATCACCTCGTAGGCGGCATCCATGGCGGTCGTTTGGCCGGCGGTTATGGTCTCCACGCCGGTTATGGTCGTGGTGGTGCCGCCGCAGGTGATTTCCCCATATATGAGGCCCCCCGCCACGCCGAGCGCGCTTTCGAGCATGGTGACCAGGAAGATGGCGATGACCGCGGTGGCCGCGGCCTGCAGGATTTCGGACATGGCGAAACTCTCCAGCTCGCGGATGTGGAATGCCCTGCCGGCCATGAGCATGATGGTGTGGATGAGGATTGCCACCATCACGGCGACCAGGGTCATCGGGATGTAGGTGTATGCCCAGCCCAGGCCGTTATCGCCAAGAAAACCGGCTATCGTGAGCAGCATCGTTACACCAACTGGGTCAGCCTACTTAAATCTATTTCCTCCCCCATCAGCCTTGTGATGTAGGAAACGCTCGCTATGGTCGCGAGGAGCGCGATTGTCGGGAAGAAAACCGCGGCTATGAATGCGTAGGCCGCGAAGGCCACGGCGCCCGGGATGTTGTCCTTGTCGAAATAGTCCGAGTTCACCGGGATCACGCCCCCCACCAGATTCGCGGAGGCGATCGCCGCCGCCAGGCACTCCGCGTTGTCGGATGCGAGATAGGTGCACCTTACGGCGTCCACGCCGGTCATGCTCGTGGCGAGCTGCTTCGCGAAGTTCTCGGAGTCGATGAATATCTGTTCGTCATAGTCGTCCATGTCCACCCCGTTGTCCGTTATGTCCTCCGGGACATAGTCGTTTCCCCGGTCCACCAGTATCCCGCCCATGAGGTAGCACACGCCCAACATGAACGGGAATATGGTCAGGAAGGAGATGGCGAGCGCTATGAGCAGCGAGCCGAAGCCGCGGAGGTAGGGCATGGCGCGCAGGAACACGCCCAGCGGCAGGAAGAGGAAGACGAACCCCTTGTAGACGAAGAGCAGTATGAACAGCGAGTTCATGGCGCTGAAGTACGCGATTATGGTGGAGGCGAAGAACGCATTCAGTGTCGCCATCTGCGCGCCGTATCCGCCGAAGGGCTGCTCCTGGCTGCCGGAATAGCCGAAGAGGCAGCCCAGGCCCACATTGCCCACGGAATAGTCGCACACGAAGGCGTTGAAATAGGTCATCACGGTGTAGGCTTCCAGGTGGTAGCGTATCACCGTGAGCGCGTTGTGCGAGTAGAGCATGCTTTCGTTGAGGTAGGCGAGCGAGGCGTTGTAGACGTTTATGGACGGGAATGGCGTGCCTTCGCTCGCGTTGACGTCGAAGAACCCGGCCACCTCGGACATGTCTATGACGCAGAACGTGTTGACTGTGATGACGAGGATTCCGACCGAGACTATGGACACCACGAGCTGCACCAGCTCGGTCTTCGCCCAGAGCGTCAGCTTCGCGTTGCCCAGCGCCCGCCCGGCCATGAAAGACAGCGTGATGAGCATGACCGTGGTGAATGCGGCCACCGCCAGGAACGGGACTATGGTGCCCGAGAGGAACGTTCCGAACGCATCGCCGCAAATCAGCATTCCAGTCATCAGACAAACCTCGATATCGCGCTGACGTCAACCTCGGCCCCCGCCAGCGAGGTTATCGCCCGCAGGCTCGCCATCATCATGAGCAGCGCTATCACCGGCCCGAGGGTTGCCTGGAGCAGCATGGACACAAGGAAGTTGCGGATGCCGGTTCTCAGGCCGCAATAAGCGTAGACCGCCCGCGCATCATTGGTTTCCGGGTCCGAGCCCAGCACGTCACCGCATTCGAAGGAGTCCTGGCTCGGGCTCGTGTCGCCGCCCTCGCAGTTCTTTACCAGGTCGGATGTCGCTGTCGGCGTTCCGATGTAATCCGCGGCGGTCGCGCCGTCATTGTCATCAAGGAATGTCGCCACCAGCATCTCGTTGAACACCACCCCTGCCGGGAGCATGATGTGCATGGATATGCCGAGCGCTATGAGGAACCCCCCGGCGCCGCGGGTGAGCTTGAACGTCCTGAGCAGTATGCCCAGCGGGAGCAGGAACGGGAGCGCGAAGCTCTGGGAGATGACTATGAGCCTTTTCATGGCGCTGACTTCGCCCATGGCGAAGCCGGCTATGCCGCCCGCCATGGAAAGCGGGGTCGGGAGCATGCTGTACCCCCCGCAGCCGCTCACGCCGTAGCCCATGCCCATGACGCTGCACTGGACGGACTTCGAGCCCTCCTTCGTCACCGCAAGGTCGTATTCCCCTATTTTCTCCAGGATGTCGCGCACGTCATCATGGGTGTCGTCCAGTATCACAATCGAGGCGTTCTGCAGGGTGCCCGAGCCGCCCGAAAGCGCCTCCGTGGAAGAGACTGCGTTGATGAGGCCGTTCGCGCCCACGAGCACGGCCATCATTATCCCGAGCGCCACGAGCTGATAGAGCTCCTCCTTGGCCATCATCTGGAGCTCGTTGACGCCGAATCCCATGCCTATGGCGTAGACAGTCGCAAGGAGCGCCGCGGAGGTC
>Ga0315295_10005807_pt1 | contig 10546 bp, 6 predicted proteins | sample YL17G14_0_MG_FD_204453 | JGI IMG/M metagenome (GOLD analysis project Ga0315295, IMG submission 204453) | Sediment microbial communities from Yellowstone Lake, YNP, Wyoming, USA - YL17G14_0 | ecosystem: Environmental > Aquatic > Freshwater > Lake > Sediment | place: USA: Wyoming | collected...
AGACAGGTGCTCGGCCATCTGGTGAGGACGGCCGTGACGAAGCTCTTCAAGGGCTCCACCGTGGAGACGCTCTACGACATCAGCCACAATACCTGCAAGCTCGAGGAGCACGACGTCGATGGCAAGAAAAGGAAGCTCTATGTCCACAGGAAGGGCGCGACCAGGGCCCTAGGACCTGGGAGGCCCGAGGTCCCTGAGCGCTACATGGACATCGGCCAGCCGGTCCTCATCGGAGGCACGATGGGGACCTGTTCCTACATCCTGACAGGGACAGAGTTCGGCACGAAGGCCGCCTGGGGCTCTGCGTGCCACGGTGCCGGAAGGAACATGAGCCGGACCGAGGCCACGCGTAAGTTCTGGGGCGAGAACGTCATATCGACCCTGCGCTCGAACGGCATCATCGTCCTGGCGCATTCGAAGAAGGGTATCGCGGAGGAGGCCCCGGACGCCTACAAGGACGTCAGGCAGGTCGTCGATGCGGTCGACAAGGCGGGCCTGGCAAAGAAGGTCGCCATGGTCAAGCCCATGGCATGCGTGAAGGGATGAGGCCTCAGAACGGGTAGGCCTTCCCGAGCACCTCGAGCGTGCTCAGGGCCGCCACAGCGCCCCCGCCCATTATTCCCACATCAGAATCGTTCCCCATGGGCCTTCCGTCCTGCGGGAGTTTTGATGATTTAACCGGTCAAATATCTTTTCGTTGATCGGCCCATCTATGGGCAATCGGTTCAAATAGGATGATGATATTCTCTTAATATCAGCGTCGTCCTTCCAAAGGACCAGCGACGGGGTTATCGCATTGCCCATCGGTAGGATGCTCAAGTGGCTGTTCATCGGCGGGGGCATCGTTAGACTGAACCGCCAGGCCAATGCGGCCTTCAGTAGGGACGAGAACGAGGAGGCCCTGAGGCTCCTCGTCAAGGCCGAACGAAGGTACCCTTTCTACGAGGTCACATATCACAACATGGGCAATGTTCTGCTCGCAATGAACAAGGACGATGAGGCCGAGAAGGCCTTCAGACAAGCGATAGACCTCAAGCCAAAATTCGTCGAGGCCATGAACGACCTCGCGGCCCTCCTGGTCAGGAAGGGACGCAAGGAGGAGGCCGAGGCCCTCCTGCGCAAGGCCATTGGGATCGACCCGGATTATCCCTATGCGCACGTGAACCTCGGGCGCCTCCTCATAGGACGGGGCAGCTTCTCCGAGGCCGAGGGCGAGTTCGAGAAGGCCCTGGAATCGCCGGACCTTGACGAGAAGACGAGGCAGGACCTATCGGATGATATGGTCCTATGATCCGTCTGCCTGTTATGCCTATCCGCCCTCGGGGTCCTGTAAGAACTCGAAAATGGTCCCCTCGGTCACCTGCAGGTTGCTTATGGGGGTCTCGCCGCGCAACAGGTAAGTGCCCCAACGCAGGCAATAGGCCGCTAGGTCCTTGTCCCAGAAGGTCGCCACGGACTCCACGAGCTCATCGATGGTGTTCCACGGCTCAACATCGAGGTCCACCGAATAGCCCGTCGATGCGTCGCTGATGGTGATGCGCACGGCCATGTTTGACAGTTATGAAAGGAGGGCTATTTATCTGTTATGTATGCGCCTCAAGAAAAATGCCCTGGCCTCAGTATTTGTTCAGCCACCGCTCGACCAGCATCTCGCCCATCTTCAGGAAGCCATCGGCGACCTTCTCGCCGGACTTGGCGCTGGTCTTGTAGCATGGGACGTGCTTCAGGGACTCGGTCCTCTGGACATCCTCGACCTTGACCTGGATCTGGTCTAGGAGGTCCGATTTGTTGAAAAGGAAGATGATGGGGACGTCCCCGGCGTTCTCCTTGACGACGGTGACGTACTTCTTCATCGAGTTGACCGTGTCCTTCCGGGTCAGGTCGCAGACCGAGAAGGCCCCCTCGACGCCCTTCAGGTACATCTTGTGGAACATCTTGTACTCCTGCTGGCCCGCGACGTCCCAGATCATGAGCGTCAGGAAGACCTCGATGTCCCTGTCCAGGACCGGCACGACCAGCTCCTTCTTGGTGACCTTCGTGCCAATGGTCGTGATGTAGGAATCATCGAACTCGTCGAGAACGAACCGTCTGATGAGGCTCGTCTTCCCGACGGACGGGTCGCCCAGAAGGCAGATCTTCTTGGTCAACTCGTACTTCCTAATGGTCATCGCCCATCCAAGGGTAAATCATGAACGATATATAAGAATTGCTGATTTGCGAACGGACAGGCCGCGGACCTCCGTCAATGTTAAGGTATTAAATCTTCCCTGGGCCATTCCTGGACGGATGAAGATACCGATCCTGGCCAAAGGCCTCGATGAACTGCTCGCTGGAGGCATCGAGACGGACGCGCTCACGCTCCTCTACGGCGAGGCCGGCTCTGGGAAGACCAACCTTTGCCTCCAGCTCGCCAGGAACGTCGCCCGGATGGGCCACAGGACCATCTACCTGGATTCCGAGGGGGTCTCACCCGACAGGCTCCGGCAGATGTGCGGTGACGACTTCGATGCGGTCATACCGAACATATTGTTCTACGAACCCTTTTCTTTCGAGGAGCAGGAGGCGCAGTTGGACGAGGCCATACGCGTGGCCTCGAGCGCCAAGGACATTAACCTCGTGATCCTAGATTCGGCCACGGTCTTCTTCCGTCTCAAGCAGGGCGAGGAGGACCAGGGCCGCTCCTCGCTGACCTATCAGATCATCCGCCTCCTGACCCTGGCCCGGAAGTCGGACATCGCTGTCGTGATAACCTCCCAGGTCTATTTCGACATCGAGCACAAGGTGATCAAACCGCTCGGTGGCCACACCTTGCATCATAATGCGAAGGCCATCCTGTTCCTTGAGAAGTTGGAACCTGGAAGGCGCCGGATGACGATAATCAAGCACAGGAGCATCGTGGAAGGAAAATCCTCAGAATTTCTACTTACCTCGAAAGGGGTCGAATGAGCAGGCGCTTCTCTGATTAGGCCTCTATTTTAAGGGCTATTCGTCAAAAATGCTCCAATGGTTCTGTTGCAAACTCGGGACCTGACGACATTAATATCAGATTATCACACATTGTCAGATCCCCCTGTCCACAACTACATCCCCATCCGCTCATCCCGTGCGGCCCCGGAGGGCTCGTATAGGGGATTCATCACATCACCGGGGATGTCGTCGAGTCTGAACCGTAAGGCTCCGAGCATCGGCGTCTCCGCCAATGCGGTTTGCAGGATGTTCAGGCCGCTGTTGTAATGCCTGCCGATCTTCCAGCCGCAGGCAGGGCACCTGAAAATCCCGCTCTTGATCGTGCTCTTTCGGGCCTTTGCATCGTACTCGATGCGCCCACATGCCGCACATTTTGAAGAACTGTACCTTGGATCGGCCTTTATGACAGGCACGGCCCTTGGCAATGCCTTGTAATCGACCTGACGATGGAGTTCCCTGTGGGGCCACGATGACAGCCGCCGGTTCAATTTCGACGAGAAGAACTTGCGCATACCGGTCAGGTCCTCGAGGATTATCGCAGAGCGTTCACGCTCGGCGTATTGGACCAGCTTCTTGGTCATCTTGTGCAGCCTTTGCTCCACACGGTCGTGCTCCCGCTTTCCTTCCTTGCTCAATAGGCGCTTCATGACCCGCCGGTCGTGGCTTTTCTTCTTCTGCATCTTCCTGCGCCTTTGATAATGTGTTTCCTGGATTCTTCGGATATCTTCAAATGCTATCGAGACCAGCCTCATTCCATGTTCGTCCGTCCTCACGCCGTCCAGGGAGCATTCGTTCGTGTCCAATGCGATGGCAGAGGTTGGTGTGAATGGCGCAGGTGCAATCTTCCGGACCGTGATGATGACCATCGTGGGCGTGAGAGTGAGCGACCCGAGCTCCATTCCTGGCTCCTTCAAAAGCCCCCTGTGATAATCTGAGATGGGTATCTTTAATCCGTACCATTCCCCGACGCGGACTGGCAGGGACACCCGATCGAATTCCATGTCAAGATTGTAGTTCTGGTTCTCGGATTTGAGCATGAGCCTCTTGACGAAGGGTTTGTTGGTCGGCAGACCCTTGCGAAGGCGCTTCCTGTAGTTTTTAACGATACCGCAAGCGATTTCCACGGCAGAGCAGATATATTGTTTGTTGATATCGAACAGCTTCGAGAGGTCCTTGTAGACCAATTTGGTCAGCTTTCCCCGGGAGGTCGTATTGCTGTCGATGGCCGTTCGGATGCAGATATTGACAATGAGCCTGAAATCCTTGAGCAGATAGACGAGCGGATTCGGGAGAGTACCTTCAGGTATGGGGAAAACAAGGCTTCTAATTATTTGTTGAATGGCCATACGATTCGTTCTAGGGCGATTGGATATATAATCTTAAATGGGAGGGTCCAGTGAAAGTAATCGACTTTTTAGCGTTTGAACACCTTATTTATAAGTTACAATGACAACTTTTTCGACGGAAAATGGATGAAAAGAGCGGAAAAGTCGTTCTTTCGGTCATCACTGAAACAAAAGTTAAAGTATTCGATATATCTCTCGAAACTCTGTCAAGTCCCGCTCCAATAAATATATATATAGTACAGTTTTTATATTTAATTACATTCTTTGGAACATAACCCAGAATCCAAGGAAGTTGAAGGATATTCGATGTCCATGGGGGAATGTAAGATGTCCGAAAGGATGCCCCGGTGCAGTGAGCTAGCTCGCGGTAGACTTGGTCATTTTGTCAACTCTGGAGGATGGCAGAGGGCCTTGGTTTTATTCGGCCTATTCCTAATGGTTTCTGCTGTTTTCGCGCCATTGTTGACGAACGTCCAGGCCGTAAGCTTGAACTATAGCAACTCGTACAATAACCCGACCGATGTGACCATAACCGATGGGAGTTGCCTAATCCCGAAATGGGTCACAAGCACGGTGACAGTTACCGACAATGTCGTTCTCGATCGTGTCGATGTAAACGCGGATATCCCGCGGGCTCCCTCCCCCCCATCCTTTGGTGGCCGCGAGAGGGACCTCATCGTCACCCTTTCAAGCCCGTCAGGGACAACGGTCGTACTTTGGAACCGGCAAGGGAACCTCCAAGACCTCGCCATCAACCAACCCAATGTGGGCTTCGTTGACGAGAACGCTTTGGGCGTATGGACGCTCTCCGCTTGCGATGCTGGGAACAACAATCAATACAATTACATCAATGATTTCTCGATAACCATTTATTGGAACTTCCATTTAACGATTGAAAGACCTGTTTCTGGAAATCCCATATCGACCACTGCTTACACGGTGCAGGCAGATTCCAACGGGAATTCCGCAGAGCTCTGGATGGACAGCAATTACGTGGCTGACATGTCGTTCAATGGCGGGACAGGTTATTGGGAATACACCCTCGACACGACCGCATATCATAATGGAATGCACAATCTCGAGGTAATTGCTAAGAACGGCCTGGGTGACAAGCTCGTTGCTCAGATGGGCGTCCAGGTCCAGAATTATCAGTTCACTGTCAACATGTGGCCGGCCGATGGGACCACGCTTGTAGATACTGTTCAGATATACGTTTCAGGAGAATCAGACGCATCCAGGGCTACGCTCTCCATTGACGGGATAATAATTTCGACCCTAAACGGAAATCCCAATTTTATCGACCCATGGTATCGGTTCGATAACATCAACACCGCCAATTTCCAGGACGGCATGCATCTCGTCACCGGAACGGTCTACGACCCCGACGGTAATCCGACAGCGACCACAGTGACCTATTTCTTCAACAATTATCCCATCTCGTGCACGATAACGGACCCACCGAACCCCGGTTTCGTGATCTCCTCCAGCCCTTATACGGTCAAAGCCACCGTCCCATCGACCGCGGTGAAAGGCGAGCTCTACGTCGACGGCGTCCTGACCATGATCACAATGACGATCGACATCAGTAGTCAATATACATTTGACCTCGTGACAAAGAACTATAAAGATGGTGCTCATTTATTTGAGGTCAAGGCATATAATAAGTTCGGAACGACAGCATCAGATGTGATGAACGTCCAGTTCAGTAATTTCAATAACTTCTTTGTCAACATCGATAACCATATCAACGGCGAGGGCGTCTCTGGGGACAGTGCGAACCCTGTCATTATAACTGCGAACACAAATCCTTATGCCTTGAAAGGTGACCTCTATATCGACCAGGTCCTCGTTGCTGAGGATAATTCGCTGGATGCCTCCAATGATTTCAGTTTCTCATTCAATCCTCAGGACTATAAGGATGGCCGGCACAACATCACGGTCCGAGCCTATGACCCGGATGGGGCCATGGCCCAGAGTTCTATCGACCTCATTTTCCAGGATTGGAACATCTACGCGTTCATTTATACACCATTGAATGGCGACACGATCACTCTGAACAAGTTGACATTGAAAGTCAATGCTTTTGTACCTGACGATTCCACTGACTACGGCGACCTTTATGTCGACAATCAATGGGTCCAGAGGCTCTATTACACGATTGGAAGCGGTGCATGGGAACTGGACTTCTCCTTCAATACAACTAGCTATCCTGACGGGTCGCACACACTGAAGGTCGTTGCTTATACCCCGGACGGTGTTTCCGCATCTGCCTCTATAACGGTCACATTCAAGCGGTGGACGATATCGGCGACCATCACATCACCATTGAACGGTGCGACAATCCCAACAATCCAAGGACAACCGACCACGGTCAGGGTCGCCACTCAATGGTTTGCACAAAAAGGTGAGGTCTATGTCGATGGTACCTTGGCAGCATCAAGTACGAATCTCCAAAGGTCCGGGGCGATCTATTATTATGATATAAGCGTGGTTACGAGGGCCTACAAGGACGGCTCCCACTCATTGACCGCAAGGGCCTATAACCCAGATGGTAACTTCGCCGTTTCCCCGGCAATAATGGTGACAATTAAGAATATTAATATCGCCTTTGACATCACGACCCCACCAGATGCGATGACTCCCTCGCTTTCAAACCAAGCTCTGCCCATCACAGCGACGATCACAAGCGGAGGGACCGACATAATTAAAGGCGAATGCTATGTGGATGACAAACTTATTTTTGCCATCAATGCCGCCCCAACGCCAATCCTCCCCAATTATCGATATTCCTTTACGATAAACACATTTCAGTACTCGGATTCGACGCATATGATCAAGGTAATCATATACGATTCGCAAGGAACGGCCTATTCCCATACCCACACCGTGTCATTCAAGGACTTCACCATCACTGCCTTGATAACCAGCCCTGCCAATAATGCACTGATCACCAGTCCGCCCAATATGAATATAGTGGCCACTGTTCCATGGTATGCCAAGAAGGGAGAGTTCTACATAGACGATACATTCATCGGGACAGACACATTGATGAAAGGGAACCCGAATTGGTTCAGTTATTCTGTCGATACCCGTACTTTCTACGACGGGCCTCATATGGTGACGGTGAAGGCCTATGATCCGGACGGTAATTTTGCGATAGACACACGGTTCGTCACCTTCGCGAACTATAATATTAATGTACGATTTGACCAGCCTTCTACGGCCAACCAGAAAAAGGCCGGCCAAGTCACTGTCGTAGCGTATATGGTTGCCGGGCCAGCAGATTCGGCTAAACTCTATGTCGATAACTCGCTTGTGGCCACTTCGAGCGCAACTGTACAAACGGATAACACCTACACCTTCACCATCGATAGCGGTGGGTTCGTAGATGGCAATCACATCTTACGGGTCGAGGTCGCCTATAGCCGGAGCGGCGAATCCGCTTTCGCTTCAAGGGCTGTCCAGTTCGATAACACACCTCCAACGCTCGAGGACATAACGGTCATCTATCTCAATGGTCTGACAGCGGTCCGAGCCTCGGGCGATCAAGTTGTAATTACAGCAAAGGCCACGGATGCGCCCGCTGGCATAAATAGGGTCACGCTTGACGCCAGTAACATTGGGGCAGGCAGCAGCATTTCGATGTTCGATGACGGGGCCCATCATGACGGTGGGAGCGGCGACGGGGTCTATGGCACCGATCCAGTGGATGCATCAGGCAAGATGGGTTTCATGCGTGTCTTTGTCACGGCCACGGACAACGTCGGGAACACCGCCATGCAATCTGTCAGCGTGGCCATCGATGACCACCTGCCAATTATAACGAACACATATATCGTATATCCTGGCGCCCAGACCGCAGCGAAGACCGGCGATGATGTGCGCGTAATAGCGAATATAGTCGATACACGGGTATTCGTTGATGTCGTGCTCATTCTTGACAACTCGAACTCGATCAAGGCCAATTTTGGGACGGTCCAGTCGGATGCAAAGGACTTCGTAGATTCCCTTAACCCGAACGACCGGGCCGCGGTTTATGACTTCAATGGGGAGAATGGGCCAAATAGCCTGAAACCAAAACGGGAGATCGGCTTCACTTTGGATAAGGACGCCGTGAAGGACACGATAGATAACATTGTAGCTGATGATGGGACACCCCTCTACGACACGATATATGATGCTGTTCAATATGCGAAGGCTAATTCCAATAACTTGCCCGTTATCGTCGTTTTGACCGATGGTAATGATCTGGGCTATAGCGCTCACCCGATCACTGACGTGGAATATGCATCGATACCGATCTTCACGATCGGCCTTGAACCTGGTAGCGGGTACGACCCAATCGACGAAGATGCCTTGACCGACATTGCAGACACCTCGAATGGAGGTGCATATTACTACTCTCCAGATGTTTCGCAGCTACAGGACATCTATAAATTGATCGCTGCCAAAATAAAAGCGTTCGAGGTCGGAGGTATCTCTTACGCAACGGTGGACCTGATGAACATCGGTGCTGGTAGTAGCAACCCGCTCTACGACGACGGCAGCCACGGCGATGGAGCGGCCAAGGACAATGTCTTCGGCTCGAACATGATCACCATCACCTCTGTGGACACCGACCAATTCAACTATACTGTAACGGCCGGCGATGTCGGAGGAAATATCGCTACTTTGATCGGTATAGTTAAAATCGATAACACCCCACCCTCGGTCACACTCGTCAAGCCCGTGTTCCAGACCTTGAACTGGTGGGCCGCGGATGGCGATACGGTCCAATTCACTGCGACCGTCAGCGACCCTGGCAAGGTCGGCGGCATCCTGAGCGTCAGGATGGATGCCACCTCAATAGGTGGAGGCCCCAATGTCGTGATGCGTGATGATGGTACTAATGGGGACGTCAAAGCGGGAGATGGGATCTACACATCCGATCAAGTGCAGGTTTCGACAGGCCTCTCTACTGGTATCATGACGGTAACCGTTTTCGCGACCGATATCGCCGCGAACCTAGGGAGCGGCGCGGGCAACATCTACATAGACAACCACAGGCCCATGGTGATAGAGATCGTCAATCCGACCATCGGCCAGTACATTGAAGAGAAATACACCTTCCAGGTCCGTTCGAACGATGTCGAGGGCACTAGCCAGGTCCAGATAAAGATAGACAAGGCCTGGCACACCATGGCCTATAACGCACAGAGCTCATACTACGAATACATCATGGACACCAAGACATTGTCAGACGGCGCTTACAAGACTAGCGTGCAGGTCTCTGACATCTCTGGAAAGGTCGTCAACGGCCCGACTGACCAGCTCTTCTACATCGACAACACGCCGCCAACGCTGGTCTTAAATTCCCCGAATGACGGGGATGTGGTCCTGGGCAGCTTCTTGATCGACACGACAGGCACGACGGACAAGTTCCTGGCCGGGATAGATTACAAGGCCGACGACCTCGCATGGAACAACATCTCGGTCCCATGGGACACGACCGATCTGGTCGACGGTCTGCATACCCTGGTGGTCAGGGCCAAAGACAAGATAGGCCACGAGACCACGAGGACGATCACGGTCATCGTTGACAACGGGCTCCCGACGGCCTACTTCGTGACACCGGCCGCGAACGCGGTCCTGACCGGCAAAGTGACCTTCCAGATCAAGGCCAGTGACGATGTCCAGGTCATCGGTGTGGTCTTGACGGGCAACGTGACCGGCATCATGGAATACAACTCGGGCACCGGCTATTACGAACTGCAGGTGGACACGACCCTCAAGCCCGACGGCACCTTTACTGTCGGGGCACTGGTGGGGGATCCAGGAAACAACTTCCTTGTTGTGGCCCCGGTCACCTTCTACATCGACAACAATGTCCCAGTGGTCAAGATCATCAAACCGGTCAACAATGCGGTCCTCGTGGGCAACGTCTCCGTCCAGCTCAACGTAACCGACGGTCCCTTCCAGCCGGTAAGCATCCTGTGGCGCGTCGATGACGGTCCATGGAAGACCGTGACGGCCCAGTCATTCTGGTGGAACACGACTACGTATCAGGACGCGAAGCACACCTTCTATGTCCAAGCAACGGACATGGCAGGGCACTTGGTCCAGTCCTCTGTTCCGATAATCATCGACAATACCCCACCAACGGTCGACCTCGCGAACCCGGTCAACGGACAGGTCATCTACGGCACCTACATCTTCAAGATGCATGCCTATTCCGCGGTCGGCATCGACAAGGT
>Ga0315295_10005809_pt1 | contig 10543 bp, 10 predicted proteins | sample YL17G14_0_MG_FD_204453 | JGI IMG/M metagenome (GOLD analysis project Ga0315295, IMG submission 204453) | Sediment microbial communities from Yellowstone Lake, YNP, Wyoming, USA - YL17G14_0 | ecosystem: Environmental > Aquatic > Freshwater > Lake > Sediment | place: USA: Wyoming | collected...
TCAATTTTCTCGCCGTCTCCTTCAACATCTTTTGTTCGTCCGTGAAATCAAAATCCATTTTGAAATTCTCCTTTCTACTCAACGATGGGTAGAATTCGCCATAAAGTGTTCTGGCGAATCCGGATTAGTATCGCAAAAGGGACGAGATCTTTCGATCTTGAACCAACTCCAGGACTCTTTGATAGACGGCCTCAAAAGGCTCCCCCGAATTCCGGAAATAATGGATCCCATCTTTAAAGTGAGATCGATTAAGCCCCCCAACCATCATGAGAATTTCGATATGCGCCAGAGCCTCTCGGCCGGCCAGAGGATTAAATTTGGCGGGATCTACGTAGATGTCAAAATAAGACGGGATCGTAGCGATGTTCCACACGGAGCGAGGCTTCTCGCAGGCCTCATAGGTGAGCTGGAGTCGCCGGCGATGGTGCTTTTGGAGCGTCGCAATCCGGCCCTTCAGGTCCCGGATGACCTTCCCATGAGAAGGTAGTACGAGCGAGATATTCTTGAGTTCTTTCAGCTCTTCCAAGGTCCGTAAGTACAGCAGGAGGTCATCGGGATGGGGGCTTATGGGGTACAAGAGGGCATCGCCGCACAACAGTATCTTTTCTTCTTTACCCAGGATCAAACCGATGCTTCCAGAAGAATGCCCTGGCAAGTGCTTCACGATAATTCCTTCTATGGGCGAACCCTTTACCCGCATCGGGCCATCAGAAAATACGGGATCATCTACATTCAACGAAAAATCTGACCGGAGTGAACCTAAGAGATGAAATTTCGAGTCGTCCACGGCATGGGGCATCGGCATCCCTGAAGCTCTCATCTGCGGTTGGTTCGCAATCCAGTGCCTCAGCATCGCCCAGGGATTGCAGATCTCGGAGGTATCCAGGATATGAGCTACAACTCGTGGGGTAGCCCGGCGCAGGATCTGGGGGCCCATCAGGAAATGGTCCGGATGGCCGTGGGAGATGACTAAAATTTCAATATCCTTTACGGAGTAAGGGGCGAGTTTCAACCCTTCTAGGAATTCCTGCTCGCTGTAATCGGGAGGAAGTTTTTTAATTTCCGGTGGGATCGGTAGGTTACGCCAGGAATATAAGAAGGCCCTGACCAAATGCGTGGGAATCCCCGTATCCATTAGCGTCAAGGCATCCCCTTCGATTATATAAAGATGGGTGGGACCCGGTCCAAGGACACTGGGACAGAAGGTGGTAATCTGGAGAATGCGGATCTCTTCTTCGGGGACAATGAAACTACGAACGCGACCACTACCCAATGCAGAGTTACGTTTATACTGGGTTTCTTGTATGCTCACCCATTTGCCCTTCTGAGGAATGGATTCTTAAATGCTTCTCCTCGTTTGAAGGTGAGGAAATCAAGATTCAATCTGGCCTGGCAAATCGAAGACTCTTTAATTGCAGACGGGTTCGACTGGTAGATTTTTTGGCGGAGATGGATGACAGGTTCTTCGGGCCCCGGAGGGAGGGCCGGGGCTGGCCCTCCTAAACTGGAGTGGGCATTCTCTTGCGGTAGCCGGAAATCCTTAGACCGGCGGTACATCGGTTCATCTACAGCGTAAAGGCTGTTCTTTGAAGGACTCATCGTAGCATTTCCGATATAAGGATTTAGAAAGCTACTTTCCCGAGATCCACTACCGCTTTAAGCACTGCTTAAAAGAAAACCTTTTAGACCAACGCCAGGACATCTCTATGGATGGCGCCCCTGCTTTGGAGTCGCAGGGATGGGGATTTTTTATCTTGAGATCTCTCAGTTACCTCCTATTTCTCTTAATCCCTCGGATTAAAATATCAAAGGCGTTGTCCAGAGTGGGTTTAAGGAAGTTTTTCCGAGGATCAATTTTTCTTTTGGCTTCTTCCCACAACACGAGGCCGGTAAATGTCGCCCAAATGATGTCTGAGAGAACGATACCTTGATCTTTTTCGAATTTTCCTTGCCGAACCCCCTCTTCATAAGTATCGACAAAAAGGTTCATCGTTCTCTTCGCTAAATGGTTCAATTGTTCCAGCAATGCTTTATTAAGGGTAAATAGGGAATCTTCCAATTGGACATGGAAGATAACCCGCAGGAGTAACGGGTCATGGCGAAAAGTTTGGTACATTGCATCTTTGAATTTGATCAATTTGGCTTCAACTGATAATTTTCTGTTTTTATATACTTTTTCAATTTGCTTGTATAAATATTGCAGGCCTATCAAATTCAAAACCACATAAAGCTCTTCCTTGTTTTTGAAATACGTATAGATGGTTCCGGGGCTCAGTTCTACCTTCCGGGCAATATCTTCCATGGTGGCCGCTCGTAAACCTTTGGACATAAATATCTCTTTGGCGGCATTCAGGATCTGGCTCCGGCGATTTTCCTTTTCCCGCTCTCTTCTCTCTCTTGTACCCACTTGATTGAATCTCATTCAAAATTTGAACCAATATTACTTCTTGAATATTTTTTGTCAAGAAAATAACTTCCCGTTGAAAAAATGATTGAAGGAGTCGAACCCTTCGGGGGACCTTTCCTTTGACTAAGCCCAGATTCCCCGGAAGAAGCCAGGGGTAGATTTAAGAAAGATAACTTTCTCGTAAAGATGGGTCCTGCAAGAGATCCTGGGAGCTTCCTTGCATGACCACTTGGCCATTTTGTAAGATGACCGCTCGATGAGCGACCCGTAAGGTCATGCGGGCGTTTTGCTCGACCAGGAGAATGCTGGTGCCCCCCTGGTTGATTTCCTTGGTGACCCGGATCACTTCCTTACGCAAAAGAGGGCTTAATCCCAGAGTGGGTTCATCCATCAACAGTAACCGGGGGGTGGCCATTAAGCCCCTTCCAATGGCCAACATCTGTTGTTCTCCGCCACTTAAACTCCCTCCGGACTGGTTCGCTCTTTCTTTTAATACGGGAAATATTTGATAAACTTGTTCCAGGGATCTTTCGATGGCGTCCCCAGATTTTTGCAGGTAGGCCCCGATCTTTAAGTTCTCCAGTACGGAGAGGGTGCTAAAAATCCCCCTTCCTTCCGGAACCTGAACGATCCCCAACTTTACAATGGCATGGGGTGGCATTCCACTGATTTTTCTTTCCTTAAACCAAATATCTCCCTCAGCCGGAGGGACAAACCCACAAATCGTATTGACGAGGGTTGTTTTTCCGGCGCCATTCCCACCCAGAATTCCGACTACCTCGCCTTCCTGAACGGTTAAAGAAACACCCAGCAGCGCTTGCACTCCTCCATAACTTACTTTCACTTGTTCAATCCGCAGGAGCATGAATATTCCCCTCTCTCGGGAAATTACGTTTCATCGGTCCCCAGGTACGCTTCGATCACCTGCGGGTCTTTTTTAATGAATTCAGGCGCGCCCTCGGCGATTTTTTCCCCGTGGTGGATGGCCACGATTCGATCACAAACATCCATCACCGTCTTCATATTGTGCTCCACCAGCACAATGGTCTTCCCTAACCTACTCCGAATCCGCCGAATCTCTTCGGTCATGGCCAGAGCTTCCTGGGGGGTCATGCCCGCGACAGGCTCATCCAGCAGTAACACCTGGGCATCCGTCGCCAGGGCCATGGCAATTCCGAGCATCTTTTGATATCCGTAAGGGATATCATGAGCTGCTACATCTTTCTTGTCGGTCAGATTCAAAGTTTCCAGGATCGCCAGACTTTTTTCCCTCACCTCCTGTTCTCTGGTTAGATACGATTTGGTATTCAGCATGGTTTCCCAAAAACCAAATTCTTTGTAGAGGTGATGGGCAATGATGATGTTTCCGAGACAGGACACCGCCGGGAACAGGCTGGTCCCCTGAAAAGAGCGGACCACCCCTTTCCTGACGATCACATCCGGCCTGAGCCCGACGATATTTTCTCCCCGGAATAGGATTTCCCCTTTCGTCGGTTTTATAAACCCAGATATATTATTGAAAAGGGTCGTCTTCCCCGCTCCATTGGGCCCGATGATCCCGAGGATTTCTCCCTCCTGGACTTCGATGTCGATCTGGGACAAGGCCGTTAACCCTTTAAAGTTGTGGGTCACCTCTTTGATTTCCAGAATCGCCATGTTCACCCTCAACGAATCTTTTTGAGAAATTCTTTCTCCATTCTTTTTTTCTCACTCCCGGCAATGCCGTTCAGGTCTGAAGGGGGATGGTTTCAGGCCTTTTGGCGAAACTTTTTTATCTCTTGTGGGAGGCTGAGGAGGCCCTCCGGAAGGACAAAGGTGATTAAAATGATCACCGTCCCATAAAAGATTAATACCCAACGGGAATCTACATTCAATAAAAAGGTTTCGACCATGACCATGAGAAAACCTCCCAGAAGCCCCCCGAAGGCCACGGAGGCGGCCCCGCCCACGGTTGCCTGAATCTGGACGATGACGGAATGCATTGGGGAGTAGCTTCCCGGGTATAAACAACCATAGTAATGGGCCGTAAAAGCTCCAACCATTCCCGCAAAAAAACAGGCTGTAACGAAGCTGATGACCTTATACCGCAAGGGATGGATGCCCAGGCTCTCGGCAAGGTCTTCGTTTTGGGGCAACGACCGAAACGTACGCCCCAGGGCCGAGTGGTCCATACGCCACATAAAAATACCGCTGATCAAGACGATCGCCATTAAAATATAATAACAGGAAAAGGGTGAATCGAACTTTACAATTCCCAGGCCGGGGATACTTAAAGCCGGGAACTTGGGGATTTCCAGAATCCCCCCATGCCCGCCGAAAAACTCCAGGGTCGAGACTACGAGCCGGACAATTTCGGCGAAGGCAAACGTAATGATGGCTAAATACAGGCCCCGGATTCTTAGAAAAATCAACCCAATCCCTAAAGCGATCAACCCTGCACAGATCCCCCCGAAAAGCATTCCGAACCATGGGCTGACTCCCAGCTTCTGCGATAGGATGGCCGAGGTATAGCCCCCGATTCCCAGGAAAGCCACCTGTCCCAGGCTTAGGCATCCAATCCGCAGAATCAGCAGCCATCCCATGGCCAAGACACTGGCCACCCCGCAACCGATAAACATACCCACCCGGGCTGGGTTAGGAAACAAAACGGGTAAGAGAACCAGCACGATGAAGAGGCCCAAAAATATCAATCGACTATCGATGGGCTTCCTTTTAGTGAAATTCATATTCTACTCCCAATAAACCTCTGGGCCGGAAGAGGAAAATGGTAATGACCATGAGGAAGGAGATCACCTCGGCGATCGGCCCTAAATAGGTAACCCCGATGCACTCGACAAACCCGATCAAAAGCCCTGCCAGAATGGAACCTTCGATGCTCCCCATTCCCCCCACAGCCACGATGAGAAGCGCTTTGAACACCACATGTCCCCCCATAAATGGGTTAATATAAAAAAGAGGGGTGACAATTGCCCCGGCAAAGGCCGCCACCACGGAGGCCATGGCCATGACCAAAAAACGAATCAGGCGGGTGTTAATTCCTTGAAGGTTGGCCACTCTCGGGTTTTCGGCCAGGGCCCGGATGGCCATCCCTTGCTTGGTCTTTTGGATCCACCCATAAACTCCCACCATGATCAACCCGCACAAAACCACCACCATAATGCGTTCCATTGACAAGGTGGCTCCGGCAATCGATACCGTCCCGGTGAAGAAAGACCCGATGGTTACATCTTCTCCCTCAAAAATAAAGGCCAGGACCCCTTCAATGACCATGCTCACCCCGAGGATCGCTCCCAAGGCAGCCACCTTTACCCGATCGGCCAGGGGATATAGAATGGATGCTTCAATCAGTAAACCCAAACCCCCCACTACGATCATCGCAATGAAGGTGGCGAGAAAATAGTTCATTCCCATCAGCTTGGCCAACGCGTAAACCACGTAGGCGCCAGTGATGTACAGGACTCCATGAGCGAAATTTAAAGCTCGTAGGATTCCAAAGATCAAGGTTAGCCCCAGGGCCAGCAAGATGTAGTTGGCGGACAGAACCAGGCAATTTAAAAAAAGTTGCATCAACTCGGTCACGGTACGCCACCCTTCCTTTTCTGCTTATTCGTTGAGGTATTTGTTCCTTTAGATTCCGGCTGGAAATGCACGGGTAATCTCTTTCTTTTCTTGGGAACCAAGCTTGATGATTGGGTAAAAAGTAGAACTTCTCCTCCCCCGCGGGAGGGGACAAAGGGGAGGAGGATAATTAATGGGCTGAAATGACTCCCTTTTTCACCCTCACCCCGGCCCTCTCCCCTCAGAGACTGTGTCGTAATTCGTCATGCCCGCGTAAGCGGGCATCCAGGTCGGTCCTTTCAAAGAAAAATATCGTTTGATTTCCTGTAACCTAGCCTATTTCAAATACCCTGGATTCCTGCTTTTGCAGGAATGACGGCCTTTTTCCTTCATTGCGACACAGCCTCTCAAGGGAGAGGGAGTTTTTTTTGACTTTTTACGACTTCATCAATGCTGGGAGTGCAAAAAAATTAGGGAGTAATCATTTGATACCCCCGCAAATATTTGAGCTGGTTCGGGCCCACAACCATGCTGAAATATACCGGAATACTCATATGGTTTTTGATGCCAAACGTCTTTTCACCGCCGGATTTCAATGGCGGCTTAACATAGCTGTGAAATTCGGCTGTCCGCAGCACCTATAAAATTTCTTTCGGATCGAAGCTTTGGGCCATTTCAATAGCCATCATCAGAATATGAGGTTGCATCGAATAGGCGATATCACCCAGTCCCTATTGGGTCCACATTTTCTGGATCAAAGCATCCGATTCCAGTCTCAGAGGAGTATATTCCTCCGGAACCGAGGTAATGGCAACAAACCCCTTGGAGGCTTCGATTCCCGCAATCCCCTGCCACTTTTCCAGGCCACTGAGCATGCTAGTCGGGTAACCTGGCCCGCTTTTTTATCTCTGATTTTTTGAAAGATCTAAGGGGTCAATTCTTGATAACTTCCTAAATATTTAACCTGGGCTTTCCCAACGATTATGCTGTAGGGCACGGGAACCGTCATATGATTCTTGATCCCAAAGGTCTTTTCACCGCCGGCGCGCAAGGGAATCTTATGGAAACTGTGAAACTCCGTGGTCCGCAAAACTTTTAGAATCTCATCCGGGTCAAAGCTCTGGGCCTTCTCGATAGCCATCAACAGGATATGGGGGCCCATGGAATAGGCCATATCCGTACTCCTAAAATTAGGACATTGTTTTTCGTAATATTTGTCTTGTTCGACTCCCAGGGGGCTATTCTCTTCCGGCGAGACCATGATGCCAACAAACCCCTTGGACGCCTCGACCCCGGCAATGTCTTGCCACTTTCCCATGTCTCCGGGCATTGAGGTGGGGTAGCCAATATACCCTTTGTATCCCAGCTCCCGGGATTGTTTGACAATCAAGGCCGCGGACCCAGGCGGCACCTTGCAATGCAGGTAATCCGGATTGGTCTTCAAAGCTTTACTCAAAAAAGGATAGAAATCCTTCGTCTGGGGTGGAACCATGACGAAGTCTTTTACTTCTAACCCTCTTTTCTTCTCATATTTGATGGCACTTTCTTTGGCGAGCTTGCCGACTAAATCATCGGTCATGATGTACAAAACGCTCTTGCATCCGAATTTTTCCTTCATTAAGGAAATGAGGGCCTCACTTCTTTCATCATCGCTGGCCGCCACCCGAAAGAGGTAGGGCCACTCCGGTTTAGGAACCCAGGTCGGGCCTCCGATCACCGCCAGTTTCTTCTCCTGGGTGGACAAGGGTGCCCACCCCGATATGGGCTCGGCGCCAAAAGAACCAACCATAAAATCGACCTTGTCGTTGTAAAACAGCTTCTCGGCCGCGGCCCGCCCTCCGGCGACGGTATATTTGTCGTCGGCATGGATCATCTCGATTCTGTAATTCTGCCCCTTGACCGTGATTCCCCCCCGATCATTGAAAAACATTTTCAGGGAATCCATGGTGCATTTCGTATTTAAACCCCACTGGGCAGCCGGACCCGTTAAGGGGTTAATGTGTCCCAATTTCAAAATTTTGCTCTCCGCTGTGGCATCGGTGATCCAGCCCCAGCCCCAGAGGATGGCGAAAAGGGCCAACACTCTCACCGCCTTCATTCTAAATTCATTCGCTGGCATGATACCCTCCTTTATGCTTGGGATGATTTAGGCCCCATTCAGGGCGTAAAAATGGGAACGCTTCCCAGAAACTTAGTTTGGTTCTTACCCGTCCATGCTTTTTTGTCCCTCTTTCCAAAAAGGGTTTTGCCCATTCACGATTTTAATCCTTTGCAGGTTTGATTCAACTCAGTAGTTGCAAAAATATTCTCCGAAATTTCGTTTTCGCCCCCGCATTTAAAGGGCCATAACGGTTTTTTCTATGGTCACAGGACTTCACCCCTGGTGTCCTTTGCCCCCCACCCTAACCCTCCCCCTCGGAGGGGGGAGGGGAGGGTGGGGGTGATGTTTTTAATGTCTTCTTTGCAATGTTTAGGTCAATTCATCACCGGTTTAAACTTATAGCAATAGACCTCTGTTCCATCTTCTTCCGTGTGTAGTTTGTCAATCAGCATTTCTACTTCCATCCCCACCCTTAGATCCTCAAGCTTGCATCCCGTTAACAAGGTCTCCACTCGAATCCCCTCGGGCAATTCAACAAATCCTATGGCATAAGGAACTTCCGCTTGGTAATAAACCGGCGGTCTTTGCATGACCACCGCATAGCTATAAATCTTCCCCCGGGGACTGAGTTTGATCTCTTTAAAGCTGCTGGATTGGCAATAAGAACAAAGGACATCCTGTCTTTTCGGGAAGAAAACCTCGCCGCAGTTGTGGCACTGACTGCCGACAAGCTGGGGTTTTTCGTCTGAGGTCCACAATCCTTCCCTCACTGGAACCTTCTTCTTTTCCCCATCCATACTCCGCCTCCTTTAAATTTATTGGGACGCAGATCTTCGCGGATAAACGCAGATATATATTTTCTGTCAACCTTTTCTATTAATATCCTGAAAATCTGCGTTCATCTGTGTCCAAAAAGAAATTTTTTATATTCCTGAACCTCATTCGGGTAAAAGATCCGCAAGACCCCGGAGGATGGTCTGCGCCTCCCGTACCATGCTTTCCATAACCGTCCGCACCGGGAGAATCTCGTGGATCAGGCCAGCGACCTGCCCAGCGGAGCGGGTGGGCCACATCTTCCTTTCCTGCGACTGAGACTGAATTTTTCCCTCTTGAACTTTCTCCCTCTCATGGAGGGCAACCCAAAACTTAATTCCTGTTCTAAGTGATAAAAGCTTTCTTTTTGAGAAACCTGCGAGATTCAGACAAAGGCCTGCATACCCAGGACTTCTCTTCCCACGATGAGTTTCTGGATTTCGGTTGTCCCATCGGGTATCGTGTAGCACCGGGCATCCCGGAAGTAACGCTCCACGGGATATTCCTCAGACAACCCGTAGGCTCCGTGAATCTGGATGGCCTTTGAGGTGACCCGCACGGCCATTTCAGTGGCAAAAGCCTTGGCAATGGAAACCTCTTTCCGGCATTTCACTCCTTTATCTATCAAATAGAATCCCCGGTAGGCCAGGAGCCGGGCCGCATCGATTTCCGCCGCCATGTCCGCAATCATTTCCTGGATGAGCTGGAAAGCTCCTATCAGCTTCTTAAACTGCGCCCGCTCTTTGGCGTAGCGCACGGAGGCGTTGAGCGCTGCCTGGGCAATTCCCACAGAGGCAATGGCCGCATTGGCCCGGGCATGGTTCAGCCCGCGCAAAGTCTTCCGGTATCCTTCTCCCACGGGGAAGAGGAGGTTCTCCTTGGGGACTAGGCAGTCCTCAAAGACCAGCTCGGCAGTGGGGAAAGAACGAACCCCCAGTTTGTGAATTTCCCGCGCCAGGAAAGGAGACTTTTCTTTCTCTACCAAGACCTGGCAAATTCCCGCCGCCCCCTTCCCAGGATCAGTCTGGGCTACGACGATGACGTAATCTGCGATCGTCCCGTTGGAGATCCACATCTTGGTGCCGTTGATTACGTAATGGTCTCCGTCAAGGATGGCCTTCGTATCCACGCCCGAGGCATCTGAACCGTAATTCGGCTCGGTGATCGCAGTACAGATAATCTTATCGCCTTCCAGCAGGCCCGCAAGAATTCTCTTCTTCAGGTCTTCATTGGGGGACTCTGCGATCCCAGCGCTCGCCGCTGAAGTGATGCCAACGATGCCCCCCAGGCCGGCATAGGCCCGCCGCAATTCCTCATGAATCACACCCCAGGTGACGTGGTCTAATCCGGGCCCGCCGTATTTCTCCGGCACAAGAGTGCCCACATAACCAAAAGGTTTGAGCTCTTTCAGAAACCTCACCGCATTTTCCCTGGACATCGGTCCTTGGCGATCATATTCATCCGCGATGGGCTCAACCTTCTGGGCCAAATATTTCCTCACGGTATCTTGTAAGGCCTTCTGTTCATCCGTGAAATCAAAATCCATTATTCTTCTCCTTCCCGAAATTTATTAGTCAGTCCATAATTATGTAGACACCGGAGACTAAATCCCTCCTGCCCTCCCTTTACAAAAGGGAGTCCCGCGTCTCGCGGGATTTGGAAAA
>Ga0315295_10005810_pt1 | contig 10543 bp, 11 predicted proteins | sample YL17G14_0_MG_FD_204453 | JGI IMG/M metagenome (GOLD analysis project Ga0315295, IMG submission 204453) | Sediment microbial communities from Yellowstone Lake, YNP, Wyoming, USA - YL17G14_0 | ecosystem: Environmental > Aquatic > Freshwater > Lake > Sediment | place: USA: Wyoming | collected...
AGAAGAGGCACCAGACCGTCAAGAAGGTCACGCAGGACATGGAGGGCGGTTTTAAGTTCAACACCGCCATCTCGAGCGTGATGGAGCTGGTCAATGAGCTGTACAAGGTCCCGGAGGACGAGCTCAAGTCCGCGCAGGCGCTCGAAGCCGTGCGGGCCGTCGTCCTTTTGATGGCGCCGTTCGTGCCGCATCTGGCCGAAGAGGCGTGGCAGATACTGGGAGAGAAGGAGAGCATTTTCAAGGCGGCCTGGCCGGCGTACGACGAAGCGGCGCTCGTCGAGGACGTGATCACGTATCCCGTCCAGATCAACGGCAAGCTGCGCGCGCGCATCGAGGTCGCGGCAGACGCCGATCAGGCCACGATCCAGGCCGCTGCCCTGGACGACCCCAGGATCAGGGAGTGGACCGGCGGCAAGACGGTCAAGAAGATCATCGTCGTTCCCGGCAAGATGATTTCGATTGTTATCTGAGGATCGGACGATAGACGATAGACTATAGACGATAGAAAATCGAGAACAGAGAATAGAAGATAGAGAATAGTCAACGCGAAAAGCCAAGGTTTTGTCCGAAGGCATAAGTCCGAAATCGGAGGTCGGAAGTCGGATGTCGGAAAACCAGAATCCGACCCGACTCTTCTCGATCCTCGATTCTCTATTCTCGGCCAGGCTCTATATCTGTTTAACCGTCACCGGCTTTAGACTATAGTCTATTGTCTATAGTCTATAGTCCCAAGCTGATTACTTTACATGCTGCATCTCACCTTACAGGAAAAACGGGTATTGTTGTTTGTCGTGTTCGTCTTTGCGCTCGGGCTGGGGACGCAGATGTTCTCGAAGGCCACGGGGTGCAACACCTGTTTCATACAGCTTTACACGGATGAGGCTGCGCCGGCAGCGGTAGACGTGAACGCCGCGACGTGCGAGCAGCTCATCGCCCTGCCCGGCATCGGCGAGAAGACGGCAGACGCGATCCTGCGGCTGCGCACCGACAAGGGCCGCATCCGGGACCTGAAAGAGCTCACCGCCATCAACGGCATCAGCGAGGCGAAGCTCGAAACTTTCAAGAAGTACCTCACTATCGGAAAATGAGACCCTAGGAGCCAGAGTCTCAAATTTGAGGAGCGCGCATGCTTACTTATGTGTTTAAAGGTGGACCTATCATGGCGCCGATCATCTTGGCGTCTATCTTCGGCCTGGCGATCTGCCTGGAGCGTTTTTTTGTCCTGCGGCGTTTCGGCCGCCTGGACATGGAGCGGTTCTCCGAGGCCGTGTGCCAGAAGGTCCTCCAGAACAAGGCCAACGAGGCGGTCACCCTGTGCAAGAAGTACGGTGACCATCCGCTGGTGACGATGTTCGTGACAGCGCTCGAGAACCAGGACCTGCCGCGCGAAGAGCTGGAGAAGATGCTGGAGCGCCTTGGGAACCACGCGGTGCATCGTCTGGAAAAACGCCTGGGAGGGCTGGCAACGATTACCGGGATCGAGCCGCTGCTGGGGTTCCTCGGGACGATCACGGGCCTGATCCGCGCCTTCATGGCCTGGGAAAAGGCCGGCAGCGACATCACGGTGAGCGCCCTGGCCGCCGGGATCTATGAGGCGATGATCACCACGGCTGCGGGGCTGATGATCGCGATCCCGTTCTATCTGTGCTACAACTATTATATCAGCCGCATCAAATATTATTCGCACGAGCTGAATGATTACTCCAGCCAGCTCCTGGAGGCGCTGGCGCGCGGGAGGCTCTTGTGAAGATCGGCATGTCCCGTCAGTATATGGTGAGCCTCGAATCGATCGCCATGACGGACATCGTGATGAACCTCTTCATCTTTTTCTTTATTTCCTTTAGCTTACTGTATACCTTTGATCCGTCGCGTGCCAAGCAGATCAAGGTGAATCTGCCCTCGGCCAAAAACGTGATGGCGACGGACAAAAGATCTTCCGATGCCGTTGAGATCACCCTGTCCAGCGAAGGCCCTGTCTATCTGGGTCCGGACGTGGTGACGCTCGGCGATCTGGAGACAAGACTCAAAGAGCGCATGGAGAGCGATCCCCAGCTGGCTGTCTTCATGCGCGTGGACCGTCTGGTGCCCTTCAAGAACCTTGTGGGCGTCCTGGACGTCCTGAACGGGCTGGGCGTCAAGAACCTGCGCATCGCTGCCCAGCAGGAAAAGTAACTTTCCGCCTTATCCGGGGCGCTTCCCGGTCGAACTCTTTCCCCGCACCCCTTCCCGAAGTCTCTTTTCCGAAAAAGCGCTTCATCATCATGAGACATCTGTTCCCGCCGCACTTTGTCCGCCGCCTTGCGTGGCGCGCGGCCAAGATGTTGTCTTTGAGACGACATCTCATCCGTATTTTTGGCCGCCGTTTCATTTCGCCGCTGATCCCGATCACGCTGGCTTATATCTGCGGGATCGTGGCGCAGGGCTCGCTTCATGTCTCAGCGCTGACGCTGGCGATCTTCCTGGCAGCGACGCTCGCGCTGGGCCTGATATACCTCAGGACGCCGACAGCATGTGTCGGACTGTTGACAGTCGCTTTTTTCTTTGCAGGCGCCTTACGGGTGGAAGTCGCGTCGCAGCTGCCCGGCCGCCATATCGGCCGCATGACGCCGACAACGGGCCAATGGGTACGGCTGGAAGGTGTCGTGGTCTCGGAACCCCGCGAGGCCCGCTATCACACCACCTTTGACCTGCGCGTGGAGCGCGGCTGGCAGAAGAAAGGAGAGCCGGTAGCGTTGTGCGGCCTTGTGCTGGTCCGCGATTACCACAAGACGGATGTGGCCTTGGGCGAGCGCCTGCTTTTGACAGGAAAGCTTTTTAAACCGCGCGGACCTTTTGTGCAAGGCCTGGCGCAGCGCGGCGTCTATTCCATTTTGAGCGTCAGCAAGCGCGGGCAGGTCAAGAAGGAAGGCAGGGGGCTCTGGTTTTGGTCGCCGCTGTTGGTCCGCCAGAGGCTGGCAAAGGTCTTCTCGGCCCAGTTCGACCCTGTGACAGCGTCGTTGATGCGCGCGATGGTCTTGGGCGAGAAAACCATCGTGCCCCAGAAGATCAAGAATGCCATGATCGTGGCAGGGACGTGGCACCTCATGGTCGTCAGCGGTTCGCACACCGTCTTTGTGGCCGGAATGGTCTTGATGTTCTTAAAGATCCTGAGGGTCCCGGGAAAGGCGCGGCTCTGGGCGAGCATGGCAGCGGTCGTCGCTTTTTGTCTTCTGACCGGGGTCGCTGTCTCCGTCGTGCGCGCGACAGTCATGACTGTCGCGTTCCTGTATACCTTTGTGCGCGAGCGGCACCCGCTTATCTGGCACAGCCTGGCCCTGTCCGCTCTTGCGATCCTTCTGTGGGACCCGAGCGCTTTGACTTCTGTCAGTTTCCTGCTCTCATTTTTAAGCGTCATGTCTATCGTCTGGCTGGCCCCGCGCCTGGACCCGACGGCCTGGCTAGAAAGGAGGTGGCGGCCTTCAGACCCGCTCTTTCGTGTCCTGCGGCCCCTCATGATGCTGATGGTCGTGTCATTGAGCGCATGGCTCGGCACAGCGCCCTTGACTGCCGCCTGTTTCGGGACCGTCTCGTTGTACGCGGTGGTGTCCAATATGGCCGCTGTGCCGCTATCCGCGGGCATCATCGGCAGCGGATGCCTGGCTCTATGCCTCGGTCTGTTTTCTTATCGGTTGGCTGAGCCGGTGGCAGCTGCGTGTTCCCTTTTGTTTACAGGCCTGGTCGCGCTGAACGCGTGGATAGCCTCCTGGCCGATGGCCCAGGTCCGCCTGTCCCTGCCGGGAGGCGTGGGACTGTTCGGGATCTACGGGGCGCTGGTCCTTGTCTTGTCGCGCCTGCCCGGCCGGCAGGCCGAGGAGGAAGAGGGGAGAGAATAATTCTTGCAGGGCATGGGGGGTTTTGTTACAATTAGACCCCATAACAAGCCCTTTATGCCGATGTAGCTCAGTTGGTAGAGCAGCGCTTTCGTAAAGCGCGGGCCGGTGGTTCAAGTCCACTCATCGGCTTTTATATTTTGGGGACATTTTGGTGTTCCATCCCTGGCCAACAGGACGTCTGAGACGCCTTGTTGGCCGGGGATGTCGCTGAAATGGTACATTTTGGTGCTCCATGGCTCGATTCCGCTACATCATCCGGAACCGCAACTTTTCCCTCCTCTGGTTCTCCCAGATCATCTCTCAGTTCGGCGACCGCCTCAATCAGATGGCGCTCATCGCCCTGGTCTATCACTTTGCCCCGGGTTCGACCACGCAGATCGCAAAGCTCATGTCTTTCGCCATCGTCCCTGTCTTTTTGATCGGGCCGATGGCCGGCGTGTACGTGGACCGCTGGGACAGGCGCCGCACCATGGTGATCTCAGACTTCCTGCGGGCCGCCCTTGTCTTTTCCATTGCTTTCTATTTTATAAACTGGCACAAGCTTTTGCCTGTGTACGCCGCTGTCTGTCTTGTCTTTTGCGTGAGCCGGTTTTACGTGCCGGCGAAGATGGCGATCATACCGGATATCGTCAAGGCCGATGACCTGCTTCTGGCCAACTCCCTCGTGAACACGACGGGGATGGTCGCCGCGATGATGGGGTTTGGCGTGGGCGGCATCCTCGTGGCCCAGGTGGGCGCCAAAGGCGGTTTTATCATCGACGCGTGCACGTTCCTGGTCGCGGGCGTGATGATCTTTTTTGTCAGTCCCAGGTTAGCGCGCACGGCCCCAAAAGAGGAACTCCTGGAGGTCGGCAAGGAGATCATGGATGTCGTCCGCAAGTCTGTCTTCCAGGAGATCAAGGACGCCGTCGTCTTCTTGGGAAAACAGCGCCAGCTGCGCTCCTGTTTCAGCGTCCTGTTCTTTCTCTGGGCGGCGCTGGGCGCGGTCTATGTGGTGGCGATCGTCTTTGTCCAGAAGGCCTTTGGCTCAGCCACCCGCGAGATAGGGCTCCTCGTGGTGGGCCTTGGGTTTGGGCTATTTTTGGGGTCTCTGGCATATGGCCGGATCGGCCACCGGATGAACAACTTCAAGACGATTTTTGCTTGTGTTTTCGGAGGAGGGGTGGTATTATTTGCATTTGTTTCGGCAGTGACGAGATATCCTAACTTAATATTAGCCATAGGGTTAACTTTCATCTTAGGGCTTGTTATCTCTCCGGTCATGGTCATCTCCCAGACCATGATCCAGGAACTGTCCGAAAGCTCCATGCGGGGCCGGCTTTTCAGCTCTCTGGAGGTCATCGTCCACCTGGCGTTTCTTTTGAGCATGCTTATTGCCGCGCCGCTGGCTGACCGCATCGGTTCGGAGACGATCCTGATGGGGGTGAGCTTTCTTTTGGTCGCCATGGGAAGCATCGGATTTTACTTAAGACATGATCAGGCTCGGGGAACATAAAGAAGCGACTCAATATAAGGCCATCGAGACCGCTGCGGTGCCTGCGTTGGTCGTCATCCCCTTACTGCAGCATCTGGGCAATCCCCTGGATATCCTTAAGGTGAAGGCAGGCGATGCGGTCAAGCGCGGCCAGTGCCTGGCGACATCTGACAAGGGCGTGTTCGCGCCGGTGCATGCCTCCATATCCGGGACGGTCAAGACGATCGCTCCTTATGCGCACCCGTTGTCCGGCATGTGCCAAGCCATCATCATCGAGGGCGACGGCAAAGACGCTGCGAGCGAAGAGATGCGGCGACGCTCACCCGAAGCGGTAGACGGCCTCGGGGCCGATGACCTGCGCCGCATCGTCTTCGAGGCGGGGATCGTCGGCCTCGGCGGCGCTGCCTTCCCGACCCACATCAAGCTCAAGCCCCCCAAGCCCATCGAGGTCTTCATCTTGAACGGCGCCGAGTGCGAGCCGTATCTAACGACAGATTATCGGTTGATGGTCGAGAGGACCGACGCGATCGTGATGGGGATGAAGCTCATCCTGAAGATCCTTAAGCCGAAGGCCTGCTTCATCGCCATCGAAGACAACAAGCCCGAGGCGATCCGGCTTTTCCGCGAACGCGCCAAGGCCTTCAACTGGGACGTCGTGGTCCTGAAGACCGCCTATCCGCAGGGCGGGGAAAAACAGGTCATCGCGTCCTGCCTGAGACGCGAGGTCCCGTCGGGAAAGCTGCCGTTCGATATCGGCGTCGTGGTCCAGAACGTCGGGACGGTCTACGCGGTCTACGAGGCCGTCTATTCCGGCAAGCCTCTTTATGAGCGCGTGGTGACGGTGGCGGGGCCGTGCGTGGCCGAACCCAAAAACCTTCTCGTGCGGCTGGGCACACGCGTGCGGGACCTGGCCCAGCAGTGCGGCCCTTTCATCAAGGAGCCCAGGAAGATCGTCATGGGCGGCCCGATGATGGGGGTGGCGCAGTTCACCATGGACGGCCCGGTGATCAAAGCGACGAGCGGGGTGCTCTTTTTCGACGAAGACGAGGCCCAGCTGCAGGACGAGTCGTTTTGCATCCGCTGCGGGGAGTGCGTGGAGAACTGCCCGGTCGGCCTGAACCCCAGCTCGATCGCGCTGGCCATCGCCAAGGACAAGCTCGATCTGGCCCAGGAATACGGCATCATGGATTGCATCGAGTGCGGGCTATGCGCCTACGCGTGCCCGGCCCGGCGCAACCTCGTCCAGGCGATCAAGACCGCCAAAGAGAGGATCAAAAGTGCTCCGAAGTGATTATGTCCGATATGCGGTGATCCTCGGGGTCATCTGTCTGGCGGCTGCCGGCCTGCTGGCCGGGGTCTACGGCGCCACCAAGGCGAAGATCGCCGACCAGCGCCTGGCCGAAGAGCAGGCGGGCCTGAAAGACGTCTTCCCGCAGGCCAAGGAATTCGAGCCGATCCGCAAGGACGAGGAGGTCTCTTATTATAAGGCGCTCGACGAGAAAAAACAGGTCCTGGGGTATGCGTTCAAGGCCGTGCGCCGCGGCTATTCCAGCGACATCGCCACGATGGCGGGCATGAGGCCCGACGGCACGATCGTGCGCATCAAGATCCTCTTCCAGAACGAGACCCCGGGGCTGGGCGCGCGCGTGGCCGAGGTGATCCAGAAAGAGACCTTTTGGGACGTGGTGCTGCGTCGGGTGAAGGTCCTTTCCCAACCGCGGCCGTGGTTTCAGGAGCGTTTCGACGGCCAAAACGCCGCCACGCTCGACCAGACCGTTGACGCGATAACCGGCGCGACGATCTCTTCGCGCGCCGTGATCGGATCGGTCCAGGAAAAGGCGCGAGAAATCCTGCTTCAGGTGAAGAATGGCTGATAAATATTTTGTCTCGGCAGCGCCGCACTTCCGCAAGGACGAATCCGTCGGGAAGATCATGGGGACGGTGAACGCCGCGCTGGCGCCGGCTGCCCTGATAAGCGTGTATATCTTCGGGTGGTGTTCGTTGGGAGTGTTGCTTGTCGCGATCCTTTCGGCGGTCATCACCGAGGCCCTGATCCAGCGCTGCCGGCGTCAGCCGGTCACCGTTTCGGACGGCAGCGCGTTCATGACAGGCATGCTCCTCGCGTTCAACCTTCCGGCGAACGCGCCTTTATGGCTGCCCGCGGTCGGCGGCGTCTTTGCGATCGCCATCGGCAAGCAGGCCTTCGGCGGCCTGGGCCGCAATATCTTCAATCCGGCGCTCGCCGGCCGCGCCTTCCTGATGGCGGCGTGGCCGCAGCGCATGACGGCCTTCATGAGGCCCTTTTCCGTCGACGCCGTGACGCAGGCCACGCCTTTGATGCTTCTCAAGGAAGGCAAGGCCTCGGGCCTCGCGGACATGGGGCTGGATTATTTCGACCTCTTTATGGGTTTTCGCGGCGGGTCGCTCGGCGAGGTGTGCGGCCTGGCGCTGGTCCTCGGTGGCGTGTATCTTCTTTGGCGCCGCATCATCAGCTGGCACACGCCGGTGAGCTTCATCCTGGCCGCCGGCGCCTTTGGCTGGATCTTCGGATCGCCTGACGGGTTTTTCAAGGGAGACTTTCTCTTTCAGATATTGAGCGGCGGCCTGCTCCTGGGCGCGATCTTCATGGCGACGGATTATGTGACGTCGCCCATCACGAACAAGGGGCAGCTGGTCTTTGGGACATGTTGCGGGCTTTTGACCGGCGTGATCCGGCGCTGGGGCGGATACCCGGAAGGCGTGTGTTATGCCATCCTTATCATGAACGCGGCGGTGCCGCTGATCGACCGGTTTGTCAAGCCGCGGCGTTACGGGGTCACGCGGCAAGAAAGAAACAGCGGGCTTGCCCGGAGGGCTCCATGAAACGGCTGTGGCTGGAGTTCATCAAGGGGATCGGATCGGAGAACCCGATCTTTTTCGTGGTCCTGGGCCTGTGCCCGACCCTGGCGGTGTCGACGAACATGACGAACGCCATCGGCATGGGCCTGGCGGCGACGTTCGTCCTCGTCTGTTCCAACGCCATCATCGCGCTCGTGCGGCTCTGGATCCCGGACAAGATCCGTATCCCGTGTTACATCGTGATCATCGCCACGTTCGTGTCGGTCGTCGAGATGGTCCTGAAGGCGTACGCGCCGGCCCTGGACCGGGCGCTGGGGATCTTCGTGCCGCTCATCGTCGTCAACTGCATCATCCTCGGCCGCGCTGAGGCCTTTGCGTCCAAAAACCCCGTCCTGCCGTCCATCGCCGACGGCCTGGGGATGGGGTGCGGTTTTCTCGTGGCGCTCCTCGTCATATCGTTTGTGCGCGAGACTCTGGGCAGCGGTAAGCTGATGGGGTTGACCCTGTCGCGTCCGTTCGAGCCGGCGCTGATCCTGTCGCTGGCGCCCGGGGCGCTCCTCGTGATGGGTCTTCTGATCGGAGGGATACGGTGGCTCAGGTCATTGCGATCATCTTAGGCAACATCCTGATCAGCAATTTCATCCTTTTTAAGTTCCTGGGGCTCTGCCCGTTTCTGGGGGTCTCCACGCAGACCAAGCCCGCCGTCAGCATGGGCGTGGCCGTCATCTTCGTGATGGTCTCTTCCGGCGTGGTCACGTGGCTCGCGTACCGGTTTCTCCTGCTGCCGTTCCATATCGAGTACATGCGCACGGTGACGTTCATCCTCATCATCGCGGCGTCCGTGCAGTTCATCGAGATGGTGATCCTGAAGACGTCGCCGGCGCTCTACAGGGCCCTGGGGATCTATCTGCCCCTGATCACGACCAACTGCGCGGTGCTGGGCGTCACCGTCCTGAACGTGGAGGATTTCTTTGTGGCCGGGAAGACGCCGGTGCCCGGCAGCTTCCTTTTGTCCATGCTGCAGGCCCTGTTCGCCGGCATCGGTTTCATGTTCGTGCTTCTGCTGATGTCCGGCATCCGCGAGCGCCTGGCGCTGAACGATGTGCCCGAGTCGATGGAAGGCCTGCCCATCGCGTTTCTCACGGCGTCGCTGATGAGCCTGGCGTTTATGGGATTCCTGGGGTTGAAAATATAAGCCAGAGGAATGGACTATAGACGATAGACGATAGACTATAGTCCCAAGCCGGTGGACGCTTTTTGAGTCGTCAGCCGACGGATGTCGGATGACGGAGGACGGAGATCGGAAATTCAAAATCGGATCTTGTTTTTTCCGACATCCGACTTCCGTCTTCCGACCTCCAGTTCATGGTTTGCCTATTGTCTATCGTCTATAGTCTATAGTCCCTTCTAATCAATGATGATGAGATGGCTGTGGAAAGTATACTGATCCCGATGGCGATGCTGGGAGGGCTGGGCGTGCTGTTTGGCGTCAGCCTCGCGTACGCCGCCACGAAGTTTCGCGTACCCATGGACCCCAAGCTTGAGCAGGTCCTCAAGGACCTGCCGGGCGCTAATTGCGGCTCGTGCGGCAGGGCCGGCTGCTCGGGCTTTGCTCAGGCACTCCTGGCAGGCGAACTGAACCTGCATTCCTGTTCGGTCATGGCCCAGGAAAAGCGCCAGAGCATCGCCCAATTGCTGGGCTTGAGCCTTGAAGAGAAGGAAAAAAAGGCCTCCTGCCTTCATTGCAACGGCGGCAACAGGGCCAAGGACAAATATTTATACGACGGGATAAGGGATTGCCTGGCGGCGAGCCTGCTTTTGGGCGGGCAAAAGGAATGCGTCTACGGGTGCTTGACGTACGGCACATGCGCGCGCGCGTGCCCTTACGAGGCGATCGAGATGACAGGCGACGGGTATCCGCGGGTGATCGAGGAGCGGTGCACGGCGTGCGGGGTGTGCGTCAAGGTCTGCCCCAAGAAGCTCTACGCATTGATCCCGTATGCGAAGTCAGCGGCGCGGATCACCGTCGCCTGCTCTTCGAAGGACATCGGCAAGGTCGTCACGGATGTCTGCGGGGTGGGATGCATCGCCTGCCGGAAGTGCGAAAAGGCGTGTCCGCACGGCGCGATGACGGTCATCGACAACCTCGCCCGGATCGATTATTCGAAGTGATCGGGGTGTCTGGAATGCGCGAACGTCTGCCCGACGAAGGTGATAAAGGTGAGGAACTAACGCGAGGCGAAGCCTTGACCGAGGCTTCGCCTTGATCGAGGCGAAGCCTCGAGGGCAAAGCCTCGAGGGCAAAGAGACGCGGGGCTGGCGCCGGCAGCCGTCTGTCCGGCGACCGCAGAAACGAGGC
>Ga0315295_10005811_pt1 | contig 10543 bp, 3 predicted proteins | sample YL17G14_0_MG_FD_204453 | JGI IMG/M metagenome (GOLD analysis project Ga0315295, IMG submission 204453) | Sediment microbial communities from Yellowstone Lake, YNP, Wyoming, USA - YL17G14_0 | ecosystem: Environmental > Aquatic > Freshwater > Lake > Sediment | place: USA: Wyoming | collected...
AGCAACTCGCCCAGCGAATGATGCGGCGCCAGTTGCCGAGCCTCGCGCAGACGCTGCCCCAGCCGCTCGAGATCCGCCTCGGCGCCCTCAGTGGCGATGAGCGCAAGAGGTTCGAAATGGCCGGCCGGGCCGAGGCCAAAGTGGCCGGCGTGCATCGCCGCGTCGATCCGAACCTGCTGGAACGTGGCCGCGCGGAGATTCTCGACGGCGAGCGCTCGGTTTGGCGCCTCGCGCTGCACTCCCAGGACGCGGCCGGATTGCGAGTTCACTTCACCGGCTTCGACGCCGGTTCCGGACGGGTCTGGGTGCACGCTGGCACCGGCGAGGAGAGTGAGATTCACGGCCCGTATACCGGCAAGGGATTGTACGGCGACGGCGGTTTCTGGAGCGACGTGGTGCTCGGGGAAACCCTGGTCGTCGAGTATGAGCCCGGGCGCCCGATGGGACCCGGCGAGGCGCCGCCTTTCCAGATCGCCGAAGTATCCCACCTGGCCGCGGGGGCGCTTCCACGGTTCGCCGAAGATCTGAAAGCCGGCGCGAACCAGGCGGCCGCATCCTGCAACCTGGATGTAACCTGCTATCCGGACTGGGCGGAAACCGCCAAAGCGGTGGCGCATATCGTTTTTGAACGCGACGGGAGTTCGTACGTCTGTTCCGGTACGCTGGTCAACACGCGAAGCGGACGAGGCACCCCCTACTTCCTCACGGCGCAGCACTGCATTGCCGACGACACCACGGCGCGCTCGGTCAACGCCTTCTGGTCCTATCAGACTTCGACCTGCAACGGCGCGCCTCCGAACCGCCGCGATGTGCCGCGGACGCTGGGGGCGCGCTACCTGGTGGGCACGCCGTCCACTAGCGGCGACGGCACGCTGATCCAACTGGACAGCATCCCGAGCGGCGTACGATTCTCCGGTTGGGATCCGAACCCGCTGGCGAACGACGCCAAAGTGACGGGAATCCACCACCCGAGCGGCGATTTCAAGCGCATTTCTTTCGGCACCTCGACCGCCGCCTATCCCTTCGCCGGGCGCGACCTGGCCAAGTTCGTGGGCGCCCTCTGGAACGGCGGCGGGTTGGTGGAAGGCGGCTCGTCGGGGTCCGGGCTCTTCAGCGGCTCGCTGCAACTTGTGGGAATCTTGAGCCACGGCCCCAAAACGGAGTCGAGCGAGCAGCTTTGCACGATGCTGCCGTTCACCGTCAACTACGGCAGCTTCGCTGCCTTCTATCCGGCAATCCGCGACTACCTCGAAGAACGGACCGTGGGCGCGAGTACCCCGCCGGCGACACCAACTCCCACCGGAGGCGCCTTGACGCCCGGCCAAACGCGCAGCCTCAAGCTGGGGCCGGTGACGGGCAACCGCCTGTTCAACGGCCAGAGCGGCTTCACCGTCACCGTGCCCCAGGGGGCGACGCGGTTGGAGGTCACCTTGCGGACGGCGACGTCGAATGCCGATGTGGATCTCTACGCGCGGTTCGGCCAGGATGTGGTGATCGAGAACGGGCAGCCGGTGGCGGATTTCAAATCGGAAGGCGCCAGCGGCGACGAACAGATCGTCATCTCCGGCAGCCAGTTGCGCGCGGGAACTTACTACATCGCCCTTGGTTTGTTCACCACCGGAGTCGAGGTGCAGACAGCTCTGACCGCGAATCTAACAACCACCACGCAACCGCCGGCGCCGACAAACGTTCTCGTCTCCGGCCAGGCGCGAAACATCACCCTGGGGCCGGTCAATATCGGCACACTTTATTACGGAGCGTACGGATTCACGATTGCCGTCCCTCCTGGCGCCACGCGGCTGGAAATCACCCTGCGGACGTCTACCGCGAACACCAACGTGGATCTCTACGCGCGTTTCGGCCAGGACGTGGCCTTGAGCGGCTCGAGCGCGGTCGCGGACTTCAAGTCGGAGGGAACGACCGGCGACGAACAGATCGTGATCACGGGAAGTAACCTCCGGACCGGGACTTACTACTTCGCGTTCGGACTGCTTACGACGGGCCGGCAGGCTCAGTGCACGATCACGGCCACCCTGACCACACCGTCGCAGCCTCCCACCCCCGGGGGCAACGCCCTGGTCTCCGGCCAGGCCAGAAACTTCGACCTGGGTCCCGTGACGGGAGGAAAACTGTACAACGGAGCGGACGGTTTCACGATTGCCGTGCCGCAGGGCGCCGCGCGGCTGGAGATCACGCTGCGCACGTCCACGGCGAACACCGACGTGGATCTCTTCGCGCGTTACGGCCAGGATGTGAGCTTGAGCGGCACGAGCGTGGTCGCGGACTTCAAGTCGGAGGGAACGTCCGGCGATGAACAGATCGTGGTGACGGGGAGTAACCTGCGAGGCGGGACTTACTATATCGCGTTCGGGCTGTTCACGACCGGGCGGCAAGCTCAGTGCACGATCACCGCCACCGTCACGACGCCCTCCACTCCGACGCCCGGCGGCTCCACCGTGCTGGCCTCCGGCCAGGCCAGGAACTTCAGCGTCGGACCCGTGACCAGCGCCTGGTTGTTCGCCGGCGCGAGTGGTTACATCGTGAATGTGCCCCAGGGGGCGACGCGGCTAGAGATCACCGTTCGCACGGCCACCCCCGGCGTGGACGTGGATCTGTACGCGCGCTTCGGCCAGGACGTAACGATTCAGAACGGCCAGGGCGTGGCCGACTTCCGCTCGGAATCCGGGGGCGGCGACGAACAGATCGTCATCACTGGCGCCCAGTTGCGCGCGGGCACTTACTACGTGGCCCTCGGTTTGTTCACGCTGAACACACCGGCGCAAGGAACGATCACCGCCACCGTTACCACGGCAACGACGCCGCCCGCGTCCCCCGCGCTCACTTCCGGACAGGCGCGCAACATCACTATCAGCCCGGTGCAGTGGGCGATGCTGCTGAACGGCGCCAGCAGTTACACGATCAGCGTGCCACAGGGCGCGACCCGGCTCGAGATCAACCTACGCACTCCGGCCACGAACGTCGACGTGGATTTGTATGCCCGGCTCGGCCAGGACGTGGTAATTGAGAATGGCCGGGCCGTCGCCGACTTCCGCTCGGAGAACGCCGATGCGAATGAACAGATTGTGATCAGCGGCGCGTCGCTCCGTCCCGGCACTTACTACATCGCGCTGGGGGTCTTTACCATTGGGACTCCGATACAGTCCACTCTCACGGCGACCGTCAGCGCGACACCCGCGCCTCCACCATCCGGCGCGCAGACTCTGACCCCCGGGAGCCCCGCGTCATTCCGCCTTGGTCCGGTTACCTATTCAACCGCATTCTACGGCAGCCGTGGATACCGGATTCAGGTTCCCCAGGGAGCTACTCGCCTGGACGTGCGGCTGGCCACCACATCGCCGGCAGAAGCCGACGTGGATTTGTACATCCGCTATGACCGGGACATCGAAATCATAGACGGGCAAGTCGTAGCCGACTACCTGTCGGAAGGCCCGACTGGGACGGAGCGCATCACCGCGACTCCGCAGTCCGCACCAGCGTTGCGGCCAGGAACCTACTACATCGCGCTGGGGCTGTACAGCACAAATGTCGAGGTCGCCGGCGCGGTCACGGCTACGGTGGTAGTTGGCAGCGGGACCGCGCCGCAGGCATCGACGCAGCTTACTTCCGGAGTGCCGGCCAAGTTCTCGCTGCCGGGCGTGAGTTCGCCTACTCTGTACAGCGGCAATTACAGCTTCCGGATCACCGTGCCGGATGGCGCCTCGAAATTGACCGTGCAACTACGCTCGGACGTACCAGCGGTGGACACCGACCTGTTCGTCCGGCGCGACGCCGATAACGATATCGACAGCGGCGGAAATGTGGTCACCGATTATGCTTCCACATCACCCTACGCGGATGAGACCGTGGTCATCGATGCCGCATCCGAGCCCCCGCTTCGGTCCGGGACGTATTACGTGAGTGTGGCGGTTTACACCAATGGCGTTCCAGTCTCGGGGACCATCCTGGCTACCATGGAACGTACCCCGGTGCAGACCCCGGGTGCACAGGCGGCCCTCCGACCGGAAGTCCCGGCGCGCTTCTCTCTGCCCTCGGTCGGCAGCCCGACGCTGTTTACCGGAGACGATGCCTTCCGTCTCGACGTCCCGGCGGATACGACGCGAGTGGACATCGTTCTCAATACGGAACCTTCGACGGCGGACGTCGATCTGTTTGTACGCTACGGCTCTGCCCCGGCGATCAACAGCAGTCAGGGGGTGACTGCCGATCACGCTTCCACATCGGATTCCGGTAATGAGCAGATCACCATCGATGGCTCGACACGGCCGGTTTTGCGCCCTGGGACCTACTACGTCGCGCTCGGGCTGTATACCCCCAACACGCCGGTGGCCGGCACCTTGACCGCGGTTCTCTACCGTGGTTGGAAGACCGCCGGATCTGAAGACGATGACACCACCCTGCGGCCGAAACCTGCGATCTTCGTCTTCACGTCCAAAGCGCAGTCGCTGGTGAACAAGTACACCCTGGACGCCAAGTCGGGACCGGCTCCATTCCTGCTCAAGTCGAAACGGGTGGTTCGAGTGGTGGAGGAGTGAGTCGTGAAGCGTCTCATGGTAGTGCTGGCCGTCTTTCTGGCGCCTGGCCTGGGCCAGACTCCACCCAGCCTTGAGGCAAGAGTCGGCAAGCCGAAGTTCTTCAAATTCAGGCCGCTGCAAGAGAAGGTGATCAATGCGGTCAAGGCCAAGGCCGCTGAGCCGCAGGCGGTGGGCGCTCACCGGCCCATCGCGGAGCGTTCACTCGACAAAGGAAAGTGGAAGAAGCTGGGCAACGGCGCCAGCATCTGGCGTCTGGGGATCGAGTCGCCAGGTGCATCCGGTCTGAGGGTGCACTTCACCGGCTTTGACGCCGGCGCGGGAAAGCTCTGGCTTCACGCCCAGGCCGGCCAAGAGAAGCCGGAAGTGGCCGGCCCGTACTCCGGGAAGGGCCCGCACCAAGACGGCGATTTCTGGAGCGATATCGTATTTTCGTCAAGCGTCATCATCGAGTATCGGCCGGCCGGTTCGGCGCACAAAGTCCCGTTTCGAATTCCGGAGATCTCGCACCTGGTCCAGAGGTGAAGGCGGAGAATTGTTGCGCGCGGTTCAAGGCGACGCCACGGCCGGGGCGCCATTTACGGTATCGCTTTCCAGGTGGCGATCCGCGCCCTTGGGGCGCACGGTACGGTCCCGTGTTTCCCGCGGCCGCTCCCCGAAACGGCATTGACGCGGGGCCGCCCGGAAAGAGACACTATCCCTTCAGGAGGCAATCATGCTGTCAAACGCGCAGGAAGCGGCGGTCGGGAAAGCGCTGGACGCATTCAACGTCGAGATCCCGTCCTGGGGATTCGCCAATACCGGAACCCGGTTCGGCAAGTTCATCCAGGCGGAGGCGGCGACCACGATCGAAGAGAAGCTGAGCGACGCCGGCCAGGTGCACAAGTTCACCGGCTGTTGCCCGTCGGTGGCGGTGCACGTGCTCTGGGATTTCCCGCAGGGGAAAGCCAGCGCGCCCGAGGTCCAGGCCCTGGCGGCCAAGTACGGAGTGAGGGTCGGGGCCATCAACCCCAACGTGTTCCAGGACCAGATCTACAAGCACGGCTCGCTGGCCAACCCCGACGCCGAGGTCCGCCGCGCCGCGGTCGGCCATATCCTGGATTGCATCGAAATCTCGAGCGTGACCGGAAGCCGCGACATCTCATTGTGGTTCACCGACGGCTCGAACTATCCGGGTACGGCCAACATCCGCGAACGCAAGCGCCTGTTCGAGGAGGGCCTTCGGGCCGCGCACGACAAATTGGCCGACGGCCAGCGCCTGCTGGTCGAGTACAAGCCCTTCGAGCCGGCCTTTTATCACACCGACATCGCGGATTGGGGCATGGCGCTGCTATTGGCGAAAGCCGCGGGACCCAAGGGCCGCGTCCTGGTGGACACCGGCCACCATTACCAGGCCCAGAACATCGAGCAGATCGTCGCCTGGCTGCTGGGCGAAGGCATGCTCGGCGGTTTCCACTTCAACGACCGGCGCTACGCCGACGACGATCTCACGCTCGGCTCCATCGATCCGTACCAGGCGTTCCGCATCTTCCACGAGATTCGTTTCTTCGAATGGGAGACCGGCAAAGATGCCGGCCTGGCCTACATGATCGATCAGAGCCACAACTTGAAGAACAAGATCGAAGAGATGATCCAGACCGCCGTCATGGCGCAGGCGATGTGCGCCAAGGCGGCGCTGGTCGATCTGGAAGCGCTCAGCGGGTTCCAGCGGAGCTGCGACCTGATCGACGCCGAGGAGTGCCTGAAATCGGCCTTCGCCGAAGACGTCCGTCCGGCGCTCGGGGCTTGGCGGAAGTCGAAGGGCCTGGCGGAAGACCCGCTGGCCGCTTTCCGCGCCAGCGGGTATCTGGCGCAGGCCGGGCGCGAGCGCGGCGCGAAGAACAAAATGGCGGGCGGCAGTTACGCCTGATTGCCGCTGACGCCGGCCGCTACCGGCGCCGGTTGGGCCGGCTTCCCGACGGGCGGCAGCAGGATCGAGATGTTCGCGCCCGCGCCGGGCGCGGTCTCGACCTGAACGAGGCCGCCCGACTGCGCCGCGATCCCCCGCACGGTCGCCAGACCGAGGCCCAGAGCCTTGCGGGGGTCCTTGGTCGTGAAGAACGGCTCGAAGAGGCGCTTCTCGGTTTCCGCGTCGATGCCCGCGCCCGTGTCGCGCATGGACACGGTCACCCAGATGCCGCTTTCCGTCGAGGCCGCGCTCACCGTGCGAACCGTCACCTCGCCGCCCTGGGGCATCGCCTCGCCGGCGTTCCGGGCCAGGATCAGGAGCATCTCGTCGAAGCCCTCGGGATCGACGTTCACCGGTTCCAGGTTGTAGTCCAGTTCGGCGCCGAGAATCACGCTCGGGCCGAGCGCCGCGCACAGCCGCGCCCGCAGGGCGTCAATCCGCGAATTGAGATTCACGGTCTTCGGCCGAAGGATCTGCTTCTGGCTGAACGACAGCAGGCGCCTGGTCAGGGTGGCGGCGCGCTCGCTCGCCTCCAGGATCTGCTCGACATCCTTTCGCGCGGGATCCCCCCGCCCCAGCGAGTCGAGCAGCAGTTCGCTGTATCCGCCGATGGTGGTCAGCGCATCGCTCAGCGTGTGGGACACCTTGACCGCGAGTCTTCCGAGCGCATCCGGGGCCGTATCGAGCGCCCCCAGGTAGTCGGTCAGATCGACACCCAGCGCCACCACGTTCTCGACCGCGCCGCACGCGCCCATCAGTTCCGTGCCACGCCAGGCGAACAGGCGCCGCGAGCCGCCCCAGCTCACCCAGGACAAGCCCTTCAGCGCCGGGAAATGGGCGGGACTGCCCGCCAGGGACTGGATCGGGAGCGCCTCCTCGAGCAACTTGCCTTTGATCTTCTCCAGCGTCAGGCCGGTCTTGCGCTCGAGCGCGCCGTTGATGCCGGCGATCCGCCCGCGCTCGTCGAGCACGGCCAGCATGACGTCGGCGGTCTCGAAGAGGGAATTCAGGAAGTCGCGTTCGCCGCGCAGCGACTCTTCCGCGCGGCCCTTGCCGGCGGGACGCAAAAGGGTCAGCGTCGCCGCCTCGCCGTCGACGGCCGTTTTCTTCACCATCACATCCAGCGCGACGCTCCAGCCGTCCCGCCGCCGCACCTCGGTCTCCACCCAGCAGGATTCGGGGACCTCCCCGGCCAGGGCCCCCGGCGCCCCGCGGCGTGCCAGCGCCGGCAGCACCGCGGCGAGCGGCCGGCCGGTCAGGTCCGCCACCGCGTAGCCGACCAGGTTCTGCGCGCCCAGGTTCGCCGCCCGCACCACGCCCTGCTCGTCCGCCACGAGAAACGCGTCCGGCACCGCATTAAGAATGGTCTGCCAGCGCGACTCGACGGCGCGCACGTCTCTCCAGTTGGCGGCCAGGTCGGCCTCGGCGCCCGCCACGCGGCCTATCTGCCACCCCAACATCAGAAGCAGCCCAGCCGCGATCAGCGCCAGGACCGCCGAAGCTATCGCGAAACCGGTCCAGAGCGGCAGTTTGTCGCTGGTGGCGTTCGACGTCCGAAGCTTCAGCATGGCTGTCTTCAGCTCCGCCAGCGCCACGTCGATCTTCGCGCGGAATTCGGCTTCCAGCGCTTTGGCTTCTTCCTCGGGGACCTTGGTCGCCAGCAACTGCTGCCGAATGCGCTCGGTTCGCCCCATCGCCGCATACAGCCGCAAAAGGTAGTCCATCACCGCGCCAATGGCGGGGTCCTTGCCTTCCAGTTGCTTGACCTGGCTGCGGTAGTTCCGGTACAGTTCGCGCCAGCGTTCCAGCGAGTCCGAGGCGACCGGAGTGCGCCACAACACGATGCTGCCCTGCTGCAACTCGAGCAGCGCCCGTTCGAGCGACTCCAGCTTTCCCACGGCGATCACACGCCCGGCATCCTCCCGATGCGACTCCTGGACCACCACGAACATCCAGCCGCACCAGGCCAGAAACGCCAAAGGCGCCAGAAGCGTGAACCAAATCCACCATGGCGCGAAAACTTTGGGCGGTTCGGACATTTCTCCCATAACTCGAATCCAACTCCAGGGTACATTTCCGTCTCGCGCTATGCCATGCCACCGAAGTACTAGGGATCACGTTACCGGGCTATACAAAAAGTACTCAGGTTTCTGGGGGGTAGAGCGAATCGTAGTCTGCGGCTAGGGGGAAACCCCCAAGGGGTCAGCCTGGTATGATCCATTTATTTCGGGACACTCTCGAGAATCGCGCCCCGCGGGCCGCAAGGTGCGATCTTCGACAGTGTCCCCGCGCACACTCAGAAAACGGGGAATGAGTACTCCGCCCCCGGTTCTCAGGCGGATTGGGAAACCCGCGACAGTATACTCAATTCCGGTTTTCGTGGGCAGGGAAATTGGGGATTGAGCACACTGTCCCGGGTCTCCGGTATCCGGGGCGACTGGAGGCAGTTGTACCGGCCACCATTTTCATCGCCTTCGGTGAGCGCAACGCGATCATGACCGCACGCTACGCGACCCCCGAAACACCGCCGCGACGAAGTTGAATCCACGTCGGCCTCAGTTTCGGGGTTTCGTAGCCTCTCTCTCTTGAAAATCTCCGTAGTTCAGGCTGCCGGTTACAGGCCAAGCTGGCGTCCAAGTCGTTTATTTTCATTGCCAGGGGTGGCGGGCGCTGCCATGGCGCCGACTGTCCCCGAAATAGAATCCCGCAGCCGCTTGATCGACTTTCACCGCGGGCTGTCAAGAGGTGTCTGGACACCGGGGCTTAATGGTTTCGGGACGCTCAGCCATGATCGCCTCAATCTGAAGCACTACTGGTTTCTTGACCATACGGGCTCCACAGTCGGGTCACATAACGTCGCTCCCCCTCTGAATCCGGTTCCGGTTACGCACAGCCCGACAACACTTGAAGGCCGCGGCTGGAGTACAATCGAGCGGAATACCATGGAATCTCTCGCCACTTCCGCGCCGGTTACCGGGCCTGGGCAGGCTTCCGAGACGGCGGGGCTGCTTTGCGTCTGCGCCGCCGGCTTCGCTTTCTCGGTGAGCTACACGAACCACGCGCCGGTGGTGCCGGCCCTGATCGCCGAGTTCCACTTCAGCCAGGCGATGGCCGGGCTGCTGACCACGGGCATTTTTCTCACTCACGCGGCCATGCAGATCCCCGCCGGCCACGTTGCCGACCGCCTCGGATCGACGCGCGTGCTGGCTGCCGCGCTGGCCATCGTCGGCCTGGCGAATCTCGGCATAGGCTTCGCCTCCGCCTACACGCATCTGCTGTGGTGGAAGATCTTCGCCGGACTGGGGACCGGCGCTTGCTTCGTTTCCGGCGCGCGGTATATCACAGGGTTGTTCACCGGGCCGCGGATGCACCTCGCGCAGGGGCTTTACGGGGGTTCGGTCTTGCTGGGGTCGGGCTTCGTAATTTTCGCCGTGCCGCAGTTCCTGGCGGCTTTCGGCTGGCGCGGCACGTTCTTCGCCACCGCGTGCCTGGCCCTGGCGGTGCTGGCCGCCTGGATGCTGGCCGCGCCGCGCCCGCCGGCTCCGCCGCGCGCGTCCGGCAGTTTCGCGGGCATGCTGACCGACCCGCAACTCTGGATGCTGGGCCTGGTTCAGATGGCTTCGTTCGGGTTGGCAATCGTGGCGGGCTCCTGGATTGCGGCCCTGCTGCGCAACTCGCTAGGCGCCTCGCCGGCGCGCGCAGGGCTGGCCGGCTCGCTGGTGCTGCTGCTGGGGATCGTGACCCGGCCGCTGGGCGGGGTGTTGGCGCCGCGGTTCGGTGTGCCGGCGACGCTGCGCGCCGGCCTGCTAGGGTGCATCGCCGGATGCTTCCTGCTCGGGGCGGGAACTCCCTCCTGGCAAACCGCTCTGCCCGCCATCGTATTGCTCGGCGCCGGGTGCGGCCTGCCCTACGCCGGGCTGTTCAACCGCGCGGCCGCCTGCTACCCCGGCCGCGCCGGCGCGGCCATGGGCCTGGTGAACATGCTGGGCGTCGGCATGATCCTGGCCGGTGCGCCGCTGGTCGGGCATCTGGCCGACTGGACCGG
>Ga0315295_10005812_pt1 | contig 10542 bp, 12 predicted proteins | sample YL17G14_0_MG_FD_204453 | JGI IMG/M metagenome (GOLD analysis project Ga0315295, IMG submission 204453) | Sediment microbial communities from Yellowstone Lake, YNP, Wyoming, USA - YL17G14_0 | ecosystem: Environmental > Aquatic > Freshwater > Lake > Sediment | place: USA: Wyoming | collected...
GCAGGCAAGGGCGAGTCGCTGCTTCCAGCCTCCCGAAAGATTGGCAGCGAGATAGTTGAGGTATCTGCCGAGGCCGATGGTTTCTACCGTTTCCTCGCGCCGTCGTGCTGCCTCCTTTTTATCCGAAAGGTAGAGTTTTGAATAAAAGGTAAGATTTTCTTCAACGGTGAGATCTCTGTAGAGACCAAAGCTCTGGGACATATAGCCAATAATAGTTTTTATCTTCTCTGCCTCGGTGATGATATTATATCCTCCCACGGTACCACTGCCAGAGGTCGGCTCAAGCAATCCGCAGAGCATACGAATGGTAGTGCTTTTGCCAGATCCGTTGGGACCTAAGAACCCAAAAATCTCACCCTCCTCAATGGAGAGGTTGAGATTATTTACCGCAGTGACCTTGTCAAATTTTTTAGTGAGCTGAGATGATTCTATGGTGTTCATGGTTACTCCTTAGTTAATTTACTAAAATCTAGGGTTCAGGGTTTAGGGTACAGGGTCAAAACTTTTTTCACCTCACTCCACTCTCGGACCCCTCATCCCTGTGTCTCTGACCCTACTCCCCGACCCCTGTCCCCTCAATAATTGCATCTGCCGGCATCCCCAATTTTAGCTCCTGCTCAGGGTTTTCTACTTCAATTTTCACTCCGAATACAAGCTTTACCCTCTCTTCCTTGGTCTGAATATTTTTAGGGGTAAATTCGGCTTCAGGCGAGATGTAGGTAACCTTTCCGATAAATTCCTTTTTGGGGAAAGAATCTACCATCACCTTTCCCACCTGTCCTAGCTTCACTTTCCCAAGGTTGGTTTCTGATACGTATGCCATCAGCCACACGTGCTTGAGATCGATGACTGTGGCGAGGAGACTTCCTATGGAGACAAATTCTCCCAGCTCCACATAGCGTTCGCTGATTACTCCGTCGATGGGAATAATAGTGGTTGCGTCCTCTATTTGTTTCTCAATCAATTTTACCTGAGCCTCTGCCGCCTCTTTGAATGCCTTTCCTGCCTGTATCTCTTCTTTCCGCGAGCCCTCCACAGCAATTTCATAGTTCTTTTTGGCTATCTCGTATCTCTTTGCTGCTGCTTCATAGGCGGCTTCCGTCTTGTCTCTGGTTCCTAAGTCCACCACTTTTTCATCGTATAATTTTTGTATCCGCGTATACTCCCTTTTGCTGTCTTTGAGCAGCACCTCAGATTCCAGGAGAGATTCGTACGCCCTTTCCACTTCTTTATCCCTTAAGCCTTTGATGAGCATTGTCAGTTGTGCGTCTGCCTCAGCCAGTTTGGCTTTTGCCTGAGCGAGTTCGATGTCGAGCTTTTCGTGGTCAATCTCTGCCAAAACATCGCCCGTTTTCACCCAGTCGCCCTCATCAAAGTGGAGGGCTAAGATTTTACCTGATGCCTCGGATCTGATATCGACCTCGGTTGCCTCGATAGTGCCGGTAGATTCTATCAGGTTGCGGTTGCCGCGGTTACACCCATTGAGCAGAATACTTACGCAGGTGATGCTGAGTAATAGGTATTGAGTAATCTTCTCCATAACCTTTCCCTTTCTGTATGGAATATTTATATGAAAAGACAAAAATAATTGTTTATCATCTCAATTAAATAGAGGAATTTAATAGAATGCGGAACACTAAACTGTCATTGCGAACGGAGTGAAGCAATCCCATTTTTTAGTTGTACAGAAGTTTTGGATTTTGAGTTTCAGTCATTTGATATTTTTCTAATTTCGATATTCGAATTTCTGATTTAAAAGCTTGTTTCCAGCATCCATCTCTGAACCATGGACCATCGACTATGGACTGTTTCAATCTCACATCACATATCTCAGATCTTATTTGTTTTGAATAGCTCTACTAAACATTTTCCAGCTAATGTCCACCTGTTTTACCACATCAAAGGTGCCACCGCTCAGATGGTAGAGGAACGCTGAGGGTTGAAAGAGCCCTAAAAACATAGTGGCGATCCGCTCAGGTTCTACGTTAGTGCGAATCTCGCCTCTGGTCTGTCCTCTTTTAATGACCTCTGCCAGGGTGTTGAGGAAGCTCGTGATCAGGGCATGAAGCTTTGCCTTGAGTTCCGGATTCTCACTGTACACTTCTTCTGAGAAAAGTATTTGTGGGATGGCGATAAACTCCGTTACTAATTTAATCTGACGCATAAGCAAACTTCTTATGGCTTTAAGTGAATTATCATTCTCTTTAACTACCTCTGCCACATTTTCCTTCATCCGGTCAACAATCATGTTAAGCACTGCCTCAATAATCTCAGATTTGCTTTTAAAGTGACGATAGATAGCAGAAGGTACAATCCCTACCATATTGGCAATACGCTCGATGGTCATCGACCGCACCCCCTGGTTTGCTACCAGGGTGAGCGCTGCGGTAACGATCTCTTCCTTCCTGATGTCAGTTCCTTTTTTCTCTGCCATATGATTATATTATTGTGAATATTAATTCACAATATACCATATCGGGAAATCTTCTGTCAATCTTTAAAAATAGTTCAAACTTTTCTCTTTCTTTGTTCTACATTGACAACGATTTTAATGTTGATTATTATAGCTATAATATTCAATACAAAAAGGAGCTTTGCATGGGAACTATACAAATGATACTGGATGATAAACTGATTGCTCTGGTTGACAAAACAGTCAAGCGTCTTAGAACAACCCGCTCGGCATTCACACGAGCTGCTTTGCGGGAAGCACTCAATAGACTTAATGTAGATCATCTTGAGAAGAAACATAGACAAGGATATAAGATTCATCCTGTAAATAAGAAGGAATTCAGTGTGTGGGAAGAAGAGCAAAAGTGAAGGGATGAATGAAGACTGTGTTAAAAGGTAAGATAAGCTCGCTTATTACGAGTCTTGAATCGAAAAAGATGGAACAAGTACGCGAAGCCATTTTCTTTGCACTTAGTTTATGAATCCTTTCCATATACGATTTCTTACTAAGACTAACAATAATATTCCCCCGGAAAATTGCATGAAAATCAGAGTTACATAAAAACCTTACCTTTTCTCAGAAGAAGACTCTGAGAGGGTGAGGTATTTTCGTTTAAGGGAATATAATGTTTAGGTACATATATAAATCTGAGAATTTAACAGCCTCGGGCTGTTAATCTCTCACAAATTTTACCCCCTCTCCCCCTGAGACTGTGTCACAATTTTCTTTTTTGTCATTTCGAGGGAATCCGAGAAATCTTGGGCATAGAAAAATGACTTTTTTCATATTATGACACAGTCTCCCCGGAGAGAGGATTGAGGTGAGGGGAACGGCAAATCAGCAATTTTCATGTTTCGTGGTGCCCTGCGGGGCATGAAAGTTTAGTTAGATTTTTTAGTTCAAAGCTGCAGATTATTAAGTTGACAGCGTCCTCAAAATTATCAAGAGGATTTTAGATCCGTATAAGACGCCATGACAACAAGCACTAAGAGACGTAAGCGGCTTATTCTGAAAGGATTGCCGCAGTAGTATTCGCCTTTCAAAGGCGTGTTATATAGATCGCAAACCGGTTTATCGCATCTAATGCGGATCAAACTAATCAATGTTAGACCAAATTATGACAGAAGAACCAACAATAAAGAAAGTTCCGACAGAGCAGTTTGCTGGGTATGCCTTACATGTTTTGGACTCGCTTTTTGCCAAGGCAAAGTCAAAGGATGAATTTGAGTATGCCTGCGCACTGCTCCGCATCAGAGGCATGGAAGGTCCTGGATGGGACCCCTTAAGAGAAACGCATCTGCTAATTGCGGACATGCTTGGTCTGATGGGTGGCCCATTACGTGAGGACACCAAAATACGGTTAGCCTTGTTGACGTACTGTCATCTTGTCGAGGTCGATGCGATTTATGGCATTCTCAAGAACATGCTCCGAGTTCTTGAAAATGAGCGCTGTAGTACAGAGCCATTTTGGGAACAATACAGATCTAAGATAAAGGGAGGAAAAAGCCGTTTCAAAGGGGTCATCCCGCCCTCCGCAGGCATCGTCATCAAAAATATTCAACAACATGCTTTGAAAATTGGAGAGAATGATATGGCTGGCCTTTTAGAGCAGATTTTCGAGGATGAGGTTCGCAATTCGTTCTTCCATTCTGACTACATTCTCTATCAAGACGAGTTTAGAAGTCGAGAGGGAAGATTTCGTAAGGGTAACATCATCTCCTCCTCGATGAAGCTTTCAGAATTGATTGATCTTGTCAATAGAGCACTCGGATTCTACCAAGCCTTTATGGAATGTTATCAAAAGCACATTAGAAGTTATACAAAGCCTAAAGTTGTAACTGGGAGAATTCTTAACGACCAGAACGTTAAAGTCAGGATCACGCTTCTGGCAGATTCCCACCGAGGCCTCTATGGGTTTGAGTCGGAATCAACTAATATAGTGGAGAAGAACGAATCAGGAACCCATGATGAGAGAAACCCGTTCTAACAAGACAATCCAGCCGACCGCTTGCAGCGTCGGCTAATTTTTAATGTTGGGTTGCTAAAGAGCACCCAGAAAATTGGAGGCAAGATGAAGACTGTATTCTCTATTGTGTTGCTAGTCGTCTTTTGCGCAATTGCCAGTTTTCTTTCCCCGCTCATTCTAAATATTGCTGGTCTTCCAGGTGCATTATTGGCTGGCACTCCTGGCAAGCGTAGTAAAGAACGCTTTATCTTAGGCTCAATCTTATCTGCGCTTGGTCAATCTTATATTTATCTTGCCTATGTCTCTTTTATAGTGAATTGGACAATGCTTGCTGCGAGGCGTGAGGGTGTTGTCAGATTTCTGCTCTGGTCTTTTGCTTTCCTTGCCGTCTTAGTTCCTATATGGTTAATTTTAATCCGAGCAAGAATAGAGGCGCAGGATCAAGAAGGTCCGAATCCCCAGGTTGAAGCTCTACATTTAACGGCTATAGCCGCTCTGTTTGGTTTCTTTGTGTTCGCTTTCGCGCCAGCTGTTATGAAAGTGGCCTGGGATTGGCTTCCGTATGTTAAATGAGTTGTCTTTGGCAGCGTAGCCCAATAATCCATTCAACCGGACGAGCCTGTAGCATGGCTTTCATGTTTGAATGGAGCGGCGGAAGCGGAATGCTCAATGCGGCGCGTCAGTTAATTCTGCTCCGCAAAATAGCCGTTTGCTCAGCTATGCGAAATCCACTTAGCTCCGCCGTTACAAAAATAAAATAATGTTCCGAATCATATGTAATCCTTTTTTATGGGATGTGGTTATAATGATGCTGGAAGAATTAAGACCAATATTTATTGTAATCCTCCCTGTTTTAATAACTGCGTACATCACTATCCGATACACCGAAACCAAGAAAAGAAGAGAAAAATTTGGCGAGGAATATTCTAATTTTAGGGGAATTTTCATTTATTTTATCAACGCACTTAAAAGCGAATCTGTTAGTCTCAACTACACCATTCTTACAGAATTTAAAGCACATCAAGGAGCCAAAGACATTTTCATTCATAATCTAAGAGGTCCTCGTCTCAAGCGATTTAATAAAAAATGGGCAGAATATGAGGCAGAATATTATAAAGTGAAAGACCTTGGAGTTTTTGGTGTAGCTGCTGCTATCGCCCCAAGTCAAGAAGCTTTGGCAAATGCTACTCATCTTGATGCAAAAAAATGGGAGCTTGAAAGAAAAAGGAAGATCCATGACATTATCACCGAGCTTTTAAAAATATCAAAAAGGGAAATCTGGTTATAACCTGGCAGTGCGGTGGACAGGCAGGGCCGTGCCATTTAGCAACTTTTTAAAATTTCATTTTTTCATCATTGGCGAATGCTTGTGGAAGCCCTGGCTGCCACTGACCCCTTTAGTTATGCCAATATGAATACTGAGGATGAAGGAGATCACTATCGATGGGTAAGGGCAAACCATCATTACACGAATTTAAGGCGAATATAGAAACCATATTTGGTCAGCAACTAAACGGGCCAGCCCAAAAAGCCGCAGAAGACTTTTGGAACAATTGGACCTCATTTGGTACACTGATTTCTGCTCGTTCCTTGGCTGTTCACGTCGATGCATTGAAGCTTTGCCGGAATTTCCCAGAATTTAAACGTTACAACTCTTGGAGAGGTGCGGGGATTATTACGTTTATTGTTGGCATCATTAGTTTTTTCTTTTCTTGGAAGATTGGCGCGGTGATTACTGTGTTCGGTGTTGGTTTTTACTATTGGGGCGGTCGAGTAAGATTTAACGACGCTAAGAACTTTGCCGAGAAGCTTATGAAGGAAGCAACCCTAAACCCATCGAGCGGAGGGTATGCGGGACTTTGCGCAAACTACATTGCGGGCATCATTCAGGTTGTGTCCCCATCAGGTTCGGCACACTGGCCGCAATATATGTCCAATGTTATTAGTGGAGAACGAACGTTCATAGAAACATAAATCGGCATAACAAAGCGGTGCATCGGATCGCTGATAGAAAAGGGGTCAAGTCTTCCCTTGGCTCATAGAATGGAATAGAGTAAAGGGTTTCTATGTCAAGGCCATTAAGAATTCAGTATCCAGATGCATGTACCAGGTGATGAACTGGGGGAGACCAAAGAAACTACAGAATGGCCTCCCCGGATTCTATGAGAGTACCATGAGAATAAAGCATGGCGCATTCAAATCTCACTAGGAGAGGATATACGGTGGCCACAAAATCGGGCACAGATTTTAGGTCAACCAACCTTGATATAGCGCTTGCAATAATTGCTACGGTGGGGCTTCCCATCCTTTGCGGTAAACTTTATGAGAGTACGGGAGCACTCCTTCCTCTGGTCATTTATTATGGTGTCTTCTGCTATGGCATCGTGAAATGGAGAAAGGGAACCTTAGATTACCGCTGGCCTGAAAAGCTTATCTCCCCCCTTTTTATAGGGTTGTTCATCATCCAGCTTCTTATCTTCTATTCGGTGAGCAAACTCATCATTCCTGCGGAGGGTTTTTCTCGGGGGGGCTTTATCCTCACGCTCATCGTCTGGGCTCCCCTTAATGCCTTCGCAGAACAGTTGCTTTGGATTTATGTGTATGATGCCTTCGCAAATCGTTTTGAGACAAAAGGCTTGAAGGCGATATTCAGCAGTCTGGGGATACTTTTTTATTTGGGAATGATTGCCTTGATCCATATTCTCTTCTGGACAAAATTTTTGATGGGGTTTCGCCATACTGCTCCCTACTGGCAGCTCTTTATGGGACTCCAGTATCCCTTAACCATTGGCTATCTTGTCATTTATAAAAGGACTAAGAGCATGTACCCCATTGCCCTGCTCCATCTATTTCAGGATGTCACAGGGGTACTGGTGGCAGGGTATTCCATCATCCCTTATCTTATCAGGTAGGAGAGACGGTGTTCCCAGAGGTTACGTTAAGCCTTGCTCTTTACGATTATCTTCCAATTCTGATATGGATTGCAGGGAGTTTTTTTCTTATTGATACTTTAAAGGGAGGTAGTAAGGGAATATTTTTTTATATTTTAATTCTCTCTCTCGCGTTAGTCTGCGTTGGCGGCACCCTCAAAGCTACCTGGAAGCTCTTAATCGCGCTCACTGGCAGTAATCTTCCCCTTTTGTCAGATATACAGTTTCCCCTGATGGGAGCGGGATTTTTCCTGCTCTTCCTCTCTCTTCTCTCTTTCCTAGTGCAGCATAAGGATATTCAAGGAGAAAAATTTGCAGCAGCAGTTTTTTTTAAAAAGGTCTTTTTACCACTCATGATAGTGGGGAGCGTGGGTTCAACCGTATGTTTGATCATCGTAGCAAAGAGGAGCAAGGCTTATCTCTCTTTGATTTTTTATGCACTTTTTTTAATCGTATCAACTATGATGGGATACATCGGGTCGCGTATTACTGCTGAACATTACCAGATAATACTTCTGGAGCAGACCATTAACTGTGCTTCAACCCTGCTGTGGGCACTGGGGAGCTACTTTTTATGGAGGGCTCACCGCAGATTTGTTTAGCCTGATGCTCGAATAGAAGTAATAAAATGAATGGAATTGGGCCACGCACCCTGATTGATATGCACTAGAATGGGAGGTGGGTATGAAAAAATTTATAATGCATGGAATTCTTTTGGCGATGGTGTTTCATCCAGGCATAAGATGTGATGGTGTTCCACATCCAGTAGTAATAACTGAATTCCCCATCTGTACAGAATCTAATGACCAGGAACATCCTGCCATTTCAAGGGACCGGATTGTGTGGGAGGATTTTCGTGATTATGGAGATTTCAATTGCAGTCGTGATATCTACCTGTATGACTTTGGTGAGAAAAAGGAAACCCCTATCTGCACTGTGGAGGGATATAATCAGCTTTACCCCACCATTTCCGGGGACCGGATTGTGTGGGAGGATCATCGTAATGTCGGTGACAGCGGTGTGGATATCTATATGTATGACCTTGCGACCGGTGAAGAAACCCCTATTTGCACTGCTCCTCGGGATCAGCTTTACCCCGCCATTTCCGGTGACCGGATTGTGTATGAGGATAGTCGTGATGTGACGCTTACCACCTATAACTACAAACTTTATATGTATGATCTTACCACTGGTGAAGAGACCCTCATCTGCGAAAACTCTTTTCCGAGCGATCCCACCATTTCTGGGGACCGGATTGTGTGGGAGGATTTTCGCAATGGTAACTGGGATATCTATATGTATGACCTTGCCACCGGAGAAGAAACTCCCATCTGTATTGATCCCATGTATCAGGTAAATCCTCAGATTTCTGGGGACTGGATTGTATGGACGGATGATCGTAAGGGTGACTGGGATATCTATATGTATGACCTTGCCACCGGCAAAGAAACACCTATCTGCGCGCTCTCTGGAAGCAATCAGGAGTCGCCTGCGATTTCCTCAAGAGGCCGGGTTGTGTGGCAGGATAATCGCAATGGCAACTGGGATATCTATATGTATGATATCAATACCGGACAAGAAACGCCCATCTGCACCAATGATGCCTATCAGATGAATCCGGATATTTCAGAATGGGAAGGTCAGTGTATGATTGTGTGGCAGGATTATCGCAATTACAGTTCTGACATCAATGCCGGTTATGACATCTATTCGTGTACGTTATCACGACTAGGTATTGGTCCGGGTCTGAATGAGGGGAGAGGCCAACCCTTGATATTGGACACATCTGTGGTTGGAGAGATGAAGTAGTAGTAAGGTTAAAGAGGAAAGCGGATAAATAGATGCGTAGGATTTTGTTTGAGTGGGGGCCATTGACGGTTTACTCTTATGGTTTTTTTGTTGCCCTGGGATATCTTACCGGAATTTACTTTGGCCTCTACCTTGGCAAAAAAAATGGCATTAATATGGAAAAGGCGATGGAGCTTTGTTTTTACGTGGTAGTGGCATCTCTCCTGGGGGGACGGGCACTCTATGTTATTAAGTATTGGCGTAATTTTTCCGGTAACTGGCAGGAAATTTTTATGTTCTGGCACGGTGGCTCTATTTTCTTTGGGGTATTAATTGCGGGAATGGTGATTGCGATTTGGTACATTACAAAGCATAGGATGCCATTGTGGAAGATTTTTGATATAGGTGCGATTGTGGCAGCCTTGGGTGTGAGTATTGGTCGTATAGGTTGTTTTTTGGAAGGTTGCTGTTACGGGACAGTAACCCATGTCCCCTGGGCAGTAAAGTTTCCCGCCCTTGTGGGCACAAGACACCCCACTCAGATTTATGAGTCTCTCTATACCTTTTTAATATTTTTGGTTTTGTGGTTTCTGTGGAGCCGCCGTAAAAGGGAAGGGGAGGTCTTTATCGCAGGCGTGTTCTTATATTCGATTTGCAGGTTTCTGGAGGAATTTTTAAGGGTGGGACCTCGATACGGTATATTTTCTTTATCACAGTGGATTGCTATAGGATTTTTTATAATCGCCGTCTGGCTTTATATCTATAGGACAGCCAAGACCGGCCGATTTCGTGAACCCTTTCTATGAGATGATACATAGAGTACGCCGTGAAAATCCTTTTACTTGCCATGCCGGACTATACTACGAAACAATCTTCATGACATGGTTTTTATGACTCAGGCCTCTGCCATGAGCATTGTCAAGAATCCTGAGATGGTGGAAATGATGGACCGGGCAAATTTCAGGATTATTGTTGTGGGATTTGAATCCATGGATCCTCAGGCATTGCGGGCTATTCACAAGCCTTCTGATCCAGGGATTAACAGGGAGGCGACCCGCCTGCTTCGCAAATACAAAATGGCTGTAGTAGCAGGATGCATTTATGGTTATCCAGACGACGACAGAAATTCAGTAATAAGGCAATTCAAGCTTTTTACAGACCTGAGACCTGATTTATTTGTTACTCAGTTTCTCACACCCTATCCCGGAACCAGAGTACGGGAAGATCTCATTGGGCAAGGACTGATAGACAATATTGATAATTTTTCACTCTATGACGGCTTTACCTGCAATATTAGAACAAGACATCTAAGCTGCGATGAGTTGTTCGTAACGGTAAGAATGCTTGGACTCAAAGCCTATCTGCGTAATCCTTTATTGATGCTTAAAAGTGCGTTTTTAAGAAAG
>Ga0315295_10005816_pt1 | contig 10538 bp, 7 predicted proteins | sample YL17G14_0_MG_FD_204453 | JGI IMG/M metagenome (GOLD analysis project Ga0315295, IMG submission 204453) | Sediment microbial communities from Yellowstone Lake, YNP, Wyoming, USA - YL17G14_0 | ecosystem: Environmental > Aquatic > Freshwater > Lake > Sediment | place: USA: Wyoming | collected...
TGACCGGTTCGGTGCTCGCCGCCCCATGGCGCGGTGAGCAGGTAAAGTCCTGTCTGTGGTTGTTGCGCGGCTTTGCCGACGGGATGCTCGGGCGCCTGCCCCTGCGCCGTCTTCGACTGCAGTAAGGCCGGCGTGGCATCACGATGAGTTATAAAGTATATCTTCTGGGTTCGCTGGGCCCAATAGAATGGAGCCAACTTGCGTGGCGCTTGGAGGGACGGACCGTCCCGGTGCACGAGTGTACGGAGGAGCTGCTGCACGACATCTTGCTGCAGCACATACCCAAGAACGGCATCATTGTGGACGCGGGCTGCGGAACGGGCAAATGGCTCATCTACCTGCACCGTTTGGGCTACCGCATGGTGGGGATCGAGATGAGCCGTGAAGCTGGCGTCATCGCGAAGGAGAACCAACGTGATGCCCGCGTCGTCCAAGGGGACGTGCGAGGCGTGCCGTTGCGCTCGCAATCGATCGATGCGGTCCTGTCCCTGGGGGTGGTGGAGCACGATGAGAGTGGTCCGCTGGCGGCACTTCGTGAGGCGCACCGGATTTTGAAGCCAAACGGGGTACTTGTCCTTGTTGTCCCGTATAACAATCTGCTGCGGCGCTTATTGATGAACCGTCTTCTGGCCTACGTCAATTGGCGGAGGAGGAGGGCGCATGCCCAGCTCTGCTTTGCCGAGTATCGCTTCAGCGCACGTGAGGTAAAACGTTTCCTTGAATGCGCCGGTTTCGACGTGGTCGCTTTGTACCCCGACGATATGCTGCCGCCGAAGAACATGGGGATCTGGGTCGATTATCACAATCTCATCTTTGACCCGTTCTCGCCGGCACAGCCGCAGCTGTATGCTTTGCCGCGTGTGGCCGCGAAATTGGCTGGGTGGGTGCTGCGGTGGCTCCCCTGGCTGGTGTGCGGAGAGATTACGTTTGTCGCCCGAGTCGTGTGACAGAGGCAGTTACGAATGACCTGTGCCGCCTCGAGTGGTGGTTCGCGATTACGGCCGCGGCTCTCGCGCCGGCATGCGGCGGCCGAGGTCCCCGTGCGGGCGGAAAAGCACGGAGAGGCGCTGTGACCACCCATCGGCGCTTGCTGTCGAACACGGCCGCCGCCATCGTCGGCAGCGTCCTGCAGCGCTTGTTGGCCCTCGGCACGACCATGCTGTTGGCTCGTGGTCTCGGCACGGAACAGTTTGGCACCTACGCGTTCATCGGCGCATACCTGTTCCTGTTCACGTTTCTCGTCGACATGGGCTTGGAGCGTGTGATGTCGCGCGAGCTCGCCCGCACACCGGAACGTGCCGGTGAATTGCTAGGCACGGCTTTCCTGATGCGCGGCACTCTTGCGGTGCTGGCGGCGGCGCTGGCGACGATCATCGCGTTGTTCCTGCGCCTCCCGGCCCTTACTTGGTGGTGCATTTTGCTCGCCGCTGCGGGGATGCCGCTGTCGATAGAGATTCTGGCGCGCAGCTTCTTGCAGTCGCGGTTTGAGATGCACTACGCCTACCTGCTGATCCTGCCGGCGAACGTCACGCAGCTCGTGCTCGTGGCATTGATTCTCAGGGCTGGTGGCGGTCTGCTTCCGATCTTCGCCGCCGCGCTGGCGACCGTAGGGATGACGGCGGCGCTGATTCTGTGGGTTACCCTCCCGAAGATGCGGGTCGTGTGGCGCGTGAATCTGGATTTGGTGCGTTATCTCTGGCGGGAATCGTGGGAACTGGGTCTGGTTCTCCTCATTTTCATCGTGGCGCTGCGTATCGATCAGCTCTTGCTGTTCTGGCTGAGCGGTGCGGAGGAGTTGGCGCGGTACGCTGTCGCCGTAAAGATTGTGGAAGCGTTAAGCCTCATTCCGGAATCGATTATGGTCACCGTGTTCCCCTTGCTGGCGGCGACGGAGTTTTCGGCTCCAGCGCGCTTTCGCCGGGTGTATGAACTAACGGTGCGCTGTGTGGTGTTGATGGTCCTGCCGCTCGCACTGGTGATCACGCTCGATCGTGACCTCGTCATCCGCCTGCTGTTCGGCTCCGGCTACACGCCTGCCGCCGGAGCACTGACGATCCTTTCCTGGTGGATGTTCTTTGCGTACACGGGTGCGGTGTACCTGGGATTGATGATGGTGCGCAAACAGCAGCGCGTGCTCGGGGTGGTCAGCTTAGCGTCCCTCGCGATCAACATCGTATGCAACCTCCTGTGGATTCCGCGCTGGGGAGCCACGGGTGCGGCCGCGGCGAACCTTGTCAGCAGCGCGGCCGCCTTCGGTATGTTCTGTGTGATACCCCAGACAGCCAGCATGATGACGGTGTGCTGGGAGGAAGCCATACGCCCAATTGTGGCGATCTCCGTGACGGCCGCTGCCGTCAGCCTGTTGCACCAGGAGATGCGCGTCATTGCCGTGGCCCCGATTTACGTAACCGTTCTGGTGTTGATCGGTGGCGTCGACCGTCATGACTGGGCCTTGGCGCGCGCACTGTGGGAGCCGTCGCGCCGTGGCTCGTGACCATGACGGTCACCATCATCGGGCCATTCCCTCCTTGACAATTCCGTGAGACTCATGAAATCGTGGAGTATCTTGGGTTTCAGTTTGCGCAACGATTGCCCGGGGCTTGCCGGGTCCGGGGTGACGCTAGGGACGGCCCATCGGCGGGCACCTGTCGTTGGCTGAGGTTGCCGGTGGCTTGATAGGTTCCGAATGGCACGTGTAGCATTGATCAAGCTCTTCACCGGTTTGAACCTCGGTGTCTCTCAGCTGTCGGGCGAATTGCAGCGCGCCGGGCATTGTTCATTGATCATTTACTTCAAGGATTTTGTCGTCGTGCCGAAAGAGTCGGCACATCAGTACGAGATGGTCGACTACCCGGGCGTGAACGTCATCGCACGCGCCAAGGAGTACGTCTGGAACTGCTACAAGCCGTTGTCGGCGCGCGAATACGACCTGCTGATCGGCACGCTGCGAGACTTCAAACCGGATCTCATCGGGTTCAGCCTGACATCGCAGCCGCTGAAGGCGGCCGCAGAGGTCACGGCTAAACTCCGGGGCGCGCTCGAGGCCCCGGTCATTTGGGGCGGTTCAGGCCCCACGCTTGAACCGGAGCGTTGCCTGGAATGGGCGGACATGGTGTGCGTCGGCGAGGGGGAGAGGACGATCGTCGAGTTGGCGGACCGGATCGACCGCGGGGAAGACCTCACCTCAGTGGAGAGCATCTGGACGAAGCGCGACGGCCAGACGGTTCGTAACGCCGGTGGGCCGCTCATCGATCTCGATCAGATCGCCACGCCCGACTTCGAGCCCTCACGCACCGTCCACATCAACGACGACGAGGTCCGATACAACGTGTACCCGCCGAATCTCGGGCTGGAATACGCCATCATGACGACGCGCGGGTGTCCATTCTCCTGCTCGTTCTGCATCGAGAGCGTCTACCAAGACATGTTCGGCAAGAAAGGGAGCCTGCGCCGGCGGTCCGTCGATAATGTCATTGCCGAGCTGGTCGACGCCAAACAGAAGCTGCCCATCAAGCAAGTGATGTTCTACGACGACGTCTTCACCACGCATCCGCAGTGGCTGCGCGAATTCGCGCCGCGGTACAAACAGGAGGTGGGGCTGCCGTTCTGGTGTTACACGTACCCGACGACAACACACAAGGAGGACCTGCTGTTGCTGAAGGATGCGGGGTTGGCGTCGGTGACCATGGGTGTCCAATCCGGCAGCGAGGAGATCCTGAAGGAGAATCTTCACCGACCCGTCGCCCGGCAGAAGGCGATCGAGGCGGCCCAGCTCGTCATCGACTGTGGGCTTGAGGGCTTCTTCGATCTGATCACGCGCGTTGAGTTCGAGACCGAAAAACACTGCCGTGAGGCCTTCGAGTTTCTCTGTGACTTCCCGCGGCAGATGAAGTCCGTGTGTTTCGGAAACATGACCTTGTTCCCCGGTTACGGCTACACGCAACAGGTCGAGGACGAAAATCGCTCGCTGACGTTGAGCGACCAGGACTACACGTACTATCACAAGCTGTATCTGCTCACCCGGACCCGCCTGCCGCGACGCGTAGTCAGGAAGATCGGAGAGATGCGCATCTTCCGCCGATATCCGTCGCTGATCGATCTGTTCCTGCCGCGGCGGTCGCCGGTGTTTTTCCTCGTCACCAAGGGCGACCAACGCTACAAGCGCTGGTGGAAATGGCTGCCGCGGCGGCGCCCGCGGTCGCCCTCCGCCGTCATTGAAGGGCAACCGCAGCTCCAGTCCCCGTAGATCAGAGCAAAGCTTTAACTTCCAACACGCGAACGAGATCAGTGGCAAGGCCAATGTAGCCTTCCCTCGTTGGATGGACGATATCCATGCGGGGCCCGGAATAAACAACGATGGGGACCGCCAGCCCGGCGCCGAGTTCTGAAATTACATCTTGATAGGGCAGCGTCTCGATCACGAGGGGGTCCCAGAAACTCAGCAGGAGCGGCTTGCCGCCACGCTCGCGCACGAGCTCAACGATGCGCCCCATGTTCTCTTTGTATTTGTCGGGCGAGCCCACCAGCCGTGAGTTGGGGTGAGGATTCGCGGGGACTGTCTGCCAACGCAGCCAGCGCCAAAAGCGCGAGTAACTCATAAAGAAGTCGTCCACTTCGAGCACCGCTAGCCACCGACGCTGCCATTCAATCTCCTGTTCGATGTCGCCTGGACGGTAAGCGTCGTTGAAGCCAAAGCCGATGATCACGATGGCCGGATCGAAGGACAGTCCAAATTCACGTAGATAGACCAATCCCTGATAGCTGCTATACCCAGGCCACCCCGCGTTGATGACCCGGTACCTCGTGCTTCCCGGTCTGCCATTCAGAAGTGCCTGCAGAACGCTTGGGTACGTTTCGCTCTGCGCCACCGCCCATCCCCAAGTGCAGGAGTCACCCAGGGCCAAGATCCGAACAGAGCCGTCATCGCGAATGTCGGAATCCCGGAGCCCGACCTCGTTGGTCTGAAAATCGGTGTATGATACCCGTCCCTTGCAGTTCCGCGCGAACTCCATTCCCAGTACCCGACTTCGTTGCAGGCAGTTCGCCCGGGTGGGTACTTCGAAGTGTCCAGTCTCAAATTTGGCCACACGTGCAGTCCCCTCAGCCAGGCCTACGGCGAGGAAGAGACACACCGCCAGGCGTGATGTCTGACGAACTCGGTGCTTCATTGGAAGGGCGTCCTCATATCCTGGCTACCTGGGCCCGACAACAGCGGCGCTGTCGCACCCAGGCTGGTCGAAGCCCGCGCAGCGGCGGCAATCCCTAACGGCGCTCCTGACCATTTCCAGTGAGGCCGTGGTCGGCCTCACTGGAATATGCTCCAGGAGATTGTTAGCCCGGATTTGATATTCAATAGATTGGTCCCTACGAACAGTGATCCAAGAACGTAGAAGGGGAGGAGTCCCCATACACTGGTCACTCGATCTTGCAGCCAGGCGTAGACACCACATACAGTCAAGACGAGGAAGGTGTACGATGGGAACATGAACCTAGTGTATATCGGATCGTTGTTGGATGCTGTCCACGCAGCAATTATGGCGACGACGTAGATCCCTGCAAAATGGACTGGCAAGGATTGGGGGGCTATAAGAAGATTGGTCGCGAGAGCGATGTGTGACGAGCGGGGCAGCTTGCGGAAAACCTGAAAAAGCCAAACGATGGCAAGGGCCGCCAACCCGAGAACCGCGAAGAGAACGATGGTTTCTGATGTCGTGATGCCGTAGGCGTTAACGACCCGGTGGTGCGCGGTGCGATTTGGTGAGAAGAAATCGATGAATGTGGTCTTGAGCACGAATTTCACATTAGTACCGAGGCCGGTCAGGTTGCTCCAATAGGCGATTTCGGGAGGAAGCTCGCGGGGGGCAGAGCGGTCCAAGCCGGAGAACGACCCGGTGCGTCTGTGCAAGTACAGAAGCCACGGGAGGACAAACAGGCCGATGGGCGTGATGTAAGCAAGTGCGTGAACTGTCCTCTTTCGCCAAGAACGGGCCGCACTCAGGGCCGTGAGATGCACGAAAGCAATGGGTACAATCCAGAAGAGGGCGAAGAACCGCGTGAGCGCCGCAGCAGCGGTTAGCGTGCCAAGGCCGCCCGCCAAGAGCGAAGAAGGGTGGTCCTTGCTCCAGCCGAGCAGAAGGAGCGACATGACTGCTACCAAAAGGAATAGGGCCTCGGCTGTTTGTTGATGCAGGTTGGGGTAGTTGGCATGGACGAGCGCAACAAAGAGAACAGGGACGGATGGTGCAAGTCGAGGATAGTAGCTCCGTACGAAAACCCAGACCGTGCCCAGGACCCCGTAGAAACACAGTAGGTTGAACAGCCGGATGGGCAAGCCGACGGCCGAGAAGACCCATAGGGAAGCCGGATACACTGGTGGCCAGCCTGTAGGGTACTCAGCCACGGCTCTCATTAGGGTGGGCTTTGCGGCGGCGATAAGGTTGGTTATTGACTGTGGTGTTAGGGCTCCCGTCTGCCGCCAGTGGAGGAAGCCCACCAAAAGGAAGACGCACGCAAAGAACAAGCATACGTGAACAAGCCGATGCAGTAGTTCAGGGCGTAGGTGCCGGGTGAAGAACTGCGAGGGATTCACAGAGGACATATTCTTTTCCTGGGCTAACAGCTGAGTAAGCTGATATTTCCCGGATGGAGGGCACACCAGCTGCCTTGGGACGTGACTAGCAAACTTTGGGAGGCTGGGACAACCATTTTCGCGATTCGCGCGAGGTGCGGAGGTGCGGTGCACGGCCACCTGGCTTAATCGACTTACGCGTTGCCGAGCGCGCGGCTGGTGTAGTAGGTTCGACAACGCTCAACTCGCACCCACATATGATCATCAAGCGTCACCCCGCTCTGGCTACCTTTCTCCTCGCTCTGGCTGTGCGTGTGAGCTTCAATTTGGTCTTCGTCGTGCACAGCTATCAGCCCAGGGGCGATGCATTGGATTACGTCACGATCGCGGAGAACCTGCTCGACGGGAAGGGGTTCGCCACTCTCTTTCCCGGTCTTTTGATGCGCACGACGGCGCGCCGCCCGCCGCTGTTTCCGCTCTTCCTCGCCGCGTGCTTCGCGCTTTTCGGCAGGGGTAGCGTCGCGCCGTTGCTGATCCTTTCCCTGGTCGGTGCCGTGACCTGCGTCCTTCTGGTCCATCTGGCACGGCGTCTATTCGGCGAGCGGGAGGCGCTGGTCACAGGCCTTCTGGCGGCCATCTCACCCGGGATGTGGATCAACAATACCACGTTGATGAGCGAGACGATCTACGTGTTGCTCCTGGTTGCCCTCGTTCTTCTCGCGGACAGAGCAACCCGAGTGCACACGGTCGCGGCTGTCTTACCGCTGGGCGTGGTGGCTGGATTGATGACGCTCACGCGTCCCGAGGGCATCTCGCTCTCGGCGCTGCTAGCATTCTGGATCGTTGCGATCCGGCGCGGCGGAGATCGATGGCGCGCGATGGTCTCGGTGGTGGCGGTGGCAGCGTTCCTGATCGCTCCGTGGGTCAGCCGCAACTGGGCTCGCTTTGGCGCTTTCATACCCAGCGCCACATCGATCGGGCAGGTCCTCGCCTGCGCCAACAACGACAGGACTTACTACGAGCACGAGTGGCTCGGGGGGCTGCACCTCGACCCGGTCGATCCCACCGTGAGCCCGCAATACAAGAGCTGGCTCAAAGATCCGGCAATCACGGAGGCCGAGATCGATCTGCGCCTGCGTCGCCAAGGCCTTCGCTATGCGCGCGCACATGTGCAGCGTTTGCCGGTCGTTGTACTATGGCGTTTGCGGCGCGTTCTCGACCTGTGGAACCCGATCCGCTCTGCCATCCACGAAAGTACCGAGGGGCGCCTGCCGGTGGCTAGCTTCGCCGCCTGGCTGACGTTTCCACCGCTTCTAGCTGCCGGTGCGCTCGGTGCCATACGTTTTCGCCGCAGCGCACGGCGGCTCTTCTGGCTGTATGCCGTGGTGGCCTTCTATATCGCGGACGTCGCGGTCACGTGGGGTACGCCGCGGTTCCGATCGCCGATGGAGCCGATAATTGTTCTATTTGCTGCGGCGTACGTGTCGCGGGGCGGCGTCCAAATCGACAGGTGCCCTTAGCCCTTCGGTGCTCGCTTCGGTCGCGAGCATAGGCCTATTTAGTTCCGCGCGCATGTCGGGCGCTCATTGTCGTGTAAAACACGCTGGCTATGATCGACCCGAACGCTGCCACAGAAATCGTGAGTCCCCAACGGAAAGACGGCGGAGAGTACCGGAAAGTGACAGCATGTGTTCCTGATTGCACCTGAACCGCACGGAAAAAACAGTCCCCTCGGAGCACCGGCGCGGCGACACCACCGACGTCCGCCGTCCAGCCCGGGAAGAAGGCATCGGTGAGCAATACAACGCCGGGCTGATCCGCTGTCACCTGCAGACGGATCTCCGATGGCTGATAACTCGATATCCGGACCTCCGAGGAACTCGGTGCTGCTCTGCTGACGGGCGCGACGGGCATTCCATCGAGGAGCAACTCGCCCCTGACGTCGAACCTTGGATTTCCCAAGGTCGCTGTACAGTTCGAGCCGGCTGCGTGCACACCGCTCGCAGGGATGAACCAGGCCCGCGGGAGAGCGCTGAGGTTCTCGTACACGGTGACACCGACGGTATGCGTGCGAGGGAGAAGCTGGACCTCGGGAGGGAACCAGGTCTGCAGGTGCGGTGCACTGTTCCTGTCTGCGAGGATGAAACGGACGCCGCTGAGATTCAGCCAGCGCGCATCAAATCGCGGCTGCGGGGGCGTTACTTCTCCCATGAAGACGGCGAGCCACCATAGCGGATTGGGACCACTGAGATGAGTGCGGAACGCCTGAAAGTCCTGCAGGCTCAGCGGCTCGAGATCGTTCAGCACCGGCACCTCGAAGTAGGTCCCCAACTTGGCCCAGGTGTGTGCCTCGGCGATCGACAGGAGCGACAGGACACGCGCGGGAACCGTTGGGCGCAGGCTGTCGAAGATGGGTGCGTATGGGGTGTACAGGCCTGCGACGTGGTGCGGCGGGAAATCGTCCATCAGTCGTGGATTGAACAGCGGCGGGACAGCGCAAAAGAAAACGAGCACGAAGGTGGGGTCGAGATGCCGCCGCAAGGCCGCGGGAGCGCGCCGAGGCAAACGGGTCAGGAGGCCTATGGCGAACAACGGAGCGAGATCAAAGACAATGGCGAGGCACAGGGCACGCCCGAATTGCTCGCGGCTAGTCAACAACAGTCTCGCCGCGAGCGTCGCAACGAGGCAGAAGAGAATGAGCCGCACGCGGCGCTGGCCGCCAATGGGTCCGGGTTCCGTGAAGAGATCTGCTCCCGCCGCGGTAAGAACGCCGACACAGAACGGCCAAAGCGTCAGGATCCGAACCCAGCTTCGAAACCAAGTGCCCATCGGCAGGCGCCTAGCCAGGTCGAAGAGGGGTGTCCATGGACCGAACGCTAGAAGTGCGATGATGATGGTCGCACCCGCAAAAAACCACGCGGGCGTCCGTTGCCGCCAGGTGAGCAGGCCGAGCAACGCGAGGGCCAGCATGGCGCAGCCGGGAGGCGTGCTAAAGATTCTCCACATGTCGGCAGTGAAGAGGGATTGTTGCACCGCCGTCAGACTCCCTGGGGCGCGCACGCTGTGCTGTGCGAGTTCCCAAGTCGGCAACCATTGAAATGCAGTGAGCGCCAGAGCGAGGCCTGCGGCAGCGGCACTGAGCCCTGCCGCCATCACCGCTTGGCGCGGCGCCCGCCACGCCGAACCGAGTACGCGCACCCCGGTATAAACTCCGAGCAGCAGGGCGGAGTACGCGATCGTTTCCGGGTGACCAGCCAGCAGCTGCAACGCCCACACCACAGCCAACCGTACGCTGCTGGCAAACGTTGGGCGGGCGAGCAGCCGCTCGGCACACGCGAAGAGCGCTGGCAGCCACGCGAGGGTTACGAACTGCGGCTGATCGTAGCACTTGAGCAGGATCAGCCAGGAGAAAGAAAAGGAGGCAGCCCCCACCAGTGCCGCCGGGCGCGACAGATCGAGGCTGCGGCAGAGGGCAAAGAGGCCCACGCCGGCGATCGCATCGTGTAGCATGGCGGTCCACAACCATGCCCATCCCGGATCGACCAGCAGGTACAAGGCGTTGAGGGGATAGGCACAGCCGGCCTGCAATGTGGCTAGCAGCGGCGTGCCCAGCGCCTGGTAGGGATTCCACAACGGCAGACTGCCACTACGCCATTGTGCTGCTGCTTCACGGAGCAGCGGCATCCAGTACATGAGCGCGTCAAAATTCAGCGTCGCCTCGATACGTGTGCCTGTTGCGTGCCACACGCGCCACCACCAGACGACCGCGCATGCGACGAGGACCCACAATGGCGCACCCAGTGGTGATGCACGCGGCGGGTTACTCGTACACTGATCAGGAGCGAAGGGCCGGGGCACAGCGATAGGCTCAGCCGAAGCTATTTGAGTGCTTACTTGAGATAACCAAGGGCACGCATGCGTTCGCGCGTCTCGGCGTCCAGCGGCCGCGTCTGCTCCGGCGCACGCTTCT
>Ga0315295_10005817_pt1 | contig 10537 bp, 7 predicted proteins | sample YL17G14_0_MG_FD_204453 | JGI IMG/M metagenome (GOLD analysis project Ga0315295, IMG submission 204453) | Sediment microbial communities from Yellowstone Lake, YNP, Wyoming, USA - YL17G14_0 | ecosystem: Environmental > Aquatic > Freshwater > Lake > Sediment | place: USA: Wyoming | collected...
GACGTTGACAAGGGGATCGGGCTGTTGCGCGGGCTGATCGGGTCGGGTTGGAGGCACGTGCTGGGGGGCTACCTGAAGACGCTGGGGTGGCGGTGTGAGAACGTGGAGGAGTTGGGTGGTGCGGGTGAGACGGCGGGATGGGTGAACGAGGCGTTGGGGTGGTTGGAGGAGGAGTACAAGGCGGGACGGGAGACGAAGGGGCCGGCGGAGGAGGCGAGGGAGTTCGTGGAGAGGGTGGAGGGGGCGCGGGAGGCGTTGGCGGGGAAGGGGCTGGAGGCGGAGCGGCTGGCGCGGGTGAAGGGGGCGGCGCTGCGCGAGAGCAGGTGAACAGGGGAGCAGGGGAGCAGGAGAAAGAGGAAGAATAGCAGATCTGCAATTTGAGATTTGAGAGGAAGAAGTGCATCGGGCGCGAGGATGAAGAGAAGATGGATTCCCGCTTTCGCGGGAATGACATGCTTTGGCGGGAATGACATGCTTTCGCGGGAATGACATTCCTTTTGCGGGAATGACAACAAGGGAAAGACTGGATTACCGTCCCCGTTGCCACGGGGATGACAATCTTTCGCGGGAATGACATTCCTTTTGCGGGAATGACAACAAGGGAAAGACTGGATTACCGTGCCCGTTGCCACGGGGATGACAATCTTTCGCGGGAATGACATTCCTTTTGCGGGAATGACAACAAGGGAAAGACTGGATTACCGTGCCCGTTTTTACGGGGATGACATACTGGATTCCCGTCCCCGTTGCCACGGGGATGACAATCTTTCGCGGGAATGACATTCCCTTTGCGGGAATGACATTCCTTTCGCGGGAATGGCATTCCTGCGCGGGAATGACAATGGAGGGAGCGGGAATGACAAGGCATAGGGGGGAAATTTGAAAGATGAAAACTTATTACGTTTACATTCTGGCCAGCCAACGGAACGGTACGCTATATGTCGGGGTCACGAATGATCTGGTCAGAAGAATGTATGAACACAAGAACAATCTGATCGGCGGGTTCACGAAACAATACCAGGTGCATGTGCTGGTCCATTATGAAAGATACAGGGACGTGACGGCGGCTATTGCCAGAGAAAAGCAGATCAAGAAATGGAACCGCGCCTGGAAAATAGAGCTAATCGAAAGGGACAATCCGGAGTGGAAAGACCTTACGGGAGATGGGTAACTGGATTCCCGTCCCCGTTGCCACGGGGATGACAATCTTTCGCGGGAATGACAACAAGGGAAAGACTGGATTACCGTGCCCGTTTTTACGGAGATGACATACTGGATTCCCGTCTCCGTTGCCACGGGGATGACAATCTTGCGCGGGAATGACAAGGGGGTTTGGCGGGGAGGACGTGAGGGAGGGAAAGGGAAAGAGGCAAGACCGCCACGTCGTGCGGTGGAGCCGAAGAAGTTCGCTGCATGACTGTCGAGGGTGGGAAAGGTGTGAAGGGGCGTAGGGGGGAGCTGCGTGGGAGAGGAGAGCAGGGGGACGGGTGAGCAGGAGAAGGAATAGGGATGGACGTGGGAGCGGGAGGGGGGTATGATAGCGCGGCAGGCGGAGGCGGCGGGATTGCCGCTTCGACCTGCGGTCGGAGTGCCGGCCCTCAAAGAGCATGGCGCCCTTCTCAAAAGAACTCCTTCTGCCAGTGGTAGAAGGCCGTGGGTTCAGGCCGTGCCGGTCACTGATGGACATGTCGTTCCTGTTGGCCACTTGGCAGCCCGGGAGGGGGGTACATAGTAACCGGACCAGGCGAGACGTCGAAGTCCGTCTGGACCTGGACATTCTCTGTAAGTAATGATGTTCCATAAACTTGCAGACGGGATGGGGAGGCGGGTTTCAGGCAAGGCGGCAGGTGCAACTTTCGGTTATAGCTCTTGTCAGAGGGAGGGGGATGGCCTATAGTAGGCGACTTATGTTTAGGTGTGGACGGAGGTTACGCGAGGGAGGCGGACTATGAGCGTAAGCGCGATGCGCTGGTTGCGCAAGCACAACAAGAAGATGCTGGCGGGGATCGTGTTTGTATTGATGGTGGCGTTTGGGTTGCCGACGACGTTTTTCTACGTTGGGGGTGGGCGGGAGCGGGGTAGGGAGGCGTTGGGGCACTACGTGGATGGGAAGGGTAAGCGACGGGCGATCCTGGGGGAGGAGGTGTTGGCGGCGCAGAGTGAGTTACGGGCGGTGGGGCTGCTGGTGGGGCCGAATGCGAACGGGCTGGTGTATGGGGCGGCGCGATTCGCGGGCATTTCGCCGGATTTGACGGGGCAGGTGAACCTGCTTTTGTTGCACCAGGAGGGTTTGGGCGGCGGGGAGGCGCGGCAGCGCGAGGCGCGGGAGGCTCTGCGGCGGATGATCGGGGAGCCGGAGGTGGCGCCGGACGCGACGGCGCGGGAACGGCTGTGGGCGGCGGTGGACGACTTGACGAGCGTGGATGGGCAACGAGCGGCGTTGTACTACATCTTGCTGAAGGAGGAGGCGAAGGGGGCGGGGATTACGGCGTCGGCGGCGCAGGTGCAAGCGTTGGAGGAGTTGGCGTTGCAGTACTGGCCGAGCCTGGGGGACTTGGTCAGGTACAGCGGGGTGGGGACGCGGGCGCGGCTGAAAGAGGCGATCGGCAACTACCTGGCGATTCTGCGGTACGCGGCGGCGACGGTGCACGTGGTGTCGATGAGTCAGGGCGAGCTGGAGCACCGGGTGCGGAAAGATTTGGAGGAGCGGTACGTGTCGGGGACGTACGTGGAGTTTTCCGAGGGGGCGTTCAGAGGGGAGGCGTCGGCGCCGACGGCGGAGCAGGTGCGCGAGCTGTTTGAGAAGTACAAGGGGACGGCGCCCGGGGCGGCGACGGCGGAGAATCCGCGGGGGCTGGGGTATCGGCTGCCGGATCGGGTGCAGGTGGAGTATATGCGGGCGGACGTGGCGCGGGCGATGGCGGCGGTGGAGGAGGAGTTTGACAAGCTGGGGGTGTTGGAGCAGGAGAAGAAGCGGGAGGAGGAGTGGCGGAAGGACCGGGAGGAGTACGTGGGGCTGGTGCGGCGGCAGGTGCAGGCGACGGCGGAGGAGCAAGCGGCGCCTGCGACGGCGGCAGAGTTGCGGGAGGGGCGGCTGATGTGGGAGGGTCAGAAGGCTTGGCAGCGTCGGGTGGCGCGGGAGCGAGCGGAGCAGGTGCTGACGCGGGCGGCGGATTTGGCGCGGCAGAAGCGGTCCACGGCGTTGGCGGCGCGTCAAGGCGGTCGGGAAGGTTGGGCGGACTACGCGGAGTTGGCGGGACAGGCGAGTACGGAGGCAGTAGTGGTGGCGTATGGGCGGACGCCGTACTTGAGCGCAGAGGGGTTGAGGAAGTACGAGGGTTTGGGCGGGGCGCGCGATACGCGGGCGGCGTCCGGGGGATCGGACCTGGCGACGGCGCTGTTTGAGTGTGCGGCGTTGCGGCAGCGCCCGGCGACGCGGCTGGATGAGCGGCCGGTGGAGTTGTACGAGGACTTGGGTCCGCTGTTGGCGTCGGGCGGTGGGGCGGAGGGGTACGTGTACGTGGTGCGGCTGGCGGGTGTGGACGCGGCGCGTGAGGCGGCGTCTCCGGCGGACGACGGGACGGGTGGGGCGGGGCCGGCGGAAGGGCAAGAGGAGGCGAGCAGTCAATTGTACCAGAAGGTGGAACAGGATGGGCAGCGACTGCAGGGCTACGAGATCGCCAAGCAGAAGGCCAAGAGATTTGCCGAGCAGGCGGCGGGGAGCGACTGGAAGACGGCATTCGAGGAGTACAACGGTCCGGTCAGCGGGGACCCGAACCGAGCGATGCGCCATAAGTTGTATGAGGCGACGTTGGAGGAGCGGCGGGCCCAGATGGGGCGGTTGGAGGGCGTGATCCGGGAGAGTTTGCGGAACGGGGCGCGGGAAAACCCGGAGATGGCGGAGTATGCGCGGGGTCAATTGGCGACGGAGCGGGGGCGGATAGAGGCGGCGGCGCGGTTGGCGCGGCAACGGCTGGCCGAAGGCGGGGAGGGTCCGCGTGGTCCGGCGGTGTTGGAGATGGATAACCGGTTGTCGGTGTTGGTGTTCAAGGACTTGAGGTTGATCGAGGCGGGGGAGGAGGACTACTTGCGTCGTCGGCCGCTGGCGGCGCAGCAGTTGATGGAGGAGGAACAGCAGTGGTCGGTGTTGCTGCATTTGGCGCCGGGGAACATCGAGAAGCGGATGGGGTATGAGTCGCGTGCGGGAGAGGCGGGGGGCGGGTAAGAAGGGGATGTGAAGCAGCAAGAAGCAGAGAGCAGGCGGCAAAGAGGGCAGAGGATCGGGAGTGGGAGCCGTTGGGGGGAGCGGGGCGTGAGGGGAGGCGCGGGCGAGGAGGCTGGGGGGCGGCGCAGGGGCTTGTCGGCGGTGTGGGGAAAGGACGTTTCTGATCGGGGCGCGCGGGTCGATAATTGGTTCGACACGGGTGGTGGCCCTGTTGACGCTGGTCAGCCGGGTGACGGGGCTGGCGCGGGACATGCTGCTGGCGTGGTGGTTGGGGAACAACTGGATTCAGGACAGCTTCAACTACGCGTTTCGGATGCCGAATTTGTTTCGGAATTTGCTGGGGGAGGGGGCGTTGTCGGCGGCGTTCGTGCCGTTGATTTCGGGGCGTTTGGCGCGTGAGGGGCGTGCGGCGGGGGGTGAGTTCTTCAACAGCGTGGCGACGGCGTTGACGGTCGCGTTGGTCGGGGCGACGGCGGCGGTGCTGGCGTTGATCGCGGGGGTGTATGCGACGCGGGGGTCGGACCCGCACACGCGGCTGCTGTTGTGGCTGACGGCGACGATGACGCCCTACATGATCTTCGTGTGCCTGGTGGCGTTGGTGGGGGCGTTGTTGAACTGTCTGGACCGTTTTTCCTGGCCGGCGTTCATGCCGGTGGTGCTGAACATGTTGCAGGTGGCGGCGATGGCGCTGGCCGTGCCCGCGTTGGCCCGGTGGCTGCCCGAGCGGGAACAGCAGGTGTACGTGGTGGCGGGGGCGGTGCTGGCGGCGGGTGTCGTGCAATTAGTTCTGATGCTGTGGCGTTTGCGGCGTGAAGGTTTCGGGTGGCGTTGGCGTTGGCGGCCGAGGGATCCCGATCTTCGCCGCCTGGCCGTGATGATGGGGCCGATGGTTCTGGGGCTGGGGATTCTGCAGTTTGGGGCGTGGCTGGACGATCAGGTCATCATTTGGCTGACGGCGGTGGGGGAGAAGCAGACGTGGCAGTTGGGGGCGTGGAGGGTGTGGTTGCCTCTGACGGAGGGGGCGTTGTCGGCGGTGAACCAGGCGCGGCGGATGTATCAATTTCCGGTGGGGGTGCTGGCGATTTCGCTGGCGACGGCGGCGTTTCCGGCGTTCAGTCGGTACGCGGCGCGGGAGGATTGGGCGGGGTTGCGGGGCGCGTTGGGGGGGGCGTTGCGGCTGGCGGTGTTTGAGGCGGTGCCGGCGAGCGTGGGGCTGATCGTGCTGGCGGGGCCGATCATGCGGGTGGTGTTCGAGCGGGGTCGGTACACGCCGGCGGACGCGGCTTATGCGGCGCACATCCTGCGGTTCTACAGCCTGGGGATCTGGGCTTACTGCGTGCAGGCGATCATCGTGCGAGGCTTTTACAGTCTGCAGGACACGTTGACGCCGTTGCGGGTGATGAGCAAGACGGTGGCGTTGGCGATTGCGGTGAACCTGACGTTGATCTGGGCGGCGCCGTTGGGGGCGGCGGTTTTCGGGTTGTCAACGAGCGTGATGGCGTCGTTGAACGTAGTTTTGCTGGGGAGGGAATTGGGGCGGCGGTTGCCCGGGGTGGAATGGCGTGGGGTTCTGGGGGTCGCGGCGCGGGTGGCGGGAGCGAGCGTGGCGATGGGTGGGGCGGCGTGGTTGGCGCAGGCGTACCTGCCGTGGCGGAACAAGTATGCGTTACTGGGGGCGTGTATGGGGATAGGGTTGGTTGTTTTCGCGGGGGCGTGCCGGGTGTTGAGGATTGGGGAAGCTGGGGAGTTTTGGCATCTGGCGCGGCGGGGCGGTCGGGCGGATTAGGGGGCGGGGCGGCGGGGATAAGCCGGCGGACGACGCGGGGCATGACGGCCCAGGCATTGCGGCGGCGGCGGGGAGAGCTAGAATAGGGGCGATGTCGCGGAAGAAAGAGACAGCGTTGGAGAATACGATCGTGCAGGGGGACTGCGTGGAGGTGCTGGCCCGCGAGCGGGAGCGGCGTGGGGGGCCGTTTGCGGACCTGATCTTCGCGGACCCGCCGTTCAATATCGGCTACGCGTACGACCAATACCGGGACGAGGTGCCGTACGAGGAGTACGTGGCGTGGACGCGGCGATGGATGGAGGCGTGCCGGGAGGTGCTGGCGGCGCACGGGTCGATGTGGATCGCGATGGGGGACGATTACGCGGCGGAGGTGCGGATGATCGGGCGGGAGATGGGGCTGGTGCTGCGGAATTGGATCGTGTGGTACTACACGTTCGGGCAGCAGACGAAGAAGAAGTTTGCGCGGTCGCACACGCACATTTTGTATTTTGTGCAGGACGCGAAGGGGTTTATTTTTGACGACGAGGCGGTGCGGGTGCCGTCGGCGCGGCAGACGACGTACCATGACCGGCGGGCGCATCCGAGGGGCCGGATTCCCGACGACACGTGGATTCTGCGGCCGGGGGAGTTTCCGCAGGCGTTTGGGTCGGATGAGGACACGTGGTGTTTCAGCCGGGTGTGCGGGACGTTCAAGGAACGGGCGGGTTTCCACGGCTGCCAGATGCCGGAGAAGCTGCTGGAGCGGATTATCGTGACGGCGAGCGAGCCGGGACAGTTCGTGTTGGATCCGTTCAGCGGCAGCGGCACCACGGTCGTGGTAGCGGCGCTGCTGGGGCGGCGGTATCTGGGAGTGGAGTTGTCGGAGGACTACGTGCGCGAGAGTCTGCGGCGGCTGAAGGAAGCTCGGACGCTGTTTGACGCGCGCGTCTGAGGGGCAAGCGTCAGCGCGGGGTGCGGCAAAGGAACGGGGGGTGGGTAGGCGGGTAGGCGGCGGGAGGTGGCGCGGGGCAGGCGCCGGGCGTGCGGGGCAGGCGCCGGCCGCGCGGGGAGAGACGGTCGTTCGGTCGGCAGAGGGCAGGAATATCGGCGTGATAAACGCTTCAGGGGGACGAGATCGCCTGGGGAGAACATGGGGGCGAGCGCAAAAAAATGCGAGAGAAAGAATGGTTTTGGCTCCCTACTCTCTCTCTCGCCCAAAGGAGGAGGAAAATGGTCCTGACTTCTTAGGCAAGGTAAGTATATACCGGATTTCGGCAACACGCAAGCCCGAAGGTCCATTTTTTTATTTTTCTTTACAAGTTGTTGATTGCCAGGCACTTAAGGCGAGATTGTTCAGCGACCGGATGGTTTGGCAAGGGGTATGGAGAGGGGTTTTCGCCAGGAGCGGATGGGGTTTTCCCACCTTAACTTCAGGTCAGGAATTGGTTTATGGCTGTGGTTTCAGGGTGTTTTTTTTGATGCAGGCTGGTTCGGCGGGTGCAAGAAGCTGCTTTCAAGGCCCTGGGGTCGCCAGTATAATAGTTGGCTGTCTGAGGGCGAAGAGTCAGGGAAACGAGAAGGGTGATTTGCCCTAAGTTTTTGGGAAATAAAGGGTTGTTGTTTCACGTCGATAGGGTCGGCGGATCGAGAAGGGCTCTATGGTTCGTGGTTGAGCCGGGGCCTGGGATAGGCGGGGAGCAGGAATGATTCGGTTTAAGGTGGTTTCACAGGATGGCGCCCCCCGCCAGGTTCAGGCGGCGGGGTCGCACTTGTTTGGTCCGGATGACATTCCGGTACGAGGGCAGTTGCAGGTGGAGGGGGATGAAATCGTGGGGATGCGGCACAGCGAGACGGCGGTGGGTTTGGCGACGTTGTGGGAGGTGGGGCGGGTGGGGAAGATGTTTTTGCAGACGACGCGTTTGCCGTCGCGGGAGCGGCCGTACATTCTGAACGTGGAGTTGGCGCGGGCGCGGCTGCTGCGGATCAGTCAGAAGCGGGAGGAGTGGGGTGCGGCGGATCTGAGCCTGCCGGAGGAGCACCGGGAGTTGATCGACGAGGCCTTGGACCGGTTCATTGCGGCGTTATGCCAGTTGGATGAGCCGGCGGCGGCGGGGCGCTTGGCGGACGAGGCGTTGACGCTGGCGTTGCAGGGGGGTGAGGCGCTGGCGTTGGCGCACGGGCGGGCGCATTTGGAGCGGCGGAACAGTGCGCAGGGCTTCGCGCGGCACAGTTTCGGGTGTTGCCTGGACCCCAAGCGGATGGGGGATCCCAAGTATCTGAAGCACGTGAAGGAGCAGTTTCACTTCGTGACGGTGCCGATGACTTGGCGGGACCTGGAGCCGGAGGAGCAGAAACGGGATTTTGGGGTGCTGGACGAGTGCGTGCGGTGGTTGAATCACCAGCGGATTGCGGCCAAGGTGGGGCCGCTGCTGACGTTCTCGCCGCCGGGGGTTCCGGATTGGCTGTACATTTGGGAGCACGATTTCGAGCAGGTGCGGGAGATGGCGTACGAGTTCGTGCGGGCGGTGGTGGAGCGGTACGGTCCGAAGGTTCAGGCGTGGGACGTGATCAGCGGGATGAACGCGGAGAACTGCTTCAAGTTCAGTTTTGATCAGTTGCTGGAGATGACGCGTTCGGCGGCTCTGGCGGCAAAGCGGGCGAGTCCGCGGTCGCTGGTTCTGATTGAGCTGACGGAGCCTTGGGGGGAGTACTATGCGACGAACCAGCGGACGGTGCCGCCGCTGATATACGCGGACATGATCGGGCAGAGCGGGGTGCCGTTCGACGGGTATGGGATACGAGTTCGGTTCGGTTGGGGCGGGGAGGGGATGCGGACGCGTGACCTGCTGGAGTTGGCGAGTTTGCTGGACCGGTTCGCGGTGCTGGGTCGGCCGGTGCACTTGTCGGGGGTACAGGCGCCGAGCGCGGCGGACAGTCGGGACAATTCGGGCAAGGGCGGGGAGGCGGGGTATTGGCATGGTCCGTGGAGCGAGGCGGTGCAAGCGGATTGGCTGGAGCAGGTGTACCAGGTGGCGTTGAGCCGGTCGTACGTGGAGACGGTTACGTGGCAGGACTTGGCGGACCGGGGCGCGGGAGGTGTCATGCGACACGGGGGCTTGCTGCGGGAGGACTTGACGGCCAAACCGGCGTTTGCGCGGCTGGTGGGCCTGAAGAATGCCTTGGTCCGGGCGGAGCGCAAGAGCGGTCGGGGGGCGCAGGGCGAGTGAGCGACGGCGGGGGGTCAGGTCGGTCGCGGGGGCGGCGGGGGAACAGGCGGAAAGTCATGTGGAGCAAGCTGTTGGGCAAGTTCATCGTGGTGGATGGTCCGGACGGGGCGGGCAAGAGCACGCAGGTGCGTTTGCTGGGGGACTGGTTGGCGGGTCAGGGTTTGCCGGTGGCGCGGGTTCGGGATCCTGGGGGGACGGCCATCGGGGAGCAGATTCGGGGGATTTTGCTGAACACGGCGAACGGGGCGATGGGCGTAGGGTGCGAGATGCTGCTGTACCTGGCGAGCCGGGCGCAGCTTTATGAGGAGTGCATTGGACCGGCGTTGGCGGCAGGGAAAGTGGTGCTGTCGGATCGTTGGGTGTCGAGCACTTGCGCCTACCAGGGTGCGGCGGGGGGGTTGGGGATGGAGGCGGTGATGCGGGTGGCGGAGGCAGCGTTACCGCGGACTTGGCCGGACCTGACGGTGATACTGGATGCCCCCAGCGAGGTGGGGCTGGGGCGGATCGGGCGCGGGTGGGACCGGATGGAGGGGAAGGGGCCGGCGTTTCACCGGCGGGTGCGGGAGGCGTTTCTGGAATTGGCGGGGCGGCGAAGCGATTTTCGGGTGGTGGAGGCGAGCGGGCCGATTGATCAGGTGCAGGAGCTGGTGCGGGGGGTGCTGGAAGCGTATGTCGTTGCTTGATTGCGTGGGCCAGGAGGGGGCGATAGTGCGGCTGCAGCAGGCGCGGCGCGGCGGCCGGCTGGCGCACGGGTACATGTTTCATGGTCCGGAGGGGGTAGGGAAGGGGCTTTTGGCGCGGCAGTGGGCGAAGGTACTGTTGTGTGCGAAGCCGGTGCGCCGGCCATGGCCCGGCTCAGAGAGGTGGAGGGCGGCGGCGGGGTGGGCAAGGGAGTCCGCCGAGGGCGGCGAGTGGGAGGATTGTTGCGACACCTGCGTGGAATGCCGGTTGGCGGAGGCAGGGACGCACCCGGACCTGCACGTGGTGGACAAGGGACTGGCGGCGTACACGAAGAAGGGTCGCGAGGGGAAGGGGATGGTGCTGCCGGTGGACGTGGTGCGGGAGTTCGTGATCGAGACAGCGGGGCGGCAGGCGTCGCACGGTCGGGGGCGGGTGTTTATCATCGAGCAGGCGGAGAGCATGGAGGCGGCGGCGCAGAATGCGTTGCTGAAGACGCTGGAGGAGCCGCCGGCGGGGATGTATTTGATTTTGGTGACGACGCGGCCGGGGCGGTTCTTGCCGACGATTCGCAGTCGGTGCCAGGCGGTGCGGCTGGCGGCACTGCCGTATGATCTGGTGGTGCAAAGGTTGGAGCAGGCG
>Ga0315295_10005819_pt1 | contig 10536 bp, 15 predicted proteins | sample YL17G14_0_MG_FD_204453 | JGI IMG/M metagenome (GOLD analysis project Ga0315295, IMG submission 204453) | Sediment microbial communities from Yellowstone Lake, YNP, Wyoming, USA - YL17G14_0 | ecosystem: Environmental > Aquatic > Freshwater > Lake > Sediment | place: USA: Wyoming | collected...
TCTTTTAAGCGAATAGAAACATTGCATTCATTGTCCCATCTCTGAATTTTCGTCTGAGGTTGGAATTTTGTAGCATCTTTTGAATCTCCAATTTCGACTTGAACTAAGTCTTTCGGATTTTCTTTCGGAGTAATAGCAAAAAACTGCTTGTCTTCGTCAAGAGTGTATTTGGAGTTTAGGTTGTTGATTATAGGCATTATTTTACTTCAACTTTTTTAAGTTCGGCAAGTGATTTTTCATCCCAACAACTGGGCATGAAACGCTCCACAAGCCAGGAGACCGGATAAATCTGTCCTGGACATTTCTTTTCCCAAATCATGTCTTTAACTCGTTGTTTTGTTCTCTGACATTCTCTTCCTGACTGGGTATAAGGAAATCCGAAGACATCGCCCTTAGTCCGGAAGCAGTGGGAATACCAGGTAGAGTGGTTCACCAGGACACGACCACCAGAAAGCCAGGTTTTACAAGCTATTTCGAGGCCTTCATTGCCCCATGAACCCAGTTCTTCTCTATCTGGTGCGAACTTTAAATATTGTTCCCTAGTCATCATATAACCAGAACCTTGTAAGCTCATCGATTCTGTGAACCCAGTTTCCTCCAGCATCTTCTTGTATTCGTCTCTTAGAGAATATTCATTAAAGTATTGGAAGTGCGGTTCAGAATCAAAACAATACGAGCGGGAGTTTGTCCCCCGTCTCGGTTTCCAAATCATCTTCTTTTTCATCGCAGTTCCGCATCCGGGGCAAATCGGCTTCACGTCTTGGTAAACTTTGTATCCGCACTTATAACATTTCCAGTCATAGACATGGAGATTTTTCATTACTGGTACCATTGTAACATTTTTTCCGACTTTTTTAAAGCCGTCTATCATCTTTCGGTCGAATCCTTTATCAAAAGAGCAGTGGGCATCGCATTTAAACACATACTTTCCTTTTGCGAGTCTTGCTGCTAGATTAGTTGCCCTTCTTTGTCCGATAGTTTCTGGGACGTAAATTATATTCACCCTGGGATGTTGAGGCACAGGAGGGTCAGCCCATTTAGAATCCAGCACAGCGATTACTTCAGTGTCTGCTTCGATTTTTTCTAGGATGTCTTCGATTGTCCTAGCCAGAAATTCTTCCGAGTTTGCTGGTATCAACATGCTAAGTTCCATAAATTTACCAAGTCATTAATTGATGAAGATACTGCCCCCGCCATTCCCGGCTGAGAGCTTTTAAATCCCAGTAAGGAACTTCTTCCAGTTTCACTTCTTTCCAATCTTCTGGAGGATGTTTAAAATCAGAAAGAGAGGTTTTCGGAGAGGAAAAGGTGTGTCTGTGCCGGATGTCTAAGTTAGGCACTTTCGATTTCCAACATTCAAAATCTTCATCGGAAAATCCTCCTCTTCTTCTTTTTTTTGTTCCCGGCTCATAACCCATAACTCGACCCCATCTGGGTTCCCGACTTCGTTCTTTGTCCCAGCCTTTTGCTTCCACATAATCTAATCTAGCCTGGAAGTGTTTCAAGGCAGTCTTGCGATAACAACAAAGGGCTGAGAGAGAGTGCAGTCCTCCATAAGTAACTGCGTAATCCTCTTTAACTGACCAACGGTAATTATTTATGTTGTAATAATAAATATAATCAGTCGGAGGAACGAAATCAAAATGGCTCGGATGATATAAAACATCGTGCTCTAAAAAAAATACTATATCCGTATCCAAGGCTTTTAAAGCCGTAACAATCTGAAATAGCATTGTCGGATAACTTCGTTCCCGGTCTGTGATGCAAATATTAGTCCCTAAGTCAATCGGTTTGTGCAGGGAAACTGAAACTATCGGATAAGGGCAGTTTTCTCTTAAGGTTTTCCGGCACTTTTCCAGAATAAACTCCTTGGGACGATTATCAGTGTAAAATATGCACCCTTTTGTCATTGTTTTATATAAAACCAGGAAGGAGTACTGTCTCCTTTTGATTTTTCAATTAGCGGTTTAAAGACATAGAAAGTTTCTATCCCAAATGATTTAACAAACGCATCTACCACGGCTCCTACTTGGCACTGAACATTGTTAGCCCACGGGTCTGTATTGAAATAATCATGTCCGGAGACAATTCCTCCGGTTCTAACTTTCTTGGACCACTCCACTAAATCCTCGGCAATGTACTGAAATCGGTGGTCTCCATCAAGATAAACAAAGTCTAATGAGCCATCTGGAATTAATTTTAATGCTTCTCTGGAAGTTTCTCTGATAAGAATACAATCAGGATAAGGTGCTAAAACTTTCTTAGCTTCATCGTAGTTTAAATCTTGTTTGTCCTGTTTTTGTTCTGTCCTGCCAGCCCCTTCATAACCCATCCATGGGTCAATGGCATACAATTTTAAACCCTCTTTACAAAACTTCTCTGCGAACTCACCCCGGTAAGTTCCAACTTCCGCTCCTACTTTAAATCCCAACTCTTTAAAAAAATCCGGCAGACTATCCCTTCCACAGTCAGGAATTGTGAAAGGTCTCCCATGCTCATTGATACCCTCGATTAATTTCATAAATTTATTTATTAAATAATTTATTTAACCCATAATTAACCCACCAGTTTCTTCTTCTAAAATAACGAGATATTTCTGCTTTTGTCATTTTATTTATTTCTTCATTACCCAGCATGAAAACCAAAGGGATATTGAATGTTTTTATTTTTTCCCGTATCTCTTGTTCACGATGTTTCTGGGATTTTATCTTTCTGACATCGAAGTCTATCATTAATGCTGTTACTTTTTTATATTCGCCAGAGGAAAAAAGGTCGTCCATTATGTCACATTCAGAACCCTCGCAATTTATTTTCAGTGTTACATTATCTTCGTCTTTTATGTTTTCAGAAAACCATCTGCTCGCACTGACAAAATCACATTCTTCTGTATTCAGTATCAGTTTAAATTTATCCCTGTAAATACTTCCTCCATCAGTTTTATCTTTATAGTAAACATTCTTTTTACAATCAGAACTGAATAAACCGTAATTATTTATAATAACTTTATCACTTTCTATCTTCTTTAGTTCATTGATTATTTTTTTTTGAGGCTCAAAGCAATAAATTTTATCGAAACTGTATTTACTCATTAAAACTGCTTTAGTAGTTTCTCCTTCATGGGCACCTACATCTAAAAATATATTCATTCTATTTTTTAAAAAAGAGCCACGACAACATAGTGTCATTTTTGGTTTCTTCGTTTAATGGTTTAGAACGCCCGAAAACATAAAAATCATCAATCCAATTTTCTTCGATATACTTATCAACGGCTGACTGAACTTCCAAATGAAGTTGATATTTAATAGGGACAATATCAATTTGAGGGTCGGTACACATATAATCGTGACCGCAGATTGCTCCACCTACTCGAACTTTCTTTGACCATTCAACAATATCTTCATACACAAATGAATATTTATGCATGCCGTCTATGTAAACAAAATCAAGGCTTCCGTCTTCGAAGTCCTTGACTGCTTCCATGGAGGTTTTTCTGATAAGAATACATTTAGCCGGGGACAGTTTAACCAGTACCCTTCCATAACGAGCTTCTTGCTGAAACTGGCTGTCCCTGCCTCTGGCTACCCAGGGGTCAATGCCATACATTTTAAAACCAGCTATACAGAATTTTTCAGTAAAGTCACCCTCCCACACGCCTACTTCTACTCCGGTTTTGTATCCGAGTTCCTTGAATAAATTAACCAGGTCATCCCGGGAACAATCAGGAACCATGAAGGGGTGTCCTTTTTCTTTTATTGCGTCAATTAATTTCATAAATTTTAACGAAATTCACCACGGTGATTTTCATAAGACCAATATTTAAACATAAAATAACTCAAATCCCTATCCTTGAAATTGTCCTTCGAACCCAGGACCCAAAAATTAGGAATCTCATAACTCTTAACAAACGCATCCACGACATTACCAACGTGCCTGACTATCGGAACCCCTTCGGTTGAAAAGTAATCGTGTCCGGCAATCACCCCTCCCTTCCTGACTTTCTTGCTCCACTGCATCAAATCCATCGCCACATATCCAAAGAAGTGATTGGCATCGATATAGACAAAATCCAGACTGCCATCTTTAAAATCATCCAGAGCGTCCATGGAAAGTTTACGAATTAACGTACAGTTCGGATACTTAGATGTCCTTTCCTTGGCCATTTCATAAACTTCATCAACCGTCCTACCACCGGATATGCTGACTATCTTTCGGTAAGTGTTATCCCGGCTGTCCTTCCAAGGGTCGATTCCGTAAATTTCAAACCCAGCCTCGCAGTACCCAATAATGTTTTGGGCCCAGGATACTCCCAGTTCCACTCCTTTATTAAATCCCAAACTTTTAAAAAGTTCCGGCAGGTCTTCCCTGCATGCTCCCGGTATCCAATAAGGTTTCCCTTTTTCTTTTAAATATGGTTCTAGGTTCATTTTGTCATTGTTGAAATTATAAATCCGCTGTCTTCGCTTGTTTTAAATCCATCCCAAGGAACAAATTCAGTTCCATTATCCAGTCCTTCCAATGAAATATTCCAAAAATGTCCTCCGCCGATATTCTTCTTTTGGTCCGGAGCATGCCTAAGATAAATCCAACCGCCTTTCTTACAAACTCTTTTAATCTCGCTTAAAGCCTTTTTTGCATCTAACGTATGGTCTAAAGCATTAACGCAATGGACTACATCAAACATTTCATCAGGATAAGTCAGACTTTCTATATCCTGATACTCGATTGGAATTAAAAGTTTTTCCCCAATAGCGTCTGTAATTGCATTGTATTCATTGGCTAGGACATCGGAGGCATAAATTATTATCTTGGAACCAGCCTTCTTTCCACCTAATCTACAGACCGGACCAGCCGCTAAGTCTGCTACCGTGTAAGTTCCCTTTTTATAAAGAACATTTTCAAAATAATAAGGTAAAGGGAATATCTTATTATAATCACGCACAAGAAAGGGTGTTCTTTTGCGATAGTGTCTCATTGTTATGTGTATAGTTGATGGGTGCATATTAATGTCTAAATCCAATATCGTAATAATTTTTTCTAAAATCTCTTCCACTTCCCCAGTAGGGCAATTCGTGAACTGCTTCCCGGGTAGAAGTTGTATAATTTCTCATGCTTTGGGAAGTCTTAATCTGGACTACTGGATTTTCTGTTTCATAAAAAATTATATCCTCTTTTTTAAAAACATCCTCGTATTTTTTATGAAATTTCTCCTTTGGAAAATTCTTCTGATTCTCATCCCACATCGGTTCTCCTTCAAAAAGTCTTTCCAGGTTTTCAATATAGAAATCTCTTCCCACTACTTGAGCATGTGTCGCTCCCCAGGGCTTCTTCCAAAAATAAGCTCGGTGCTGTGGCATCACATACAGATTAGAATTTCGATAACATTTATCATCTACCGGAGGAAGCCAGGTGAAATAATCAGGAGGATATAGGCAATCAGCTTCGGCAGAAATAACAAATTTTGTTTTAGCCGCTTTGCAGGCAATTAGCGATTGCCTAAAAAAATTGAATCCAGACACTCCCACTTCAGCCCCCACACAGATGTTTTCTCCAAAATCTATAGGCTTTTGAGTGACTGATATGATAGGCAAGTCTCCACAAACCTTTACAATGTTATCCCTGATTCGTTGTTCAAATTCAGGATACTCCTTATTGCTGCTACAGTAAAAAATTGTTGCGTCCATTATTTTAATATTCCCCATCCATGTTGTGAAAGTTCATGGACGGTTAAATTATGTTTAGTAGCAAATTCATTAACTGCTTCAACAACTCCAAAGACTACTCCTGTATGTTTGGCTCGATACTTTGAATAATCATCCCCTGTAAAAAATCCTCCTTTCTTTAGTTTGGGCCACCAGGCTTCTAAGTCGGCTTTACATCCTTCATAAGTGTGGTCAGCATCAATATAGATAAGGTCAAATAATTCTTCCGGGAAGAACTTGGCCGCATCTACCGTATACATCCGCATAATCTTGGCAAATGGTTTGTCTTTTACTGACTCCATAACTGAGTTATACATTCCATTTAATCTCTCTTGAGGGTAACCACAGTCGTTTCTAGCGATGATTCCGTCATCTATCCACATGTCCACTCCTACTGCTACTTCAGGTTTATGTTCAATCATCAGATTGAAATTAAACCCCTCAAACACTCCTATCTCAGCTATTCTCTGGATGTTGTACTTTTCCATGAAAGGCTTCCAGACTCTCCGTTTACGTTTTATTTCCACATTGGTTAGGTCACTAACCCATTCGGGTGTAATCATATTTTTTAAATAAATTAATTAACCGTTCATTTAATAACTTCTTGGCTGACCTCATTCTTTCTTTGTGGAAGTGGAATACTTTTATCGGTTGTGACTTTTCATAAAGCGTTTGTATGGTTACCGGGTTTAAATTAAAATTGTACTTTATATCCATTCTCTTAATCCGTTTTAAAATACTCTCGTCAGTATCAGTCAGATGCTTGATGGCTACTTCGTCTGAATAAGCATAGTAAGCTCTCAAGTGATTGCTGATAGGTTTTGCATCCGGGTCGCTATAAATTAACTTTCTCATCTTTTCCCATATATCTCTTGACTCATACTTGATAAATGAACTTCCTCCGTTCCAGTTAGACTTCCTTCCATAGTCGGTCATTCCAACATCAAATCCTTGAAGTCCCAACTCCTCCTCAGTTATGACTTCATTCTGGAAAGCATCGAAATCGTGGTACCAATAGAGTTCTCCTTTCTTAATTAAATCTTTATTCCATAAATCTATAAGAGTGTTAATCTTTCCTGAGTACATATAGAATGGACAGATATTGTGGTCTCCAACCTCTATCGATTTAACACCATTATATTCAAAGATGAAATTGGTAACTAGCATAATGTCTTCTTTTTTCCATCCCAATTCTAAACTATTGTCTATCTGTATTCTAACAAGTTTATCATACTCGGGTAAAAACTTGTGTTCTGGACTTATATATATCAGTAGATTTTTCATCTTTGTAATCTATTAATTCTACTTCCTTAAAATTATGGGTTCCTATTATAAATTCTATATCTTTAACCAATTCTTCTATCGGGTATCGTTTTCCCCAAATCATGAGTGGGTCATCCAGCTTAACAATCGGGCAGAGTCTTAGGATAACTGCCCTTAATCCCTTAGCCTCTTCCACTACCTTTTGAGATTCCTGTTTGCTTCTTCCGTAGGCTGTTTTCCGGGCAGTAGAACTAAGATGGATTAATTTGCAATCATGTTCTATGCACAATTCCACCACATTCTTTGTTCCTAAAACATTAGTTGCATGGCACAATTCTTCATTCTGCTGTTCCTTAGTTTCTCCTACGGCGTTTATAATGAACTCGGAATCTTTTAGATGCGGACTTAATTTTTCTTTGTATCGGATGTCCTCTGTCACTCCTTCCACTTCATATCCTATTTTCTCTATATAAGCCAATAATTCAGAACCGATAAATCCCCTACTTCCCAGTATTTTTATCATACATTAATTTCTTTAAATTATCTGGTAGCAATGAATCAAATTTTTTTAATAATCTATCCCGATAAGGATGGAAATGCAATACTCTTAATGGTTTGTCAGCAATCTCGAGGTTTTCTTTTATATGCCTCTTCCCTAGGTTATAGGTTATGTTCATTCTCTGAATCCGTGAGTTTATGTTCATGACATTATCCTCAGTCAGAAGCATCAAAGATTTTTCATCATCCTTCTTGTGCTTGTAAATACTTTTCTGCCAGAGCATGAATATATCTATCGCTGTCGGATGGAAGAAGAAACTTCCTCCGTTCCACTTTTTTGTCCATCCATAGTCAGTCAGACCGAGTTCCTTTTCTAGCTTTAAATCTAAAGGTGCTACCTGCCAGGCTTCTGTATCGTGGAACCAGGTAAGTTCGGTAATCAGGTTATTTTCTAAAAGGTACACAATCGTATTTATCTTTATGACGCAAATGCTTATATCACTGTATAAACTGTCTGGTACATTAATCGCTTTCACACCCATATACTCATAGGGGAAATTAGTAACGAGCATGATGTCTTCCGGCCTCCAATAGTTTAAACTGTTTTCAATCTGAATCTCAACGTAAGTTTCATTCTCATCGTTGAAATCCTTATTCGGACTAATGAATATCAGTAAATTTTTCATCTAATAATTTAATTAATCTTGGGGGAAGTAAAAATCTGAATGAATCTAATACTTCTGGTTCAAATGGAGGAAAATGAGCTATTTTTACCGGCTTTTCTGCAAATTCAGCCAGTCTTTCTGTCTGTCTCATGCCTACGTTGTAGGTAACATTTAATTTTCTAAATCGTGACCTGATATTATTATAATTTTTTTCTATCATACTAGGAAGAACTAACTCATCTACCTTGTTCCATTTGTGTATTTCATTATTAATCCATTGGAAAACATCTACCGCCGTGGGTTTAAAAAATATGTTACCGGTATTTATCAAAGGATTGTAAAAATAATCTATAAATCCTATGTCACGGTCTAATGTAGGTAAGTCCAGGGGAGCTAATTGAAATGAATCCAAATCGTGCACCCAGGTCAATTCATTAAGTATTCTATTTTCCAGTAAATAAACAATTATTCCTATCTTGCTAGTCTTTACATTAACGCTACAGCACAATTCATCTGGAATAACTATCGCCCTTACTCCATTGTGTTCATAATAAAAATTAGTAACTAACATAATATCTTCCGGCTTCCAATAGTCCAGACTGTTATCTATTTGAATTTTTACCAGTTTATCTGATATTTCATCAAACTTTTTACTCGGATTGACATACGTTAGTAAGTTCTTCATTAAGGGCATTTAAGATAGCCTGGTCCATATTCAGGTATTGATATGTTCCTAGCCTACCTAAAAAATTAGCTTGTTTATATTTTTCCGCTAGTGCCTCAGTTTTTAATGTGGGAACTGGGTAATAAGGTTCTCCCTTCCAAGTTGGGTATTCCCGAATGATGGTCGTCTTGGGACAAATCTGTCCGGTGGCATGCTTTGGTTCAGTAATCCTGGTGTATCTTTTAGTTTGCGGATAATTTACCACCGCAACTGGCTGATAATATTCCATTTTTAATGTCTGATGTTTGAATTTCAACGACCGAAACGGCAATTTTCCATACTTATAGTTATGATATTCATCCAGTCTGCCAGTGTAATAATCCGACTTCAATCCTGTTTTAAAAAAATCAGTATTCAGCCTTACTTCTATATTAGGGTGAGAAAGCATTTTTTCAAACATCTTAGTATAACCTTCTTTTGGCATTGCCTGATACTTATCTTTAAAATATCTGTCATCATTATCGGTTCTTATTTTCACTCTTGCTCTGACTTCGGGTTTTAATTTATCGTAATATTTTCCCCAAAATTTCTTAGTATAGCCTTTGAAAACCTTGTCAGCATAATCCTGCGTGGGCGGAACTATTTTTAGTTCTCCATCTATCTCAGCTAAAACTCTGTGTTCGTAGGGTGTCCATTCGCTGAACCTGTTTACGTATTCCCAAACCTTTTCTGAATTGGTATGAAAGAGATGGGGTCCATACTTGGGAACTAATATTCCGTCTTCGTTTATGTAGTCATAACAGTTTCCTCCAATATGATTTGTTTTTTCAATGAGCATAACCTTATGACCGAGGCTTGCCAGTCTTTCGGAAAGTACACATCCTGATATGCCAGCCCCGACGATAATCATAATTTTCCTTCTTTAACTAATTCATCGTAATATGGTTTCCATACTTTAATGGCATAAGCGTAACCATCATCACATTTAGCCGGGTTCTCTGGGGTTCCATTGTTATGCGTCCTTTTAAAACTTCGGTGCTTATGGGCGTGCCAGGTGTTTTTATTGACCATCAGTTTTCCTCCGGCTTTCCATGTTTTGAAAACCATTTCGTGCGAGTCCTGGATAAGAGGTCCATAGCCTTCGGTCTGCAACTCTCCGATAACATCATCCCACCATTTTCTTGGCATTACCCACATACTTCCTTGCATCGCCTGAGATTCTTGAATTTTTTCATGGTCGTTTCCTGGTCGGGTCACTCCGGTGAATTTCCCTCCAGATATTTTTAATTTCATATAATCTACATATACGTGTTCTTCCATCACTTCCCATTTTTCTGGATTTAAGAAGTATCTTCGAGCGGTCATAATCCAATTTGGCTTGCAATCCCGGGTAAGTTTTCGGTCATAACCTTTACCGAACATTTGGTGTTCATCAACACGCATTAGGAACTCTCCTCTGGAAACTTGTACCCCAGCGTTTATGGCTCCTCGCATGCCTCGGTTTTTTCCAAGGTGGACATAGCGTACTCTAGGGTCTTGGATGAGTTCAAAGGTGGGCCAGTAACCGTCAAGAACATCTATAATCTCCAGTTTATCCCCCAACTCAGACTTGTCTAAAAGGTCTCTGATTGTATTCATTGAATACGGGTCTTTGTAACTAGGGATAACAACAGATAACTTTATTTCTGGCATATAATGAAGTGATAATTATTAAAATCTTTCTTTTCTAATATCTCAAATTTTCCTA
>Ga0315295_10005820_pt1 | contig 10535 bp, 8 predicted proteins | sample YL17G14_0_MG_FD_204453 | JGI IMG/M metagenome (GOLD analysis project Ga0315295, IMG submission 204453) | Sediment microbial communities from Yellowstone Lake, YNP, Wyoming, USA - YL17G14_0 | ecosystem: Environmental > Aquatic > Freshwater > Lake > Sediment | place: USA: Wyoming | collected...
CTTCCTGGCTTCTTCATTGTGGCCTTCGATCTGGCTCAATTCATAGACGGATTGGGCGTTGTCGGTGACCGGGCCGTAGCTGTCCACGGCAATCGTCACCGGCCCCATGCCGAGGAAGCCGAAGGCCACGAGGCCGAACGCGAAGATCGGCGCGGCGAAGAGGAACTCCTTGGGCATGATCGAGAGCAACGCCGGGTTCTGGGAAAAGTAATACGAGGTGGCCATCAACACCATGATGCACAGCCCCATCCAGAAGGCCGAAAAATTGCCGGCCACAAAGCCCGACAGGATGTTCAGCGACGCGCCGCCGTGCTTGGAGCAATTGGTTACTTCCTTGACGTGCTTCGAGTTGGTGCTGACGAATATCTTGGTGAATTCGGGAATCAACGCGCCCGCCACCGTGCCGCAACTGATGATGACCGACAGCACCCACCAGAGCGCGGGCTGGGCGGTGCCGGTGGCATCCGTGAAGTCGCCCAGGAGCAGTTTGCTGGCGATGAAGGTGATGATGATGGACACGGCCGAGGTGAGCCACACGAGGTGGGTCAGCGGGGCTTCGAAGTCGAAGTCCTTCTTGCCGCCGAACATGGCCTTGCTGATGACTTCGTTTATGAAGTAGGACACCAGCGAAGTCACGATCATCAGCGCGCGCATGGTGAACAGCCAGATGATGAGGGTGGCGCAAATGGCCGGGCTGGCCGCCAGCGCGAGGGCGAGAAATGCGATCAACGCCACGCCGGTCACGCCGTAGGTTTCAAAGCCGTCCGCCGTCGGGCCGACCGAGTCGCCGGCGTTGTCACCGGTGCAATCCGCGATCACGCCAGGGTTCTTCGGGTCGTCTTCGGGCAGCTTGAAGACGATTTTCATCAGGTCGGAGCCGATGTCGGCGATCTTGGTGAAGATGCCGCCGCAGATGCGGAGCACCGAGGCGCCGAGCGATTCACCGATGGCGAAGCCGATGAAGCAGGGGCCGACAAGTTCGCGGGGCAGGAACATCAGGATGCAGATCATGAAGAACAATTCCACGCAGACCAGGAGCAGGCCGACGCTCATGCCGGAGCGGAGGGGAATGCCCAGCGTGGCGAGCGGGTTGCCCTTGAGCGCGGAGAACGCGGTGCGGGAGTTGGAGACGGTGTTGATGCGGATGCCGAACCAAGCCACGCCGTAGGAACCCATGATGCCCAGGATGGAGGCGAGCAGAATGACCACGACATGGGCTGGCGTGTTCCCTTGAAGAACCCCAAAGTAGTAGATCATGCAGGCCGCGATCAGCGTCCAGAGGATGGCGAGGAACTTGCCTTGCGTGAACAGGTAGGTTTTGCACGTTTCCCAAATCATGTGGGAAACCTTGGCCATGCTTTCATGGACGGGCAGGGCTTTGGTCTGCTTGTATTGCACCAGGCCGAACAGGGCGCCGCCGCCGCAGAGCAGGATGCCGATGTACATCAGCGCGGTACCGCTGATGCCGCCCAACCCGGCGAATTTCACCGTGTCCAGCGATGGGATTTTGATATCCGCTTCGCCGGCAAACACGTTGTTTCCAAGGCCGCACAGGCAAAACATCGCAAGTGCCCACAATATAGTTTTATATTTTCTCATAGAAAAATTAACAAAGCTCACAAGTGTAAACTACCGGGAATGTGTTCGTCCAAGCCAACCATTTTTGGCAAAGAATGCAACCAAAATTGAACTGACCCATTTGCCGATTTCATTGGCTTTCAACGCGATGAGCCGAAAGCCGGGGCCGGGCGCATATTGACGTCGCCACCGGAACGCCGGATTCATCCGGCAGCGACACGCGCATTGGCCCGCGAGCGGGATGAATCCGGCGTTCCACCCCGGCGCGGCTACAGGGTTCGGTGGTGGAGCCCGGTTGTACCCCGGAGCGGCACGGCGCATTTGACCTTGTCGCTCACGGAACGTTTCCGCATCTTTGCGGCAATGGACGAACGCGCGGTTTCCACTTTGAACAAACCTGACGTGGCGTTGGAACTGACGCTGCGCCCGTCGCTCTTTTCCGAATTCACCGGCCAGCTCAAGGTCAAGGAGCGCCTCGGCATCGCCGTGCAAGCGGCAAAACAGCGGAGCGAAGCGCTCGACCACATCCTGCTCAGCGGCCCGCCCGGCCTGGGCAAAACCACCCTCGCCTGCATCCTTGCCAAGGCCATGGGCGCGAACCTCAAAAGCACCAGCGGCCCGACTATCGAGAAAGCCGGCGATCTCGCCGGCCTGCTCACGAATCTCGAAGAAGGCGACGTGCTGTTCATTGACGAAATTCATCGCCTGCAAAAAACCATCGAGGAATATCTGTACCCGGCGATGGAGGATTTCAAACTCGACATCATCATTGACCAGGGGCCGAACGCGCGCAGCGTGCGGCTGAATCTTCCGCGCTTCACCCTCATCGGCGCCACCACGCGCAGCGGCCTGCTCACCGCGCCGTTGCTCACGCGCTTTCCCATGCGCGAACGGCTGGATTACTACGTCGCCGGGGATTTGGAGACGATCATCGTCCGCTCGGCGCGTTTGTTGAAGGTGGAGATCGAGCCTGCCGGCGCGCATGAAATCGCCCGGCGCAGCCGCGGCACGCCGCGCATTGCGAACAACCTGCTCCGCCGCGTGCGCGATTACGCGCAGGTCCGGCACGATGGCCGCATCACCGCCGACGTGGCGGACAAGGCGCTGGCCATGCTGGAAATAGACCAGAACGGCCTCGACGAAATGGACAAACGCATCCTCGAAGCCATCATCGTCAAATTCGGCGGCGGGCCGGTGGGTGTGAATTCGCTTGCTGTGGCGGTGGGCGAGGAACCCGACACGATCGAGGAGGTCTATGAGCCGTATCTCATCATGGAGGGCTACCTCAACCGCACGTCCCAGGGCCGAGTGGCGACGGAATTGAGCTACAAAAAGCTTGGGTTGAAGCCGGCGACGGGAAACCAATCTAAATTGTTTTAGGTGAGAACGTGATTTTCGCTGACCGCCGAAATCAAAGCAAGCCGGGAGGAAAATTCCCGATCCTTGACACCAACCAGCGCAAACTGGCCGCTGCGGAAAAGTTGAAGGCGAAGCCGTGAAGATTTCTGCCGCGCCAATCTTCCCGGGAGCGCCGCCATCCCGGCGGCGAGCATGCTCCGCAGCAAAACTCGCCGGCGAGACGCCAGCGCTCCCCGGTCGGCGTTGAAAGCAAGCGCATGATTCGAGAACAACTAGTGGGAGCGGGGCGCCACATCACCAATGCGCGCGTCCTGGCCGTGATGGAAAAGGTTCCACGACACGAGTTTGTCCCGGCGGAACTCCAGCCCCAGGCTTACGATGACAGAGCGCTGCCCATTGGCTGCGATCAGACCATTTCACAGCCTTACATCGTCGCCTTCATGACCGAACAACTGGATCCCCAGCCGACGGATCGCGTGTTGGAAATCGGGACCGGATCGGGCTATCAGGCTGCGGTACTCGCCCAACTTGTGGCGGAGGTCTATACCATCGAAATCATCGAGCCGCTCGCCCAACGCGCCGGGGCTGACCTGAAACGGCTCGGTTGCACGAACGTTCATGCGCGCGCCGGTGACGGGTATGGAGGCTGGCCGGAAGCCGCGCCCTTCGATGCGGTCATTGTCACCTGCTCCCCGGAGAAAGTGCCGCCACCGCTCGTTGAACAACTCAAGGACGGCGGGCGGATGATTATTCCCGTTGGGCCAATGGGAAACCAGGAACTGGTGTTGCTCTGCAAACAGGGAGAACGCCTGGAAAAGCGCGCCGTGTTGTCCGTGCGCTTCGTGCCCATGACCGGCGCGGCGCAGCACTGATTCCGGCATAGCGGTGTCTCGGCAGAGAGTGCCCCAAACTCAACCAACGATGAGCGGCGCTCTGCCGAGGCGCGCTACGAACAGCTTTTTACTTTCCTTTCACGCCCAGTGCGTGTTTCATCCGTGGCGGTTTGAACCATGCCCAAACGCACTGACATCCACAGCGTCCTCATCATCGGCGCCGGCCCGATCATCATCGGCCAGGCGTGTGAGTTCGATTACTCCGGCACGCAAGCTTGCAAAGCCCTCAAGGAAGAAGGCTACCGCGTCGTCCTCGTCAACTCCAACCCGGCCACCATCATGACCGACCCGGAGTTTGCCGACCGCACCTACATCGAACCCATCACGCCCGAATGCGTCGAGAAAATCATTGTGCGCGAACTGGAGGAGATGAAAAAGATGGGCGTCCCCGTCGGCGTAGCGGCGTCTCGGCAGAGCGCCGCAAACTCAACGGACGATCAGGGGCGCTCTACCGAGACGCCGCTACGGAACAAACTCGTCCTCCTCCCCACGCTCGGCGGCCAGACCGCATTGAACACCGCCATGGCCCTGCACCAGAACGGCGTCCTGGAAAAACACGGCATCGAAATGATCGGCGCCAAGGCCGAGGCGATTCACAAGGGCGAAGACCGGCAGGCGTTCAAGGATTTGATGTTGTCCATCGGGCTCGACGTGCCGATTTCCGGCACCGCGCACAATGTCGAAGAGGCCCGCGCGGTGACGGAAAAGATCGGCCGGTTCCCCGTCATCATCCGGCCCGCGTTCACCCTGGGCGGCACTGGCGGCGGCATCGCCTACAACCGCGACGAGTTTGACGAACTGGCCAAACACGGCATCGAACTTTCGCCCGTGAACGAAATCCTCATCGAAGAATCCCTCCTCGGCTGGAAGGAATACGAGATGGAAGTCATGCGCGACAAGGCCGACAACTGCGTCATCATCTGCTCCATTGAGAACTTCGACCCCATGGGCGTCCACACCGGCGACTCCATCACCGTCGCGCCCATCCAGACGCTGACTGACAAGGAATTTCAGATCATGCGCGACCAGAGCTTCGCCGTCATCCGCGCCGTGGGCGTCGAGACCGGCGGCTCGAACATCCAGTTCGGCGTCAGCCCGGAGAATGGCCGCATGGTCATCATCGAGATGAACCCGCGCGTCAGCCGCAGCTCCGCGCTCGCGTCCAAGGCCACCGGCTTTCCCATCGCCAAGATCGCCGCCAAGCTCGCCGTCGGCTACCTGCTCGACGAACTCAAGAACGACATCACGCGCGAAACCCCGGCGAGCTTCGAGCCGAGCATTGATTACGTCGTCACCAAGATCCCCCGGTTCGCGTTTGAAAAATTTCCCCAGGCCGATCCCACGCTCACGACGCAGATGAAATCCGTCGGCGAAGCGATGGCCATCGGGCGAACCTTCAAAGAATCCCTCCAGAAATGCCTCCGCTCCCTCGAAATCGGGCGCAGCGGACTCGGCGGCGACGGCAAGCCGTGGCGGATTGGAACAGAAATTTACGGCGACCGTGACATCCTTCCCCGCGACGTGATTTCCCGAAAACTTTCTGTCCCGAACGCCGAGCGAATCTTTTTCATCCGTCACGCGCTGCGAGCCGGATTCACGATTGAGGAAATCTTTGGCCTGACCAAGATTGACCGTTGGTTCTTGGTTCAGATTAAGGAGATTGTGGATTTCGAGGAAGAATTGGCGACGGCGAAAAATTGATTTATGGAATTTGATTACCGGGCTCTCTTTGAGCGACTGACAAAGCGTTATGGCGATGTTACGCCTGATGCGCTTGAGAGCATTCTCTGTCCGGTGCTCATTCCAATTCACGCGCTGGACAAAACGATTCACAAAGTTGAAGGGCAGAGTCACTACCGAGCGAACTTTACAATCAACATTGACGCCGACTGCGAGGATTTGGTTGTGCCAGGACGCACCGGCAAGTTTGTGCCAAGGGCTTACAAGGATGGCGGTGTCTGGCGGGAGATTGCCAAAGGTCGGATTCTTTCCGTGGATCGGAAAGCAGGCGTTGCTGAAGGGGAAATCTACACCGGCTCGGCTTCAAAAAAGACCGAGCTTGAGAAAGCACTGGTGGGGCTTTCGCAAAATGATTTGCTGGAAGTTGACCAGTATGGGGCATCGGCAAAAGTTCTCAGCGGATTGGTTGAGTATTCGCTTGTTCAAGTTTTGAAGGAGGCCGGATACAAAGTGCGTCGGATGCCGGAGGACATGGCGAAGCACATCGGCGGCTACACTTATTTCGATTTTGAAGTCGAGAAAAAGGGCGTCACCAAGAAACTTGAAGCGAAATCACTTTGGGGAACGAACACCAAGTTTGCGCGCTTGATTCACAGCAAAACCGATGGCTATCCAACCAGCAGTTGCAAGTTTGCCACGCAGGATTTCTTCGCCGTCAGCTTGTTCTTGCGCACGGGCAATATCCGGGACTTTGCGTTCGCGCGCTCAGTGCCCAAAGACATCAAGAAGTATGGGCTGCCGCGAGCTGAAAAATTTCCGGAGCATGTGAACCAGAACCCACTGTGTGCGGTTGGCGACGGGACGTGGTTTGGTTCGTTGGATGAGGTTTGGAAACTGGCTTGAAATTCATCTGCCGCCACGCCGCCCCGGCATTCTCAATGGATTCCTTGAAGTGCTTTCGGATGTGGTGAAGCTGTTCTTCGCATCTGGAAATCTCCGCAGCCTGCCGCTGAAGCTTCGGCAAATCTTCCCGTCGAGCGGGCAGCAACACTCCTGAAAGACAGGACTCATCAATCGCGGGATACGCGATGCCTACGTTGTTCCGCATGAGTTGGGCAATCACGAATTCGGATTTTAGCAGGTAAGCGAGCGTCAGCGAATCAATGCTGGTTGGCCGCAACACTGCCAGCCCGGTTGTGCAAACCGAGCCATCTTGATGCGGTCCAACGATGCCCACCGTTCCGCGCTCTGGTCGCACCGTTGAAACCAGAACGTCCCCCGCCTTCACAAGTTTTCTTGCCCGGCTTGGCGCGACGGAAGTTTCGATGCTGTTGGAATAGACCACGCACGTTTGAGAATCTATGTCCGAGATTTCAATGTAGTTAAATTGTTTGTCTCCCGAGCGGCGCGGGTCGGCGCGCTCGTCCACGAGATCGGCTACGTCCGAAATCAGCAAATCCCCCTCTGCCTTGTGGTTTAATCGCTGTTCGACCTCGGCTGACAACGAGGCGTGATGTTGAGCGTCCCACCGCTCAAGAACATGGGCATCCTCCAGCCATCTTACCAAGTTTGACTTCGGCGGCGGTTCGGTAATTTCATTTAGAATGCGCGGAAGATCGCCTTCGCCCTGAACAATCTTCATGCGCTGATTCCCCTTTGTCGCAACTGTAAATCCGATGTCCTGACAGATTGCGAACGCCGTGCGATGCGACGAGCCGATGGCTTTCGATTTCTTGCGAAGATGGAGAATGGAAGTTTTTGTATTCGTGCCCGCGACACCAAACGTCACGCTGGGCAACGAAACGATTGTGCATAAATCAACGTCGTTTGCGATTCCCCGGCGTAGTTCCTCAAACACCGCCTTGTTGGTCAAAATACTGTCGGGCACGATGGCAATGAGTTGACCGCCGGGAGCAAGCCAGTCGAGGTAGCGCTCCATGAAAAGAATTTCGGAATCCAGCTTGCCCGGAAACCGACGCGCCCATTGCGTGGCGACCTTGTATTTCACCAGATCATTTCCTTGGAAGGACGCACCGAACGGAGGATTCGTCAGAATCAATCTGACCTTGCCAACCAAGCTGTCTGTGATTTTGGCGTCCGCTCCATTTCTGGCGAGCGAGTTGGCGAGGTGAAGTCTGGCCATCGGAAAACCGAACATGGCGATGTTGGTCAGCGCCAGCCGAACCATTCTCTCGCTCTTGTCTATCCCGACCACCACGCGCCCAAGCAAAGCATTAAGCCAAGCCTCGCGCTGCTTGGCGTCTTGTGTGCGTTCTTCCATTCGCCCTTGAAGCTGGTGAACCGTTTCGGCTAGGAACGAAGCCACACCACACGATGGATCGAGAATCAAACCAAAGTCGGCACACCGCTTAGGATCACAAAGCGTCGCCAGTTCCGAATCGGACAATCCGTGAATCGCCAGTCCGATCATGAACTTCACCACTTCAGGCGGCGTTAAGTATTGACCGAGCTCCTTCTCGTCAATAAACGAATCCGCCAAGAATTTTCCAAAAACTTCATTGAGAATATCGAAGCCAGAGAAACTAAACGAAGAAGTTTGCCTCTGTAATGTTTCAAAGCACTCAATCAGTTCCGCCGCCAAATCGTTCTCCTGTGGCTTGAGCTTCAATTCAAAATCCCGTGCATCCACAGAGTGCGCGAGCGATTCCGGCAAGCTGCGCCGCATCGTTTCGTCCACATGCTCTTTCAAAGCTGCGGCCAGACTGTGGCCGTTTCGCGCAACGGTCTGTCGGGAAATACCCCCGTTGCCACGCCGCAAACCTTCGACGTGAGCAAAGAGCAACTTGGAAAGTTCATCCAACGCTTGGCTTCTCGATGACAGATGAGCGCGCTTGTGCAGAATCTCTCGAATCGAACGGAGCGTCGCGTCAACCGCCTCGGTAATCATCGGATGATGCGGCGTGACGCGATAGGCTGGCGGCGTCTCCCTTAATTCGGACGGCTGGTGCACCAGTTCGGAATAAATCTTTCGGAGCTTCGCCTCGTAAGCGGGACGGGGTTTGGCCGCGCCCGTCACCCAGCGTTGAACCGAAGCCGGTGAAGCTTTGAGTTGAATGGCCAACAGTTGCGGGTCGCCCGCGTGGAAATCCAGCACGGCCTTTAACACTTTTTCAACGGAATCCATGTGCCGATTCTAGCTGTGGGATTTATTGTGGCAACACTTTTCTACACGTCGTGAGCGGAAGTGTTTTCCATTCTTGCACGGGCGTGTGTAGTTGTGGATTGCACAGCCCAGAGGCAGCTTTCACCCATTGCCAAACTCGCCGTCGGCTACCTGCTCGACGAACTCAAGAACGACATCACGCGCGAAACCCCCGCGAGCTTCGAGCCGAGCATTGATTACGTCGTCACCAAGATTCCGCGCTTCGCCTTCGAGGTGCTTGCGCACGGCCACCATTCCGCAAGCCGACCCCACGCTCACCCCGCAGATGAATGGGTAAAGCCCGCGCTCCGGAGCGCGGCGTTCACGCCGCTTCACCTCACGCACACCAGCACGCGCAAAAATCTTCCAACGCGCTCGTCCGTTCGCACGCTGAAGCGACCTGAAGGTCGCGCTCCTGCCGAACGCGTCGCAGCCGGAGCGCGCCGTTTACGGCGCATCACCGTTCACCTACCAAGCGCATCCGATATTTCGAGAGCCTTCCGAACTTGCACGTTGAAGCGGCATAAATGCCGCGCTCCTATCCACTACGTTGCCACGGGAGACGTTCGTATTCGTCGCGATGACGGGCGCTGCACCACGGCCATTCACGCGCGGCCTGTGCCAGAAATGCTTTCACGGGATTCTGCTCGGTGTAACGGATGACTCGCTTCAAATGCGCCTCGTCGCGGACGAGCGTGTCGTAATAATCCTCCTGCCAGAATTTCCCGCTGCGACGCAGAACCACGTTCGCCAGACGCGATGACTTGCCTTTCCAGCCGTTGATCAGCTTCACCAGTGGCACATCCCAAACGTCCACGACCAGATGAATGTGATTCGGCATTACGACCCACGCCTGCATCCGATAGTCCCGCCCATCGGCTTCGAGCAAAATCTTTTCAACAAGCTCGGCAACGTCACGTCGCCGAAGCCAGCACTCGCCATGACCGCGATCCAGCCACGCTTCAAGTTTCCTTCGCCTCACGGAATCGTCCGGCTCTTTCAGAATCGCTTCAAGCTCCGCGCGGCGCGTGACCGGAAAGGAATCGTGGAGTTGAAACGTGACGAACTGCGTCACGTCCGGCGCGTCAAAGTGCGGCAGAAATCCGCGTTGATGCCAGCCACGAAAACCTTTCTTCAATTCGGCAACGGACGGCTTCCAATCCCATTCGCGCTTCGCGCGGATGAGTGCGAGCAGGCCGAGATTCCTCGGCGGCGTGCGGCGAATTGGTTTCGGCGATTCCATTGCGCAAGGAGCGCGGCATTTATGCCGCTTCAATGGCCGATTGTAGGGAGACTCTGGCAAATTTCGAGCGTTCTGTTTATGCGGACGATGAAGCGGCGTGAACGCCGCGCTCCTGCCGCTTCGAGCCGAGCATTGATTGCGTCGTCACCAAGATTCCGCGCTTTGCCTTCGAGAAATTCCAGGGACGCTTTGCTCTCAACTCACCACCGTGACGCCGTATTTCTCAAATTGTTCGTCGGTCGTCACCACGGTCAGGTCGTGCAATTTGGCTGTGGCGATGATAAAACGGTCAAAGGGGTCGTCATGAACGGCAGGTAATTTCGCCGCCGCGATGCAGACATCAAGCGCCAGCGGAAGAATCGTCAGCCCGTGATGATCCACCACCTGCCCAAACCACTTTTCAACTGGATGCGCAAGTTCCAGTTTGCCACTGGAAACTTTGAGGCTGATTTCAAACCCGCTGATGGCTGAAACATAAATCGCCGGAGCTTCATTGATCTCCTTGAGCGCGGCACGGCTTAATTTCTTGCTGCCGCTGGCCAGCCAAAGCAGGGCGCAGGTGTCAAGAATCACCGAAACCTCCGCGGCCATTCGGTTTCGGAAGCGGTTTCGATCGGAT
>Ga0315295_10005822_pt1 | contig 10534 bp, 9 predicted proteins | sample YL17G14_0_MG_FD_204453 | JGI IMG/M metagenome (GOLD analysis project Ga0315295, IMG submission 204453) | Sediment microbial communities from Yellowstone Lake, YNP, Wyoming, USA - YL17G14_0 | ecosystem: Environmental > Aquatic > Freshwater > Lake > Sediment | place: USA: Wyoming | collected...
GCGACAGCGCGGAGGCGAGTCCCATTGACAGGCGGACTGACGCGCCAATGGCGCGCCCCTCCGGCGAGGCATCGCCGAGCCAAGCGGAGCGCCCTTGTTGGATCGCGCGCCCCGGGACTCTTGCCGCCCCGCCAGGGGCCAGGCGGCGGACGGCACTGGGGAACGGGGGGCCCCGGTGCCGGGAGCCGCCGCAGCCGAAGGCCCTGAGCGGAGTCGAGGGGCCGGCAGCGCCCAAGACGGCATTATGGGGCGTAATGCGCCGCCAGAACGAGCCTGCGAGTGAGGGCGGGGAAAAGCACATGCACCATAATGCCCACTTGGGCGCGAACGGCGGGAAGTGCCGACGGCCTTCCCGGCGGCTATTCCTTCGATGGCTCGGGGCGCGCGTTGCTCGCGTTGGGCTCAAAGCGTTTCGCGTTTCCAGTAGTAGAACGGCGATACGAGCGCTCCGAAAAATATCAGTAGCAAAAGAAGCGTCGCATTGCGGGCGTTTGTTCGCTGAGCCCACCCACGGCCCAGAATCCAAAAACCGTAGATCCAAAGTATGCCTGCACCGCCTAGCCAAGTCGTAAGGCACGGGGTAACAAACATCGCCACCGCGGAACTTGCGGCGTATTCACGTCCGTAAAGTGCTCCAATTATTGCAAGGGATACAGTGCCCAAAAGCACCACTGCAAAGGAGGCGCATGTAATCCAAAAAACGATTCTCATTATGCTTATTTTCATGGCTCAAGGCCTCCGACCGTCTGAGCTAGCAGGTGGTGGGTTGGTGTTAAACAATGGGCTAAAATCAATTTCCAAGCCGAATTTCCCGACTGGCGTTTTTAGAGCCCCTGAAAGAGTCAAATCAGCGGGACTAAATCCGCGATAATCGAAATCAGAGAGCTTTGGATAATAGACGTGGTCGACATAATTGAATTTCTGATCGATCCCAAAATCCGCCCCGAGCTTCGATGACCAGCTTGCACCGGCAACGCTCACGCCCCCATTGATATTGCCACCCCAAAGCCATTCAGCCGGTGCATTTCCTTTTTGAGTCGCCCACGTGCCGGCGGCAAATCCTGCGTCCAATTGGACCGGACCCAAATTCATCGACGCGCCTGCCGTAATGCCGACGGCACCGGCATCGTAAGTAGGCTTGATCGTCGGCAGTCCCGGATTCCATCGCGATACTGCTTCGCCCAGTTTCAGGAACGGCGCGAACGCCTGCATCTGCGCTTGCTGCGCTGCGAGTTCGGCAGGATCACGCGCCATGCCTCCACTGTTTGGGGCTACAACGCAGCCTGACGTGACTCCCCAGTAAAAGACCGCGTTCTCCTGGTGCGTGCCAAGACTTTGCGTGGCGAGTTTCGGGGCGCGCACGGTGGGAGCGGAGTCAAAAAACCCCGACGCGAGTTTTGAGTCCGCGCGGTTGCTTGCCTGGTGCGTCGCCACTGTCATCGAGCCCCGAGCATGGCGGCTAAAGGAAGGACGGCGAGCGCGTTTTCACGCCCCGGCTTCGTCCGCTTCCTCGGCCAGCTCGTCCGCCAGCTCCGCGACCAGCTCGACGTTCGCGGCCTCGAGCGTGGCCGGATGCGTCCGGGTGTGGACCTCCTTCAAGAGTCGGATCGAGACCTGAGTATAAATCTGCGTCGTCTCCAGTTTCTCGTGCCCGAGGAGCTGCTGGATGAACCGGATGTCCGCGCCGCCCTCCAGCATCAGCGTCGCGCAGGTGTGGCGGAACAGGTGGCAACTGCCCGTCTTGCCGGTCTCGGCCGCGTCCACGTAATCACGGACAAGCTGCGTCAGCCGGTTCAACTCGAAGGGCAGGCCCAGGGTCGTGAGGAAGATTGTGCCGTCGTCGGGCGAGCCCGCCAGCTTCGGCCGCGTCTCCTCCAGGTAGCGGAGTATCCAGCCGATGGCGCGGGCTCCCACCGGCAGCATCCGGTCTTTTTTGCCTTTGCCCTGGCGCACGAGCAGCGTGCCGCGCTCCTGGTCGAGGTCGTAGAGCTTCAGGTGCGCGAGTTCCATCCGGCGCATTCCCGTCGAGTAAAACGTCTCTAAAATCGCGCGGTCCCGCAGTCCCAGCAATTCCGCCACGTCGGGCAGGGCGAGGATCCGCTCGGCCTCGGCGGCCGTCAGCACATGCCGGGGCAGACGTTTCTCGGCGCGGGGCAGCTCCAGGTCGCTCGCCGGATTCGAGAGCAAAATATTCTGGCGGCACAGCCACTTGAAGAAGGCCCGCACCGGCACCAGCCGGCCGTGCTGCGAGCGGAAGGTCAGCGGCTGCCCGTTCTTCTGGCGGTAGTGGTAGAGCCAGCGCTGATACCGCTCCAAAATCGGCTTGGTGATTTCCACCGGGCGGGCGAGCCCGCGCTCCCGGCACCACTTGATAAATTCCCGGAGGTAGTGCTCGCGGGTCGCAATCGTGGCCTCCGAGTAATTTTTCACCCGCAACCCTTCAAGGTAGTCGGCCGCCAAGACCGCAAAGCCCTGGCTGTCGCTCGTGTCGCCGAGCGGCCGACGCTCCTGGCGCTGTCCTTTGCGCGGCATGGCTACGCTCCCCTGCGGCTACGCCACTCCCGCCAAGGCGGGACCGTCCTGATGTGCGTTCCGGCGCACTTTCGCTGGCGCGGACGGTTTTTCAGAGGGAGAACCGGCGTTATCATCGCCCCGACCACCCCCCGACTGCGGCCCGACCAGGGGCCGACCGACCCCCGACCGCTCCCCATTTACCCCCGACCGCAACGCCGTCACGTCGAGCAGTCCGGGCAAAAACTTGCGGCCGTCCTTGCCCGCGCCGTCGTAGACCAACTCGTAAACGAAGCCCTGGCCGTGGTCGGCCCGGTGCACGAGGACGTATTCCAGCTCGGCCAGCCGCCCGAGATGGATTTTCAACTGGGTGTCGCCCCAGCCGATGCAGTCGCGCACCTGGCGGCGGCTGAACGACAAGTCCCCGCGCTCCAGTTTTTTCGCGGCGCACTGGTCCGCGACCATCCGCTCGATGAGTTCCAGGAGCCGCCTTGTCTGCGGGGGCATTTCATCGAGACAGCGGCCCAGCACGTCGTGCGCGAGGGCGTTGGCCACCGCGATGTCGTCCGCCGTGGCCTCGACGTAGGCGAGCGACTTGCCGCCGTGCGTGACCGTCTTCACCGGCCGCTGATACTGGTGCAGGAGGGCGATGCAGCGGATGAGCGACAGATATTTCATGTGATCGCGGCGCGTCCGGGTGCGGTCATCGAGGAAGGTGAGTTGCTCGGCAAACGGGTTGACGACGTGGAGCGGCCGCAAGAGCCGCTGCGCGGCCCGGTGCGTGGCCAAGACCTGGTTGCGCGTCTCCTGGCGCAGGAGCCCCGTGAGCGTTTCCCGCTCGCGCTGCAAGCGGTGGATCGCCGCCGTCTGCTCGCGGCCCTCGTCCACCGAGAGGACCAGGCAGCGGTTGAGCAGCTCCTCGTCGATGTCCACGGCCGTCGTCGTGAGGAAGATCATCACCGGCCCCTCGACGCGGTATTCCTGCGTCACCATCCGGCCCGTGTGCGGGTCCTTGCCCGTCGAGGCGATGGTCAGCTCGCCCTCCGACTGCAAAAGTTTCAGAGCGTAACTCGCCCGCTCCGCGCCCTCCTCCTCGACGATGGCGAGGATTTTGTGCTTCAGGTCCGCGTCGCTCAAGTAGTAGAGCGCTTGGCCCGTGAGCGCCGAGTATTTGACGCGCTCCTCGGGTGGCACGAACGCGAGCACGGCCTCCATCAGCGCCGTTTTGCCGGCCGCACTGGTGCTCTGCACGATGATGGCGAGCGGGGCATCGAGCTTGCGGCTGACGGCCGCCAGATAGCCGACCAGTTTGTTCGTCTCCTCGCCGACCACACCGCACGCGGCAAAATCGGCCAGGATGCGGTCGAGCAGTTTCGGATCGCGCAAGAGGGCCAGTGCCGCCTCGCGGTCCTCGGCGCTCATCCCCGGTGCGTCTTTTTTCGGCGCGGCCTCGGCCTTGAGCCGGCCTTCCTGCAGCGTCTCCAGGGTGAGCAGCACGCGGCCCAGGTCGCGCTTGAGCAGGTCCGGCTTGAGCTGCGTCTCGCTCGCGGCCGTCTGGACAAAGCCGTCGCGCTGCCGGGCGCTGCACAGGTCGAGCGTGTCCAGGTGCCACCGGTCCCCGCACGCGGCCCGCAGCGACACGCGCAACGATTCAAAGCCGGTGTTCTTGGCCAGACCACGGACGCGGTATTCGCGGTCGCCGATGGCGAGGACAATCTCATCGGCCTCGTTCTTGCGGACCTCGACCAAGGCGGACGACACCGGACTTTTTTCTTTAGCGGTCTCCGGAGTGACGGGCAACACCGGCACCACAGCGGCTAAACTTTTAGCAGCTAATTCAGAAGAAAGAGCGGGCGCGCGCAACACGTCGCCAAGGGGGAACGCCGCCCGGAGCAGGACCCCGAGGGATTTTGCGGGCGGCGTCACCTTCAAGGCATACTCGTTGGCGTCCTGGCCGTGGGGAAACTGAACACGGGCACACTCGACACCTCTGGCCTCCAGTTTTTCCGCCACCTTCGCCGCCCCCCGGTCCCCGGCCTCGTCCCGGTCGAAGGCGATGAAGACCCGCTCCACCTTCGCCGCGACCATCGCGTCCTCCATCTCCTGGGTGAAGCCCTCGACCCCGTAAGCGGCCGTGACGTGCCGGAAGCCCGCGTTCCAGAACGTGAGCGCGTCGATGATTGCCTCACAGAGGATCACCTCGCGGGACTGGAGGCACGCCGGATTCCAGAGTCCACGGTGCGGGCCGGGCAGATAAAGGTGACGCGGCAAACCGGGGCTCTGCTTCTCGACCTTGCGGCCGTAAATTTCGGTGATTTCTCCGGTGGGCGCGATAATCGGAAAAACGATGCAGCCGTTAAAGTGTTCGTGCCCGCTCTCGCGGTAAAGCCCCAGCCGGGTCAGCCGGTCGCGGATGTCGGCCCCGGCCACGCGCTGCTTGTTCGGCAGCCGCAGCCCGAGCGTGCGATCGGCGAAGCCAAGTTTGAACGTGGCGATCGCCTCCTCGCTGCCGAGGCCGCGTTTTTTCAGGTAGTCGAGTGCCGTGGGCGTCTGCTTCAACCGCTCGTGATAATAGTCGATAACCTGGCGGAGCAGCGTCTGGTCGTCCGCGTCGAAGGCGACCGGCGGCGGCAGTTTTGGCACGCTCGCCTTTTTCGTCGGCGCCGTGGACGCGACCAGGACCGAGGCCTTGCCGTCGCGCAGCACCTCGACGGCGTGCCGGAACGACAGCCCGTCGTGCTTCATGAGGAAGTCGATGACGCTGCCACCGGCCCCGCAGCCGAGGCAGTGGAACAGGTTCTTGCCGGGCGTGACGATGAAGCTGGGCGTCTTGTCGTCGTGGAAGGGACACCGGCCGGCCAGGTGCCCGCCACCGTGGGGCTTCAACTCGACGCCCTTCGCCCGCACCAGGGCCGCGAGGTCCGTCTCCCGCTTCAACCGCGCCAGCTCGTCCTCCGGGATTCTAGGCACGCTCAGCCTCCGTTTTCAAAAAACCTGTCAAGCGTGATTGCATTGCACGTCGATGTGCATTTAACTGCACACATGCAAGCCGTTTTTCAATTCCTCCCCTATAGTGCCGGCCTGATGCTGCCCAAGACCCGCCTCCGCCAACTCCGTGAAGCCGCCGGCATTTCGCTGCGCGAGCTGGCCCGCCAGATTGGCGAGCAACCCACCAATGTCAGTTATTGGGAACGCACCGGCACCCTGCCGCGCTCCAATGTGCTGGTCCCGATTGCCGCCGCCCTCGGGATTACCGTCGAGGAACTTTTGGGTGAAGCGAAGCCACGGCGCGCCACCAACCCCGGCGGCAAGGTCCGCCTGGTTTTCGCCCAGGTGCAAAAGCTCCCGCGCCGGCAGCAGGACAGGATTGTCGAGGTCGTCGAGGCGCTGCTCCAGGCCTCCTAGCGGCTAAAGAGAAGGCCGCGTTGACGACCAGACCGCTGACCCCTGCGGAAGCGAAGCACATCGAGACCATCGCGCTGTGGCTGGACTCCATGCGCGACTGGCTGGCCCTCCAGGCAGCCGACCCAGATCAACCACTGCCCCTCGATACGGCGGCCCCCGGCTGGGTCAAAAACTGCGTGGCCCGGCTCGACCACACGATTTTTGCGCCGGTGCAGGCGAACCTGCCCGAGGCCGTCCCGACCCCTTACCGGGTCGGCTACGCCTTCGGCCTGATGAAGTGGGGAACCGGTGGCCTCACCGGCAAAATCCCGCGCGAGGTCCGTCTCGCCGTCAAAAAAATCCGGCTCTCCAAAAAGGCCCGCCGCCAGGTCGTCCGGTTGTGGCAGGATTTTCTTATCAGCGCGCAGATCCTCACCCGCAAAAATGGCCGGCTGCAGCCCGCCTACCTGCGCGAGATCAACCTGGCCGCGCGCGCCGCCCAAAAATACACCGGGCCGGACGAGAGTGAGTTTCACCGGGGAGTGGCCACCGGCCTGCGCGGCCTCGGCCGGGACGTGCCCGGCGACCGCAGCACCGACGCCACCAACATTCACCTGCTGCTCGTCCTCTGGTGGCGCTTCGTCGTCCGCTTTGAGAGCGTCACCCAGCTCCATGCCTGGCTCACGCGCATCTTCGGCCCGGCCCTCGCCGGTGACCGCAAGCGCACGGAAAAAATCTGCCAGCGGATCAAGCTGAGGTTCCGCGAGCGCGGCCGGCCCCGCAAAAATCCGACACCGGCACCCCTAAGCTGACGGTAATTCTTTTCGTGCCCAGCCGCTACCTTCGGCGGCATGGACACCCAGGCCCAGACGGGAGATGGCGGACGGGAGGCCGGATGCACGCGCGCAGCGCGTGCGCCGGCCCCCGCCGCCCTTCCTTGTCTAAATAGTAACAATTCCAACAGGAGGGCCTATAAACTGACCCCCATTCCAGGGGCTCCCGGCTTCTTTTCTGACCGCGATAAACGCCATGTTTGGGACCAGTTGGACCCCGACACTCTCCAGCGGATCGGCCCGCCCACGGGGCCGGAAGCAAGGCTGGCATTTCAACTGCGGCTCAATGTCGCCGCCTTCGTCGCCCACTACGGCCGGCCGCACTGCCTGTTCTTCACGGTGACCGATGAGGTTGATCTGCACCCGACGGCGTTTGCCCGGCGCTGGAACAGCTTTTTGGTGAGGAACGGCGGCTGGATCAAAAGCTTCATCCGCGTCCTGGAGCCGCAAAGCCAAGGCCGCCCGCATTACCACCTGCTGGTCGCGGTGGCCTGGGACACGCGGCCGGATGCGTTCGACTGGGGGGCCTTTGACGAGTGCCAGCGGGAGCGTCGGGAGCGCGGGGCGACCGGCTTGTTCCGGGAGTTGCGCGCTCGCTATAAAACCTCGGCGGCTCCTGAGCTGGTGACCTTGTGGGCACTGTTGCGGAAGGTGCTGCCGAGGTATGGACTGGGCCGTTCGGAGCTCCTGCCGGTCAGGAAAGGGCAGCAGGCGATTGCGGCCTACGTGGGCAAGTATCTGGAGGGCGGGCTCGTCATCAAAAAGCACTCCTGGAAGGGCTGCCGCCGGGTCGAGTGCGACCGCCGGGCCAAGCACGATTGGATCGCGTGCTCCCGTGGGTTTGCGTGGCATTCGGAGGGGGCCAGTGCCTGGCGCAAGCGGGTTGGGGAGGTCGGGGCCGTGCTCGGCGTCGGGGACACCGCCGGGATATGCCGGAAGCTCGGGCCGAAGTGGGCTTACCGGCTCCGCGAGACCATCACCACCGCCAGTGAGGAGGACTGGCAACTCGTGCTGCGCTGCCTCGCCCCAAACTACGAAGCTGACCCTCTGCGATTGGCCTTGATTCAGATGAGACGATAAAATGCCAGTAATTCACTCGCTCGGCCTTTCGGTGGAATGAAAGCTGGGTCGTTGGTCGCAACAACCATCATGCCTATCAGGCTATCGATCTCGCTGAAAAGAGATTTCCATCTCGGCCTTCCGTCGGACTCTCGCAACGCAGCCTGTCGGAGCGCCTCATGCACAATCGAACGGCAAGCAGGTTCAGAGAGAGCGTTGAGTCTGCGGTAGTTTTCTTCAGCCAGTTTCAATCTGAGATAGCCGATGCCAACAGGGATAAATTTTTCTCGCACCACGATGCGAGCTATTGCCCAAAAGATCATCCTCCGAAGCGGACTCATTTCTTTCTAAAGGAAGACCCCAGGAAGCAGACGAGGCCGATCACAAATAGGATCATTCCGACCTGTCGATATTCACCCGAAGCCCCAACGATGCCCATGATCCTGGTCCCGTAGCTTCTGGATCCAGTCGGAGCTACTGGGATGATTCCCGACAACACAATCCCTTCAACAAGGCATAGGAGCCCTATGACTTTCAACCAAGGGCGCATTGATTATCACGGGTTGGGACCAGCACCAGGTGGATTAAATGGCCCAATGGGGTGTTCGATTGCCGGTGGATTCTGAGGGGCTTCAGGCGGGAATCGGTCGGAAGGCAAATATTGGTCAGCAAATATTTCAATGCCCTTGTAGATCAGGTAACGAGTAAGCGGTGTCATCTGAATACCTCCAACCACTGGTGCATAGATACCACCCACGGCACCCCAAGCGACTACTGTCGCAGCATTCTGTGCCAACTGGAATGAGTTTCTGTATCTGCCAAAGTCGTTAGCGACCGCCATGAACAAATCGTTGGAATTCGGCACATGGGGGCTCTGATACGTAGATGGGAACGGACTCAGCCCACTGTGCCCGTCCCAGATTGGTTCGTAGGGTTTGACCGGCGTGGGTGCATCATCGGGCAAGAACACCGTGGGGCCAAGGTTGACAGAAGTGCGGTAACTGGTCCCGTCCGGACGTATCCAGCGATCAGTGGCAGAATCGTAACGATTGCCGCCCGCTGGATTGTTTGGGGCGATAAATCTGGGGGCGGGCGTAGACAAAAATAGTCTATGGCTACGATACCGGAAGCGGGTCGGACCGCGGGCAAGGCGTTGCGCGGGGCGGCGATGAGCCCGGGTGCAAGTGGCGGGCCGGACAGACATCGTAGGCGTAGAGTCGGGGCTTGCGACCGACGCCATCAGCTTACTGCGTGATCTTCGTCACGTAATCCATGATGAACCGGGCTTCCTGCGGGGGCGTGACCCAGTCGCTGAACAGCAGCTCCGGCAGGCGGTGGTCGCTGTTGTAGAACACGCGGTTGGCTTCCTCGTGGGGCGACATGTAGCCGGTCTTGACCGAGGCGCCGAGGAAGAGGCCTTCGGTGGCGGAATACACGTAGACGTTCGGCTCGCTGGTGAGGGATTGCGTCAGGCGCTCGCGCTCGGCGGCGCGGACGCCGGCGACGGCCTTGGCCTCGGCGCCAAGGTTCATCTTGGTCTTGAACAGGAGGCGGGCGGTCTCGTCGTCCATGAGCACATAGACCGCGTTGATGGACTTGCCGCCGGCCTGGAGGCCGAAGCTGAGCTCGCCGGCCCGGAGGAAGGCGGGGACGGACCACTTGCCGTTGGGGCGGCGGACGAGGGCGACGGCGTAGCCGTCCTTGATGCCGAAGATGAAGCCGGCTTGGAACTGGTTGACGATGACGATGCCCTTGGCGCGATGGAGGATGTCGGCCGGGATGGCGGTCTTCATGTTGCCCTGGAGATCTTGGAGGATGGCTTCGCAGGTATCGAGGTGCTGGATGACGGTCGCGCGGCTCAGGCCGGCGGCGGACAGGGTGCCGGTGAAGGCGATGGCGCAGCAAAGGGCGGTGAGGAACTTCTTCATGGTTTGGGATCTATAATGGGCCCGCGCCCGAGGAGCGCAAAGCTGTTTTCCAAGGGGCGAATAAGCAGATTCAGGCCGGAAATGAAAGCCCTACTTAAGCCGGGTGGCGGCTGGGCCGCTGGCGGAGACCTCGCGGGGGGAGGTGAATGCCCGGTTGCGCGCCGCCGCGCACCCGGGGTTTGTCCTGATTTCCGGCCCGGCAATGCCGCAACCAAAATCAGGCAAACGGTTAATCCAGGCCCCGGCGGGCGATCTCGTCCTCGTCCCAGCCGAGGTAGTGCCCGAGCTCGTGCAGGTAGGTCAGGCGGATCTCGTCGCGGTAGGCCGCCTCGTCCTCCTCCGCATAATCCCAGATATTTTCGAGAAAGAGCAGGATCTGGGGCGGCAGCGGCTGCGCCTCGGCCAGCTCGGCATGATGTTCGTGGCCGATGAACAACCCGAGGAGGTCCGGCTCCCAGCCCTCGGCGACGAGGGTGGCGTTGGGGTGGGGCTCGAAGCAGACAGCGGCTTCCGCGGCGGCGGTGCGCACCTCGGGCGGCAGCCGGCGCTGGGCGGCCGTGACGACCTGCTGGGCGAGGGTGGTGAGCCGGGCGTAGTCCATGGGGCGGTCAGCGCGGCAGCTCGGTGGACAGGTCGAACCGTTCCAGTTTCCCGCCCAGCCACCAGACGCAGGCGGCCAGCTCGGCCCCGAGGATGACACCGATGACCAGGGTGGTGAGGATGAACGCCGTGATTTGGCCGATAAGGGCGTTGGCGATGAAGAAGGCCAGGGCGCCGGCCCCGGCCGCCGGGAGCAGGGCCACCACCAGCACCACGAGG
>Ga0315295_10005823_pt1 | contig 10533 bp, 7 predicted proteins | sample YL17G14_0_MG_FD_204453 | JGI IMG/M metagenome (GOLD analysis project Ga0315295, IMG submission 204453) | Sediment microbial communities from Yellowstone Lake, YNP, Wyoming, USA - YL17G14_0 | ecosystem: Environmental > Aquatic > Freshwater > Lake > Sediment | place: USA: Wyoming | collected...
CCAAGGTGCTGCACGTAACATCCGTCACGCGGCCGGGTTGAGCGTGTCCCGGCCATTCCAGCAGACCCGGAACGTTCACTCCTCCGCTGAACAGGCTACGCTTGCGTCCGCGCAGTGCGCCCGTCGAACCGCGGTTCGTTCCTTGATCGCCGGTCATGCCTTCGGGACCGTTGTCGCTGGCGAACCAGATCATGGTGTTTTGCGCGACGCCCAGGTTGCGCAGTTCCTTCCTGAGCCGTCCCACCTGTTCATCGAGCGCAGTGATGCAGCCGTAGTAATGTTGCTCGCCTTCGCTATGTTGCGAATACATGGCGCGATATCGCGGTCCGGCAATCACAGGCTGGTGCGGCGCATGAAACCAGACCACCGCGAGAAAAGGATCGCCCGCCTTCGCGGCCTGCGTGATGAACGGGATGACGCGGTCCATCATCACCCGCGAGTCGTCGCCCTCCAGGTTCTCGGTGGCATATTTCCCTGGCCCTTCCCAGTACTTCGTGTCGAACGGCTGATTCTTCATCGGATCCCAGGTGGGCACGGCCTGCTCGGTGGAGAAAGAGACGTCGAAACTATGTTCCCACGGGGGCATGTAAGTCTCGGTGCCGGGACCGCCACGGCGCCCGTCTTTGATGTCCCTGGTCAGGGTGCCGAGATGCCATTTGCCAAAATGGCCGGTACGGTAGCCCAGCGGCTTCAACATCCGCGCCACGGTGATCTCCTGCTTTGGTAGCATGCCCTCGTTCGCGTGGGTCACGCCGTAGCGGAAATAGTGGCGCCCCGTCAGGCACGTGCCTCGTGTCGGCGAGCAGACCGGGCCTCCGGAATAAAAGCGCGTGAAGCGGATGCCCGCCTTCGCCATGGCATCGAGGTTAGGCGTTTGGATAATGCGGTTCCCGTTGAACCCCGGGTCGCCCCATCCCAAATCGTCCGCCATCATCAGAATGATGTTGGGGCGGTTGGCCGGCGCGCCACGCAGGCCCGCCATCGAAAGGCAGGAAGCAAAACTCGTGCTGATGAATTGTCTGCGATTCATACGACCTTGGTGTCCAGCGACGGCTAAGCCTGGACTGCTTTTCGAACTGCCCTCATGATCGCGAGGCAGCGCGGATCGAAGAACGGCTGCCGCCGCGTAACGTCCTGGGTGATGCTCAGGTTGATGGTCACAGGCACCCGTGCCGCGGCCATCTTCTTGAAGTAATCGACGTACTCCTGCTCCGTGAATCGTGGCCCCTGATGGAAGGTTCCGTTAAACGGCTGTCTTGGAATCCAGCCGTCCATCGCAATGAACCATCCCGGTTCGACCGCCTCATATGGTCCTCCCTCGACGAACATCTCGGGAGGCGAGGGAGCCGGAAGCGTCATGCCGAAATCACCTAACTGGAGGTCGCCAAAATACGTCACGTTAGGCGCGCGGTTCGGACTGTAACCCACAAGGGCATCCCGATTCCCCGACTTGATGGCGCGTGTCCACCGTTCCCATGGCGGATCGTGCTGATAAATCGCGCTGAAGCAACTGTCGATGTAAACGAAGCCCCAGACTTTGCGCTCGTAGCGGCGGCTGGTTTCTTCAAAGAGCGATGCAAAGCTGTCGCCGAGGCGCTCGCCGGTTTCGTCATTCATGCCGCACGCCTCACGCCACGGCAAGTCCCCGGGACTCCAGTTGAAGTAAAGGCTGAAGCGGATGCCACGCTTCTCAAACACATTGGCCAGTTCCATCAGCAAGTCGCGTTTGCACGTGCGCCCCGGCAAAAGGCGGTCGAGAGTGCGGCTCGGCCCGGGCCAATAAACGTTGCCATGGGCCAGCGTGAACACCACCCATTTCGCGCCGGTCTCTGCGACCGCATCGGCATAGGCTTGGACATCGAACAGGTTCACTCCCCATTCCCAGTTCTTGTAGGCCATTTGATCACCGTGGAACGGGTACGTCAGGGTCGAGTAATGGGTAAAAAGACCATACTTGCCTTCAACCATCCAGCCGTGGGTCGAATGCAGGTCGCGGGCGCGCTGCTTGATCGCCGCAAGCGTACGCGGACGCACAAGTTCCATTGACCAGAGACGGAAGTCGCGGTTTTGCTGCCCACGCGCACTGTCGGTAGGATTCAGCCCCAGCTTGGTCTGGCCATCGGAAATCGACGATAGACGGAACGATACGCGATTCTCGCCGGCCTTCAGCGGCAGCGGCTCTTTCAGCCAGTGCCGGACCACGAAGGGACGGTTGGGCGCCCACCAACGAAGCAGTGCCGGTTCCCGTTGGACCTTTCTCTGGGGAGCCGACGCAACCTCGACGGTGCAGCCAGGAACCACGGAATCGTTGTCGCCGTTATAAAGGACCGCAATCAAATACTCGCCGTCTTGCGGAAGCCTCAACCTCCACGTCACGACGTCCGAGGGTTTGACGAATCCCTTCACGCAGAAATCGCCGTTCAGGCTGGGACGGGGCTGCGGGGGTGGTTTCAGATCACCCGTCAACTCGGCGTGGAAAGCCGGAACCACCGTGATGTCGTCTGGCCGCACCGCAATGGTTTTCGGCCGGTGCTCGGCTCGAATGTTGTTCCCCTTCATCCGCGCGTCCGGCTTCTGCGCACCTATCAGCGGCGCGAAGATCGCACCCGCCAGGAACTCTCTGCGTCCCAGAATGCGACTGCTGCCTATCCTGGATAAAGCGGTTTCAATTCTCACAAAAACCTCACCTGTCACCTGCAACCTTCCCCATCGCCTTACCCAATGCCTTGAGCTGGTTCAGAAACGGCTCGGCGATCAACCCGCCGGGCTGAATGGGCGCGTCCCAGGTGACGGCCGCTCCCTTGCCAACCATGGTGCGCGTCCATTCGATCACTTGCTCGTCGGTGAACCGCGGCGGGCCTTTGCCCCAGGTGCTGCCCAGAAAACTGAGCATGTGCGGGTAGGCGCCGTCGATCCTGCCGTTGGCGAAGCGGTTTCCGCCCAGCTTCACCAGCGCCGGGTCGTTGGTCTCACCGGCGGTAAAATCCTCGTGCTCGGTCAGCGAGATGAATGAATAGATCACGCCGTTGTTGAAAGCCACGATGCTGTCCGGGTTGCCGGCGCGGATGGCCGCCGCCAGCGTGGCGAAGCTGGTAGGCCCCGCCGGGCGGTACATGGTGTTCGGCCAGTAGACCCCATCCAGCCACCAGCCCGACACCTTTTTTCCCCAGCGCAGCGACCATTCCCGAATCACCTCTTCCCACTTGGCCTTGAATTCACGGTTGGGATAAGGGCCGCGCTTCCATTCCAGCGCTTTTACCGCTTCGGCATCGCGCCCGGGAGCGCCGGACGGCAAATACACCAGCAGGCGGACGCCCTTGGGCCGCAAGGCCTCGGCCAGCTCGGCTACCAAGTCCCGGCGCGAACACTTGCTGGGCTGGATCCCGGCCAGGCGGTCGTAAGCGGCGTTCGGTGAAATGTAGAAGCCCGAATTCTGGCCGATGGTGATCAGGTAGTAGCCGGCGCCGGCCGACTCGAGCTGGCCGGCCAGCCCCTGGACGTCGAAACCGTCCACCAGCCGGTTCCAGTCCTCGATGCTCTTGTGGGCGGAGGGCGCGATCCATTCGGCCAGGAAATGTGTCATCACGCCCCATCGCGCGTCGCGCAGCCAGTCGGCGCGGCCCTGGGCCTGCCCGGCGGGAGCCAGCAGACCGAGGGCCAGCATCGCGGTGGCGCCGAACAAAAGCGCTGGTCTACGCCGAGGCACCTTTGCCTCCTCGCTGCGCCGCCTGCGCCGTGGACTGGCGGCTGAGCAATCTGGGAGTGAATATTTCGACCCGCGTATGCTGATGTTCGGGGTTGGCCAGAATCGCCAGCAGCACGGTGACCGCCGTCCGCCCCAGCTCCGTGCGCGGCCAATCGACGGTGGTCAAGAAGGGATTGGGGTGGTGGGCGCCCTCGATGTTCCCGGCGCCCACGATGGAAACATCGCCGGGGACCGCCAGGCCGCGGTCGCGGCAGGCATAAACGGCCCCGATGCCCATGGGGTCGTTGGCGGCGAAGACCGCGGTGGGCCGCGGCTGCTTGTCCAGCAGCTTCAGCATGGCCTGCCGGCCGCTCTCGATATCAAAGCTGCCGGACACGATCCACTCGCTGTTCACCGGGATTCCGTGCTTGCGCAGCGCCGCCAGGTAGCCGCGATAGCGCAACGCGGCGGGACTGAGGCGCGGGCCCCGAATGTGGGCGATGCGCCGGTGGCCCAGCTCGATCAGGCACTCGGTGGCCAGCCGGCCGACGGCCACGTCATCCACGCGCACCGAAGGCAGTTCCCGCCCCGGGAAGAAACGGTCGATCAGCACGAACGGGATTCGCGTTTCCTGAAGCTTGAGGAAAACCTCGGGAGACGAGAGCGGCTGCTCGGAAGCCACCAGCAGGCCTTCCACACGCGTCCCCAAAAGGGTCTCGATTTCGGCCTCTTCTTTGCGGGGATCGAGGCAGGAGTGACACAGCAGCAGCTTGTAGCCGGCCTTGTCCGCCACTTCCTCAATGCCCCGGGTGATCTCGGCAAAATAGGAGTGGGCGATATCGGGAACCACCACGCCCAGGATCGAGGATCGCTGGGTGACCAGGCTGCGCGCCCAGCGGTTGGGGCGATACCCAAGCTCCTTGGCGCAGCGCAGCACGCGCTTCCGGGTCTTCTCGCTGACCTCCGAGCTCCCCGTCAGAGCGCGGGACACGGTCATGGCGGAAACCCGCAGCCGGCGCGCGATATCCACAATGGTGGCCTCCTTCTTGCGCCTTGCCGCTCGCGGCATACTCACCTCCCGACCAGTCCTCCGGCAGTATGCCTGCCGTTAACGTTATCGTCAAGAAAATAAACTGGCGGGGCCGGGAAGCTGCGGCAAAAGGGCCTGCATGGCGTTAACGGCGACAAAACAAGCCGCCCAGGCGCCGGCCGTACAGCGGCTAGGCTTTTTTGGCGGGGGTGATGCGTGGCGCGCCCACTTTGACCAGCGCGTTCTTGATTCGCTCCTCGTTCACGGCGCTGCGCTGCAGCCACTCGCGCCGCACAAACTCGACGAACTCCTGCGTCTGCCGCTGCATCTCCAGCATCTTCTCGCGCATGTTGAGAACGATATCGACGCCGGCCAGGTTCACCCCCATGTCGCGGGTCAAGGCCAGGATGATTTCCAGCCGCTCCAGGTCATCATCGGTGTACAGGCGGGTGTTGCCCTCGGTGCGCGAGGGCTTCAACAACCCCTCGCGCTCGTACAGGCGCAGCGTCTGCGGGTGAATGTCGAACTGCTGCGCGACGGCCGAAATCATGTAGGCGGCGCGACTGCGTTTGGCTCGCGGCATAGGCTGTGGGCCGTAGGCTGTAGGCTGTAGGTTCTTGACGGCTCATTGCTGCACGCGCGACCGCCCACAGTCTACAGTCTACAGCCTACAGCCGAGTGAAAAGCTGGGCGCGGGGGTCCTGGGGATTCAGCCGCGCCAGCTCGCGCAAAATCTCCTTCGAACGCTCGTCCACCACCCGCGGCACGTGGATCTGCACCTCGACATACTGGTCTCCGCGGCGGCCGGTGCGCGGGTTGAGCACCCCACGTTCGCGGACCCGGAACTTCTGCCCGCTCTGAGTGCCGGGCGGGATGCGCAGCAGGGCCTGCCCGTCGATGGTGGGCACCTCGATCTTGGAGCCCAGCGCCGCCTCGGTCACCGTGACCGGCACCGAAATGTGAATATCGTCGCCCTGCCGGCGGAAATAAGGGTGCGGCTCGGGGCGGACAACGATGTACAAATCGCCGGCCGCGCCATCGGCCGCGCCGGCATTTCCTTTGCCGGGGATGCGCAGGCGCGCGCCCTCCTGGGTGCCCGCCGGAATGCGCACGTCGATGGCATCGGTGCGCAGAATGCGTTCGTCGCCGTGGCAGGCGGAACAGGCGTGGCGCAGCTTGCCCGCGCCGCGGCAGCGCGGGCAACTGATTTGGAAGCGCATGGCGCCGGCGGCCTGCGTCACCGTGCCGCTGCCGTTGCATTGCGGGCAGGTGGCGGCCGAGGCGCCCCCGCCTGCCGCGCCGCTGCCGCCGCAGGTGTGGCATTGCTCGTGGCGCTGCACGCTCAGCCGCTTGACCGCGCCCCGGATGGCGTCCCAAAAGCCGATGCGGAGTTCGTACTCGAGGTCTTCGCCCCGTTGTGGGGTGGCCTCGGCGGCGGCGCCGCCGCGGCCGGGGAAGAACTGCGAGAACATGTCGCGCAGGTTCTCGCCGAAGCCGGCGCCGAAGCCCCCGCCGGCCCGTCGGCGCCGTTCCGCGCCGCCGGAGACATCGGAAAAATCGAATCCCGAGAAATCGAAATTGGGCGCGCCGCCGGGACGCGCGCCGCCCGGCGGCACGCCCTGCTCGGAGTAAAAACCGAACTGGTCGTACATCTGGCGCTTCTTCGGATCGCTCAGCACGTCGTAGGCTTCCTGGACGCGCTTGAAGCGCTCCTCGGCACTCTTATCGCCGGGGTTGAGGTCGGGATGGTGCTTGCGCGCCAGCCGCTTGTAGACCTTGCGGAGCTCGTCGGCCTTGGCCTTTCGCCCGACCCCCAGCGCCTCGTAGTAATCGAATTTCGGCGTGCCTGCCATAGGAATAGTGACAAGTGATGAGTGGCGAGTGATGAGTGGCCCGGGCCCTCGTCACTGGTCACTTGTCACTCGTCACTTCTTTTCTTCGTCGACGAATTCGGCGTCAATGACGTCGTCTTTCTTGCCCTGGCCGCCGGCCTGGCCGTCGCCGCCCGGCTGCGCGCCAGGCTGCGGCCCGGCACCCGGCGGCGGCGTGGCCTGTTTGTACATGGCCTCGGCCATCTTGTGGGTGGCCTGGGTCAGCTTATCGACGGCCCGATTGATGTTGTCGATGTTCCCGCTTTCCATGGCCTTCTTGGTTTCGGCGACGGCCTCTTCGATGTTGCGGGCGTCGGCGTCGCTGATCTTGTCCCGGTTTTCCTTGAGCAGCTTCTCGGTGGAGTAAACCATAGCGTCGGCGCGGTTGCGAGCTTCAATCTCCTGGCGGCGGCGCTCGTCTTCGCCCTTGTGCGACTCCGCCTCGCGCGCCATTTTCTCCACCTCCTCCTTGGCCAGCCCGCTGGAAGAAGTGATGGTGATCTTCTGCTCCTTGCCGGTGCCCAGGTCCTTGGCCGAGACGTTCAGGATGCCGTTGGCGTCGATGTCGAAGGTGACCTCGATCTGCGGGATGCCGCGGGGCGCCGGGGGGATGCCCACCAGGCCGAACCGGCCCAGCAAGCGGTTATCATGAGCCATGGCGCGTTCCCCCTGATAGACCATGATCTCCACCTGCGTCTGGCTGTCGGAGGCGGTGGAGAAGACCTCGGTCTTGCGGGTGGGGATGGTGGTGTTGCGCTCGATCATCTTGGTCATCACGCCGCCCAGCGTCTCGATGCCCAGCGTCAGCGGGGTCACGTCGAGCAGCAGGACGTCTTTGACTTCGCCGCCCAGCACGCCGCCCTGCACGGCCGCGCCCACGGCCACCACCTCGTCGGGGTTCACGCCGCGGTGCGGCTCGCGCCCGAACAGGTCGCGCACCAGTTGCTGGATGCGCGGCATGCGCGTCTGGCCGCCCACCAGCACCACCTCGTGGATCTTGTCGGGTGTGAGGCCGGCGTCGGCCAGGGCCTGCTTGCAGGGGCCCATGGAGCGCTGCACCAGTGGTTCCACCATCTGCTCCAGCCGCGCCCGGGTCAGCTTCAGCACCAGGTGCTTGGGCCCGGTGGCGTCGGCGGTGATGAACGGCAGGTTGATCTCGCTCTCCAGCACCGAACTCAGCTCGACCTTGGCCTTCTCGGCGGCTTCCTTCAGCCGCTGCAGCGCCATCTTGTCTTTGGACAGGTCGATGCCCTGGTCCCTGCGGAACTCCTCGACGATCCAGTCGATGATGGCCTGGTCAATGTTGTCGCCGCCCAGGTGGGTGTCGCCGTTGGTCGATTTCACTTCCACCACGCCCTCGCCCACCTCGAGGATGGAGATATCGAAGGTGCCGCCGCCGAAGTCGTAGACGGCGATGGTCTCGTCCTTCTTCTTGTCCAGGCCGTAAGCCAGCGCGGCGGCGGTCGGCTCGTTGATGATGCGCTTCACGTTGAGCCCCGCGATCTGCCCGGCGTCCTTGGTGGCCTGCCGTTGCGCGTCGTTGAAGTAGGCCGGGACGGTGATGACCGCGTCGGTGACCTTCTCGCCCAGGTGGGCCTCGGCGGCTTCCTTCAGCTTGCGCAGGATCATGGCCGAGATCTCCGGCGGGCTCCACTCCTTGCCGCCGGCCACCACCCGCGCGTCGGCGTTAGCTCCGCGTACCACCCGGTAGGGAACCATCTTCATCTCTTCGGTGACTTCCTCGTGGCGGCGGCCCATGAACCGCTTGATCGAGTACACCGTGTTCTCCGGGTTGGTGATGGCCTGGCGCTTGGCGACCTGGCCCGCCAGTTGTTCGCCGGTCTTGGTGAAAGCGACTACGGAGGGAGTCGTGCGGCTGCCTTCCTGGTTGGCAACCACCAACGGCTCGCCGCTCTCCATCACCGCCACCACGGAATTGGTGGTGCCCAAATCAATGCCTATAATCTTGCCCATTGCAGACCTCCTTGAAGTCGCGCCATCCGCCACGCGGCGGTTCGCGCCCGTTGACGATCGGTAGTATGCCTTTAGCTCAGATATAGTATAGAAATCTGCGCGTCATATTGTCAAGTCTTGTTTAGTGGAGATCCCTAAGTCCATAGATACCAACAAAAAGCAATTCTTTCAATCCATTGCGGATGGCGTATAATCGTTCTGAGGCGGCTGGATGATGAGGGCGCTGGAGGATTACATCGCGGAAGCGGCCCGGCTGCATGGGCACTCTTGTGCCGGACAGATCCTCGGCATCCGAATGGCCAGGTACGGATTGCGCTTGCTGGGGATCGACGATCCCCAGGGGCCGGACGGCAAGCGACTGGTCACCTTCGTGGAGATCGACCGCTGCGCCACCGACGCTGTTTCCCTGGTCACCGGATGCCGTCTGGGCAAGCGGGCGCTGAAGTTTCGGGACTTTGGCAAAGTGGCGGCAACCTTCATGGACCTGAAGACCAGCCGCGCCGTGCGCCTGATCGTCCGCGAGCGAGCGCGCGTCCTGGCGCGCTCGATGTTCCCGGAGCTGAGCGATAGGAACCAACAGCAGGCGGCCGCCTACCGCGTCATGGAAGACACCGACCTGTTCGATCACCAGTGGGTGTGGGTGGAGCTGCCGCCCGAGGACTTGCCCGGGTACAAGGGCGCGCGGGCGCGTTGCGAGCAGTGCGGCGAAGCGATCAACTTCCGGCGCCAGGTGTTGCGCGACGGCCGGGTGCTGTGCCGCGCCTGCGCCGGCGAAAGCTACTACACAGTCGTCCTGGGTCCTGGGTCCTGAGTCCCACGTCTCAAGCCTCAGGTCTCAGGTCTCAGGTCTCAAGCCTGCTACCGCAACCGTTCAAGCTGCTTTTTCAGCGACTCGACTTGGCGTTCGCCCTTGGGGACGGTGGACGCGAACCGGATGGCTTCTTCTATGGTGCGCCGGGCCGCTTCCTTATCGCCTTTCTTCTCAAGGATCCCGCTGCGAGTCGTCAGCACCTGGATGCGGCGCGGCCCGTACACCCTGGCAAGCGCCCGGTCGGAGGCGGCCAGGGCCTGGTCATAGCGGCCCATGGCGTTGTACAGCGTCGTCAGGCGCGCCGGCGGGTTGTAGTCGTTGGGCAGGTCGCGCTCGGAAGCCTCCAGCGCCGGAATGGCGCGCACCGGGTCCTTCTGCCTCATCGCCATCATCACCCGGTAGGAGTCGAGCGATGCCCGCGCTTCCGCGCTCGGCGCGGTTTTCTCGTGCTCATCGAGGAAAGCCAGGAACTCGGCGCTGAGCTTCTTGCTGGCCTCGGTATCTTTCTCCCGGCCGTACAGATCGAGGAGAGTGGCGTAGAGCTGGGCGCGGTCGTCCCCTAACACGCCTTGAATCCGCACGGCCTGCTCGGCCAGGGGCCTGAGCTGCCCGGCCGCGCTCTTGGCCCAAGCCGCCTGACCCCCGCCCACGGCGCACTCCAGGCCGAAATAGAGGACATTGGTGAACGAGCGGCCGCGCGACATGCCGGGCGCGAATTCAGTGGCGGCGCGGGCGCAATCTTCTTGCTGGCGCGCGAACTGATAGGCCATCACCAGCGATTCGATGGTACGCTCGCGGCGCGGCCACTTCGGCCCGCCGGCCTGGATGGCCTCCCGGTATGCGGCAGCGGCTTCACCCGGTTTGCCGTCGGCATTGAGGCCATCGGCGCGCGCCAGCGCCGCCTCTGCTCCCTCGCCGCCGCCCTTCATGGCCCGCGCCCCGTCCTCGGCCAGCTTCGCGAGTTGTTCGGCGGTCGCGCTTCCGTACCATTTCAGAGCGATCTTCTCGGCCGCGGGGTCGATCACCAGGAACGATGGCCAGCCCTGGATCGGGAATTTCTCGACGAATGCGGAATTCTTCGGCTTGTCGGAATCAATCGAGAGCCAGGCAAACTGCCCGGCGTACTTCGTGAGCGCCGCGTCCCTCAGCACGTAGGCGCGCA
>Ga0315295_10005824_pt1 | contig 10533 bp, 5 predicted proteins | sample YL17G14_0_MG_FD_204453 | JGI IMG/M metagenome (GOLD analysis project Ga0315295, IMG submission 204453) | Sediment microbial communities from Yellowstone Lake, YNP, Wyoming, USA - YL17G14_0 | ecosystem: Environmental > Aquatic > Freshwater > Lake > Sediment | place: USA: Wyoming | collected...
GCAGAAGTAACAGCAAGAGGCGTCTGCTGGGCATTAACCGCCCAGCCTTTAGTGTCAGGAACGCATACATCAGATAGTCAGGGAGACGGGAGCTTTATAAGTAGTTTAACCGGATTAACGCCCGGAACCACATATTATGTAAGGGCGTATGCTGTAAACAAAGCAGGAACTGCCTATGGCGATGAGATTTCATTTGCAACCGCAGCACTTGTGGCACCGGTTCTTACTACTGTCGAGGCAACCTCAGTTACGTCAAGTTCAGCCGTTTCAGGAGGGGATATAACATCTGACGGTGGAAGCGCTGTTACTGCCAGGGGTATTTGCTGGGCAGCTACTGCAAATCCTACAATCGACGATACTAAGACATCAAATGGATCCGGAACTGGAAGTTTTGCCAGTGACCTGACAGGATTACAACCCGGAACAACTTATCATGCAAGAGCCTATGCCACAAACAGTGTTAGTACAGCCTATGGTAATGATATAACATTTACTACTTTAGCAGTTCGACCGACTTTAACAACGACAGCTGGGTCAACTATTACACGTACATCAGCAATTTCGGGAGGCAACGTAACCAATAGTGGCGGGGCTGCTGTGACTGACCGAGGAGTATGCTGGAGCACCTCTTCAGGACCGGTTTCAACCGGATCTCATGCTTCTGGTGGAACAGGGACCGGAACATTTACTTGTAATATCACAGGTCTTAATCCGGGTACGACTTATTACGTAAGAGCATACGCCACAAATAGTGTAGGCACTTCTTACGGGAATGAAGTGTCGTTTACTACAAATCCAGTTTCAGTCCCGACACTCTCATCAAATGCTGCCACCAGTGTAACGATGACGTCGGCTGTATCCGGTGGGAATATTACATCAGATAATGGAGGGTCAGTAACTGAACGCGGTGTATGCTGGAACACCACAGGCTCTCCTACAACTTCGAATTCCAGAACCACGGACGGGAATGGAACAGGAAGCTTCACGAGCTCAATTCAAGGATTGACGGCAGGTACAGTATATTTTGCAAGAGCTTATGCAACCAACACAGCAGGGACTGCATATGGAAATGAAATCTCATTTATTACTGTACATGAAAAAGGAACTGTTACAGATATTGAAGGGAATGTTTATATCACAGTGAAAATTGGAACTCAATGGTGGATGGCCGAGAACCTTAAAACAACAAAGTATACTGACGGGACTGATATTCCAAATATTACAGACGATGCTCAATGGGTTGCTCTTACTACTGCTGCATACAGCTGGTATAATAATAGTGAAACTACCTACAAACCTCTTTATGGTGGATTGTACAACTGGTACGCTTTAAGTGCAGGCAATCTGTGTCCGACAGGCTGGCATGTCCCGACAGATACAGAATTCAATACACTGGAACTTTTTCTTGGGGTGCCATCAGCAGAAATTGATAATTGGGGATGGCGTGGAACTGATCAGGGTGCACAGATGAAATCTACAGGCGGATGGATTAACTCAGGGGATGGAACCAATTCAAGCGAATTCACAGGTCTCGCTGGCGGGTATCGTTATGGAGCCAGTGGAACTTTTAATGCGATAGGTGTTCTGACGTACTGGTGGACTTCAACAATGGATGGTACTAGCGCTGCCTGGTACAGGAGGTTAGATGGAGCTAATAGTGATATTTATAAAGGATCCACCTCTTTAAAGGGAGGAAAATATGTAAGGTGTATTAAATACTAAACATTTAAAATTCAGAATTTTCATTCTTTTTGTGATTTTTTTTTAATCCTTTATACTGCTTTTGGCTTATTGAACGTTATATATAGAAAGTTCTTATGCGTTTTTAAGATCATAAAATTTTAATGATCACAAATATTAATAATTAATAATAAAAATAACTATGAAAAAGCTTTTTAATTCTCTTCTTGCAGTATCGTTGTTAACCGTTTTTGCATTATTTTATGGATGCAAAAAAGAGGAAATGCCTACGCTGACAACTACTGCTGTTACCGACATTACCACCGTCACCGCATCTTCGGGGGGGAATATTACCGATGATGGCGGGGCAGATGTTACTGCCAGGGGAGTCTGCTGGGGAACAGCAACAAAACCTACTATTACAGGCTCAAAAACAAGTGACGGTACCGGAACCGGCAGTTTTACCAGCAGTTTGACTGGCCTGACTCCCAATACCATGTACTATGTCAGAGCTTATGCTACTAACAGTGAAGGCTCAGCTTACGGCAGTGAAGTGTCTTTTACTACAATAGCGATTGTAGGAGCAACAATTACTACAACTAAGCCTGCTACTTCTTCAATTACAGCTACAACTGCAATATCAGGAGGAAATATTACGGCTGACGGCGGTGCTGCTATTACAGAACGAGGAGTGTGCTGGGCAACAACAGCAAATCCCACTACTGCAAACAATAAAGTTGCAAGCGGAGCAGGTACAGGAAATTTTACTGCCAACATAACTGGGCTGCAACCAGGAACACTGTACCATGTTAGAGCTTATGCAATAAACAGTTCAGGAACAGCTTATGGTGGTGATGAGTCTTTCACAACCCTCGCAGTAAAACCTACTGTCACAACTGCTGCAGTTACTGTGTTTGCTCAAACAACTGCTACAGCCGGCGGAGATGTTACAGCTACTGGCGGTGCTGACGTAACTGAAAAAGGTGTTTGCTATGGAACAGCAGCAAATCCAACAACTGCAGGTAATCATCTTGCAGCAACCACTACCGGACTTGGAGCATTTACCTGCAATCTTACAGGTCTTACTCCTGGTACACTTTATCATGTCAGAGCTTATGCTATAAACAGCGTGGACACTGAATATGGTCCTGAGGTTACGTTTACAACCGTCGCGATTACTCAGGCAACTGTTACAACTACCGCAGCTTCTTCCATTACTACGACAGGTGCAGTGTCCGGCGGTGATGTTACGGCCACTGGTGGCGGTACTGTATCAGCAAAGGGTATCTGCTGGAACACCACTGGTACTCCAAATATTGATGTTGATGACTTCACAACTAATGGTACAGGTACAGGTAGCTTTATAAGTAACATGACAAGCCTTCAGTCCGGGACTACCTATTATGTAAGAGCTTATGCAACCAACGGTGCAGGAACAGCATATGGGAATGAAATTTCGTTTACTACTGATCATGAAAAAGGAACTCTTACAGATGTTGACGGGAATGATTATGTAACTGTGAAAATTGGAGATCAATGGTGGATGGCCGAGAATCTGAAAACTACAAGATACAGTGATGGCACCACTATTCCTAATGAGACTGACGATGCTGCTTGGAGAGTTCTTACGACTGCTGCATACAGCTGGTATGATAATAATCCAACTACCTTCAGACCTCTTTATGGAGCACTATACAACTGGTACGCTGCAAGCGCAAGTAACTTGTGTCCGACAGATTGGCATGTTGCGACTGATGCTGACTTCAATACATTGGAACTGTATCTTGGAGTTCCGTCAGCAGAAATTAGTAATTGGGGATGGCGTGGTACTAACGAGGGCGCGGAGATGAAAAACACGAGCGGATGGGGTGCCAATAATAATGGCACCAACACAAGTGGCTTTTCAGCCCTTCCCAGTGGATACCGGAACTATTCATTAGGTGCATTCGGTGGACAAGGTGTCATCGCTTATATATGGACTTCTACTCAGGAAAACAGCCTATTAGGGTGGTATCGTCGATTGGACCCCGACCACACCGATATATACAAAGCTTCCGTGGAAAAGGTTGTAGGAAAAGCAGTAAGGTGCGTGAGGGATTAGAACTAATTAGTTGACTATATTAAGAAGAGGCTGCCACAGATTGCAGCCTCTTTTTTATACATTAATTTGAAATTGGCTTTTACAACATAAAAGAGGGATTTCTATATATTTTCAGAAGGAACATAATAAAGGAACTGAAGTTAAAATACCTGTGGAAGAAAAAACAGAAGCGTCTATCAAATTAAGTGTGAGACAAATTGCATTCATATATATTTATGAAAATAAAGTAATTTATAATTGAATAATAATAATATAAAGCCAATTAAAAATCCTGTCTTTGTAAAATTGAACCATCGACTAACATTAGAGTGGATGCTGGCAATCTCCTTTCTGTTAACCAAAAATCCTATTAAATATGAAAATTACATAATCAACCAGCTCATTAGCAATTTCATTTAAGGTTCAGAATTGAATAAAAAAAAATATCTTTGATTAACTAAATCTTAGTTTGTGTCATCATATGGAGCATTTCCCATTTTTATTCAAGGTTCAAATAATTTACTCTTGCCAAATACAGGTTTAAGACGATAGTTAAATCTCAATTATTCCATTTTTCAAAAGTTTTTACAATGCAAATCAGAAAAGCCTTAATCACAGCAGCTGGTGTCGATCAACGCAAACTCCCAATTCAAACCCTTGTAGATCGGGAGGGTAATCGCAGGACAGTACTTGAAATACTTATTGAAGAAGTCAGACAAGCAGGGGTTGAAGAAATTGGAGTTGTAGTTCATCCCGGAGATATAAATGTATATTCAGAGATAGTAGCAGGTGATCAGCAGATCCATTTTATCGTACAGGATAAACAATTGGGATATGGGTACGCTGTACTCTGTGGTGCATCTTTTATCGGAAATGAATATTTTTTACATCTGGTTGGCGATCATTTGTATGTAAACCGTACCAATGTGCTTTGCGCCAATCATTTGACAGAAATAGCAAAGCAAAATGAATGTTCAGTTTCAGCTGTTACGTCAACTCGTGAGAATCAAATACCGAATTATGGTGCAATCGGTGGCAAAAGAGTACATTCCACCGACAATCTATATATAATAGACAAGGTTATTGAAAAACCAACTCCAACCATTGCCGAACAAAAGTTAATTATTCCGGGATTGCGGGCTGGTCACTATTTATGTTTTTTCGGAATGCACGTATTATCTCCAAATCTTATGTCAATTCTTGAACAAAATTTAGATCGTGCAAATGGAAATAAAATCGGCTTAAGTGATTCTTTAAATGAACTGGCTCAAAAAGAACAGTATCTGGCTCTGGAAAAGAATGACTTGCGATTTGATATTGGAGCTAGGTATGGTTTGCTAAAAGCTCAGCTTGCTTTAGCCATAAGTGGTACTGACCGTGATCAGGTTATGACTGACCTACTGGATTTTTTTGCCAATATAAACATGAATCCTAGTGGGAGATAATATCATGAGCGAGTTAATTACTATCATCCGGTCAGCCGATCCAAAAATTAAAAATAAATCGCTTGAGGAATTCTGTAATAATTTATCTCTTGATGAATTATTGGATGAAACGAAAGAATTGGAACTGTTTAGAAAAGAAGAACCTAACCTGTATAATCGTGTAAGAGCCTTATTTTTTCTTTATGCTATTCACCGATTCTATATATGTGAACAAACAGGTATAGGAATTGAAGGGCGGATTCCATTTGAGGCCATTGAACACTTGCTCAAACGAAGGTTCGAAGAAGCTATCGACCTCCTTATAAAGGTTCAGGAAAAGAATGGAGCTAATGAAGGTGTTTCGAGTGCTCTTGCTGATGCCTACCATCATCTTGCATTTCAAACACTTGCCGATCAGGTAAGGTTAAGTGTTCGCTCAACAGCCGGAAATAAGTGGATGTTCAGGACCGGACATCCATTTGATCAACCTTTAACAATTCATCCATCCCTGTTAAAAAAAGATGATATTTCTGGCCTGTATCCGTCCCTCCACGAAACTACTCCTGTAAGAATGGATTTAAGCCATAGTGGTTGGAGCGATATTTTCTTTTTGGGAATGGATTATCCTGAAGGTGCAAATGTCCTAAATATATCGATAGATTTATGTATCCGAAACAGTTCAATTGTTTCGGTTCCAAGACCACCGATAGAAACATGGTTCAGAGTTATTGAAGAACCACTGCTTAAACTGACAAGTATTGATCTTGCCGCTTCATCCTCTATTACTAACTTATCCGAAGTATTCGATTTTGCAAAAGACTACCTTGGATTATTAAAAGCTGCGGTTATTGCATCAGGTATAGTACCTCCTGGAATGGAAGGTGCCGGATTACCTCTTTATCATCTGCTGGAAAAGATGGTTGGCAAAGGTAAAGGAATTGAAATTGTAAGCAGAGTAAATAACATTCCAAAAGGGTCCAGGTTAGCCGTTTCAACCAATTTATTGGCTTCACTTATATCTTTGTGTATGAGGGCAACCGGACAAACCGAAAGGTTGACTGGCAACTTAACTGAAGAAGAACGAAGGTTAGTTGCTGCCAAAGCAATCTTAGGCGAATGGCTTGCTGGATCAGGTGGTGGCTGGCAGGATTCAGGTGGAATATGGCCTGGCATAAAACTTATTAGAGGAGTTGACGCACACGAAGGAGACCCGGAGTATGGAGTAAGCAAAGGCCGTTTGTTACCACAGCATACTATTTTGGACTTTAAATCAGTTAATAACGACACAAGACAAAAATTGCAGGAGAGCCTTGTTCTGGTACACGGCGGCATGGCACAAGATGTAGGCCCAATTTTGGAAATGGTTACGGAAAAATATCTGCTCCGTTCAAAAAAAGAATGGGCCGGTCGTCAAAATGCTATTGCTTATTTCGATGAGGTCGTTCAAAAACTAAAAGAAGGTGATATAAGAGGGATAGGGGCATTTACACAAAGAAACTTTGAAGGGCCAATTCAGGAAATTATTCCCTGGGCAACAAACCAATATACCGAAACACTTATTACCCAAATTAAAGCAGAATTCAAGGATTATTTCTGGGGTTTTTGGATGATGGGGGGAATGTCAGGGGGAGGAATGGGTTTCATTTTTGATCCTTGCATAAAGCAAAAAGCACAAGATCGCTTACAGCAGATGATGTCTGAAACCAAGAAGAAACTTGAGCACGCAATTCCCTTTGCGATGGAACCGGTCGTATATGATTTCAGCATCAATGAAAAAGGAACCTTTGCCAATTTAACTGAAAGCAATGAAGCCTTGCTGCCAGAAGAATACTATACTCTATTATTACCTCAATTATTAAAAAAAGAGGCACGATCACTCTCAGCCAGTCAGCGGAATGAACTGGCACTTCTGGGTTATGTCTATAAATCGAACGAAAAATTTACTGGCTTTGTAACCAATCTCTTCGATCAGATGATTCCTCAAAATCAGGAAGAATCATTACAACAGAAACCATTAAATGTACTGTTAGAAGAACTGGGCTTTGATTCAGAACAACATGATCAAATAAAGAAAGACCTGAAATTAGGCAGGATAGGTTTGGCAAAAAACAGAATGCCGATTAGCACTATAATTGAAGATGTTGAGAAATCAGAGATTACTAATCAAAAAGACTTGAATGTACGTAGTTTAACTGATAAAGGATTACAGTCACTACAAAATGGAGAATTGGCTTTTATTTCATTAGCTGGTGGAGTTGGTAGCCGGTGGACAAAAGGTGCCGGAGTGGTTAAATCTTTAAGTCCCTTTGTGAAATTTGCCGGAAAACACAGAAACTTTTTGGAAATACATCTGGCTAAAACCAGAAAAACAGAATTATCTCTTTCAACTAAACTTCAACATGTTTTTACAACAAGTTATCTTACACATCCTGCGATTTCATATTTTTTGCAAAACATCAAAAGATATAACGAGATTCATAGTATTTATCTTTCTCAGGGTAAGGTTATAGGATTACGTATGCTCCCTACTGAGCGTGATCTTAGGTTTCTTTGGGAAGAAATGCCACAGCAATTGCTTGACGAACAAGCACAAAAAGTCCAGCAAAGTTTACATTCAGCACTGATCAATTGGACAAAGACAGCCGGTGAGGCTGAAGATTACCGCGATAACCTGCCATCACAATGTATTCATCCTGTAGGTCATTGGTATGAAATACCTAATTTATTTCTTAATGGGACACTTAAACAATTAATTGAAGATAATCCTAATTTGAAATACTTATTGGTACATAACATTGACACTTTAGGCGCTAATGCTGATCCTGCTATACTTGGATACCATATTGAACAACAGAAAGCGATGTCTGTTGAAGTTATAACTCGTAAATTGGATGATCGTGGAGGAGGTTTGGCAAAAATAAACGGACGCATACGATTGATTGAAGGGATGGCTCTGCCTGATGAAAAAATTGAATTCAATTTGAGCTATTATAATACAAATACTTTCTGGATTGATATTGACAAACTTCTTCTTTCATTTGGATTAATACGAAACGACTTATACGATGCTGAAAAGGTCAGATCATCAGTATATAAAATGGCATCAATAATGCCCACATATGTAACAATTAAAGAGGTGAAGAAACGATGGGGCAAAGGACAGGAGGATATCTTTCCGGTAACCCAATTTGAAAAACTATGGGGTGACATGACTTCAATCCCGGAATTAACGTGTTCCTATATTAATGTTTCAAGAATGAGAGGACAACAACTCAAAGAGGTATCTCAACTCGACGGGTGGTTAAGAGATGGATCAAAAGAATATATTGATGCTATTTGTCAATGGTAATAAATAAGCGAAAATTCTTATATTATTAGCAACATTGAGTTAGCATTCGGAATTATAGAATAATAGTTCTTACTGTTTATATTCATCAGTTTTTACCCGTTATACTCTTCTGTAAATATTATTCACGCTAATAGAACTAACTCGAACATTTGGGAAAGGTCCGGAATGTTTTTCAAGGGTGGCCAAATCAAAAGGAAGACTAAAAAATTACATGCCACTACCTGTGTGAAGTATTCTTTTAACCCCTTTGTTAAGGAGTCTATGAATGAAAGCAATGTAACCAGGTATCTTAAAGATTTCGCAGTAAAGACTTATAACAAGGAAGCGGAAGTTTTCTTTATAACTGAGATGATACAAAAACCTAGTTATCACGGTTATCCGGCAATGATTACCCAGGGGCTGTCCTGTCATTGCACCCCTTTATTATACAGGAGATTAAAGATTTTATCAGTTGTCCAAATATTTTATGATTTGCGTACGTTATCAACTTACTTGGATGGATGTTAAGTCAAAATAGTTCTGAGAAATGAGTTACTATAAAAGGGAAATATTAATCAGAGCGTTAATTTATGTGGCAATAATTATTGGCCTGGTAATTATGAGCTTGTTTTAGTTAAGTTTTCAATTATTTAAAAAAATAACGCCAAAAGTTTTTTTCTGGCTCAGGAACGAAAGAATTTTGTAACGATATTGATATTACGGGCGATTCAAGCATGAAATGCAGTGAGTATCAGCCCCAGTGAAATCAGCACTTGCCGGGGCTTCTTTTTAATTGAAATATCAGTATTGCATAAATACTTCATTATTGCCATTTTCCTCTTTTGAACCCAGTTTTTCCTAAAAATGTTAAAAATAACAGGTTAATGTTAACAAATAAGCTAATTTTGATCTTTATACAGCCAACATTTGTATGTTAATTTATGCTGTTAATAACATAAATTGACTTTGGCTCAGACAAGGCGTAACTTTGTTTAAGAAATTGAATAATGTAGCCGATAAATCCATTAACTAACAAGATGCACTGCAAAAAAGCAATCCACTAAATAGTTAGTTCTTATTATGTTAAAGAATTTAGTATTTGAAATGACTTAAATTAAATCCTGGAGGAAGAACTATGTCTACAATTATTAGAAAAGAGCATAAATGGATAAAGCTCTATCCTAATCAAGTATTAGTTGTTAGTATTATCTCTGGAATTATTGCATTAGACGGATTAATGTTAGGTAGTTTAGCTTTCTTTAGTATTTGCGGTGTACTCTCAATAGGATTCTTTCTACTCTACTTTTATTTTAAAAAAGAACATATTTTATTTTCAGATTACAATTGATGGGATAGACATATTTTCAAAGTATTTTAAGGGTTGTCGAAAGTTATACAATGGGGAAAAATATCTCGAATTATAAAAGTTGTCAGCCCTCGGAAATCAGCTCCGGGGGCTTTTTTATAAGGAAGCCAGCACCCTTGAAAGAAATTTTTAAACTAACCTAAATTTAACCAAAACCTTAATTAAAACAAGGATGCTGGCATATCCAACTTACAGCACATGACTAACATAAAGCAAACGTATTTTGAAAGGATTAATTGTTTTTCATACACGGGAAAAGGAATTGCAGTATCAAAAAAAGCCAGCATCCGTTCCTGTTAGTCATGTGGAAATCTGTCATTCCTGAGCGGGAAAGGCAAATGTGGATGCTGGCATTACAAAGTTAAAAAACTTCTTTGACTGATTTTATATGGAGGACAACATTTAAGATATCCTATTTATTTTAAACCAAAATGCAATATCCTCAGTACTCGGAAATTAGCTCCGGGAGCTTTTTGTTATGCGAGAGCTACATTTCAGATTAAAATATAGACTAAGCTTGGTTGCAAATTATGTGCAAATAAAAATTGCACTATTTTATCGGACTCTGTAAATAGCATATAATCAAATTATTATAAAAGACCTCTAAAATTAGAACCTATGCTTTTAAAGCATAAGTCGAGTTTCGAACGTAGGA
>Ga0315295_10005826_pt1 | contig 10532 bp, 14 predicted proteins | sample YL17G14_0_MG_FD_204453 | JGI IMG/M metagenome (GOLD analysis project Ga0315295, IMG submission 204453) | Sediment microbial communities from Yellowstone Lake, YNP, Wyoming, USA - YL17G14_0 | ecosystem: Environmental > Aquatic > Freshwater > Lake > Sediment | place: USA: Wyoming | collected...
GACGAGTTCAACCGGTTCATCCTCTTCTACGGCACGCGCGAACCTTGCCTGCAGTTGTTCAGGCCCGATCTCGCATGCTGGCGGGAGGCGGACGACGTCGAGTACTTCGAGACGGTCGATGTGACTGACCCAACTTGGACGGGGAACGTCGGCGTGATCACCACCCTGTTCCCCAAGGTGGAGCTCTCGCCCGAAACGCGGGCGGTTATCTGCGGACCGCCGGTGTTCTACAGGTTCGTCGTTCGCGAGCTCGACAACATCGGCGTTGCCCGCGAGAACGTCTTCGTGGACCTCGAGCGCCGCATGAAGTGTGGTGTGGGCAAGTGCGGCCATTGCCAGATCAACGACAAGTACGTCTGTGTCGACGGCCCGGTGTTCTCGTTTGCCGAGGTGCAGGACCTCGGGGAGGCGTTCTGACATGAGCAAAGCCAAGGTTGCATTCTTCGATTTCACCTGTTGCGAGGGTTGCCAGATCGAGTTCACCAACTACGGTGACGCGGCTTTCCTCGAGCTCCTCAACCACGTTGACGTCGTCGAGTTCCGCGAGGCCATGTCCGAGAAGACGACCGAGCCGATCGACGTCGCCCTCGTCGAGGGTAGCTTCTCACGCGAGGTGGACCGCGCGCGGCTCGAGAAGATCCGCGAGCGCGCCGCCATCGTCATCGCCTACGGCCAGTGCGCGGCCAGCGGCGGCATCAACGCCCTCAAGAACCATCAGGACGACTACAAGCAGTTCGTCTACGGCGAGGACGCCGAGCAGCCGCATCTCGCCTCCCAGCAGGCGCGGCCGATCTCGTCGGTCATCAAGGTCGACTATTCGGCCTACGGCTGCCCGGTGAACAAGTACGAAGTCCTGCAGATCGTCTTCCACCTGCTGCATGGCAAGCAACCGGTCATACCGAACCATCCCGTGTGCGTGGAGTGCAAGCGCCGGGAGACGGTTTGCCGCTTCGAAGAGGGCGATCATTGCCTGGGGATGGTGGCCCGCGCCGGATGCACGGCTCCGTGCCCCGCCTACGGCGTTCCCTGCGAGGCCTGCCGGGGATTCGTCGATCAGCCGAATGTGCCCGCTCTGGAGAAGGTGCTCGTCGAGCGGGCTGGGTTCTCGCAGAGGCGAGCGGCTGAGAAGGCGCTCATGTTTACTGCGAATGATCTGGAGGCCCTGTCATGACCACGACCGCTCGCATTCGCGTCGACCATGTGACCCGCGTCGAGGGTCACGGCAACATCGTTGTCAACGTGACCGACGGCGTGGTCGAGAAGTGCGAGTGGCAGGTGCCGGAGGCTCCGCGCTTCTTCGAGTCCATGGTGCGTGGCCGTCACTATTCCGAGGTGGCACGCATCACCAGCCGGATCTGTGGGATCTGCTCGATCGGCCACACGCTTGCCTCTGTCAAGGCCACGGAGAACGCGCTCGGCATCGAGGTGAGCGAGCAGACTTGGAAGCTCCGCGAACTGATCAAGCACGCCGAGAACTTCGATTCTCACGTCCTCCACATCAACTTCCTGGCCGCCCCCGACCTGCTCGGCGCGCCGTCGGTGTTCCCGCTCGTCGCCACGCACGGCGACGTGGTAGCCCGGGCGTTGCGTCTCAAGAGGCTGGCGCATGAGTGGGGTTCGCTTATCGGCGGCCGCACCACGCATCCCATGAGCATCGTCCCCGGCGGCATGGCGGAAGTGCCCACCACCAAGCAACTGAAGGCGCTGAAGGCAACGCTTCTGGCCGCCGTGCCCGAGCTCGAGGCGACGGTCGCGACCGTCTTGGCGCTGGCCCCCAGCGTGCCGGCATTCGATCGGCCCACGGAGTACATGGCCCTGTCCAACGACAAGGACTACGGGCTCTACGACGGCGACGTCCAAACGGTGCTGCCCGACGGCACGAAGCAGCGCTACCCGGTGGCCGACTACAAGCAGGTGACCAACGAGTACGTGGTCCCGCAGTCGACGGCCAAGTACACCAGGAACAAGCTGCCGTCCTACGCGGCCGGCGCCCTGGCGCGCTTCAACAACAACTACGACATGCTTCACCCCGAAGCGAAGAAGGTGGCGGAGGCAATCGGCATCCAGCCGATCTGCACCAACCCCTACATGAACACGGTCGCGCAGGCAGTCGAGGTTGTCTCCGATGTCTACGAGTCGGTCCGTTTGCTGGACGAGCTCATTGACGCCGGGGTCGAGCTGGAACCCCTCGTCGAGCCGACGAAGTACGCCAGCGGAGCCGGCGCCACCGAGGTACCGCGCGGCATCCTCTTCCACGAGTACGGCTACGACGAAGAGGGCACGTGCCTGAGCGGCAACTGCATCATCCCGACGAACCAGAACCACGCCAACATCCAGCTCGACTTCGAGAAGCTGGTGCCGGAGCTGGTCGCCCAAGACAAGAGCGAGAAGGAGATGGCACTGGCGCTCGAGATGCTCGTGCGGGCCTACGACCCCTGCATCTCGTGCTCCACGCACTACCTGGACGTCAAGTTCGCGCGCTGAGTGAAGTGCGCTACCTGATCGGCCTCGGCAACTACACCGGCGGCGACGACGCCGTCGGGGTACACGTGGTCGAGCATGTGGTGGACCACGGCTTGGATCGCGGCTTCGTGGCCGTCAATTTGGCCACGAACGCAATGAACCTGATCGCGTATCTGGAGCCGGAGACTGAGGCAGTGCTCGTGATCGATGCGGCGTGCCTCGATCTCGAGCCAGGTGAGTATCGCTTCTTCTCGCCTGACGAGGTGGAGACGCAGAAGGAGCTGCCAGGGATGAGCACCCACGAGGGGGATGCCCTCAGGGTGCTCTCCCTGGCAGCTAGCGCTGGTTACACGATCCCGCCGCTCGCCATCATGGGCATCGAGCCCTGCGAGATGGCGAGCGGCATCGGGTTGTCCGAGTGCCTGGCGAAGCGCGTGCCGGAGTACGCGGCGGCAGCGATCGAACGTCTGTCTGGCATGTGAGCCGGGCGTCCCCCTCGAGCGGCTGAACCTCACTCCGGCCGAGGCGGGCGAGCACTACGAGGTCTACCCAGGCAAGGCCGCCGTGCCCGACACGGCTAGCGCCATCAACGCCAGCATCGTGGCCTTGTTGAGCACGCTGGGACGTGCGGCCGCGACTGGCGCGGGACGGTGCAGCCGGCGGTAGCGCCCCTGCGCCGCATTCGATAGAATCCGTCTCCGCGGCGGGGTGTGGCTCAGCTTGGTAGAGCGCTCGGTTCGGGACCGAGAGGTCGGCGGTTCAAATCCGCCCACCCCGACCAGCCTTCACTCCGAGGCCTCCTCTCTCCTCTCCTACTCAGTGCTGAGCCCCAGCAGCCGCGCGTAGGCATCGGGGTTGTAGCCCACGATGAAGTCGCTGTCGCCGAACTTGACGAAGGGGAACGCGGTCGCCTTGCGCGCCAGCATGTCCTTCTGGATCTGCTTCTGCATCACTTCGTCTGCGAGGTCGTAGTCGACATAGCTGTACTCAACGTGGTTGGCGTCCAACCACGCCTTCGCGTTCCGGCACCACGGACACGTGCTCGACGTGTACAGCTCCACCTTGACACTCTGTTTGCCCACGCCCTTCTCCTCGCTCCTCGGTCTCGCCTCACGAACCGCGCAGCAGTTGCTCGAACCGCACGGGATCGTATCCTTTCACCACTTTGCCGGCGATGCGCACGAACGGGAACCCCTCGGCACCCTCGGCGCGCATCTCGGCGGCGATCTTGCGCTGCAAGTCGAACCCTACAGTGTCGTATTCGATGACGAAGGCGTCGATGCCTCGCTGCCTGAAGAAGTCCTTCGTTTTGCGGCTCCAACCGCAGGTCGTCAGCGAGTAGATCGTCACGGGTGGATGCATGCTCATCTGCGGCCTCCAGCCGATCGCGCTTCCGTGCTGCCTCCAGAGCCGAGCGGCACGATGCGCGGCTCGAGCCGCGCGCCAGCCAGCTCGACGAGCGCGCAGGTGCGGGTGTGGCCGAAGCGTGCCCGGCCGGCCGACCCCGGATTGAGGAAGAGGGTGCCTCCTTGCCACGCCGTCGCGGCGCGATGACTGTGCCCGGTGATGACGAGGGAATACCCCTCGGCAACTGGATCGTGCCGGGCCATCACGTCCTTCAGGATGTGGCCGACCAGGACCCGGTGCCCCTCGATTCGTAGCTCGGCCTCCCTCGGCAACTCGTCGCCCGGCAGCGACAGATCGGTGTTGCCGGCAACCGCAGTCACCGGCGCTACCCGCCGCAGCCGCGCAAGGATGCCCGAGCCGCCGACGTCCCCCGCGTGCACGATGGCCGTGGCTCCGCGGAACGCGACATCGAGGATCTCGTCGTAGTACCCGTGCGTATCGGAGAGCACGCCGATGATTGGCAGCCTCGCCATGCGGAGATAGTATGCCATCACGCAGTGGAGCGGGAGGCGACGAGTGGCAGCGTGACGGCTCCTATTCCTTGGCGCAGCTCTACGTCGCCGCGAAGGCAGCCGAGGATGCGCTGGATACCATCGCCGAGCTGCGGCGGGCGCACGTAGAGCCGCCCGCCGTCGAGCGGCACATCGTCCTCGGCAACATCGAAGAGGACTACCACACGCTGGGCAGGCGCATGGTCGCGACGTTCTTGCGCGTCGACGGCTGGACCGTTCACGACCTCGGCAATGACGTGCCCGCGGCCGACTTCGTCGACACGGCCGAAGCACAGCACGCGCGTGTGATCGGCGTCTCGGCGATGATGGAGTCGACGGCGCTGAACATCCGCCGGCTGCGTGCCGAGATCGACAGGCGCGAACTTCGCGACCGCGTCAAGCTCGCCGTCGGCGGCGCCGTCTTCACCGTCGTTCCCTCCCTCGTGGATGGCGTTGGCGGTGACGGCAGCGCCACAAACGCACTCGGCGCCGCGGCACTCTGCGAGAACCTGCGGCTGCAGACGCTGCGCGGAGGCGACAAGCTGTGAACGGCCTCGAGCGCGTCGGCGCGACCATGGCTGGAGATTCCGTTGACCGGCGCGCGGTCGCCCTCGTGCTCAGTCTGTACGGAGCGCGCCTCACGGGCTGCCCCACCGTGAACTACTACCGCGAGCCCGAGGCCTACGTACAGGGACAGGAAGCCGTCGTCGACCTTCTGGACCCCGACATCGTCTGCGCTCCGCTGGCGTTCGAGCTCATCGGCGAGTCGTTCGGCAGCGAGCTGGCGTTCGCCGCGCACGAGGCGCCGGTGTTGCACCGTTCGGCGCTGCAGACCGCCGAAGCGTTCGATGGGCTGGGACTGCCCGATCCCGATAGCGACGCCCGCCTGCTCTACCTCCGTGACACGGTCGAGCTTCTCGCCACGCGTTTCGGCGACCGCGCCATCGCGGTAGCCCTGCCCTCACCCGTCGACGTCGCCTCCACAATCATGGGGCTGGACGTGTGGTTGCCCACGGTGCTCTTCGAGCCCGAAGTCGCGCGGCGCGTGATGGAGCGCATCGTTCCGTTCTACGTCGACGTCGTAAACGGCTTCTTCGCCGCAGGGGCAACGCTGGTGCTGGCAGCTTGCGCGCTCGGGCTTCCGAGCATTGTGACCCGAGACGTCGTCACCGAGTTCACCAGGCCATGGCTCACCGAGGCATTCGCGGGGCTCGCCGGCCCCGTCATCCTGCATAGCGTCGGAGCGCCGTGCGTTGCCCATCTCGACCTCCTGACCGGGCTTCCTGCAGTCGTGGGCTTCGCGATCGAGGAGCGAGACGATCCCGAACGGGCGCGGGAGATCGTTGGGCCAAGCCCAGTGCTGATCGGCGGCCTCGACTGCGCTCACGTCGCCGTAATGACCGCTGCCGACGTCGAAACCGCATGCCGGCGCATCCTCGTGGGTCGCCGCAGGACCCACGCTTCATGCTCGGCAACTCCGGCCCCGACCTGCCGTGGTCGACCCCCGAGGCGAACCTGCGTGCGTTCTTCACGGCCGCCGGGACGTCCGCGGCATCGTCATGAACCGTCCTGGGTGTCGAGCCAGAAACCTCTTGATCTGTTGCTCCGCGCTCGCGAATGAGGTCGAAGCGTCCGGCGTCGCGCGTGAGCTAGGCGCCGAAGTGTGGACGGTCGATTCCTCGCTGCACCTCAAGCCGGAACGCCTTGCCGCGGAGCTCGACCGCCTCACCAGGCTGGCGATCGGCGGCCGGCGCCACACCACCCTCGTGTTTGGCGAGTGCTGCTCTCACATCGATGACATCCAGGCTCGCCCCCACGTGAGTCGCACGGCCGGCGTCAACTGCGCGGCGATCCTGCTCGGCACCCGTGAGTACCGGCGGCAGGCCCGCGCAGGCGCCTTCTTCGTGCTGCCCGCGTGGGCGACGCGGTGGCGAGAGCTGCTCGGCGACGGACTGGAGCTGCCGGACGACCTCGCCGCCAGCCTGCTCCATGAGTCGCATCGCAAGGTCGCGTACCTCGACACCGGGGTGGTGGCCAGTCCCACGTCCGAGCTCGAGGCGCTGGCCGCGTTCTGCGACTTGCCACTCGAGATCTACCCCACCCCCCTCGACCGCCTGCGCACGGCCGTCAGCACAGCCTCGATGGCCGCAACCGGCAGGCCATGTTCGTCATGACGGAACCACGCCAGCGGCCAGCAGATCCCACCCTCGCACCTATGACGCTCGAGATCCTCAGCGACGTGCTGAGCCGCGCCGATGACCCGCACGATGCTGGAGTACACCTCGTGGCGGAGATGCGCGAGCTCATTGGGGCGCGGTGCATCATCCTCGTCGAGTACCGCTCCCCCCTCTCTCGCGAGGACCATCGCGTCGTGCATGTGAACCCCCGACGGCTGCGACCGTGGGCGACGTCGCCCGACGCGGCAGCGCTGTACGCCGATGCCCGGCACGCAACGGCGACGCGCCTGTGGCGAGCGACGGGAAGCTCCCTGGCGGAGGAGATGCTTGCGGCACGAGGCTTCACGGTGTCGCTCGTTGTGCCGCTCACCGTGGGTTCGACCGCCGTGGGTGCGATGCTGCTGCTCGGCCTTCCCGACGAACGTCACCTCGCCGACGCCACCACCCTGCTGGAGTCTCTCGCGCCGACGCTCGCCCTCGTAAGCCGTAGCGCGTATCAGTACGCGGAGAAGGAACAGCTTGCCGACGAGCGCGCCCGTAGTCTGGCGGTCGTCAGTCGGGAGCTCGAGGCGATCGTCTATGCCATCGCCCACGATCTGCGCCAACCGCTGCGCGCACTGGACAGTTTCAGCTACGCGTTGCTGCACGACTACGCCGGACAGCTCGACGAGGAAGCCCGGGACGCCCTACGCCGCATCCGCGTCTCAGCCGGGAGGATGGATCAGCTCACCGACGGACTGGTCTCGCTGGCGCGCGTGAGCCTGCGCGAGATCGCTCCAGTCGACATGGACCTCGCCGCCGTGGCGACTCCCATCATCGACGGGCTTCGCCTGGCGCACCCCGAGCGCTATGTGGCCTTTCGCTTCGAGGGCGACCTCCAGGCACGCGTCGACCCCGGCCTGGCGGAGATCGTGCTCCGCCACCTCCTTGACAACGCCTGGAGGTACACGCTCGGCACCGCTCACCCCGAGATCGCCCTGGCCTGCAACGTGGTCAACGGCGCGCGTGTGTTCTCCGTACGCGACAACGGCATCGGCTTCGATCCGGATGACGCCGAGGCCCTGTTCGCGCCGTTCAGAGGGCTCTTCGCCATCGGCGCCCCGGTCGGTCCCAGTCTCGGGCTGGCGACAGTGAGACGGGCCGTCGCGCGGCACGGAGGCGACTGCTGGGCTGAGGGCTCCCCGGGGCTTGGTGCGACCGTCTCCTGGACGCTCTCGCACGACGACACGCTGCGCGCACGCCGCGATGCCGACAGCGGACTATCGGGGTGAGAGTGCCCAGGTAGGTTGGTAGCGGCGGTAGGACTCGAACCTACGACACGCGGATTATGATTCCGCTGCTCTGACCGACTGAGCTACGCCGCCACGGCGGATGACTACGGTACCACAGCCTCGCAACGTGCTCAATCTGCCTCGCCAGACCGCGTCCCGGTGGGCAGAATCCCACCTCCACCTGGTTGAAAGGGCACCCGGTTTCGAGTACGATGCCACGGCTCCCGGGGGAGTGCCCGAGTGGTTAAAGGGGGCGGACTGTAAATCCGTTGGCGCAGCCTACCCAGGTTCAAATCCTGGCTCCCCCACCAGCAAGCCCGGTTAGCTCAGTCGGCAGAGCACCTCCATGGTAAGGAGGGGGTCCGCGGTTCGAGTCCGCGACCGGGCTCCATTGATTTGCAGGGGTTTTTTACTCCGACTCTTCCTGCTCAGACGCCTCCACTGCAAGAACCCGCCGCAGATCGGATGCGTCCCATGTGCGTCTCATCCCCGTGCTACTCTGCCGCCATGGGGAGCATCTTGTGCTGCGGCCGACACCGCGATGGGCGCGAGGCAAGGGAGCTGCGGCCGTCCCTGGGCTACGACCCGGAGAAGGCTTCTACCCGCAGTGCACGGAGCGCTACCAAAGCCCGAAGACCAACGCCCGGCGCCGGCTCCACGACCTCGAGCGCGACCAGGCCGGCGGCAAGCTCGGGGCGGCGGCGGCGCAGACCGTTGAGGAGTGCCTCACGTTCTGGCTGGACGGTCTGGACGCGCGCATCCTCGCCGGCCACACGCTGCGCCACTCGTTCGCGACCCACCTGCTCGGGGACGGCTACGACATCCGCACGATCAAGGAGCTGCTCGGCCACAAGGACGTGCGCACGACGATGAGCTACGCGCACGTGCTTAACCGCGGCCGCCAGGGCGTGCGCAGCCCGATCGACGAGCTCATCGGGCAGAGGCAGTCTGCCCAACACGAATCCTCAGGCTCGTGGTAACGTCATGCACAGAAGGAGCAGTCTGTGTCGATGACTCACACAGACTGTCCAATAGTAGTTAGCCCGAACCGATTCTATTCACGCGCCCGTAGTGGGGACTTATCGCAGTGGACATTCCGCGAGTATTCAACATCACTGAGAGTGCTCACCGCATCCACAACCCAATCACAGCCGAGAAGCTCGCCGCTCTTGGAGCGGCGCTGCGTCTGGAATCGGGGGCCCGAGTGCTCGACCTCGGCAGCGGTTCGGGGGAGATGCTGTGCACCTGGGCGCGCGATCACGGCGTCATCGGCACCGGCATCGACATGAGCCAGCTGTTCACCGAGCAAGCGAGACTCCGTGCTGAAGAACTCGGCGTCGCCGATCAAGTCGAGTTCATCCATGGCGATGCTGCCGGCTATGTCTCTGACGAGAAGACCGATGTGGCAGCCTGTGTCGGTGCCACTTGGATCGCTGGGGGAGTTGCCGGCACGATCGAGCTTCTGGCGCGGAGCCTGCGCACCGGAGGGATCATCCTCATCGGCGAGCCCTACTGGCGGCAGTTACCGCCGACGGAAGATGTTGCCACGGGGTGTCTTGCCAATTCAACCTCCGACTTTCTCATGCTTCCGGAGCTTCTCGCGTCTTTCGGCCACCTTGGCTACGACGTCGTTGAAATGGTACTCGCTGACCAAGGCGGCTGGGACAGATACGAGGCGGCCAAGTGGCTCACCATGCGCCGATGGCTTGAAGCCAATCCCGACGACGAGCTCGCGACAGACGTTCGAGCCAAACTGACCTCGGAACCCGAGCGCTACGCCGCCTACACGCGTGAGTATCTGGGCTGGGGTGTGTTCGCACTGATGCCGCGGTGATGCGTTGGCGCATGCGGCGGATCGTCAACGCCTAAGGTCATTGGTGGTTGGTGTGGGCCCAGATTGGCTACACGCGGTCGGCCACGAAAGGCATCAACCTGACGGCCAGAAGGTAGACTGACCCGAAGGCGCCTGCGCCGCAGGTTATGCCTAAGACACTGGTCACAGCCTTCTCCACCGGTGGCGTGGATACGTTGGTGGTACCGTTGCCGGTAGTACAGGAGGTACCGTCAATGGCATCAGTTCCCGACATCGTGCCCATCACCGACCTGCGCCAGGATGCGGCTGGCGTGATCAAGCGCGCCACCGTGTCGCAGCAGCCGGTGTTCATCACCCAGCGCGGCCGTGCGGCCGCCGTCGTCGTCAGCGCCCAGGCCTATGAGCGCACGCAGCACGAACTGGAGATCCTGCGCCTGCTCGCCCGCGGCGAGGCCGAGATCGAGGCCGGACCCGGCCACGAACTCGCCGACGTGCTCGCCGAGGCCGACGAGCTGCCCGGCAGGCCGTGAGCCGCCGCGTCCTCTTCACGCCTGCTGGCCGCGAGCAGTTCCTCGCCGCGCTCGCCTACATCGCCGCCGACGACCCGGCGGCGGCCCGCAGTCTGCGTGAGCGCGCCGCCGTTTCGCTCTCGCGCCTCGCCGACTACTCCGGGTCCGGCCGGGTGCTGCCGGAGTTCCCCGACCTGCCCTTCCGCGAGGCGATCGTGCCGTCGTACCGCTTCTTCTACCGCGTGAAGGGCGACGTGGTCTGGGTCGTCGCGGCATGGCGCTCGGCCCAGCCTCCTGGCGATCCGGAGGACGTTGGGCGTGACTGACAAGCGCATGGCGGAACGCCAGAACGCCTGCCGCACGGCGGCAGGTCAGCCGCGTCTGCTCATGCGCGGTGCGTT
>Ga0315295_10005828_pt1 | contig 10530 bp, 8 predicted proteins | sample YL17G14_0_MG_FD_204453 | JGI IMG/M metagenome (GOLD analysis project Ga0315295, IMG submission 204453) | Sediment microbial communities from Yellowstone Lake, YNP, Wyoming, USA - YL17G14_0 | ecosystem: Environmental > Aquatic > Freshwater > Lake > Sediment | place: USA: Wyoming | collected...
TCAGCCTCTGCTCTGGCTTTCTCTATTGCCTCGGCATAAGCTCTGGCTTTTTCTTCTGCTCTTGCCCTTGCCTTTGCTTCAGTCTCGGCTTTTTCTTCTGCCCTTGCCCTGGCTTGTGCTTCCAACCCTGCCTTTTCTTCAGCTCTGACTTTTGTCTCAGATTCGTCCCTGAGTCTTCCTTCTGCTTCTGCTTTGATTGCAGCTATCGTTTCAGAGTAAACCCTCGACTTTTCCTCGGCCTCTGCTCTGGCTTTCTCTATTGCCTCGGCATAAGCTCGGGCCTTTTCTTGGGCTTCGGCTCTTGCTCTTGCTTCGGCCTCGGCTTTGGCTTCAGTTTGAGCTTTTGCTTCTCTTTCAGACCTTAGCCTTGCATTAGTTTCTAATCTGGCTCTTTCCTCAGCCTTAGCCCTTAATCCGACCTCGGCCTTTAGCTTTTCTTCCGCTTCTGCTTTGATTTCAGCTATCGTCTCAGAATAAGCCCTCGACTTCTCCTCAGCCTCTGCTTTGACTTTCTCTATCGCCTCGGCATAAGCTCGGGCCTTTTCTTGGGCTTCGGCTCTTGCTCTTGCTTCGGCCTCAGCTTCGGCCTCTGCCCTTACTCTGGCCTCAGCTTCGGCTCTTAGTCTTTCTTCTGCTTCGGCTTTGATTTCAGCTATCGTACCAGAATAAGCCCTTGACTTTTCCTCAGCCTCTGCTCTGGCTTTCTCTATTGCCTCGGCATAAGCTCTGGCTTTTTCTTCTGCCCTTGCCCTGGCTTGGTGCTCGGCCTTGGCATTCTCCCGAGCTTCGGCCATTGCGTCGTTATAGGCCCTTTTTTCAGCTTTGGCCTTAGCCTTCGCTTCAGCTTTGGCGAGGGCTCTGGCTTTAGCTTCGGCTTTGGCTTCGGCTTTTTCCTTTGCTCTGGCTTCAGCCCTGGCTCTTTTTTCAGCTTTGGCTATGGCTTTTGCTTTCTCTTTGACTTTTTTAAAATTGGTACAAGGGATTAGAGGGTGAGCGGGCCAATGTTTCTGCCCACATATACTGCAAGTTGGTACAAATTTTTCATCCGGGGACGGATTTGTTGTTTGAGTAATTTCGGGAACGCTCTGCCCTTTACTTTCAACTGTTTTATCAATATTCATTTTGAACCCACAATCAAAATTACTATTCAAAATTTCCGTTTTTCTGTTGTTTCTTTGTTAGTAAGCAGTGAAGCGAAGACACTACTCCGGCCAGATACAAACCTGTACAGCCTAAATGTTGTCTGGCAAACTTTGGAAACATTAGAAAATACCGTCAAATGTCGGTCTTTTCGGCCAATATATATAACAACAAGAATCAATTTTTTATATCGGCTTCCTCCTGAAGCAAAGACGATGTAGATTATCCAATTGATGCCTAATTGTCAAGAAAATTACACCATACAGCGTTTAGAGGATAGTGCAGAAGAAACAGCAGCAATACCCCCATTAGAGTAGAGGACGCTCTAAAGCAGCGGGACAGGCAAGGTTTAGGGGGTTATATTGTCGAGGCAGGTTTGGGCGTTTCTCTTTAAGCGGTCGAGGCCTAAACGCATAAAAGCTGAGCCGGCGAACCTGGTCTCAAAGTCATCTTCGCTCATATTCAAAATTTGATGGAGATTAAGTTTGGCCCTGTCATTATAAAACTTGAACTGCCTGTTTTTGCATACGGGTGCGCCGGTCTGGTGGGGACAGGCCAGGACACATTCATCACAGCCGAAGAGACGAGCGTCAATCTTTTTGGCCAAATCGGGTGGGAACTCGGCTTTGTATTCAATTGTCAAATAGCTGATACACTTATTGGCGTCAAAGTGGCCATCAGGCATCAAAGCACCTGTCGGGCAGGCAGTCAGGCACCTGTTGCAGTTCGAGCAAGAAGTTTTGGTCGGCTCACCCGCTGCCCCGACTTGCGTCGGGAGGCGCAGGGGCAGGTCGGTTGGCAGTTTGAGACTGGTTACTATTTCTCCGAGGAGGAGCTGGGGTCCGAGCTGGGGATTGATAAGCATACGATTTTTACCGATGAAGCCGAGGCCTGCGCGTGCGGCAAGAGTCCTTTCGGCCAAGGGAGTTGAGTCGACGCAAATTTTGAATCTAAAGCCAGTGCCGGCGACGGAGGCAATAAAGTCAGTGAGCTTTCGCAACTGCTTTTTAATAAAGGGGTGATAGTCTTCGTATCGAGCGTAGTTTGCTACTGTACCCATCGGGGCAGCATCATCGGGTTGAGATTGCTTCGCTCGGCTGTGCCTCGCTCGCAATGACTGGTCGTAAGGAGGCGGGGTGTAGTTTAAGCCGAGGCATATTATTGATTGAACATTTTTAAATAGTTTGGCAGGGTTTGTGCGTTTGTCGAGGTTATCCCGCATATAGTCCATTCGGCCTGCGTAGCCAAAGGCGAGCCAGTCGGTGAACAATTTGAACTGCTGGTTGTTCAGAGGGGAGGCGTCCGTTATGCCGGCCAAGTCGAAACCCAATTGAAAAGCTTTTTGCTTTATGTCCTCGGCCAAACCCATAGTGTTTGATTATACTAAATCCGGCTGCATAAGCCACAAAACAATTGTGAACAAGAAACAAAGGCATTATTATAGTTGCCGTTAATTCAAGGAGATAAAAGAATGGCAGAAGAATTAATCGGCATAATAGGCGGCACAGGCCTGGGTGACGCACTGGGCGAGCATATAATTGATGGAGAATTCTGCGACGTCGAGACGCCATTCGGCAAACCTAGCGCAGCCATTATGGTCGGTAAAATAGGCAAAAGGAAAATTGCATTTCTCAATCGGCACGGTGAGGGACATAAACTTTCACCGAGCGAGGTCCCGTTTTCAGCCAATATCTTCGCATTGAAAAAGCTTGGCGTCCATACGGTGATATCAAGCGGAGCGGTGGGTTCGCTCCGCCAGGAGATTGCTCCGGGTGATTTGGTGATTGTTGACCAGCTCATCGATAAAACGTTCAAACGGCAAAGCAGCTTTTTCGGCGGGTATGGAGCGGTGCACTGCGAGATGACTGAGCCGGTTTGCGGGCGGGTTCGAAAGCTACTTTGCGATGCAGCTGAGACAATCGATATAAAGACACATTCGAGGGGCACATACGTATGTATGGAAGGTCCGCAATTTTCCACACGGGCTGAATCGCTAATGCACCAGAAGTGGGGCGGTGATTTGATTGGTATGACGGCCATGCCGGAGGCGAAATTGGCCAGAGAAGCACAAATCTGCTATGCTCTGATTGCATTGCCGAGCGATTATGACTGCTGGCGACCGCACAAAAAGCTAAAAGACAAGCAGACACTTCTTAAAGAGATTATCGAAAATCTGCAAACGGCAACAAAGAATTGCCTGGAACTTATTAAGGCTGTTTTGCACGGCGGAAGCGGACTTGTTTGTGAGGACTGTTCGTGTAGAAAAAGTTTAGATTTGGCTGTGTGGACAGACCAGAGCCAAATCAACGCGGCTGATAAAGAAAAGCTGAAAGCGCTTTTTGAATAGGCGAAGGCCTTGACAGCAGGCCAGTCAGCGATATAGTAATGACATAATGACCGAACCTTATCGGTTTTAAAAAGATAATTAAATTCGAAAGGATAACAATGAGAAAGCCAGTCTACAAAGCAGTTATCTTAACAGTGGGCGTTGTTATTATTCTAATTGCAGGATGCAGCGGACAAGATATATCAAAATCAGAAATAAAGAGGGGGAGACTGACAGCCGCTGAAAACAAGCAACTGAAAAAACAGTTGGAGCAGCTCAGGGGAGAACTCGAAAAACAAAAAGAACTGTTTGCAAAACGCCTGCCAGAAGAAAAGGCTACGGAAGAAAACACAAAACTGCGCCAGACAATCGAGAAACTCAAAGCTCGGGTAAAGCAACTTGAAGAAGAAATCGAAAAACTAAAGAGTTCGAAAAGATTCAAAGAATTGGAAGAAGAGACACAGAAAAGCGTTGATAGCTTAGTGGAAAGCACCTTCAAGGACCTTGAAGAAATCGAAAAACTGCATGAGGAAAACGAGAATCTCAAAACGGAAATAACGGAGCTCAAAAAAGAATTAGAAATACATAAGGGGCCTACACCTCTGCCGCATACGGATTAACTATCTCGATCACATACACTTTGTGCAGCCTTTATACAATCGGGCAATTTTTCCTGAGGGTAACGTTTTTGCATTGCCGCTGCAATAAGCCCTACAAACATAGGATGAGGCCTTAACGGGCGTGAAGTGAGGCAGGGATGCGCCTGAGTAGCCATAAAAAACGGATGAGAGGGAATCTCAAGGATTTGCATAATGGGCTGATTGGGAGCTTTCCCGGAAAAGACCAGACCAGCCTTTTCCAACGACTCAATATAACGTGGGTCAACCTCGTAACGATGTCTAAATCGCATCCTGACAGAGTCAGCTTCTCCGAAGAGCTTCCAGGTGAGGGTTTTGGGTTTTAATTCTATATCCCTTCCGCCGAGCCGCATATTTCCACCCAGTCCCTCTATTTTTTTCTGCTCGGGCAAAATATCGATTACCGGGTCTGGGCAATCGGGCTGAATTTCTGTAGAGCTGGTTTTTTTAAGTCCACAGACATCGCGGGCAAATTCTACAACGGCCATTTGAAATCCAAAGCACAGTCCGAGGAAAGGGAGATTATTCAGTCTGGCATATTTTGTGCAGGCCATTTTCCCATCTGCGCCGCGGGTACCAAATCCGCCGGGGACAATAATACCGTCAACATCGCCAAGACGCTCGGCTACATTGCCATCGGTAATATCGGTTGTTTCAATCCATTTTATTTCTGTCTTACAGCCGAGCGCAATGCCAGCGTGCTCAAGAGCATTGATTATCGAGGCATAACTGTCACGGACAGCGGTGTACTTACCCGTGATACCGATTATTACCTCGCGATTGATGAAGTCTATTTTGTCGGTGAAATCGCACCATTTGGCCCAGGCCTTACGTTCGTGGCGAAGATTGATTCTGTCCTCTATTTTGAGCAGCCGCAAGACCTGAAAATCCAGGCCTGCGTCTCTAAGCATCGCCGGTATCATATAGACGCTGGCCGAATCGGGGACGCTGACCACCCTTTCCAGAGGGACGTTGCTGTAGACACTGATTTTTTGTCGGGCTTTTTCGGTAACAGGATGGACGGCCCTGCAGACGATGATGTCCGGCTGAATACCGAGCTGCATGAGCTGTTTTATGCCGAGTTGAGCGGCCTTTGATTTTTGCTCACCGAGAGTGGGTGGTTCCAGGATATAGGTTAAAGCAACGAAGCAAGAGCTGTTGGGGCCTTCTTCATAGGCAAGCTCGCGCATCGCCTCGATATAATAGGCGTTTTCCAAATCGCCGACGGTTCCGCCGATTTCGACAAAGACCATATCGGCATCGGTTTCGGCTGCGAGGCTGCGAAGTTTGAGTTTGACTTCGCCGGTGACGTGTGGAATCATCTGGACGTCTCTGCCGAGATAATCGCCGTGTCGTTCCTTGTTCAGGACCGAATTAAATATCTGTCCGCTTGTGACAAAGTTTGCTCTGGTGAGGTTCTGGTCGAGTATTCTCTCATAAGTACCTAAATCCATATCGGTTTCCATACCGTCATCAAGGACGAAGACTTCGCCGTGGCGGAAGGGATTCAGTGTGCCGGAATCGATATTCAGATAGCCTTCGAGCTTGATGGGTGCGACTTTGAGGCCTTTATCCTGCATAAGCTTGGCCAAGCAAGATGAGAAAATTCCTTTTCCCAGGCCGCTCATTACAGTACCCATAACAAAGACATAACGGGTTTTTCCTTTTTTATAGCCGGGCGGAAGGGGTGAGAAAAATTCACTATCCGCTGAAATATCGCTGACGGAGGCCAATAAATTGACCGGTTTTTGGTCATCCCGAGCGGAGTCGAGGGACCTGTTGCTTTCTTTGGTCATAGGTTTTCCTTTTTTGTTTTAAGCCGTTCTGCGGCCTTTTTGTATCTTTTCACAAATTCTGCGTATTGGTCGGGGGTGTCGATGCCGTCGCAGGTGTGTTTGACTTTGGCGACTAATATATCAAAGCCATTTTCGAGCGCACGCAATTGCTCAAGTTTTTCGATTTTTTCCAGCGGGGTTTGCGGCAATGCGGTGATTTTCAGCAGGAATTCTTTACGATAGGCATAAATTCCGAGATGACGAAGATAATTTCCCACCGGCCCGACGCCGTTTTTTCCCCGGCCGTAGGGTATCACCGACCGCGAAAAGTAAATCGCGCGAAGTCGTGCGTATTGCGTATTGCGTATTGCGTGCTGCGTAACAACGACTTTTACGATGTTTGGGTCGGGGATTTGGTCGGCGTTTTGGAAATCGGCGGCGAGTGTGGCCATCGGATAATCGGGATTGTCTATTAAAAGCTGAGCTACATAATCGATATTTTTTGGGTCTATTTCCGGCTCATCAGCCTGTAAGTTCACCGCGATATCGACGTTAATGTCGGCAACAGCTTCAGCGATGCGGTCGGTGCCGCTCGCACAATTTCGGCTGGTCATAATACATTCGGCGCCGAAGGATTTGGCAGCGGCGGCTATCCTTTTATCATCGGCTGCTATTATTACCTTTTCGGGCAGCGAAGCAAGGCAGGCCCGCTCATAGGTGTGCTGGATGAGGAATTTGCCGGTATCTTTGGCGAGAACTTTACCTGGGAATCTGGTAGAACCGTAACGAGCAGGTATACAAGCTAAAACTATCACAAATAAACCTTCCCGGCAGCGCTCCGTCGCCATAGCTTTGGAGCGTCGGCGACAGAATTTGGCCAAAAAACTACTGCCAAAGTATATTAAGCCAAACAGAAAAATTTGTCAACCCTGTTAGAAAATTTCTTTTTTTGAAGAATTTCTAACGAGGTAAACAGGTGAAAATATTTTCTTTGGGATTATGCTTGACAAAGGCGGATGGATTTGGTTTAATAGCCCCCTTATGAAGCGAATTAACCGTAAAAATACCAATATGTGGTGGTGGCCTGCGGAATAGAACCGGCAGGCGGCGGTAATAGGTTCGACAAGCTCACTATAAATTTGCTGTTATAAACTTATTAAGAATTTTTAAGAAGGCGGCCTGTTGGGAAAACAGGCCGCCTTTTTTGTTTGTATTTATGAGGATTTGCGGATAGAAATTACAATGAAAAGAAATAAGCCACAGAGAGCACAGAGAACACAGAGAAAATAAAAAGAAAATGGATTCCCGCTTGTGCGGGAATGACAGGGAAAAGCTAAAGTGAATGATTATAGACAAATAATACTCAATGCCAAGGCGGGGCAAATCGTGCCGATAGTCAAGGAGATTGATATTGATGAGCCGGTGGATTTTTTTGCCAAGCTAAGCGACTACGGGCGGAGTAAAAATTGCGCTTTGTTCGAGGCAAGCGACTACCTGGCGGAAAATGCACTGAGCTTCGGGACGGCAAAGCCGGGGCTTTACATTACCGGAACCGGAGCCGATTTTACCATTAAAGCCCTGAGCAACACCGGCAGGCGGATGATAGGGTATCTGTCCAGCAAGAGGAAAAAAAGCTTTGATTTTTGCGAATCGGTGGAATTCGGTCCAGAAGCGATTACCGGTCGAATTAAGCAGGACGAAAAAGTATTAGATGAGCAATCACGGCTGCAAAGCACAAACCAGATGGATGTATTACGGGCGGTTGCGTTTGGTTTTAGCCTGGCAAGCAAACCGTTCCGTGTAACCTGCGGACTGTTAGGAGCTATAAGTTACGATTTTATAGACCAGTTTGAAAAACTACCCCCCAGCGGAAAAGATTTGCTCGGTAATCCTGATTATGAGCTTTATTTCGCTGACAATATCTTTCTGTGCGACCACAAACAAAACAAAGGTTACATTATTGTCAATTGTGTGATAACCGACGGCGACCGTGAAGCTGCAATCGCCGAGACACAGCAGTGCTTCGAATACTATTTCAATATTGTGAAACTCGCCACTCCCAAGGGCCGAAAATATACATGGCCGCTGGCCCCTGCCTCAAGTGATACCGACAGAAGCGAATACGAAAGAATAGTCCGCGATGCCAAGCAGCACATCATCGACGGCGATATCTTTCAGGTGGTTTTGAGCAGGACGAAATTAGAGCCGTGTCCCGATGAGCCATTGGATGTTTACAAGCGTCTTAGAAAACTGAATCCTTCGCCATATATGTTTTATCTGAACACGCCGAACACAATATTGATAGGGTCCAGTCCTGAACTTAATCTGCGTGTCAGCGGGGGCAAGAGACGCAATGTAGAGATTAGGCCGATAGCGGGCACAAAGCCACGCGGCCGGGTCGGAGATAAAATCGATGCAGATACCGATTTCAGATACGAGGCAGAACTGAAGCTCGACCATAAAGAGCTGGCGGAGCATATAATGCTGGTTGATTTGGCGAGGAACGATATTGCGAGGGTGGCTGAGCCGGGCAGCAGAATCGTTACTGAACTGCTGACGGTGGAAAAATACTCTTCGGTGCAACATTTAGTAAGCAACGTCAAGGGCACACTGGCAAAAGGCCTCGATGCGCTAAGTGCGTATCTTGCGACGATGAATATGGGGACGCTCACGGGTGCGCCGAAGATTGAGGCGATGAAAATAATCCGTCAGTTAGAAAAAACAAAACGCGGGTACTATGGCGGGGCTGTTTGCTATCTGACAGTTGACGGCCAGTTCGATAGTTGTATTACCATAAGAAGCCTGCAGGTCAAGGACTATACGGCTTATATACGGGCCGGCGCAGGTATAGTATATGACAGTGTTCCCAAGACCGAATTTGAAGAGACGGAGCACAAGGCAAATTCCTGTCTGCGTGCGATTCGCGGGGAATAAAAAGGACAAAATCCTATGAAAGAAAAGATGAGAAAAGTTTTGTTCATCGATAACTTCGATTCGTTCACATACAATCTGGTCGATGATTTTTGCAAGCGCAACTGCGATGCGAAGGTTTATCGAGCCGATACCGAGTTGGAAGACCTCAATGTGGTAGCTGAAGAATTCGACCCCGACCTTCTTGTGATTTCGCCTGGGCCTGGGACGCCGGATACGGCCGGTGTTTCATTGGCAGCGGTGGATTATTTCAAAGACAAATTGCCTATATTCGGCGTCTGCCTCGGCCATCAGGCGATTGTGCAGTACTTCGGCGGTAAAGTCAGCCATGCGCCGGTACCGATGCACGGCAAACCCTCGCGAATAACACATGATGGAAAAGGCATATTCGCCGGGGTTGAAAATCCGCTGCAGGCAGGACGCTATCATAGTCTCTGCTGCTATACGCTGGAACTGCCGGAGTGCTTAAAACAGACGGCGGAGTTTGAAGGGATTGTTATGGGAATCGAGCATAAAGAGCTTGCGATATTCGGTGTGCAGTTTCACCCGGAAAGCATTCTGACCCCTGCAGGCGGAAAAATAATCGAAAATGTTTTAGCAATCGCAGTTGAAAGAAAGAAAAAATAAGGCGCTGAGAATAGCAGTAATAACTGAATATATCGAGCTTTTATTGAAAGGTGAAAGTCTGAGTTTTGAACAGGCGAGGAGTCTGCTGGACGTCGTTTTTGAAGGTGGGGTCGGCGAGGTGCAGATTGCAGCGTTTCTTACAGCGATGCGCATCAAAGGTGCGACGGCAGCGGAACTGGCAGGGCTTGCCAAATCGCTGCGAAACCACGCCGTCGCAGTTAAAGTTGATGTCGATAATCTGGTTGACACCTGCGGCACAGGCGGCGGAGCAATTAAAACGTCCAACATTTCAACAGCATCGGCGATAGTGGCAGCGGGGGCGGGGGTTTATGTAGCCAAGCACGGCAATCGCGGGATAACCAGCAAGTGCGGCTCAGCTGACGTGCTTGAGGAATTAGGCGTTAAAATAGATGCGGGAGCCGAGACGGTGGCAGAATGTATAAGACAGGCGCATATCGGCTTTATGTTCGCACCGGCGTTCCATCCAGCAATGAAATATGTTCAGCCAATCCGCAAGAGTCTCGGCTTTAGAACGGTATTCAACATTCTTGGGCCTTTGGCCAATCCGGCCAACGTGCAGAGACAGGTGCTGGGCGTGGCGGATGAAAACCTGATGGAAACAATAGCTGAGGCCCTCAAGCTGCTTGGCACAAAAGTCGCAATGGTCGTTCACAGCAATGGAATGGATGAAATAAGCACAGCAGGGGTTACTAAAATAGCAGAATTAAAAGAAGGCAGAATCGAAAGTTGTGAAATAAACGCAGAAGATTTGGGAATCCCGCCGGCTGATATAAACGATTTGAAGGTAGCCGATGCCAAGGAAAGCGCCGAGGTCCTGAGAAAAATACTGAACGGTAAAGAGAAGGGGCCACGCAAGGATATTGTTATCCTGAACGCAGCTGCTGCGATAATAGTTTCGGGGATTGCGGATAATTTCGAAACAGCAATAAAAATGGCAGATGCCTCAGTTGGCGACAGCAGTGCTCTGGCCTGTCTGGAAAAGTTAATCGAAATCTCGAATGGTGGATGAGTAAATGCTTATAGTTAAAGTTAAAATTTGCGGTCTTACCAATTATGAAGACGCAGCAGCGGC
>Ga0315295_10005829_pt1 | contig 10529 bp, 10 predicted proteins | sample YL17G14_0_MG_FD_204453 | JGI IMG/M metagenome (GOLD analysis project Ga0315295, IMG submission 204453) | Sediment microbial communities from Yellowstone Lake, YNP, Wyoming, USA - YL17G14_0 | ecosystem: Environmental > Aquatic > Freshwater > Lake > Sediment | place: USA: Wyoming | collected...
TACGCCGACCGGGGCCGCTGTCTGCACTATCGGTTTGGCAACAAACAGGTCGTGGGTCATGGAATCCGGAGAAAGAAAAGAAGAAACCGAATTTCATAGAGTCATTGCGTGGAATAAACTTGCGGAACTGTGCAGCCAGCTTCTTTCCAAAGGCAGGAAAATTTATGTGGAAGGCAGACTCAAGACCAATCAGTGGCAGGGTCAGGACGGCACCCAGCGCTACACAACAGAAGTCGTCATAGAAGACATGATTATTTTGGATTCCAGACGGCCAGTTGTTCCCGGAGAAGGAGAGGCAGCTGGGGTGTCTGATACGAGGACCACTGTTGCCCAACCGCAGCAACCGCAAACTACGCCGTCAGATGATCAGACCGATGACAAAAAATCAGATGATAAAACTCAGGATACGAAGGGTGAGTCAGAAGTTAATGAGGATGTCAATCCTGATGACATACCATTTTAATATACTCTATGGGATACCAACGACGCGATAAAAAAATACGGCCGGTTGCCAGAGACTGTCCGTTTTGCCATCAAAAATTTGAGCCGGATTACAAGGAAATCAATGTATTATCCAGGTATCTGACTGAACGGGGAAAGCTCCTGTCCCAAGCTCGGACCGGACTTTGTAGTTATCACCAAAGGAGAGTAACGCAAGAAGTAAAACGAGCCCGGCACGTGGCACTTTTGCCGTTTGTCGTGAGAGCGTAGAATATGCACCTGCCATCTTCTTCACATAAAATTCGATCCTTTATCGTATCCGTTGCGATTCTTTTTTTAGTTGCTGGTTTTGGATATAAATTGGGAGAACGGCGCGCATTGCCGGGGGCAACGATACTCCTTAAACCATTTCGCAATGTTGAACAACCCGCAAATCAAGCATTTGTTGATTTTTCTTTATTTTGGGATGTGTGGGGAAGAATTGAGCGGTATTATATCGACGCTTCCAACATTGATACGCAAAAAATGATATGGGGCGCAATTTCCGGAGCTGTCAATTCATTGGAAGATCCGTATACGGTATTTCTTCCTCCAAAAGAAAATAAAGAATTTAAAGAGGATTTAGGCGGGGCTTTTGAAGGAATTGGCGCTCAATTGGGTTTACAGGAAGGCCGTATTATTATTATTGCGCCTCTCAAAGGAACACCGGCTGAGAGAGCCGGACTTAAGCCGTTTGACTGGATATTAAAAGTCGACGCTGAGGAAACAACGAATTGGACGATCACCCAGGCGGTGACAAAAATCAGGGGGGCCAAAGGAACTAGCGTCAAACTGACGATTCTCCATGAGAAAGCGGAAAAACCGGAAGAGGTTACCATCATTCGAGATGGCATTCTCATTCCCTCTGTCGAATACTGGATAAAACCTATAAATACCATTACCGAAATTTCCGGCGCCACATCATCTGCAAAGCTTCGGACCGAACAGATTGCATATCTCAAATTGTCCAGATTTGGCGACCGGACCAATGAAGAGTGGCTAAAAGCTGTTGCTGACATTTCCCAATCATGGAAAATACAAGGAATGGAGGGTCTTATTTTGGATCTTCGCAATAATCCGGGAGGGTATCTGGACGGGTCGGTTTTCATCGCATCGGAATTTTTGAAAAGCGGGCTGGTAGTCACTCAAACCAACAGCGACGGCACGAAACAGGAGTATCAAGTCGACCGCAAGGGGCAATTGTTCGATATCCCACTGGTTGTTCTCATCAATAAAGGAAGCGCGTCAGCTTCAGAAATCGTTGCAGGAGCACTCCGGGATTATAATCGCGCGAAAATTGTCGGAGAAACATCGTTTGGTAAAGGTTCAGTCCAAACCCCGCAGGAGTTGACCGGCGGGGCGAGTGTTCATATCACGACCGGCAAATGGCTTTTGCCCAAAGGCGATTGGATCAATAAAAAGGGTATCGCTCCGGATGTCCTTGTTGGTATGAATGGGGGAACGGAGGCAACATCCGATGCCCAGCTGGCAAAAGCGATAGAAGTTTTACTGCAGTAATTGTTACACTTGAGAAGTCAGCAGGGCTTCAGTGATCTTCTCTATTTTTCCGTCCATGATCCCGTCAATATTGTGGAATGATTTGTTGATGCGGTGGTCGATCACGCGGTCCTGTGGAAAGTTATAAGTCCGGATTTTTTCTGCGCGCATCCCTCGTCCGATCACACTTCGGGCAGCTCCTAAGGTCTGTTCCTGTTTTTTTTCTTCCATTTCCCAAAGTTTACTTCGAAGCATTGATAAGGCCACCTGACGGTTTTGGAACTGATCCCGCTGGGTTTGGCAGGTGACCACTAACCCGGTAGGTTTGTGTTTGAGGCGAACTGCGGATGATACTTTATTGACGTTTTGTCCGCCTTTGCCGCCTGACCGGAAAAAGTCCCATTCTAAATCCTCGTTTCTGATCTGTACCTCATTTTCAGGAATTTCCGGGAGGACAGCAACCGTTGCCGTTGACGTGTGAATCCTCCCTTGCCGTTCGGTCACCGGCACACGCTGAACGCGGTGCGTGCCTGCCTCATACTGGAGTTTGGTGAATGCATCTGTTCCCTTTATCCGGATCACCGTATCATCAAGCTCTTCCACTTTCCATCCGAGGATATTTGCCCAGCGCGTATACATGCGCATAAGCTCACCGGCCCACAGTTTGGCCTCATCACCGCCGGTGCCGGGTCTGAACTCCATAATTGCAATATTACTATTCATATGTAAAATTCCAAATCACAAGCTCCAAATTCCAAACAATACTCAATATTTAAATACTACATGTATTCCAAATATTTGGGATTTGAGATTTGGATTTTGAGATTTCTTGGATTGCTATCGCAATCCAAGCAGCATTTCTTTGAGGGATTTTTGGGAGCGGAGGCTTTCTTCTTTTTCCTTTTGCTTTTTCTTTTTCTCAGCCATGGCACCGGCCATTGAATCGGCTTTTTTCTGCATTTTTTGGAATTTTTCCACTCTGCCCATGGTGTCGACGTATTTCATTTCACCGGTAAAATAGGGGTGGCACTTGTTGCAGATATCGATTTTGATCGTCGGTTTGGCAGCGCCCACGGTAAACGTATTGCCGCACGCGCAGCTAACAACTGCTTCTTCATACCACTGAGGTTGGATTTTCGTATTCATACAATCCTTATTTTACCATAGATTTGTCCTAAGGGGAACAGTGGGAGTAGTTGTCATGCCGGACTTGATCCGGCATCTTTAAGATTCCGGCTCTGGGGCCGGAATGACAATATTATTGTTTTCTCAATCTGTGGAATGGGTGGTAGTGAATTCTCTTTTCAGCGATAAATATACCTCCGAAAATGAATAGTGCACCAACTACAAAAGGAATCGTGATCGGCTCATGGAGCATGAAATACGCTAAGATAGTTCCGGCAACCGGATCAACGTAGGTAAAAATCGATGCCTCACTGGCTGTAATTTTTGAAAGTCCATACGCATACAGGCTATATGCGATGGCGCTGGAAAAAATCGATCCGAACGCAATACCGATAAATCCTTTTCCATCAAGTTGTTGATACAGCATGGGATTATATCCGAACTCATACGTCGCAAGAGGAAGAAAGGTAATAGCACCGATAATAAATGCCCAGAACATCAAAATAAGAGGATTTTGGTCATGGAACAGTTTCCGTCCGGTAAGTGTTGCCAGAACCGCAAACACCGTTGCAAGAACAAGAAAAAGGTTTCCGACAAGATTTCCGTCTAGTCCATTGTAGTATATAGGTTCAAACACGATTACGGCAACGCCGATGGTGCCGATGATCATACCGATTATTTTTCTCTTTGTCACCGTTTCGTCTAAAAGAAACGGAGCCAAAAGAAATATAAGTAAGGGGCTGGCTGATGCGATAACCGGAGCATTAATAGAGAGTGTTAATTGTAACCCCAAAAAGAAAAATATAATATTGAACGTTATGCCGGTAATGGAATACCAGATGAGTTTAAACCAATGTTTTGCATCAAGAATGGGAAAAGCAAACTGTTTTGTAGAGACAAGAAATATTCCTAAAAATATGCTTGCTAAGAAAAAGCGCCAGAAGGCGAGGGTGTACGGGGGGATGTTTGTGAGTGACCACTTAAAAATAGGAGATGCAAATCCCCAGATGATATTGGCGATGATGAGAGCAAGTATGCCTTTTTGGACAGAAGACATAAATCTACAAATCTACAAATTTCAAATCTACAAATCAATAAAAAAATAATTTAATGTATTAAATAATTTAATCATTCATTTGTTTATTTGCAGATTTGTCTATTTGTTTATTGACAAAGTCGACAACGGTTTCTTGAGGAATGGTGAATGATTCCCGTGAACCCATAATTTTTATCTGCACTGTTTTGTTTTTCATCTCCTCCGGCCCCTGGATTACAACAAACGGAATTCCTTTTTTATCCGCGTACTTGAGCTGCTTTTCAAGTTTTACAATTGCAGGAAACATTTCTGCATTGATACCGCGTTCTCTTAGTGCTTTTGAAAGAGAAAAAGACGTATTGAGAGTTTGTTCGTTAAAGACGGTAACAAGGACAGATGTTGCGGTTGAATCCGTTTGTATGAGCTTAAGCTCTTCTGCTCCCTCAACCATCCGGTCAAAACCAAATGCGATACCGACAGCCGGCGTATCCGTTCCTCCCAATAATTTAATGAGGTTGTCGTACCGACCGCCGCCGGCGAATGACTTGCCGGGGAGATCCGGGATAAATACCTCAAAAATCATGCCCGTATAGTAATCAAGACCGCGGGCAATGGTCGGGTCAAACAAAAGAACGTCTTTCGGAACACCTAATGAAATACTGTACGACATAATCGTTTTCAGATTATCCGTTGGCTTTACTTTTTGAATCGTGTCAAGAGCTTTTGTTGCCGTTTCCAAAGAGAGTCCTTTTTTTTGAAGTTCTGCCAAAACTCCCTCTCTGTCAATCCTATCCAGTTTATCAATGGTTTGAATAATCGACATGAGCGGGACGTCAGGCGTTGCAAAAGCGGACAATGTATCAAACAAAATTTTTCTGTCGTTTATTTTTATTTGTATTTTGGGATACCCAACATTTTTAAATGCATAATAGGTACACGCAATGATTTCGGAATCTGCAAGAGGGGAAGAGGAGCCGAAAATATCAATATCGCACTGCGTAAATTCCCGATAGCGTCCTTTCTGCGGTTTTTCCGCGCGGTACACGTTTTGGATTTGGTATCTCCTAAAAAATTTGGGAAGCTCATTTTGATACTGGGAGAGAACGCGTGCAGTCGGTACGGTTTGGTCGAAGCGCAGTGCCAGCTCCCGTTCTCCCCGGTCGGTAAAGCGAAACACGAGTTTATCTGCTTCTTTTCCGTATTTTCCCAAAAGGACAGATGCGTACTCGAGGGTCGGCGTTTCCAGAGGTTCAAAACCGAACCGTTCGAACACCTCTTTCACTTTTTGAGCCACAAACTGCCTTCCCCGCATTTGAGGGGGCAAAAAATCCCGAAATCCTTTTGGTGTTTGTGGCTTGATCATATGACTTCCATGGTATCAAGTTTATTTCTTCAATACAACATTCGTCCCTTATTTCCTGATTCATTGCACGTTACCAACTGTGCATGGAAAAGGCTCCCATTGTAATCTGGATGATGGAAAGACCTATGTTGACGATCGTGAGTAGTACAATAAATAGGTCAAATAATTTTTGCTTGGACATGTCGTTCATATGTTTCACCCGTATAGTTTTGATACGAATTCTACGGATGAAAAGGAGGATATTATTTAGGGTATGCGGGGAAATTTCGACTCGTTCACACGCAGAATTTATCTATCGTGGTTGTAGTGTTTAATAAACCATGAGAAGAAGCCCATTCGGCGTGCCGTGGGTTGAAGAGATTGATTGGATGATTGGAACGATGTATCCATAGAAAACCTGCCTATTTTTACTATACTAAAAGTTTAAAGAAAAGTAAAGTATTACGGTTTCGCGGTGGGGGTCGGGGATTTGGCTGGGGTCACGGATGGTTTTGTTGACGAGCCGGTTGCTTCTTTTTCTGCTGGTGTTGGAGTTGCTGTTGGTTTTTCGCCTGTCAGATTGCCAAGAGTAAGGATTCGCATGGCGCTTATCCGGTTTTCTTTTTTGGGAACCGGAGTTCCGATGACAACGATCGTGTCAGCGGCGATGAGTTTGGAAAATCCGCCTTTTTCAATGCCTTTATCTTTGCTCCACACACTCGTTTTTGTCGCGGTTTCAAAATCTATGACATACGTTTTTCCGTCTTTTGATTCCATCGTGATCGTGTAATCCGTCTTTTTAGACTCCGTGATCGTTCCAAAAACGCGCGTCATGGTTTCGTTTGAGTTATGAATGAATATCACCTTTGCTTTTAATACTTCAACCGCGGTATCCCAATCCCCGAATACCGATACGACATCACCTTTTGCCACATCTTCAGTTGTAAGAGCTGTTCGTTTGCCTTTGAGCATTTGGAAAACTTTGATATCGTCCGTCAGTTCAATTTTTACATCTTTACTGGTTGTTTCAATCGTGAAGGTTGAGATAGTTGTCACTTTGACCGTACCATAGATAGCCCGACGTTCGGTTTGGCGAAGCTGGGCAACTTTGGTTGCCAGCCGTTCTTTCAAATCTTCTACTTGTTTATTTTTCACCGGTACTGCCGTAGCCGTCGGGCTTGCTTCCACGGCTAAGGTCCCTACCGGGAAAAGAAAAAGAATTGCAATGAGAATAAGTTTTTTCATACAGTTACCATTCCTCCGGCGTATAAAAAACGGAAACGGTCTGGGTAGCTAAGCTTCCTGATTTTTGCCCGTCTGCCGGCGAGGCAGGAAAACTTACGACCGTTATGTCATTTTTTCCTTCTGATAACGCCACTTTCCCTGCATATTTTCCATCACCATTTGCCTCAATCACGATCTCATCCAAGGGTCCGGAGACAACCACTGTTGAGGAGGGGGTTGTTGACCCTGATACGAGTACTTTATCTCCCTGCTCTATTGCATCAGCAAGTGGACTTTCGATTGTAACCGCATGTTCTTTTTTTGAATCTTTCAGTGTTGGCGTTGGAGTGGGAGTCGGTTTGCTAAATTTTGGCAGACTAAAAGAAAATTTTGGAAATTGGATTTTCGGAAAATTTTTGGTCAGTCCCGGTCCGTAAAGAACCAATCCGGTTACCAAAAGCCCTACGACAAATCCGATAAATGTTGCAAGAAGCGCGTCTTTATTCATACATCCTAAGAGGGCAGGGGTTTGGTAGTTGCTAATAATACAGCAAACGTGTTATAAAAAGCAAATACTATGGATATTTTTCCTCTTGGCCATTCCTCATTTCGTATCAAAGGAAAATCAGTGACGGTCGTAACTGATCCATTTGATCCTATCCTGGTAGGATTTCCGTTTCCCAAACATATCAGCGCTGACATCGTGACTGTGACGCATTCACATAGGGATCATAATAATGTGAGCGTTGTAGAAGGAGATCCGTTTGTCATACAGGGACCGGGAGAGTATGAAGTGAAAGGTGTTGGAGTTATCGGCATGTCGTCATACCACGATGAACAAAAGGGAAAAGAACGCGGCAGGAATACTCTCTATCGCATAGAAATAGATGGGGTAAATTTGGTACATCTTGGCGATTTGGGCACCATGCTTTCGCACGAGGAAATAGAAAAATTGGATGGTGTGGATATCCTTTTTGTTCCCGTCGGAGGCACATTTACCATCAATGCGCAGGAGGCTCAAACATTGATATCAGAACTGGAACCGTCTATCGTCATTCCCATGCACTACAAGACGGATAAACACAATAAAGAGCTTGAAGAGATGGCATCCGTACAGCCGTTTTTGAAAATTATAGGAAAAGAAGATATCACACCGGTTCCAAAATTATCCATCACGAAAGATAAACTTCCGTCTGAAATGCAGATAGTCGTACTGGAATAAGTTTATAAAGTTCCGAGTTTATAAAGTTTATAAAGTCATATACTTTAAAACTCAATAACTTTATGAACATTTGACTTTTTATGAATCCCAAAGTTCCGCCTCATGACATTGTGGCCGAGCAATCGGTCTTGGGAGCAATTCTTTTGGATAAAGATGCGGTTGTGGACGTAGCTGAGTTTCTCAAGCCCGATCATTTCTACGATGAACGGCATGGAAAAATCTACCAAGCCATGCTTTCGCTTTTTGAACATCACGAACCGATTGATACCGTGACCGTCGTTTCAGAGCTTAAGAAAAGCGGTGATTTGAAACATATGGGAGGTGCGTCATTTGTGAATGACCTTCTCAATGTCGTCCCAACATCCGCACATGCGGAAAAGTACGGCAGGATCATCCATGAACTCTCCATCAAACGGACGCTCATAGAATCCGCAGCCCAAATCAGTGAACTCGCATTTCAGGAAGAGGGGGATGCTCAGGAAATCCTCAATGAGGCGGAATCAAAGATATTTGCCATCGCCGAGCATGCCACTAAACGGGATTTTATCGCGATTAAAGATGCGCTGGCATCCTCGTTTGACCGGCTGGATGAACTACACAAGCGGGCAGGAGGCCTGAGAGGTGTGCCTACCGGCTTTACAGATTTGGACATGAGACTAGCGGGTCTTCAGGAGTCAAACCTGATTATTTTAGCAGCACGCCCTGGTACGGGAAAAACCGCGATGGTTCTCAATATTGCCCAGCATATTTGTGTCAAAGAAAAAATTCCCGTCGGCATGTTTTCTTTGGAAATGAGCAAAGAAGAGTTGGTGGATCGATTGTTGGTCTCACAGGCGGATATTGATGCGTGGCGTCTCAAAACAGGGAAACTTTCGGATGACGATTTTACCAAACTCAGCGAGGCGATGGGAGAGCTGGCAGAAGCGCCTTTTTTTATCGACGATACTCCGGGTATCAGTCTCATGGAAATGCGGACCAAGGCCCGGAGACTTCAGATGGAACATGGGGTGAAACTCATTATCATTGACTATTTGCAGCTTGCGGATCCGGGAAGACGATATGACAGCCGCGTGCAGGAGGTGTCGATTATCTCTCAGGGATTTAAAAATTTAGCAAGAGAACTCAGGCTTCCGGTGTTGGCGTGCTCACAGTTGTCCCGGGCAGTTGAGGCTCGAGGTACCAGAATTCCTGAACTGTCGGACCTTCGGGAATCCGGCTCGATCGAACAGGATGCAGACGTCGTTATGTTTTTGTACCGTGAAGAAGGGGATCAGAATCAATGGGGCGAGCAAATTCCGACAAAGCTCCGGATTGCCAAACATAGAAACGGACCCCTGGCGGAAATTAGCCTTATGTTCCGGGGCGATCGTATCCGTTTCTACAGCATTGAGAAAAAGCGGGAAGAGACCACAGCTTGATATCCACATACGATTCTTCCAACATCACATGGTCTTTCTTCGGTTTGTGGGGTAAAATAGGGAAGAGAGAAGCCTGGGTGGCGGAATTGGCAGACGCGCAGGTCTCAAAAACCTGTGAGGATAAAAACCTCGTGAGAGTTCGATTCTCTCCCTAGGCACTTATGAGTGAAAACGATCCATTAGAAATATATAACCAACAACTAGCTAAAGACATTATTAATAGGATGCCCGATGATTTACAACGTGAACTGCCCCCCCTCGCAAAAGTTATTCGAGGTCTTCATGTGGGAACAAACGCATATGGAGAACGGTTAAGTCCGGAAGAGCGTCGAATACTCAAAGAGACAAAGAAAGCTATGGAGGAAGGATTAGCAAAAAAATATACGGGTGGCGGATTGGTAGAATTGAATGACTTTTTAGCGCAAAAAGGATTTGGAAATCAATATGTGAAGGAAGAATTGTTAAAAAGAGGTTAACCTTGTATTTAAACTATATGATGAATATCACATTGTCTGTTCAACCGTTTTCTTTATCACGCACAGATCTTTCTATTGTTTTTTATTGTGACCTCAATAGTCTGAAAACGAAAACTCGAACACCTATTAAAAACATTATCGCATCCGAGCAATTTGAAGATAAGGCGGGAAAAACGCTTTTAATTCGGACTGAACAAAAAAGAATTCTTGTCGTTGGTCTAGGGAAACTTGAGGAACTTACGATGCATGACTGGCAAACCGTGTTTGCACAAGTGGCAAAAAAAGCAAAAGAGGTGAATGCGAAAATACTTACAATCGCACTTCCCATTGAAGAAATTGCAAAAAGAACGTCAATAATTCCTGAAAAACTCATTCAGGGAGCAGTGGAGGGATTGAGCTTAGGAGCGTATGAATTTCTGAAACATAAACACAGAGATGAACAGAAAAAAGAAAAAAAGATTGAGGAAGTGACCTTTTGCATTGACAAAAAATTTGAGAAAGAAGTGCAAAAGGGGATCGTCGTTGGGCAACGAACCAGCAAGGCAACACTCTTTGCACGGGATTTGGTCAATGAGCCCTCATCGGTAACCACGCCGACATTTTTATCCCTTATTGCTCAGTCGCTTGCAAAAGACAATCCTGATATTTCCTGTGAGATCCTTGGGCAAAAGGAGATGGAAAAGAAAGGGATGGGAGGAATATTGGGAAT
>Ga0315295_10005831_pt1 | contig 10526 bp, 7 predicted proteins | sample YL17G14_0_MG_FD_204453 | JGI IMG/M metagenome (GOLD analysis project Ga0315295, IMG submission 204453) | Sediment microbial communities from Yellowstone Lake, YNP, Wyoming, USA - YL17G14_0 | ecosystem: Environmental > Aquatic > Freshwater > Lake > Sediment | place: USA: Wyoming | collected...
CGGAGATGAGTTGGGCCTGGTAGGTCTCGACGCAATCACGGGCGCGCCAGCTCGCCTCCTCCTCCGGGGTGCGGTACTTGACCCGCTGATCGCTGAGGGAGTGTCCGAGGTAGCGATAGGTGAGGCACTCGAGCAGCACGGGGCCCTGCCGGGTGCGGCAGAGATCTGCCGCGCGGGAGACCGCGTCCCAGACGGCGAGCACGTCCATGCCGTTGACGACTTCGGCGTGCATGTTGTCGAAGGTGTAGGCGGCCCCCCGGCGGGCGAGGTAGTCAATGCCGGTGACCTCGCCCTGCTGCTGGCCGGTCATGCCGTACTGATTGTTCTCGATCAGATAGATGACGGGGAGCCCGTACGGGAGCTGGGACATGGCGGCGAAGTTGAGGGACTCATGGAAGATGCCATTGTTGGCCGCGCCGTCCCCAAAGAGGCAGGCGACCACGCGGTCGAGTCCTAGCTCCTGGCTGGAGAGGCCGGCGCCGGTGGCAATGGCGAGAGAGCCGCCGACAATCGCGTTGGCCCCCAGGTGATTGACGTAGAAGTCGGCGATGTGCATCCCGCCGCCGCGGCCGCGGCAGTAGCCGGCCTCGCGGCCGAGCAACTCGGCCATGGTGCGGCCGAGATGGAGCTGAAGGGCGCGGGAAAGGAGTTTCTCGCGGGAGCGGCCGCGGGTGGGCTCGCCGATGAAGTCGGCCAGCCTCTCGGGCGACATGGCGAGGATGGCGTAGGCGCCCTTGGCGATGGCGTGCCCGTGGCCGCGGTGGGTGGAGGTGATGTAGTCATCCGGGCGGAGGGCGGCCATGGCGCCGACGGCGACTGCTTCCTGGCCGATGGAGAGGTGGGTGGCGCCGGTGAAGCTGAACCCCTCGCAGGGCTTGACGGTCCCTTCCTTTAGCGCCACCACCATCTGCTCGAAAGCGCGGATGGTGAGCATCCACTCCAGGAGAGCGATAGCTCTCTCTCCGGAAAGCCGTTCGGTAAGCTCTTCCGGGAGAGTGCGCTGGTATTGGAACTTCGCGATCTCGCCGAGGTAGACGAGCCCCGGTGCGAAGTCGGGGATGAGGTCGAGCTCTTTGACCATGCGCGATGTCTTCTTTCTGGTTTCGAACGGTTAGCGGGGCCTTGCCCTATGAGGATTATAGCATGTGGTGTCAAGGGCAAGGCGAAAAAAGCCAGTGATTTGCTGTCTTTCCTTGGTGCGGCGAAGGGGGGATGCGGATGGGGGCACCGCAAAGGCGCAGACGGCGCGGAGACGGGAATAGTTGGGCAGGAGGCACGTTCCTGCATGAGACGCTGTTCGGCCCGGAGACGGATCAACTGAGCCGCCAGGGAGTTCTCGGCCCTCGTTCTCTCCCATGCCTTGCGGAACCGCGGGTCCCTCAGCTGCTGCTCGAGATGACTCGCGAAGTCACGGTATCGCTTCTGGTCGCGAGACTTGCCCTTGGCCATCATTTCGCCTCCCGTGCCCGCTGCGGACTTCCGGCCATGGCAGCACCGTCGCGCGCATCCACGACGCGTCACCTGGGCTTCAGGGCTGCGGTTGCGAGCCGGTAAGGGGCATCGGTGCGGAGCGCTCGGCCGACACGACTGAAGCGGGGAAGACGCGTCTGACATGCAATAGAGGGAATCCCGCACGTCCATTGAATGGATCCATTGAGACGTCGTCCATTGGTTCGGGGCCTCGTCTTGTGAGCTGGGCCAGCGTCGCTCGGCAGGAAGAAGCACAGGCATGTCTCCTCCTCTCCCTGGTGGCTGGAGTAGCCCTCCTCTCAGGCCCCGCTTTCGCACGACGTGTGCTGGCAAGCGCTACCATCGCGCCAGCTGTCTCGTCTTCGGGTCAACCAACTTCGCCATTACCTCTGCCCAAGCTCTGGCCCGAAGGCTCAGGCCCTGCAGGATATGCAGGCCCTTGCACCTCTTGCCATGGCATGGTTAGGTGTCTTCACCGCGCCCCCTGAGGCTGACGCCGCTCGCTCGAATCGGGTGCCAGGGGCGAGCGGAGAATGGTCGCCGGACTGAATAAGGGCATCCGGACGAAACTGAGCCGGGCCAGCGCGCTCGACAGAAGAGAGAAGCGAAACCATGCGACTCCCAGCTAAAGGTTGGAAGGGCATGCCTTCCTGGCACCGGTACTATACGGTACTGGGTTCCGAGCGCTACCACCGGTCTCGATGTGCCCTGGCGCGAGAGGGCGTTCCCGTCACCCACGCCGAAGCTCTGGCCCAAGGGCTCACGCCCTGCAAACTATGCAAACCCCCACCTTGCCGGTAGGCCTGGCGGCCTCGCTGGACCTCGGGGACGCCCGGACCGGCTTACCACGCTATGTCCGCCTCTGGAGGATTGGCTTCAGGGCCACACTCGGCAGCGGGCTGGAGGCTTGTCAGCCAACCAGAGGCGGGTGAGCCCCTGGCTGATACGACCGCGGAGCTTCCCGACCGGCCGCCCATCGCCGTCCAGGGCACATTGGGCTGGCAGACTGTGCGCTATCGGCCTATGGCTGCCCGGGCCCTGCCGCCTACGGCTGTTAGTCGCCGACGGCCCCTGCCACCCCCGCCGCCGGCCACCCCCTCGGCCTGGCGTCACTGCCCCGGGTCCCATCGCGTGTGGGTACGCCACGGCCGAGCAGCCGCAGAACGGTGATGATCGGAGCTGCAGGAGCATCCTGGAAGCCAGATAGGTTTCTGGACAGGGCGGGCTCTGGGACAACCCGAGAGAGCTCTACCGGCTCGGCGTCTGAGCGGACGGCGGACTGCCGGGAGCCGGGGAAACCCCATCACCACCGACCGGGCCGAGGCCAGCCGCCGGGGCCGGCGCGGCGGGCTTGGCCGCCTCCGCCTCTATCGCGGTGAACCTGAACGCGCGCACCACCACCTCTACGGGTTTGCCGTCCGTGGGAGGTCGTCCCTCGAAGCACCACAGGTTCATGTGCAGTGGCATCGGCTGCTGCGAGATGCGGGTGGCGGGATCCTGCGGCTGGTAGCGCCAGCTCGCCACTTGCTGCGCGTCGTCGTCGCGATGCCCGAGCAGCGATTGGAGGAAGACGCTGGTGGGCGACCACGTGAACCGCTGCGTGCTCAGCTCACCGTCGAGGGTGATGGGGAACGTATGGGAGGCGCTCTTCAGCTCCCTCTCGACCGGCCACACCGTGTAGTTGCCGATCGGCACCTTGGGCAGAGCCCACTTCGCGAACTCGATGTCAATCTCGCGCGTCCCGCCGCGACCGACGTCGCGAGTGGGGTAGTTGAACAGCCCGAGTACGACGTTCAGGTCGAGCTTGTCCACCCGACCCTCGATCCAGAACTGGTAGCGGCCGAACCCGAAGCGGCCCGTCGTGGAAACCTCCGAGCAGTACCACGTGCCCTCCCGGGGCGCGAGCTTCATGTGCAGATAGCCGCGGCCATCAACCCAGGCGTTGTTCTCGTCCCACTCATTCGGGCCAGGGCCGCCGCGACCGGCGCCGCGGACGGTCCAGTCATAGCCTGAGAACCTGATCGTCTTCGCCTGGCCGATACCGGAAGCCATTGCCAGGACGGCCATGAACCCGACCACGAACGCGAGCTTCTCTGCCATGGGCTGCTCCTTCCGCTCCCCTCCGAGGCGTCCTTCGCTGGGCGGGCCGCGCCTCCTGCGACTGTCTCGGAGGCGGAATGGTCGTCGCCCCCCGCGCCCCCCGTGACCCGCACGGCGGGCATCTGCCTCGGCCCTGAGCATGACTGCCGCCCACCCGGCCGAGGCGGACTGCGCAGCCGCCGCGGTGTTGTCACCGTCATGCAAGAGAATCTGTAGGTGGGAGAACGCGCGCCCGATCTTGACTCGACGCTGCGCGGTCTCATCAGAGTCAGAAATCCCAGGTCATCGCCGTCATCCCCCGCGCTCCCAGCACCAGAGACGCGAAGACGGCCATCGCCGCATCCATCAGATAATGTCCGAAGATGATCCCCAGGAACGCCGGCCGCAGCTCCCGGTACAGCTTCAGCCCGCCGAACCTCCGGATCAGCGTCGCAATCAGCCACCCGATGATCGCGTTCATCCACAACCCCCGGTTCGTGTGCATCACGCTCGCGATGAGGAACCCGATCGGGCTCAGCGGCCACCACAGGAAATGCGAGCTCAGCCACGTCAGCAGCAGCGTGAAACCCCCGCCGACGAACACTGCCGCACGCAGCCAGCTATCGGCCGTCTCCGGCGACCGCAAGCTCGTGTCGAACTCGCGGAAGGCGCACGTCGGCACCGCCGTGATCGGCCAGCAGATCATGGACACCGCACCATAGCGATAGGCGTAGTACAGCACCCCCATGCTCCCCGCAATCAGCACCCCCACGGTCGAGATCACCACCACCCAGGGGAACCCCTTCGCCCGCATCCGCACATTGTGGAACAGCTTGAACCCGTTCAGCAAGTACACGCTGGCGAAGTTGTGCGGCTCCAGCATGTAGCCCATCGTGAGCAGGGAGTAGATCGAGAGCGACTGGGGCCCGATGCCCCGGGCTCCGATGGTGCGCACCACCAGCCACCGGGGCGAGATCTGGGGCCGCGGTTCGAGCAGCCCCGCCGCCGCCGCGAGCCGCGTCGTGCCGATGATGCTTGCGTAAAGCGCGGCCATGATCAGCGCGAAGCTCCACCAGGACATACCCGCATTCAGCACCCACCAGAGCATGATCGCGTTGGAAAGCACGAACCCCGCTACCGCCGCCGCATCGGTTATCGGCGCCTGCCGGTCCATATCCGCCGACTTCGGCAACCGCCCGAGCAGCCGCCGCAGCCCGACCCCGATCGCGTCCCTGGCCCGGTAGACCACGATCGCGCTGACCGCGATGAACCCGCCATAACCCGCGTAATCGAAGAACGCGCGCGGGTTGAACTCCCCGGGTCCCGATGCGCCGGCGACCAGCCCGAAGCTCGCACACACCACCTGGTAGGTCCGAAAGATCAGGTAGAAAGCCCACACGCTGAAGGAGATCTCCCCCGGCACCAGGCACATTACCCCGATCGTCGCCGGCGACAGGTTTATCACCATGTCCCAGAGCTGGTTCCACGGCAGCCCATGTGCCCCGATACTCTGGCCGATCGCGTAGTGCAGGTTCGGCCCTGGTATCGCCGGGAAGAGCGCGTTCAGCCACGTCAGCAGGATGATCAGCGCCGACGGGACGAATCCCAGCCAGAAGGTGCCGAACCGGAAGGCGCTGCCCCCCAGCGTCGGGTGCTGCCGCTCCCCCACCAGGGCCATCGGAATCTCGGTCAGCGGGAAGCTCAGCCGCTGCCGCTCGATCCAGTCCCGTCGGATCAGCGCGCCCAGGCAGAGCATCGCGCCGAAGAGCGCGAGGGTGAAGATGCCCCAGTAAGCCGTGGGCGTCACCCAATCCAGCCAGGGGATGGCCGCCCCGCTCGGCAACCCCTCCCAGAATCCGGTGATGCTGTCTACGTCCCCCGGCCTCAGCCACAGCGGCACGTGCGGCAAGACAGACTGCTCCCAGCCCCGCTCGATGCGCGCGTGGTAGAACGGATAGGCGGTGAGCCCGATCGTGTAGGGTATGATCACGGTGATCAGCGCCGCCGCCAGCGTCAGGATCACGTAGATTACCAGCAGGTCGGCCCGCGTCAGACCCAGGGACCTCCGCAGCCGCAGCACCAGCCCATTGAGGACCACCAGGGCGAAGGCGAACACCACGGGACCGTTAGGCAGCGTCCCCCAGCCGAAGTACCAGGTGCGGCTGAGGTAGTAGGTGTACGGCGTGACGACCGCGACCACCATGGCGAGGGCGGTGCCAATCAGGACCGCGCGAAACCTGATCCCCTCCCCTTCGCCCGCAGGCAGCCGTTCAGTCGGCATCCCTCTCCGTCCTCAATGTCCCCCAGGACAGCTGTGTCGGCAAGCCCAGGCAGCACTGGCCTTCCCCCCTGGAACGAGTCCAGGCTGAATGTTAGTATTCGGGGCTGTGGGCCCTGCCCTCATTCTTGTACCACTCGGAATGAGAGTCTTTCAGGTCAAGACAGCAAGCTCGGCGTCCCGTCGCCGTTTGGGACGGAAAGCCCCTCGCGCCGGTCAGGAGGACCTCGAGTCTGCTCGTCTTTGTCGCGCTGTCGGCCAACGCTGCCCTAACCGCTGGCCCGCACCGACTCCTGGAGCGCGAAGGCGCTCTTCCGCCAGCGCTTGTCGCCGGCGATGATCCCCCATAGATCAACCTGGCTGGCAGGGGCCTCGTCTGTGCTCCTGCCGTAGACCCGGTCGGGACCGTAGCCGCCCTCGAACTCGTCCAGCGAAACCCACAGGAACACCTTCTCACACCCCGGCACCGAGAGCAGTCGCGGGTACATGTCCTTCAGCCACTCGGCGCGGAGCGCATCCTCCCGAAGCACGATCGGGTGGTTGAGGATCTCCTCGCCCCGGTAGCGAGGCTGGAACTCCACTGACCGCATCATCGGATCGCGCTTGTAGATCTCGAAGGGGTCGGAGGTGATGTTGCCTGTTCCCCACCAGCCGATCTCGGTCATCCACAAGGGCTTGCTGCCCTCGCCGTGCTCCTCCACCATCGCGCGGAAGCGCCGGACCCCCGCCTCCTCCGGCCCCGCATGGGGTCTCGTCCGGAAGAGCCCCCAGTCCACGTACATGTGCTCGTTGTGGATGTCGTAGCAACCGCGGGCGGCGTCCCAGAACTCCTCTCTGTCGCCCAGCACGGGCAGTTGCCCGAAGGCGCAGGGCAGGACCGCGCCGGCGTCCGCGGCCTTCACAATCCGGTAGCCCGGCTTCAGGATCCCCTCGACATACTCCATTACCGTGAGGCCCTGATGGAAGCTCCGGGGCTCGTTGAGCATCTCCCAATAGCTGATAGAGCCCCTGTAGCGCTCGACCCAGGCCTCGATGAAGTGCTCCAGCGCGCTCGCGTTGGTGCGCACGACCTCGGCCAGGGACTTGCCGGCCCAGGTGGGAACAGGGGGCCGGTCGAAATGCCCGCCGAGGGTGGCGAGGATGTTGATGCCTGCTCTGTCGCAGGCCTCGACGACGCGGTCATAGGGCTCCCAGTTGAACGCACCTTGCTCCGGCTCGGCGAGCACCCAGGAGAAGGCGAGTCGGTTCCACCTTACGCCAAGCTCCTTGAACTGCGACACGAGCCAGAGGCCGCTGTTCAGGAAATCGTAGTTCCCTGGCCGGCCCACATCCGGCCTGATGAAGTTGAGGCCGATGCCATCCGCCAGACCACGCTTCACGTCCGTCCTCTTTCCGATACCATCCTTACTCATCACGCGTTCTCCCACACAACACCGAGGGTACCATCGGTCGCCCAGTCCGATTCCATGCAGTACAGAACGGACCCTTCCTCTGTCGGTGCCAGTGGGCAGCAGGTGGCCCGTGAACGCTGAAGGCCGTGCTGGACGAAGGTCTGCCGATCAGCGAGCAGTCGCGGATTCCTGTTGACAACGGCTGCGTCGCAGCCCAAGATGGGCGCGAGAGTCCGCCCAACCTTCCACTACGGGCGGGACACAATCACCAGCCTGTGCGCGGCGAACAGCCGACAGGTGTCATTGTCGGACCCGACGCGCGAGACTGGTACCAGAAGGGACAGCTCGTGACTGCTGATATCCGGATCTCGATCCCGACCGAATGGGAACGCCGCGGCCTGGCCATCGGCAGGGCCCAGACCGACACTGGGGAGAGCGTGGCAGGTGACCCCTGCATCGTCTGGGATGAGGAGGTAAAGGGATGGCGGATGTTCCTGTTCTACGCCCCTCCCGGGCACGCGCACGCCCTATGCCCCGACCCCCTGGCAAGGGGCCCATGGAGCGTAGCAGGCCCACTGTCTTTCGCTAATCCCGACGCCATGCTGGGTGGGCACACGCACAAGCCCTACGTTGTCATGGACGCTCACCATCCGAACAGACCGGCGAGGATCGGGGGGCAGTGCAGCCTCGTTACCGTGAGTCATCTGGAGGGTCACAAGGTCATCCAGCAGGCCTGGGCAGAGCGGCTCTGCGGCCCATGGACGCTGGTGGACGCTCCCCTGATCGGGCTCGGCGCCCATAACGAGTTCGACGCCAAGCACGCCGACGCGGTGACGGGGTTCTTCTTCCCGGAGCGCAACGAGATTCTCTACTTCTACATGGGGTATCCGGAGGTCCCTCAGCCGCGCCGGGTGAGCCCGCTGGGGTCGGCGCAAGGCGGGGCCATTCAGCGCGTCGGCGAGCTTCAAGCGCAGAAGCTCGGCATTGTGCTTCCTCCGTCCGAAGTGCCGGGCCATTGGGCAGGGGGCTGGGTAGGAGGACTGCAACTCCTGCCGGGCCGGCAGCACCGATGGGTCGGCCTGCTGAACGCGTCGCCGACTGCTCCCGTTGCTTCAGACACCGCCGCTCATCGGGAGGAACCCCCTCCGAGCCTCGGTGGCTTCGCCTTCTGCGACGAGGAGTTCCCGATCAAGGGATGGGAGTGGTGCCCGGAGCCGATCGAGTGGATCAAAGACATCCCTGAGGCCGCGATCGCGGCCGGCGAGGGCGTGAACCTCTGGCGACACCATCTCCTGGCAATAAGAGACCAACACCTCGCGTTATTCTACAACAGCGGGCCGTACGGTCGCGAGCAGCTCTACGAGAGGCGGGCCGCGCTCAGCTAGCCTGCGTGTGTCGGGGGTCCGTAGGACCGTCCTGAATGGGTTCCGGGCTTGCCTCGGCTGACTCCCTCTCGTATCATCTGGGGCCGGTAGGCGGTACCTTCGGGTGCTGCCCAATGCCCCGGCGTCGGCTCGCGTGGTGACCGTTGCGAACGGCCCCCGGGCACCCAGAAGTGCCCGGATGGGGTCTCTGGGGAGGACAGCGGCCAATGGACGCGCGACCGCCTGTGTCAACTCGGCTGATCGCCATGCTGCCGTGATCATCACGTCTCGGGGAGCTGCTCAGCCTCGGCTGTACTTCCGGCCCTCCTCCAGCATTGCCAGGTAGTTGTCCACGGGGAGGTAGTTGGCCACGCTGTTACCCGTGCCGAGGCAGTAGCCGCCTCCTGGCTGGCAAACACTGAGCGTTTCTCGCACTCGCTGGCGCACCTGTGTCTCGTTCGCGCGGCACAGGAAGTCCATGTCGATCCCGCCGATTAGACTCACGCGCTTGCCGTAGCGCCGCTTGGCCTCCGTGACAGGCTGAATGGCGTCCTCGAACGAGTGCCACGCATCGATGCGCACGTCGTCGAGCAGATCCTCCATGATCAGGTCGAGATTGCCGCACGAGTGGAGCAACTGGAGCTTGCCGGCCTCGTGCGTGAGCGAGGCGACGAGCCGGTGACCTGGAAGGATCAACTCGCGCAAGTCGGCCGGCCCGATCAGGAGCCCACTGCGAAAACCCAGGTCGTCACTGCCCCAGATGCCCTTCACTCGGCTGAACTGGAGCTCTAGTTGAGCCTGCACCTGCGCCATCTGGATGAGCTTCTGGCTGATCGCCTTCACCAACCCCCGGTTCTCATGCAGCGCATAGGCCAGCGTCTCATAGCCCATCAGCCAGCTGAGGTGCTCGTAGAAATGCGCGCCACCGGTGCCGAAGATGCACATGTCATCGGGCAGGTTCTCCTCGTACCACTCGAGCGCGCGGGTGTCGGCCTTCCCCGGGTCGGGCCACTCCATCTGCTCGAACTCATCCCAGGTCGTCAGGTAGCCCTTGTGCTCGTTCACATAGCCGCGGCCCCCGGCGCGGGGCAAGGCGCCCAGGTCCGCCACCACGCCCGCCGTGCTCTGCGGGCCTCCCCGGGGCCACGCCACCGCGGCGCCGCAGCGAATGTAGTCGTACCCAAGGAAGCGCTGGATTCGGATCTCGGCCCGCAGGTCGAAGTAGGGATCACTTCGGTCCATTCCGTCGAGGATGGGGAAGCGCCGGCACAACTCGCTCTTGACCTCCCCATCCAGAAAGAGCTCCATATGATACACGCGGGACGGCTCCCCCTCTCGGCGAAGGCACCGCAACAGGCCCTCGCAGTCGATCGCTCTGCCGGCCTGTGAGAAGGCGCTCAGCATCTGCACGACGCTCGTTCAGGAATGCTCTCGCATGTCGCCTGCAGAACGAACCCCTTGCGGGGCTGGTTGAGAGTTGGCAGGTATGCTCCGTTGGCAATCCCCCCACAGCCGATCACGCCCACTCTCTGCATGCACGCTCTCCTGTATGCCCTCACTTCGCGGTGAGCGAGATGAATGAGACCGAGTGCGGCGCGCTCTCGAACTCCAACGTCGATCCGCCGTCGAGCACCCGAACCGGCAGCGCGCTCACCACGTCGCTCTCCTTCTCCACCAGCGCCGGCGCGTCGATATCGCTCTGGGTGAGCCGCTTCCCCTCCGCCTTCCCGGCGGTGAAGCTCTTCAGGTTCACGCGGCACGGCAGGCTTTCGTCAGCGGTGCCGTTGGCGACCACCAGGTAGAGACGCTTGCCGTCCTTGCTCCTGGTCACGAGCGTGGGCGCCTTGGGAAGGCTCACGTCGTAGACCGCCCCGGTGTAGCGATAGTCGCTGGCGACGTTGCTCTTCTCGTAGTAAGGGCAGGTCCCCGAGACATCCACCACCT
>Ga0315295_10005833_pt1 | contig 10525 bp, 10 predicted proteins | sample YL17G14_0_MG_FD_204453 | JGI IMG/M metagenome (GOLD analysis project Ga0315295, IMG submission 204453) | Sediment microbial communities from Yellowstone Lake, YNP, Wyoming, USA - YL17G14_0 | ecosystem: Environmental > Aquatic > Freshwater > Lake > Sediment | place: USA: Wyoming | collected...
AGCAAACTAAAAGTCCAAACACTTGAGCAAAAAACCTTTTACCGTTTTGACTTCCCATTTTATGTCCCATTGTTCTATCCTCCTCCTTTTTGTAATAAAAGTGTATGGGTCATGGCCATCTCCAGATTTAAGTTCATCACCTCCTTCGATTTTAACTATTCGCCAGGATTTGGAAAAATGAAAGGAGCTGGGGTTCCTTAGGAGCATTCAGGACGTCCTCTTTCTTCTTCTTTTGAAACCTCTTAGCCCCAAATCCCCAAAAGCTAACAAATGTTGAAAGTCACATTCAAAGACGATTAGCATTAGTAGAATAATATTCTCCCTTAAATCATTTTAGAATTACATAGCTTTCTCAGGTCCCAGGCCTTTACCTTGAAGGACTTATCATGGACTCCTGGATTGAAGTAGACCCTATCCTTTTTCATAAGATCCTTATCCATATAAATGGGAATCTCGGTCAGGTGGCCAAAAGGCGGGACGCAGCCGACCTCACACCCGACGAGTTGGAGAACCTCTTCCGGTTTTGCAAACTCCACCTTCTTGGTGTTGAGATGGCCGGCCAGGAGTTTCCAATCCATCTTTTTGTCCCCTGGGAGAACAAGGACGGCAAACTTCCCCTCTTTGGTCTTCAAAACGAGGGACTTGACGGTTTGGGATTCTTTCACCCCCAGGGCTGATGCCATGGCCGGATTGGTGTAAACGGGTACATGCTCGATACACTCGATCGAAACCTTCTCTTCTTCCATTTTCTTTCGAATCGTCTCTTCCAAATTCATCGAAAGACCACCCGGGATTTTTGAGATTCGAGAAATTTTTCATAACAGAACCGTGCATATTGGAAGTTCTGACGGGTCAACGTTTCTGCCAAAACGGCGTCCCTTGTCTTAAAGGCCTCGATTATTTTTAGGTGCTCGTCCAAAGATTCTTTGATCCTCTCCGGATAATGGAAGCTCACCGCCCGCATATCCAGCATCTGGAGGCTATCCTTTAAGTTATTGACCAGCCCAACCAGCCTCGCACTTTTAGAGGCCTTGATAATCTCGCTATGGAACTGTTCATCGGCCTGAGCATAATCGATGGACCCGTTTTGGTACGCTTCGAAAAAGCCTTCGAGCCTTTCGATCTGTTCATTGTCCATCTGTGAAGTCGCCAACCTCGCAGCCACCCCCTCCAAGACCTCCCGAAGGATCAGGATTTCAATGACCTCTTCTTTGGAACAATTCTTGACAAAGGCTCCCTTTCGCGGAAAGATCTCGATGATCCCTTCCATGGCCAACTGATTCAGGGCTTCTCGGATGGGGGTACGGCTCACGCCCAGTTTCTGGACGAGATCAGACTCTTTCAACGGTGTTCCCGGAAGCAACTCCCGGTTTGTAATGCCCCCTTTGATGATTTTGTACACTTCGTTCTTGAGGTCACGAACAGTCTTGATTCTTCTCATCAGTTCTTCCCGCCCCCCTCACCCCATCCCTCTCCCCACGAGGCTGTGTCGCAATACCAATGAAGCAGCTATTTGGAAAGGGAGAGAGGCGGTCGGGTGGAAAAGATTTAGAGCGGTAACCTTTAGCCGTTTGAATTCAGGCGTGCCAAGGATATGAATACATTCGGTTTTATACAGGCGACGATTTCCCATACCCTAAAAGACCCGCATTCTAAAGCTTTGGAACCCGACTGTCTCTCTCCCTCGGGTTGCAATTACGACACAGTCTCCCCGGGGGAGAGGGGAAGGGTGAGAGGATTCTTTCGAATGGGGGATACAATAAATTCGCAGGATTCATTTCCCTTCGACTTGCATTTTACCTCTCTCCCCTTTACCTGAAAAGAAAGACTCCGGGCATCCATGGCCTCTTGGACAGCCCCCGCCATGGCGCCGGGTACCCAATGGCAGACCATCCGTTTCACTGACCCATACTCCTCACTCAATCCGGAATGGTAAAGTCGAAATACCCCTCTTCCCTTTTCTTCGTCCAACTGAACAATTGTGAATCTCCCCCAACCCCGGACGGACATACTGGAAAGATACCTCCGAATCGTCTCGATCCCGGTGAACCGCTCCACCTTTCTCTGGGTCTGGCAGTACTGATAGGCGCTCACAAAGCCTGCCCGATAATAGACGTCCTGGGCTAATTTAAGCCCCCCTGCCTTCTCAAGTTCCTTCTGCACGTTCACAAAGAACCATCGGGGTGTAAGGATCATCGGCACAACCCCAAGAAGGATCTGGCGTTTCTTATTCAATTTAAGCTTTCCTTTAAGATCTTTGAATGCCTCCATCCCGTTCTCCTATCCAATGACTTTTTCCATGACTCGGAGCATGGAACCTCCGAGCACGTTCTCGATGTCCTGATCCGAATAACCCCTTGCCACCATGCCCCGGGTCATATTCAGCAACTTGGATGCATCCTCTATGCCTTGGGGATACCGGAAGGTCTCTCCCGAATCATAGGCCATTCCCTTCAAAGCGTCCGTCATGACCTCCAGGCAATAATCGATGAAATCCGGACCCAGCCCCACATGTTCGGACCCGACCAGTTCGACGAAATGATCCAGATGGTCCAGCACGTGCTCAATTGTCGCCCCTTTGAGAGCGACAAATTGCGGCAGGAAGCAGATGCCTATGGCCCCTCCCTTCTTCGCAATCCCCCTGGCCTGCTCGTCGGTGATATTCCGGGGATGATCCACCAGAGCCCTTGACGAAGCATGGGACATATAAATGGGTTGAGAGGAGAGTTCAATGGCATCCTCCAATCCTTGACTGTTGATATGGGAGGTATCGATTAAGATGCCCAACCGGTTCATCTCTTTGATGAGTTCCCTCCCGAACTCGGTCAGGCCCGCGTTGCGCTTCTCATAGATCCCATCACAGACCTGATTCTTATAATTCCAGGTCAGTTGGATCTCCCGGAGGCCAAGACGATAGAAATTCCTCACGTTACCCAGATTTTCTCCCACCGGGTCTGCGCCTTCGAATCCAAGGAGAACGGCGATTTTGCCAGTCTTTTTCGCATCCAGAATGTTCCTTGTTTTGGTCGCCAGAACAAAATGATCCTTGCACTCTTCCAATTCGACCAAGGTCACATCCATACAATGCATTCCTGCCTGGATGTAATCTCCACGATAAGAGGGATAGTGCATGAGATGGGGCGGGGTGGAGAACCAGATGGCATCGACTCCTCCTTTTCTGAGAGGCTTGTAAAAGACCCGGTTGAGGATATGGGTCTCCCCAAGGGAGCGCCTCCGGATCACCTCGCACTGGATATCGGAATGGATATCAAAGACGAGACATTTCTGGTGAAGCTCCTTTGCCCGCTCTTCTTGACCCTTGCTCAGTTTCATCGAATGACCCCCCCATCTGCTCCCAGGTTCTCGTCGCCAAAAGGCTCCGTCTTCCCAAAAGGGGCGAAAACCAAGATCTTCATGGCTTTCTCCTTTCTTCTAGAGCTTTATAATCACCTCTCGCTGCCAGCCTCCGCTTGATGGTGAGCAACACCATCGCACCTTCTGCTCTTTTAAGGTATGTAAATTCCTCATCTGAATCATAAGCCGTTCCTGTCAGGTTTTTTTTATAAAATGGAGTGGGGAGATTTGTCTCCAGTTAATAAACAATGTGTAGGCCGGGATCTTCCGCACGTTCCACAACAACCTTTCCACCGATGACGACGGCTTCGACGCGCCCGATCTGTTCCCGGTTGACGATGACGAGATCAGCCACCTTTCCAGATTCGACGAGACCCCGGTTGGGCGCCAGTCTCGGGAATGCCCTGGCCACATTTCTCGTCGCCGTAGCGATCGCCTTTGGCAGCGAAACATGCCCTGCCCTCACCACACGTTCCAGGGTGAGCAAGATCGGATCCCAGTAACCACCGATATAGTCCGTTGAAATCATGTCGACCAAACCATTTGAGAATAATGCATAGGTGACATCCGGTGATTGAACGAAAAACCGGACACCAAACATATCCCCCGTATGGATGTCCAGATGGGCACCTAGTTGACGAAGACGGCTTGCCTGGGCCACAGCTCCCTCTGCGTCGAATCGGAAATTGCAATGGGCAGCGATTAGTTTGTTCCCAAGTGATCTCGCCGCCTCGAGAACCAAAGGCTCTGTTTCGGGTGAGTTGTGCATGACTACCGGCATGTTCAACCGCTTTCCCGCCTCGATGCCCTCTTGAGCAGCCTCTCGGGCCAGGTTACTCCATTGCATGACCTGCTCCAAAACCTCACTGAATCCTGCGATTGAAAGACTATCTGCGAGATGCAGTTCCTTGAGCCGCTGCTCCACCTCGTCGGAACGACCTTTGCTCCCGAGTTGGTGGAGTGGCCTCGCCTCAACAGGTGAGATGGTATGTCCGGTTCTGACTTTGATCGCCATGGGAAGAAGGATCGTATCCGCATAGTGGGCGTCGATCCCTGTACCTACCTCGCCGATACAAGAGGCGCCCAGTTGTACCATTTCATCGACCGTTGTTAACCAATGCTTCTTCTGAATACCACCAAAACGAAACATTGGGGAATCGGCAAGCAGCAGATTCTTGGGGGTATGGGCCGTCCCGGTCTTGATGTTGATGGGATGTACCTTATCCGCCCGGTGGACTTCGTCCATCGTTCCCAGGCCATCCTGACTCTGGACTGTTGTAACGCCCTGACAGAGCAGCCGATCGAGGTTGGCCAAGATACGGGCCTCTGGGAGCGGGGGATTCCCCGTCGCAAAAAGTGGAGAAAAGGTGACCCCGTGTTGATGGTGAGTAATGATCCCTGGAATAACCAAGTTTCCGTGAGCGTCGATAATCCGATCGGCAGGGTCATAATAGGCGTATTGAACCATCGGGATCTCCACAATAAGTTCATCTTCCACGATTACTGAGCAATCCTCCAAGATCGTTTTGCCGTCACCCGTAATAACGTTTGCGTTTGTAATGGCGAGTCTCATGTCAATTCTCCCTACCTTACATCTCTTGATCGACATCTCAGAGCTTAAGATTCATTCGCCACCCCAGAGTTTGCTCTCCTTTCCCACATAGAATCCGGCGGGAAAGGGATCCCTCGGGTCAAGGACGAATTGTTGGATTCCTGTGATGTAGGCACTCCCCGTGATCTCAGGCAGGATCGCACGGTAAGGACCTACCCTCACCTCCTCGATCGCCTTTCCGCGAAAGAGAGTGCCGATAAAGCTCTCATGGACAAACTCCTCCTTCAGACCCAGTTCACCCTTGGCATAAAGGGCAGCCATCTTGGCGCATGTGCCCGTTCCACACGGGGAACGGTCCGTGAACCCGGGAGGACCGAAGCAGGCATTTTTTAATGTTGCGTCAGGATGGGTGGCTGGACTTGAGAAGATGACCCCGGCGAAGCCTCTCAAAGAGGGCACCTCAGGATGCTGGGCCTCTACCTGCTCGTTGAGCGCCTCCCAGATCCTCCTCCCGCACGTGATGATGTCGCTATCCCGTTCAGGCCTTATCTCTAAGCCTACCTCTTCTGCAGGCAGAATGGCATAGAACAGATCACCTCCATAAGCAATATCGAGGGTGAGCCTTCCAAAGGGAGGAACCTCTATTTGAACGTCAGACTTGTAGAGGAAGGACGGGACACTCTGGAGGATCACCTCCTGAGCCAGCCCATCCTTCACAGCCACTCGGCCTCGGACGGTACCGGCTGGTGTATCGAGGACGATCTCGGTCTCCGGTTCCTCGACCTTGACCTTGCCCATCTCTACCAGGACAGTACAAATGGCAATCGTCCCGTGGCCACACATGGTGTCATATCCTCCAGGGTTGAGAAATATCACTCCAATATCGGACCCTTCCGTTTCGGGCTCCGTCAGAAGGGCCGCAAACATGCCGTTGTGGCCCCGGGGCTCAAGGACCAGGAATGCACGAAGATCATCCAGATTCTCCCGCACATATCGGACCTTTTCCAGAATGGACCGGCCAGGAATCTGGGGCACGCCACCGATCACCACTCTCATGGGCATCCCGGCGGTGTGGGCATCGACTGCAGTAATCATTTTACTAAACTTCATGGTCCTTATCTCCTTAAAATACACAAAACAGTCACAGCCCATGGAGCAATCTCTGTTTTTTATCAATAGAAAGACTTGCAATCCCTGACTTCATCAGGTCCGAGTTCCCCTGCCAAATCTTCCAGACTCCCTCTGTTCTGCTCGCTCAATGATCATTAAAAGCTTTTTTCTCACGGATTCGGGCAAAGGCTCAGGAAGATAGTCTTCGAGTATCTCTTTCACTCTCTGATTGGCCCTCTCGCCGAGGGTTCTCCGACCTTTCTCTTTCCACACCTCGTAACTGCCTCGGTCGAGAAGCCTGGGAAACCAATCTTCTTTGAAATGGCGGTATGTGTGACCTTCTGTGAGGAACTGGCCACCGGGCCCGACCCGATCGATCACATCCAAAGCAAACATCTCCTCGCTGATCTCGATCCCCCTCATCAGTCTTTTTATCCATCCAACAAATTCATCGCTGGCCACGATGAACTCCAGCGAGGAAGTCAAACCAGCCTCCAGATAACCGACATCGTGATTCAAGTTGCCGCCACTCAACCCTGCCAGTAAACTCATCATTGCGCCTTCAAAGGCTGCTTGCTGATCGAAGGTCTTGGCGTCGGAGCATCCGGCGTAGCTCCAGGAAGGCAGCTTGTAATAGGTGGCCATCTCTGCATTACAGACCACCGATAACATGAATTCCGGTGCACCGTAGGAACACAAGGTACTGGACATATCCATATGAAGCCTTTCGCCGCCAAAGATGACGGGCGTTCCTTCTTGCTTCAGTTGAGCGACGGTCACACCAGCCAATCCCTCTGCAATTCCCTGAGCCAAGGCCCCTGCGAGCGTCACAGGGCATGTGGCACCCCCCACCTTGCCAGTACCACAAATGACGGGCAGGCCTTTGCTTGCCATGTAAAGAATTTTCTCTGTGGGATCCGTAGCCAAGATCAAGGGAGAAATAGGTTCCGTGTACATCACAATAAAGGGATTTTGGCGCAGTGCATCGGGTCCGTCGGCCACAATCTCTGCCATCTCCACGATGTCTCTGCAGTTGACTACGTTCCATGCAGTGGGAATGAGCGGTTTTTTGGTGTTGTTCACCATCGCCTCGAAATGGTGTAAATCCGAGATGCTTCCGGTGACATCCGAGCCGATTCCCATACACATCACAAAGTCGATGTTCGGCAAGGCGTCACACACCTTGGCCGCATTGGCAATATCGGTCTTAACTGCCTCCCTTTTTTCTCCCGTATAAGGGTCGATCGTGTGGACGGTATCGGAACCTGTGCCGTAATAGGCCATCGTCCCTTCCAGATACATTGCAGGTTTGCCATTTCTGTCACAGAGCACGACCCGGGAGGGCGCTGTGCGTATGGCCCACTCGACCAGATGAGAGGGAAGCCTGGCTCTCACGCCATCAACCTTGGCCCCAGCCTTTTTCAGAAGTTCTCGAGCCTCTTCCACTAGTACATTAACACCGGTCCGGCGCAAAACCTCCAGGGCCGCCCAATGGACCCGTTCCAATTGGGCTTCGGACAGCAATTGGAACCGGGGCGTCTGGTGAAGAATATCGTTGGCCCTCATCGATGAAGAGCCTCCTTTCTAATTGATCAAGATTACGATAAAGGTTCCTCTATCTCTCCTAACCAATCACCTCTTTGAAAAGTCGGACCATCGAACCTCCAAGGATGTTCTCGATGTCCTGATCGGAGTAGCTTCTGGCCACGAGCCCCCGGGTGATGTTCGGCAACTTCGTCGTATCTTCGGCTCCCTTTGGGTAAGGATAGGTATGGCCTGAATCGTAGGCCAGCCCTTTGAGCGCTCCCAGCATCACTTCCAGGCAGTAGTCAATAAAGTCCGGACCGATCCCCACATGCTCTGACCCGACAAGATTGACAAAGTGATCGATATGATTCAAGACATCTTCAATGGTGGCATTCTTTTTAGCAACAAATTGAGGGAGAAAATTGACACCCATAACCCCTCCCTTCTTCGCAATCCCCCTGGCCTGTTCATCCGTGATATTTCGGGGGTGGTCAACGAGGGCCTTCGAACAGGTGTGAGACATCCGTACGGGCTGAGAAGAACATTCGATCACATCCTCTAAGCCTCTGCTACAGATATGAGAGGTGTCAATCAAGATATTCAACCGATTCATTTCTTTAACCAGCGATTTTCCATACTCAGAAAGGCCACCATTTCGTGATTCGTATATTCCGTCACAGATCTGGTTACGATAGTTCCAAGTCAGTTGAATCTCCCTCAGCCCCAGACGGACAAAATTCCTGAAATTTCCCAAATCTTCCCCGCATGGATCCCCCCCCTCAAATCCAAGGATCACAGCTATCTTTCCCGCCTTTTTCGCTGATAGGATATCGTTCGCTTTTTTCACAAGTAAGAAATGATCTCCACACCCCTCCAACTCCGTCAACATCACATCCATAAAGTGCATACCCGCTTGAACGTAATCACCCCGATAAGCAGGATAGTGCATGATGTGGGGCATGGTGGACATACAAATGGCATCCACGCCACCTTCCCTCAAGGGTTTGAAAAAGGTATTATTTAGGATGGAAGTCTCTCCAAGGGCTTGCCTCCGAATCACTTCACACGGAATATCCGAATGGGGATCCAACACGATACATTTTTCATGGAGTTCCTTGGCACGCCCCTCCTGTTTTTTGCTCAGTTTCATCTCTGTTACCCCCTTTTTTACATCTCTAAAATGCTTTTTACCGAACCCCAACCTGATCCAGGGTTGATAACCCGTAAAAGCATGTCGGAAAGGTGCTCTTTACACCCCCCTTCACAACCCAAGGTATGCCTTTCTGACCAAGGGAGACTCCAATAGCTCCATCCCTTTCCCTTCGAGGACAATCTTACCCGTTTGGATGACATAGGCTCGTTGGGCGAGTTTCAACGCTTCCCTCACATTCTGCTCGACCAGGAGGATGGTCGTCCCCCGCTCGTTGATCTCTTTTGTGATCTCAATAATGGCCTTGGCCAAGAGGGGAGAGAGGCCCAGAGAAGGCTCATCCAGGATGAGGAGGACGGGGCATGACATCAGCCCCCTTCCGATGGCAAGCATCTGCTGTTCTCCTCCACTGAGGGTCCCTCCCACCTGTCCCTTTCTCTCCTCCAATCGGGGAAAGAGTTGAAAGACTCGATCCAGGGTCTTTTTCTTTTCCAACTTATCCCTTTGGGTATAAGATCCCATCTTCAAGTTCTCTAAAACGGTCATGTTGTAAAAGATGTGCCTCCCCTCCGGGATGTGGGATATCCCGAGATTGACGATCTCGTGTCCCGTGAGGGAATCGATGCGCTTGTCCAGGAACGTCACCGTCCCTGACGTTGGTTTGAGAAGGCCCGTGATGACATTAATGATCGATGACTTGCCTGCCCCGTTCGAACCAATGATCGAGACGATCTCTCTTCTCTTCACCTCCATCGAGGCCCCGAAAAGCACCGGAAGATCACCGTACCCTGCATGGATCTCTTTTACCTCAAGCATTGTAATCCCCCCCTAAATAGGCTTCGATGACAAGTGGATTGGACGCTATTTCTTGAGGTGTCCCTTCCGCAAGCTTTCTTCCCCCCTCGAGGACAACGATCCGACTCGCGATGTTCATGACCAACTCCATGACATGCTCGATCATGATGATCGCGATGCCAGAACGGTTGATCTGTTTGACCACCTCGATAAACTCCACGATTTCGGAAGGATTGAGCCCACTGGCGGCTTCATCGAGAAGGAGCAGCTTGGGTTCTGTGGCCAGTGCCCGGGCCACCTCTAACTTTTTCCGCTCTATCAGGGTGAGATTTTTCGACAGAACCTTCTGTTTGTTAGCCAGGTCCAATTGCTCCAGAAAAGTCAGGGCCCGTTTTCGTGCCTGGTAAAGATTCTTCGTCTTTAACAATGCACCTACCATCACGTTCTCCAGACTTGTCATATCCGCGAAGACCTGAATCAGTTGGAATGTCCTTGCAATGCCTCGTTTGCAGATCTCATAGGTCGGTAAATGATGGATCTCTTTTCCTTCGAAACAAACCGTCCCTCCGTTAATCAAGAAAACTCCCATAATGCAGTTAAAAAGAGTCGTCTTCCCGGCACCATTGGGCCCAATGAGCCCAATGATCTCTCCCGGGCTGACATTAAAGCTGACATCACTGTTAGCGGATAATCCTCCAAAATGTTTCGTCAGTCCTTTGATCTCCAGTAAATCCATTGTATCTCACTCCTTCATCTCATTCTCGTCATTCGCCATTGCAAGAGCCGCTGGATGTAAACGATGACACCGGAGGGCTGGAAGATAGCAACAAACATCACAATGGCGCCAAATACGGCGATATGAAGAGGTCCTGTTTCCCCGATATAGATTCTTAAGATTTCGTTCAACGGGATCAGAATGATTGCCCCAATAAGAGGGCCAAAGATGGTTCCTGCTCCCCCCACCAAGGCGATGATCGCCATATCGACAGAAATGCTAAGAGCCATGACCGAATCTGGATGCACATAGAGCGTATACT
>Ga0315295_10005834_pt1 | contig 10525 bp, 10 predicted proteins | sample YL17G14_0_MG_FD_204453 | JGI IMG/M metagenome (GOLD analysis project Ga0315295, IMG submission 204453) | Sediment microbial communities from Yellowstone Lake, YNP, Wyoming, USA - YL17G14_0 | ecosystem: Environmental > Aquatic > Freshwater > Lake > Sediment | place: USA: Wyoming | collected...
TACAGTTTTTGGCAATCAGCACCTAAAGGCTATTAAAATTTCAGCGTCTCTAAACTCTGGATAGTTAAGACACAGCCTGAATGACAAAGGGAAGAGCTATTTTTATCCTTCATAGTGCCGCTGGCAAACGGCATGGGCGATTGCTTCGCTTTGCTCGCAATGACGATGAACAGAATATTCCGCTGAATTTCCTCGCTTCTTTCGATCGGGGCAGAAAATTCGGAGTGAGTCATGCTTTAATGCAGGAAAAAAAAATTTAAATGCGCTAAAATATAAGCACTGATTTTCTCGCTAACCCAGGAGAAGGGCTTTCTCCTCTGGAGGAACAATGATACAAATAGGTATTGACCCCATCATCTTCTCCATCGGAAGCTTCGTCGTCCGGTGGTATGGCCTAATGATTGACATCGCCGTGATAACGGTGGTCGTCTGGGCACTGCACGCCGTGCAGAAGAGCGCCAAACTCAATTATGACACAATCTTAAACGGCGCCCTTGTCGGCGTCCCGTCAGGGCTAGTATTCTCAAGGGTGCTGCACATTATTGACCAGTGGCAGTATTTCGCCAGCCGTCCCCTCTCCCAGCTTCTTTCGGGTGAGGGACTTACCATATATGGCGCCGTGCTCGGCGCGGCTCTCGGCCTCTGGGTTTACAGCAAATGGAGCCGGTTCCAGTTCGGCATTCTCGCTGACATCCTCGCCCCGGCGACCATCCTGGGGCAGGCAATCGGGCGGGTGGGCTGCATCCTGAACGGCTGCTGCTACGGAATCGTGACGGACTTGCCCTGGAGCATCCTTTATACCAATACTCATAGCTACGGCTATCTCGCCAGCAGCAACCTGGCGGAAGGCGTCGGACTTCATCCGTCCGTAGTCTACGAACTGCTCTGGGACATTGTTGTCTTCGGCGTTCTGCTCAAAATTGGAAAACGCTTTAAGCCGGACGGGGCGCTTTTTGCCATTTACCTTGCCCTGTATGCCTTCGGACGGCTTTTTATTGACTTCACCCGCGACGGCACGCCGTTCCTTTTCGGCCTGCACCAGGCGCAGGTAATGAGCATCGTCGTTATGCTCATTACCGTACCATTCATCGTATTCCGCACCCGCCGCGCCACGCCCGAGGAAATTGCGGCTGATATAAAGCTGCCGGAGCCAGAAGAGAATGAGGCAGAGGATGGTGTCGCTCAGGCTTCAGACGCTTCCGAGAATAAACCGCACTCTGCTTAAAGAATAACTATTGAATTAGAAATTCAATTTCCCTCTCCGCAAGGAGAGGGAAAGGCATTTTAAAAAGGAAAGACTTAGTTGATTCGATGGGCGAAAGGTTTATTGGAATGGGGTCCGCGACATTAATATTGCCTGGCGATTAAATAAAAGCTCTGACTGCCATTCAAGCCGCTTACAGCCTATCCTTTAAATTCTTCCGGTAAAGGAGGCGGCTTATTTTCCCGCCGCTCTTGGCGTACATCTCTTTCACCCGCGGTATGTAGCGAATTACCGGGATTAAGAGCAGTAGGCAGGTAAATGTGAGCAACTCCCATGAATGGTAGATAAACCAGGCGGAGAAAAGAAAGGTTGCCAGGCCTATGGTGTAACTCAGGGTCGGGAAGTGTGTGATGAGAAGGAACAGTCCGAAAACCGCAAGACCAACCGCGAATCCCCAGGGCATTAGAAAGGCTTCCACCCCGATGGACGTCGCGCCGCCCTTTCCCCCTTTGAAATTGAGGAATATCGGATAGCTGTGTCCCAGCACGGCGGTAACCCCGGCGGCAAACTCGCCCAGCCGCGGCGCCCCGATGAGGCGGGCCAGAGCGACCGGCACCAGTCCCTTGGAAATATCCAGCAGTAATACGATAAGCCCCCACCAGAACCCGACCGTGTAGAAGACGTTCATTGCCCCCAGGTTGTGGCTACCGACCTCGCGGATATCGATGCCTTTTCGCCATTTGGTGACGATATAGGCGAAGGGTATCGAGCCGATAAAATAGGCGCAGATTACCCCGATTATCGAAGCCAGTATTTTATTCATTGCTTTTGTTCCGGCCTCCCGCTCTCGGTAAAGTCCAGAATATTGAGGCGCAGGTTGTTCTCACCCCGCCAGTGGTCAACCTCAAGGCTATAAACGATGTCGATAAACGGAGCGAGGTTGGGAAGGAAGTCCCCCTGCCGGAAGGCAACCGCCTCCCAGACCTGGCCGTCCTGTCTCAGCCTTAATCTCAAATGCTCCTCTTCTTTCCCCATGGTGCGGCAGTCTAAGACCCTCACCCGCCGGCTCATGAAGGTCGGCACGGAATTGGCGTGGCCGAAGGGGGCAATCTTCTGTATCAGATTATAGGTATTCCCGCCGAGTTCCGCCAGCTTGACCTCGGCGTCAATATCCAGGTGCGGGTAAAGTTCGAGACCAGTTAGCTCTGTGGTGGCGATGTCCGAGAGGATTTTCCCCAACTCCGGCAGGTTTTTCGTTGGCAGGGTAAACCCGGCCGCCTGGGAGTGCCCGCCGAAGCGTGTTAAAAGATGGCTGCAGCGGGTGAGCGCCTTGATGACATTGAATTCCGGAATACTGCGGCAGCTGCCGATGGATGTTGTCTCGCCGGTTGAAATGAGAATGACCGGGCGGTAAAACTCCTCCGTAAGCCGGCTGGCGGCCAGCCCCGTGATACCGGCTGGATATTCGCTGCTGCCAGAGATAAGCAGGGGCGAAATTCCTTTCCCCAGAATTTCATTCCTTGCCTGGGTTAAAACCTTAACCGTGAGCCGTTGCCTTTCGGTATTTTTCTCATCGAGCCAGACGGCAAGCTCCCGTGCTTCGTCATAGGAATCCGTCATAAGCAACTGGTAGCCGTTCATGGCGTGGGCAAGCCTCCCGGCGGCGTTAAGGCGCGGTGCCAGCTGCCAGGCGATGTTGTCCGTATCCAGCTTGGCACATTCCAGCCCCGCCTGCTCTGCCAGCCCCCTGAGGCCGGGGCGGGGTTCAGCGTTAATCTGCTTTAAGCCTTCCGTCACCAGATAACGGTTTTCCCCGGTCAGCGGGGCGATATCGGCAATCGTGCCGAGGGCGGCAAGGTCAACCAGCTTCGGCAGTTCGCCGTTATCCTTGCCGATGCCGTGAAACAGGGCGGTGGTAAGTTTATATGCAACGCCGGCGCCGGTAAGCTCTAAGAAGGGGTAAGTTGAACCGGGGCGCTTCGGGTTGATGATAGCAAGAGCCTCCGGGAGTTCGGGCAGGGGGGTATGGTGGTCGGTAATGATGACGTCAATCCCCATCTTGCGCGCCCCTTTTACTTCGGCAATAGCGGTGATGCCGGTATCAACCGTGATGATGAGGCTGACACCATCTTCTTTGAGCTGCTCAAGCGCCAGGTTGTTTAAGCCGTAGCCCTCGGTGAGTCTGTGCGGGATATATGGCGTCACAATCCCGCCGAGGGATTTAAGACCCTGCACTATGAGGGCGGTTGAGGTAATGCCGTCAACATCGTAGTCACCGTAAACGGCAATTTTTTCGCCGGCGAGAAGCGCCCGGTAGATGCGGATAACGGCGGTTTCCATATCGGGCAAAAGGAGTGGGTCATGGCTTAGCCGTAAGTCGGCCGCAAGGTAAGGCTCCAGTTTTGCGGTATCCGTAACGCCGCGGTTATAGAGGAGCTGGATAAAAAGACGTGGCATCCCCGTATCCGCCAGCAGGTCCAGGGGCGCTGGCGGAAGGATATGCCACTGAAAATGCTTCAATACGATACCTCGCTAAAGCGCTTCAGTACCAGCACGGAGTTATGCCCGCCAAACCCGAAGGAGGTGCAGAGGGCGATATTGATGTTGGCTTTCCTGGCGACATTGGGGACATAATCAAGGTCGCACTCTGGGTCGGGATGATGCAGGTTTATCGTCGGCGGTATTATACCATTCTGAATAACCATCACGCATATCAGGGCTTCGACGGCCGCCGCCGCCCCTATTAAGTGGCCGGTCATGGACTTGGGTGAGCTTATCGGTATTTTATAGGCCCGTTCGCCGAAGACAGCCTTAATTGCCCTGGTCTCGGTCTTATCGTTGAGCGGGGTCGAGGTGCCGTGGGCTTTAATATAATCAATATCATTAATGGTGATTCCCGCTTCTTGGATGGCAAGCTGCATCGCCCGCGAAGCGCCCTCGCCGCTTTCCGCTGGCTCGGTAATGTGGAAGGCATCGGCCGAAGCCCCGTAGCCGGTTATCTCGGCGAGAATCTTCGCCCCGCGTTTTTTGGCGTGCTCCAGGTTCTCCAGCATCAGGATGCCGGCGCCCTCGCCGATGACAAAGCCGTCACGGGTGGCATCGAAGGGACGGGAAGCTCCTGGCGGGTCGTCGTTTCTGGTCGAAAGAGCTCTCAGAGAGTTGAAACCGGCGACACCGATGGGGTTGATAATAGCCTCACTGCCCCCGGCGACAACGGCCTGGACTTCGCCGCGCTTGATAAGCTCGTAGGCGACGCCGATGGCATCGGAGCCGGACGAACAGGCGGAGGTAATGCAAAGGTTCGGCCCTTTGAGTCCCAGCTGTATGGACACCTGTGATGCCGCCATGTCGGTAATCATCATGGGTACCAGAAAAGGGCTGACTCGCTTGGGGCCCTGCTGAATTTCGACCTTCATTTCCTGGTACAGGGTTGTAAGGCCGCCGATGCCGCTTCCAATAATGACGCCGATACAGTCGTTGTTGCTGGTATCTACCGTGAGACCGGACTGAGTAAAGGCTTCCCTAGCGGCGGCAACAGCAAAATGGGCGAAGCGGTCCATGCGCCGGGCGTCCTTGCGGTTAATGTAGTTCACCGGGTCAAAGTTTTTAACCTCACCGGCAAATTTAGTATCATGGGCGGATGCATCGAACAGGGTGATGGGGCCTACACCGGATTTTCCGTTAATTAAACTCTCCCAGCTTGATTTCACGTCATTTCCGACTGGATTGACCGTTCCAAGCCCGGTCACAACCACTCTGTTGTTTTTATCGGTTATCAAGTTAACCTCCCATATTTAGCATAATAATTCAGTTCAATTGGAAAAGCCACTTATTTGTACCATATTTGCCGTTTACTGGCAAGGGAAATTAAGGCTGTCCCGCCTGATTTCTTAACCATCGCCATATTGTTGAGTCGCATAGTCGGGGCAATTATGCGGCAAAAATCTCGGTCGTCGGTACTTGCGCGAATCGCCGTTGGTTATATAATGTGATGACAGTCATGCGGTTCTGTCGCTTAAATAACACGGTGGAGTTGGCTTGTATGGCAATCGATTTCACGCGCTTGAAATCTCTTTCTTCCGACTTGTCGCATCTATCCGTTGTCATGCTGGTTGCGGCGAATCTGGTGCCGCTTTACAGTGTGCTTTTTCTCGGCTGGGAGGTCTTCCCGCTCCTGTTCCTGTACTGGCTGGAGAATGTAATTATCGGGGTATTCAATGTCCTAAAAATGCTGCTCTGCAAACCGGATGACGCCGGTACCTGGCTGGGCAAGATATTTATTATCCCGTTCTTCTGCTTCCACTACGGGATGTTCACGCTGGTGCACGGGATTTTTGTTTTCGGCTTTTTCGGCGGGTATTTCACACAGGGGGCGCCGATACCGGATGAAGCATCTGTATTGCAGGCATTATGGAGTTATAACCTGGGATGGGTGGCGCTTGACCTGGCGGTAAGCCACGGCATCTCATTTGCCGTCAACTACGTCAAAAGGGGAGAGTACCGGCAAACCAGTCTGCGGCAGCTTATGGAGCAGCCTTACGGACGGGTGGTGGTAATGCATCTGACGATTCTCGGCGGCGGCTTTCTCATGATGATGCTTAACTCACCGGTCGCCGGACTCATTGTGCTTGTTCTGCTTAAAATCATCCTTGATGTACGGGCACATGTAAGGGAGCATTTTAAAGATAAATCTAAGAGAGCGGAGCTTCATCCCGGCTAAGAACCGGTGCTTCAATAAAGTCACTGATTTTCATCTCAGATACTGTTGACATCCGCCCCTGCCAGTGTCATACTAATTGCAAATGCAAATCATTAGCAATAAAGCCGAAAGGGAAAACAGACTTGTGGGGAATGCCGTTCCCATTTTCCTCCCCGGTAATATGAAAAAGACGGGTCAACGCGCCCTTATCCTGAGCATTATCCGGAAAGGGCATCTGGATGCCCGTGAGATATACCGGCTGGCGGCAAACGAGCAGCCGCGCCTCAGCCTCTCTACGGTCTACCGGACGCTCCGGCGTCTTAAAGATATGGGACTCGTGGAAGAGCTTCACTTTGATGAGGCGCACCACCATTACGAGATGAAGCAGTCGCCAGAGACCTGCCACCTGGTGTGCCGCGAATGCGGGTGTGTCGTTGAATTTGATTACAGGCTGAGCCCTTCGCTTAAAAAGAGAGTTGAGAAGGAGAAAGGTTTCCGGATAACGGGTGGTGAAATCGAGTTAACCGGGCTTTGTTCCGAGTGCCAGAAGAAATACTAATCTGGCAGAAGGGGGCAGTTAAAATGCATCTGGAAGTAGGGTATGCTCTAACATTGGCGGCAGCCGCCGGGTTTTCCACCTGGATAGGCAGTATCATTGCCTTCTTCATGTACCGCCCCAAGGCGTGGGTCATGTCGCTCATGCTGGGCTTTTCCGCTGGCGTCATGATTTACATCTCTTTCGCCGAACTATTGAAGACCGCTATTGACGACCTCGGCCGGACGTCGGCCAACATCGCCTTCTTCGGCGGAATAATCTTTATCGCCCTGATTGATATCCTGATACCACACGAATATAAAGAAGAACACGTTACAGATTCACCCCTTATAATGAAAGAGGTACCTGAAGTTGATTTGAACATCAGGGGGCATGGATACAGACACCAGTACCAGCACGGGGAAGTATCGTCCGTCAGCTTGATGAGAATGGGTGTTCTTACCGCAATCGGCATCGCAATTCATAATTTCCCGGAGGGGCTCGTTACCTTCAGCAGCGCCGTGACGGGGAACATGGTTCACGGCGTTGTGGTCGCCGTCGCCATCGGGCTGCACAACATACCGGAGGGCATTAGCGTCTCGCTGCCAATTCTGGCGGCAACGGGCAGCCATAAGAAGGCTTTCTTCTATTCGTTCATCTCCGGCCTGGCGGAGCCGGTGGGGGCACTTATTGGCTATCTGATACTGCTTCCATTCCTTACACCCGGTCTGGTATCGGGTCTGCTCGCTTTTGCGGCGGGCATCATGGTCTATATCAGCCTGGATGAGCTTTTGCCAGCCGCCCACGCCTTTGGCAAGGCGCACATGGCGATTATCGGTATCGGGACGGGGATGGTGGTCATGGCGTTAAGCCTCATCTTGCTGAATGGATAGAATTTCCATGAATTTTTGCAGATACAGGCTAAATTCATAGGCCGTAATCGTGGGATTGCTCCTGTGGACGTTCATTATCGGAAGTTTCTTCTCCGCCCTGCTTTTTGGCGGTATCGCGGCGCAGCTTTTCCGTTTGATATATTAACGGTGTAATTCGGTTTACGTGAAGGGATGCATTAAAGCTGCGTCTCTGCGAATTGTGTGCTTTGGCTTTTGTTGCTATAATAAACGAGTTAACGGGGCCGTAGTTCACTCGGGAGAACGCCTGATTTGCATTCAGGAGGTAAGGGGTTCGAATCCCCTCGGCTCCACCAAAGGTATCAATAGGTAGAACTCGCTGCTTTTATTCCACCAGCACCAACAACATGTCACCGCAGTGTTTCATGTTTTACTTGGGAAATAACTCAACCAGGTTTCGGTATTGCAGCAATTCCTTGGTAAATACCGCCTTAACATTCTCATATTTAAACGGAAGCACAACCATACCTCGGATTACTATTACATCATAAAACTGATGTTGGCTACCAGAAAACATGAAACATTTGCTGGGTTTAAAGAAGTCCTTTTTTAACCAACCGCCATGAGCTTGAGTGAATAAATAATCAACCCCGAAAGGTCCGAAATGGTTCTGTATCATTGACGGGCCTATCCATCCTTGTTCGGTTGGCGAAATAGCAAAAGGAAATACTGATCCTTCTTGTCCATAATTAGAGAAGGATTTACTCACAATGACTGGTGCGACATTAACCTTCTTCTTTATCTGACTGTCTGCCATTTCGGATATAGTTTTTCTAAAAGGTTCAAGAATTTCAATCCAAGGTCTGAATAACGTTGAAGCATAAATATCTAACTCAACTATAGTTGAAATATCATTCCCTATATTTTGTTTAATAAAAATGCAGAAGTCATTATTATCCAGGCAGAAGACTAATCTCCCTGAATCGATTTTGGATATTGTTGAATCAAGAGCTTCTGTCCCAAGCCCGATAAAAAGGTCACCATGATTTCTGACTGACCAATATCCGGTTGAAGCCCATAAAATCTGATCATCTTTCAGACCGCTATTTTTCTCACATAAATCCATAAAATCGCTTATGAATTTTCGGTTATGCGAATGGAAACAATATTCTTCTTTACAGACTTGATAACCTTCAAAATCAAACCTGAAATACGGATCTTGAATGATTATTGCCCCATTTGCAACGGTTTTCAAATTAAAATAGGAACTCTTACTTCCATCTGGCATTATAAAAAATGGTTCATGAATAGATATCATAACGACGTTCTTCCTTGTGGATAATTATAACAAACAAATGATAAAATGGGCATCAATGAATAAAGAATATTTACGCTCAATTTGGAAATTCAACGAAGAAGAAAAAGCGCACATATGCCTTGAAGAGATTTACTCCAGAAGGGGTTTCTTGGTCAGGAATTTACATCGTGACGATCGTTTTCACGAATGTGGGATAGATCTTCTTTGCACAAAGAACGATCTTTCTATTGGATTTGCAGTGAAAAAGAAACCGAAACAAGAAGACATATCCCAATTGAAGAAGTTAGCTAGTTCAGACCTATCAATAATTAGGTTATATATCTATCTTGATTCTCCCACCAGCCCTTTTGAAAAAGCTATGACGTCAGCCAACAATGTCCACTTTCTTGATTGTAGCAAGTTTCACTCCATGCTCGTTCAAAATGGATCAATAAATTACGTACTATTATATTTCGCAGCACATAAACTTTTCGAAAACTTAAGCACCATTTATGAGTCGCTTTATAATAAGAGAGCTGTTAAGCAATACAAACATCCCTTGGATGCCGAAGAATCAGAGTTTATGTGGAATATCAAAGATGATGCGGTAAAATTAAAATCGTTGTTAGAGTACTTGCAGGCAACTTGGCGACCTGTACTGATGACTCGTCTTGATTACAATAAGACAGAATGGGCAGGTTATATTGCTAAGCTTCACGCAGAATTAGATGTCATAAACAATATCGCCGGAGAGAGCCTATGCAGTAGTTTCCACACTATGTCAGATAAGTTTCCACATCTTGCAGCTTCTTATTGGGAACTGGCTAGTTACAGAACAGTCTGGAAAGACTTTACAGCAGCGGCCATCGTATTAGGGGATAAGTCGTTGAACAATTTGAAGGAGTTCATTAGATATAAATGGGTAATGCCTACCTTAGAACCTAGCAGGCGTTCAACCGAATATGGCCCGATTGGGAGCGTCTATAGTACACTTTGGGCAGTTATTGAAAGAACGTATAACATAGCTAATGACCTTGAGGACGGAATAGATTGGCTGCACCATGATTTAGTTTAGGTATTAATAACTGAGCTCAAAGATGACAGAAAAAGTTCTACCTATTGATACCTCAGCTCCACCATCTTTTTAAGTCACGGAAGGGGAATAAACAAATTGAGCAGTCGCCGTAAAATGGAACTTCTCATAACTCTTGAACGCGATGAAGATGGGTATTTGATAGCTAGTTGTCCTATATATTTCAAGTAATTGTCAAGCGGCAAATCCCATTGCCTCTTTGATTCTTGACATGCCCCCTGTTTAACCCTACACTAGAAAGCATTAGACTGTCTTGAGCAAGGATAGCATATGATTTGTCCCACCTGCAAGCATCCCATGATTGTCGTAGAGTATAAGCAAATCGAGCTTGACTACTGCACCAACTGCAATGGCGTCTGGTTTGACGCCGGAGAGCTCGAACTTATGCTCGAGCGGGTTCACCCTGAACGGGTTCACCGTGAACGGGTGAACCTCAAACCGAATGTTGCTTCCGGCAAGAGCATTCTTGACCTCAGCGTCGCCACGACCACTGAGAAGAAGCGCAAATGTCCCAGCTGCGGCCGGAAGATGCGAAAAGAGCTTATCGGGGGTGAGCCGAAGATACTCATCGATGCTTGCCCGGTAGGCGAAGGACTCTGGTTTGACGGCGGCGAGGTTGATGCGCTGATTTCCGAGCTTTCAAAGGAAGCACCGGGCGCCGGCGGGCAGGTCGTGAACTTTTTACAGGAAGTGTTTCAGGGAGAAAATTCCAGACACCAGAGGGCAAATCCCAAATAAAAGAAAACACAGTGTCATTGCGAGGGGTCATGAGACCCCGTGGCAATCTCCCGATAAGATAAGCCTCCCAGTTACCGGAGATTGCCACGTCGTCCCTCAGGAGAAAAG
>Ga0315295_10005835_pt1 | contig 10523 bp, 8 predicted proteins | sample YL17G14_0_MG_FD_204453 | JGI IMG/M metagenome (GOLD analysis project Ga0315295, IMG submission 204453) | Sediment microbial communities from Yellowstone Lake, YNP, Wyoming, USA - YL17G14_0 | ecosystem: Environmental > Aquatic > Freshwater > Lake > Sediment | place: USA: Wyoming | collected...
TCTTCCATCCTGCCCTTGTCGAATACCTGGTAGAAGAGTTCCAGAACATCGGGATGGGCCTTCTCCACCTCGTCCAGCAATACAACGCTGTAGGGTCTGCGCCTCACCGCCTCGGTGAGCACGCCGCCCTCGCCGTATCCCACATAACCCGGAGGCGAGCCCTTGAGGCTTGAGACTGTGTGTGCTTCCTGGTATTCGGACATGTTGATGGTGATGACATTCTCTTCGCCACCATAGAGGAGCTCTGACAAAGCAAGAGCCGTCTCGGTCTTGCCGACCCCGCTGGTGCCCACGAACATGAAAACCGCGGTGGGCTTTGACGGATCTTCGATGCCTGCATGGGCGGTCTGGATCATTTGAGCTACAGCAGCCAAAGCGTGGTCCTGGCCGATAATCCGCTCCTTGAGCAGGTTTTCCATATTCAACACCGTCTGGATCTCGTCAGCCATCATCCTGCCTACCGGTATGCCTGTCCAGCCCGAAATCACTTCGGATATGGTCTGGCCGGTCACGGCCACGGACACCAGCGGCTCGTCACCCTGGATCTTGGCAAACTGCTTTTCGAGATCCTTGAGCTCTTTGACCTTCTTTGGCAGGTCCTTGCTCTTTGGGTCTATCTCATGAAGGCCGTGGATCTCACCACGGATATCGAGGATCTTGGTGGCGACCTCCATCTCGCTTTGCCATTTCTTGTTCAGATCTTCCAGCCGTTTTTCAGTCTCCTTCAGCTCTATCTCAAGGACCTTGACCTTCTCTGAATGGTCTATGCCAATAAGCGTCTCTTTCTCCAGGGCCTTGAGCTCGCTGGCGATGTGGGTAATCCGGCGTGTCGCCTCCTCCACTGCAGGTGGGCTCGTGGTTAGGCCGATGGCCACCCGAGCACAGGCCGTGTCGAGGACACTCACCGCCTTGTCGGGCAGCTGCCTGCCCGAGATGTAGCGGTGCGAAAGCCGCACCGTGCTCTCTAAAGCCTCATCCGTGATCATGACCTTGTGGTGCTTCTCCAGGAACGGTCCAATGCCGCGCATCATAACAAAGGCCTTTTCCTCGTCAGGTTCCTCCACCTTGACCACCTGGAAACGCCGCGCGAGCGCCGCGTCCTTCTCGAAGTACTTCTTGTACTCGGCCCAGGTCGTGGCTGCGATGGTGCGCAGCTCGCCCCGGGCAAGCGCGGGCTTCAGCAGATTTGCAGCATCACCCATGCCGGCTGACCCCCCCGCACCGATCAGGGTGTGGGCCTCATCTATGAAGAGGATGGTAGGCACGGGGGAAGCCTTGACTTCGTTGATCACGGATTTGAGGCGGTTCTCAAACTCCCCTTTGATGCCTGCACCGGCCTGTAGCAGGCCGAGGTCCAGCGAACGGATCTCCACGCCCTGCAATGCTGGAGGTACGTCTCCCTGGGCTACACGCATGGCAAAGCCTTCAACCACCGCGGTCTTGCCCACACCTGCTTCGCCGGTGAGGATGGGGTTGTTCTGCCTGCGCCGAATCAGGATGTCGACCATCTGGCGCACCTCGAAATCTCTCCCCAAAACAGGGTCGACCTTGCCTGCCTTGGCCTGTGCTGTGAGGTTGATGGTGAACTGGTCCAGGGCTTTGGTGCCTACAGGTTTGCCCTTTTCCGGTGCACCGGGGGCTGCAGCGGCCTGGGCCGCCTCGCTGTCCTCGGCGGAACCCTTGACGATGTCCATAAGACTCTCCTGCAACGTATCAACCTTGATCTTTTTGAAAGAGTCCGAATCTGTAGTAAGCAACCGTGCAGTCTGCTCGTTCCGCAATAACGCTAGTACGATGTGGCCTGATCGCACACTCTCGGCCTGGTAGTCTATGGATGCCAGCATCCAGGCATCCTGGATCATCTTGGGTATCTGGGGAGAGAAGACCGGAGTCCTGGCATTGCCTGTCTTGAATCCCTCGATGGCCCTGGTGAGATCTGCAATAAGCCGATCGGTATTGATTTCAAAGTACCTCAGGATCTTGTGTAGGTCCGTGTCTTGAAGATCTAGGAGCTTGAGGAGGAAGTGCTCCAGATCCACTTCATAATGTGTGCGCGACAAGGTGAGGCCGGCAGCTGACTCCAAGGTACTTCTGCAGGTGGCATTCAATTTTCCGATGAGGGTCTTAAGATTTGATACAGCCATGATATCTCCTTTTAATTATGGGCAATAGAACTCTCGCCAATTGTAATGAATACATCATGCACGGGATGGATTCCTGGTTTGAAGAGCCATGTGGTTAATCCCAACTGGCTATCACTCCCTAGAATACAAGCCGGCACCTGGTCGTGGGAAAGGATGACGTTAAGATCAAACTCGTATTCTATCCCTACCATATAACGGATGAGAGAGAATATAGGGCCAAGCATGGCGCCATTAGGGAGAAATTTTCTGAAGTCCTTATAACTCATTGGTCCAAGATTGACCCGAAATTTGGTTTCGCAATCCCATATGTAACTTCCGCATATGGCATCTTCTCCAAGCCGAGAATTGGCCAACCCTATACAAGTTTGGTCTTCGGGGCTTAAGGAGATGATACGCTCAATAAATTGATCTACACAGGCTTTTACCCCTGAGAGGTAAGAAACAGCATCCTCAATCCCTGCGGTATTTGGGGAAGGCATCGAGAGGAGGCCTGTGTAGAAGGCCAGCGATTCGGGAGGCAGACCGATCTTGTTGGATAGGCCCGGTGTGCCGAGCCCGCACAGGCTTAATAGATAACTCGTAAGCCTATCCTTGCCACCCGGCTTATAGTTTTCAGGGAAACGGTGTTTCTTCCATGCAAGGTAGAGCAGTGATATGAGGCGATGGTGAAAGATATCGAAGAAGGAGGTTAGAGAATAATCCTTCAGCTTTATCCGTTCCAGGGCGAGTTCGTTGTACCAATGGGGGAGTATACCGGATGGACCAATGAGCCCCATGAATGTGACTGACATCTCCGAAGGTCTTCCTCCTACACCATCCTCAAGAGAGGAGATATCTGCAGCAGGAAATGCAAGACCAGGTTTTACCTTAATGGAGACCGGTTCTTTAGCAGGCTCTAGACTCTCACCAAGAGGCTCCTTATCAGGATAAATAGACTCAAGGAGAGAGATAGTCTTGAAAAAAGAGAATTTGTGGAATTCTTTAAAGAGACGCTCTGTTAAAGAATGATCCTTTTGCCGTTTCTTGGTAGCCACTTTTTTAAAGCCTCTTTCCCCTGCAATGTTTTCACTTCTAACTGCGAGAAGGAATTGATCGAGACATACTGTGCCAGGAACCTCTCGAGTACCGAGGCAAAAAGGTAGAGACCACCGCCGACGAATTTATCCTCATCAAGGGTGATGGTAACATGAATGCCCCGGCAGAAGGACCTCCCGATTCTTCGCGTTACATGTTCGGATGTAAGTGATACAATTCCGTTTATCTGTTGACTGGTGGATGGCGTGTTCTCGAAGTCATAGAGGCGTAATAATTCCTTCAGGGCTTCTTCTCCTCCTTGTACAATGGAAAGATAGTTCAAGCAGAGATGGGATATAAGGCGCCATTGAAGTGCTCCACCAAGGCCCGGCCTCCGTGTCGGGGTCGGTTTTATGAGACAGTTTATCATTGAAACCGGTCCGGCCGCTTCAAGACTGAGGTCTCCCGATGGATCGCCAAAGGGTAAACGGCTTGGAAGATCACGGTTTGTGCATAGAGCATGGATAGTCAGGATCTCAACCCCCGGATCAGTGGGCTTAAAATCCAGATCAGCGAATGATAAGAAAACCTCGGTGCCGTTATCACCCTTTTTCCCTGACGGGCGCCTCTCTGCATGCCAAAATGCCTGCCTTGGCACATCCTCGTCAAGATGATGGCGTACAGAATAGAACGGTTTGATTTCAAAGGTCTTACCTGGGTCATCAGGTGATGTGGATACGACATTCTCGATGCGGTAGACCTCTGTGGAATCCTGCCTTCGTATATCAGGTATGACATGGTATTCGGTCAGCTGGTGTTCCACACGTATGGGCTCAGCGATTCTTTTGAATAAATTGACAGCTGGTGATGAGTAGAGACGAAAGGTCTCTGCATTAACTATGAGGTTCTGCTTAACAGGTTTATCGAAGTATATCCATAAATCCAGGCTGTCTCCCAAGCCCAATCCTTTTAAATTCGCAAGGCCTTTCAAGTCAAAAAAGAGAAATTTTTCAGGGAAGCAGAAGTATTCGAATAACAGGAAGTAGCCCGGGAATGACCGGGGCGATTTGGGCAGTATACCCTCTCCAGGATCGAAGCCTACAGGTACAATGTCTTGCGGGCTTAATTCGATGATCTCAAGTTTTCCCTGTTGGTTAACTGCCTCAATTTCAACACAGCATACATTGTTCATGAGGAGTTCATAGACGTTAAAGATATGCTGATGGGGTCCATTGAGAAAAAACCGTAGATCCTCAAAGCCCATTTGCGAGAAACTTAAGCTATTATAACTTTTCAATTGTATCCATATGGCATGCTGGGAACCTTTCTTGAGCCTCTTCGGCTCCTTGAGGTCTGCTGCAACCACGTCCATGGGCCAGAATGTTACAGGATATGTTGTAGTGAACTGACATGCAGTACCACCCACAGGTCTGGAATATAGCTGAGCGCCCTTTTCAATCTTATAACCTGAGGGTGGAACAGTCTGTTTAACCGGCTCAAATCTCACAACGGTCATGGATGGTATGGGGTTGATATAGTGGGGGTAGATGATATGAAAGAGCGACTCCGTGATCTTGGGGAAGTCATCGTCAATCTTGTTATGTATGCGGCCGCACAGCAAAGCAACTGCCTCTATAAGTCGCTCGGTATGAGGGTCTTCGCACTTATCTGGCTCTAGCAGGAGCCGTCCTGCAATTTTCGGGTATTTCTTTGCGAACTCAACCCCCATCCTACGGATGAATGTCAATTCACGTTCGTAATACTGGAGTAAGGTGTCATCCATACGTACTATTCTTTCTCAAATACAATGAAGTAGGATTCACAAGGAATCTGTCACTAGAAGTACTATCTTTTTATCCTGAGATCACATACTCGCCCCTGTTTATATCAAAGTATGTATCAAACTGGACAGGTTCGCTCTCGGGCTCAATCACGAGCATTGCATTAATCCTGAATCTGAGGCTTCTTCCTTCTTGTTCTTCTTCGATCTGCACCTTTACGTTCCGCAATCTGGGTTCAAACAGTGCTATGGTCTTCTCTATATCCTGGTGCAACTGTCTCCTTACTGAATGGCTTTTCGGGCTCTGGGAGGTAAAATCACTCAACCCGTAAACCATGATTGATCTGTTCAGTTCGACAAATTCCGGTGGTGGAGGCAAAATGTTACGTCTCGTATTGAGGAGATTCTCCAGATCCCGAATCACCATGGCCCTAATCTGTCTGAGTTCCATGAGACGGAACTGAACAGGCTCGTTAAAAATACCAGGCTCACTATCGATAAGCCTGTCCAGAATTGATGCTGTTAGATTCTTGTGTTCTATAGTCATCAGGATATAAAGACTTTATCATAGCAATCAGAAGCCAGGAGATTCTCTCCTAGAGACCTTTGCATAATAATGTAATGTGTCATTGTGAGGAGCGTAGGTGATGAAACAATCCCGAGAAACCTTGGCTGTGCCTAGATGCCGAGATTGCTTCCCTACCGCTAGCAATGACCATGAGTCTATTATGCAAAGGGCTCTTCTAATAACATTTATACCAAGAGAAACAAATTTCCCCTCATGTAAAATGGCCCGTAAGGATCGAGCTTTTCTATCCTCACCTGGCCAAAATATTGTCTCTGGAATGATTAATTAAACTGTTTAGACCTTTGTGAGGTCGTAAGATGCAGCTACTTGGCCCTGTGCGCTGCCTGTACTCGAGTAGGTCCATTCGATCATAGCATACTTAAATGCCACAGTTTCCAGAGGAAGCTGTTCTCCGCTCCCGGATCCTGATAAAGAGATCGCGGTTATAAGTACAGATGGAGACAGCTTGTATGTCATATAGGTCACTTTATCAGTGCCTTGTGCCCTAACTAGCTCCAGAGTCACTTCTTTGACGTCCTCACCACTACTGCATGCAAACAGCAGTTTAGGTGATGCTATATCCACTTGCTTGGTTATTGTGAAGTAGCCATGATCACTTCGCCCTGCTGTCAAACTACCCGAGGTGCTCACAGAACCGGAATCTTGCTGAGTTACCACGTGGTTAAAGCCAACAACTTCTATCCAATTCTTATGATTACTTTCTGTACACTCGCCATTAATCGTCGAAATCTTTAGATAAGCAGCCATTGCCATACCTTGTTTCCTCCTTTAATTTATTATTGTGTTAATTATATTTAGGCAAGTCCTTATTCCCAATACCAAACTTTCACCAGATGCATAACCAAAAGCTCTTATCCCTTTGCCGGTGGTGGAAGATCAGCGACAAGACGCAAGGATACGGTAAGCTCATCCAGTTGATAGTGTGGTTTTAGGAAGGCCACTGCCCGGTAGCAACCCGGCTTGCCGGGTATCTCGGACACATCCACCCTAGCTTCCCGTAATGGGAACTTCGCCTTCATGATCTGGGTAGCATTGTCATCTAAAAGCACATATTTGCTGATCCATCGGTTCAGGAAATCCTGAGCGTTCTGCTTCGTCATGAAACTCCCAATCTTGTCTCGCATGATGGATTTCAGGTAGTGGGCAAACCTTGAGACCGCAAGGATGTACTGGAGCTGGGCAGAGATCCTTGCATTGGCATTCGCTGCAGCCGAGTCATAGGTTCTGGGTTTATTCGCTGTCTGTGTGCTGAAGAATGCCGCGTAGTCTGTACCCTTACAGTGAACAAGAGGGATAAAGCCAAGATCTGCAAGCTCCTTCTCGCGGCGGTCCGTAACAGCGATCTCGGTTGGGCACTTCAATGCAACGTCGCCTTCATCTGTCTTAAAGGTGTGTACCGGCAGACCTTGCACCAAGCCGCCTCCCTCAACCCCCCTGATGGCAGCGGTCCAATGGAACTTCGCAAAGGCATCTGTAAGTCTCGATCCTAGTGCAAAGGCCGCATTGCCCCAGAGGTATTTGTTGTGCTCCGCACCAGTGACTTCCTCTTCAAAATTGAATGATTCCACCGGAACATTGTCCTTACCGTAGGGTAGCCGCATGAGTATATGCGGCAGAGCAAGGCCTACATAGCGGGAATCTTCGGACTCCCTGAAGGACTTCCACTTCGCGTATTCCACGCTCTGGAAGATCTTAGCAAGATCACGCGGCTGGCCTAGATCGGTAAAGCTGTCAAGGTTTAATATCTTGGGCGATGCAGCGGAGATAAACGGTGCATGTGCTGCTGCAGCCACTTGGGAGACCTTCTCCAGGAGAGAGAGATCTTGAGGATGGTTCCCAAACTCGTAGTCACCGATAAGAGCCCCGTAGGATGCGCCGCCGAACATACCGAACTCTTCTTCGTAGACCTTCTTAAAGAGGGTTGACTGGTCAAATTCGGTTGCTTTCTCCATGTCCTTTAACAGATCCTGTTTGGAAACGTTCATTACCCTGATTTTCATCGACTCCCCGGTCTCGCTCTGACTTACCAGGTAGAACAGCCCCCGCCATGATGCCTCAAGCTTCTGGAAGTCCGCGTGATGCATGACCTCGTTGAGCTGGTCGGTGATGAGCTTGTCTATCTGGCTGATGCGGGCATTGATCATGGCTTCAGTGTTCTTGGACACAGCCATGGCACCTTCCGTGATCTGGCTAACAAACTCGCTTATGAGGTCCTTGGCCCTTGAACGCTGGCTCTCATCACGGGCCATGCGACCATCATCGATAATCTGATCCAGGAGACTTTTTTGTTCCTGAACTGCTTCTGTTTTCGTTTGTTCTTTCTGCTGATCCTTCTCAGGCATAGGCCACCCCCTTACTCTTTCTTTCCTTCATCGGGCTTCCCTGCACCGGCCTCTTCACCAAGCTTCTTCAGGGTGTCGGTGCTGGATACGACATCCTGGAGCAGCTCATCCAGTTTATCGTTTCCATCGAGTTTGCTCAGAAGATCTGAGAGCCTCTTTCTCGCCTCTACAAGCTTTCTCAAGGGCGTTACTTGCTCGGCAACGCGCTCGGGATGGAAATCATCCATGGACTTGAAACGCAAATCCACAGCCAGCTGAGAACCATCGTTTGCGAGTTTGTTGTCTATGCGGAATGACACCCTCGGCTTCATGCCTTCGAGCACCTTGTTGAAATTATCTCTGTCGATCTCGATAAATTTTCTGTCTTTCAGCTTCGGCAGAGGCTCGTCCGGCTTGCCGGAAAAGTCACCCAAGACTCCGACGACGAAAGGTATCTCTTTCATCTCTATCGAGTCGCCAATCTCCACATCATAGGTGATCTGGACCCGGGGGGCCCTCACCCGGTCAAGGGTATGTTGTAAACTCTCTTTCTTAGCCATATATTATCCTCCTTTCTTATACAAAAAAGCCTTGGTTATATCTTTGGAGCAAAGCTTCGGGAAAAGTTCGTTATCCGCCTTTGACTTGTCACTCTCAGGAGCCCCTGTACTCTTAAGACATTGATAGTACGCTTCTATCACTTCAGCTATCCAGACTGGTGTCTCCCACTGATCCAGATGCAGCTCTTGAATAAGGGCATAGAGTTCTTCCAAAATTGGTCGGGCAAGATCAGGCCTTGCAGCTTGAATAGCAAGTTTTGCCATCATGAGCCTGTACCTGTTCTTCTGCCGTATGGATGATGCACTTATCGAGGCATTGAGTAACTTTAAAAGCGCCGTCTTTATGCCGGAGTCCTTCAAAGTCTGTTGTGCATCATTCCATACAGCAACCTCGATATCACCCTGATCTAATATCTGGCCGCTAGGTAAACTCATCCCGACGGCCAGGGATTTAGCCGATTCAACAGGTTCTATTTCCATCTTATCCTCCTGTACCGGCTTGAGAATCTGATCTTCCTTTGACTCTTCACGTGAAGGTTCTAGGGCAGGATTGCGCCCGCCTTTTTCTTTCAGGATTCCACCAACAACATATTGGCAGTCCTCAATAGCCTTTTTGAGCGCGGAGATCCTCGGGGTTTCTTTTCCAAACTTTTCATCCACAATAATATCCAGTTTCGAGAATGCCTCCATGCATGCATCGAGATCATCAGCCAGTGCTATATAATAATCTTTTGAGGACTGACTAACAGCGGAATCAAAGACCTCAGATGTTATCTTGCCTTCACCTGCCTTCTGCCTGGATTCCTGCCACTTGTACCAGGAATAGCCGGTCGTGACCTTGTCGTCAGAAATAGGGATATCTCTGATTGTTGGAGATACCTTATCGTTGAGGAACTCCAACGGGCCTAATCGATATTCCAGGTCTCCATCCTCCGGCAGGGGATAGAGGGTCTCCCAATAATCGCCAATGAATGCAACAATAATGGTGAGTCCTACTGCAAGACCACCAAATCCTTCCTTTTTAATCAAGGCTTCAGTAAGCCAGGCCGCGATCTGGAGATCCTTGGTTTTTTCTTGGAGTGCTTTTGTTGTGACCTTGATCACCATGTCCCAATCTGATTTTTTAATTTCATGCTGCCAGTCGCCCTGATTGAGCTGGTCATCCGCCCGTCTAGCCTCCTTGATCTGTTCGTAGAATGGTGAATAACGCACATCCTCGCCGGCGGGGTTCTCCCCCGGGATCGGTGCAAGAATGGCATCAATATCCGTCTTGTCCATCTTCATCATTCACGGCCTGGGAGCTGAAAGGAGGTCTCCCTAATATCGAGGATCGCCCGATCCTCCTGGCCAATCTGGTATACGTGCTGGCCCACGCCTTTTGATAATCCCCCGCCCAGTGGCACCCAATCCGTGAGTCTGCCCATCTTTATCTGTTCATTCGCATGCTGGAAGGACTCCGGATAGAGAACCGGCAGGCAGCAGTTCATGGTAAGTCCCGACCAGGTGGTGATGCTCGCCATGACCCAGATGAGGTCAAAGGATGTCTTGGGCTCATGGATCACGAGCTCCCGGATGGTTTCAAAGGGTATCCACACATAGCGCTCGTGCACAAATGCCTCAAGGAAGGCATAAAGCCGCGCATCGGTATCACAGCATCCTTCAAACCTTTTCGAGTTTAGCGTACCTGAGATGAATGGTCTCGCCTTGTCGATCTTCTTGACAAGATTTTTAGCATCATCATACTTGAGGTCCTTTATGTCATCGAGGTACTCCAAATACTGCCCGAAGTAGGAAGGGGGCTCGGGCATGACCGAGGGTTGTTGGATACGCTGCATAACTTTGAGCCGCTCTTTCTCTGCCGTGATGATGTCCAGGTAGGCATGCACTCCAATGGCTCGGCTTGGATCCTGTGTGGAGATCATATCGAGGTGACGCAGAGCCTTATCCCACTCTCCGTGGAGTGCAAGCACCTGGAACAGGAGTGTCCTGTTGCCTACATTACCCGGTGCAGACCTAACCTCTTCATTCAATACCGTGCGGGCTTCAGAAAGACGGCCTGCTCGCATGAGATCTTTCGCCGTCATATTAAAAAAACCTCTCAGTCATTTTTCTCTA
>Ga0315295_10005836_pt1 | contig 10522 bp, 7 predicted proteins | sample YL17G14_0_MG_FD_204453 | JGI IMG/M metagenome (GOLD analysis project Ga0315295, IMG submission 204453) | Sediment microbial communities from Yellowstone Lake, YNP, Wyoming, USA - YL17G14_0 | ecosystem: Environmental > Aquatic > Freshwater > Lake > Sediment | place: USA: Wyoming | collected...
ACCATCTCCCGCCCCCACCCCGCCTCCCCCCCCGCCGACAGAAAGATCACCTTGCTGTCCTGGCCCCCCATCTCGATCAGCGTCTGCGCCTCCGGGTGAAAATGCCGAATCGACGCCGCCTGACAGATCAACTCATTGATGAAATCAATCCCCAGCAACTCGCACAATTTCCGCCCCGCCGACCCCGTCCCCACCATCGACGCGATCCGATCCGGCGCCACCCGACCAAACAACTCCGCCAGCATCGCCCGCGCCGTCTCCATCGGCCGGCCCTGGGTCCGCCGGTAAGCCAGGTAGCAAATCCCCTTCCCCCCATCCAGCACCGCCACCTTGCAACTGACCGAACCAATGTCGATCCCCGCGTGCAGCGGGCCCACGTCCGACAGGTTCCCCAATAAAGACTCGTAACGATTGGGCGCCCCGACCGGCGCCTCCGTCTGGCTGGCTTGGTGGCCGTCTATCTTGGTCATATCGCTCCTGCCCTGTTTCCCCTCGCCTCTCTGATGGCCGCGGGGGACGCGGCTATGCATAATTGCAGCATTCTATCCCCACCGACCGTCCTTTTCAAACCTTCACCTTCCCGCCACCTCCCCCCGGCGCTCCCCCACCCACCGCCCATCACCCCCATCCAGCCCGCCGCGCCTCGTGCCCGGCACCCGCACCCCCGCATCCCCCGCTGGCACCCGTCAGCCGTCAGCCGCCACCCCTCAGCCGCCACCTGTCACCCCGCGCCCGGCGAACCCACAACCCCGGCCAAGTGGCCGCTATCCCAAAGCATTCTGAACGCGGCTCATTTTATGAGCCGAAGTCAACCTACAACACAAGACTCATAATGTCAAGCCCTTATCGCCAAAATCACTACCATCCCCCAGCGATCCCAAATCGCCCGCCTCGTCCGGGCAACTTCCCCTTCCCTGCGGTGCGGCAACCGCCGCTGCCGATATTGCCTACCATGCTCAACCCGTTCCTCCAGGCTGCCCGACCCTACCCCCGCAAGCTCAGCGTGGACCTCCATTCCTTCTGTAACGCCCGCTGCACCATGTGTCCCTACCCCCGCTACGCCCCTCGCCAGACCCAAGGCCACATGGACCGCCACCGCTACCGCCAAATCCTCGACGAAATGGCCCTCATCGGCCGCACCCGCCGCTTCCAACCCATCCTCACCTTCTGTTACATGGGGGAGCCTTTCCTGGCTGACGATCTCGGCCAATGCGTCCGCGACGCCCGCGACCGCGACTTGGCTGTGTACCTCAATACCAACGCCGCCCTGATGACCCCGCCGCGGGTCGATGAGCTGCTGGCCGCCGCCTTCGACGGCGCTATTCACATCAGCGTCCACGGCATCACCCCAGAGGTGTACTATCGCGTTACCGGCCTGGACCTCGACCCAACGCTCGCCAACATCCGCTACCTGCTCAGCCGCTACGACCCTGCCCGTGTTTGCATCCGCGGCGTCGATGACGGCTGGCCGGTCGGCGAACGAGACAAGTGGCGGGCCTTCTGGCAACCTCTCGGCGTCCAGCTTGAGTGCCTCGCCCCCATCAGCCGCTGCGGGGGCGTCGGCCGGCTCCTGCCCGCCCGCTGCCGCGACCGCCGGACCGTCCGCCTCTTCGGCTGCCGCTGCCACCACCCCCTGGTCGAAATGGTCATCCTCTTTGACGGCCGGGCCGTCATGTGCTGCCAGGATATGGGACGTGAACTCGTCTGGGGCGACGTCGGCAAGGACGGCATCTTGGCCGTTTGGAATGGTTCCGTCCGCCGGCAGGCCCTCCAGCAGCTCTACGGTGGCCGGCCCGCCAGCCGCCAATTCCTTTGCACCCGCTGTGAGCAGGCCCTCGGCCTGACCGGCCTGGTACGCTCCCTCTGCCAAACCGCCCTTCGCAAAGCCCTCCCGACACGCCCCAAGGCGCCCACGAACCTTCCAACCGCCCAAGCGGTTGGCCTTCACCCCAGGGCCTGCCAGTTAAACCACCCCGCGAAAAAGCCGATACTTAACTTCGTGGAGGCCGGTCGGGAGGGAGTAACGCCCTGTGGGGAGTGCAAATGCGGACCCTCATAGCGGAAGATAATCTCACCAATTCCCAACTCATGCTCAAGATGCTCGAGACCTGGGGCCCCTGCGAGGTCGCCGGCGACGGCAAAGTGGCGGTCGATATGTACCGCCAGGCCCTGGCGGATGGCACGCCCTTCGAGTTGGTGTGCCTGGACGTCATGATGCCCGAAATGGACGGCCACGAAGCCCTGGCTGTCATCCGCCAGGTCGAAATGGAGCTCGCCGTTCCCCAGTCCAAGCGGGCCAAGGTCCTCATGACCAGCGCCGTGGACGCCACTGCTAGCATGCAAGGGGCCCGGGCGAGCGGGTGCGACGGCTACCTCGTCAAGCCCATACGCAAGTACAAGCTTTACGAGGCCCTGGAACAACTCGGCCTGATCACCGACGCCGCGGCCCACCTGCCTCCCGCCAGCCAGTCCGGCGCCCGCGTCATGCCACCCCCGCCACTCCAGAAATGACCTGCTCCTCAACTCCCGCGCGCTCCCCCCGCGCGGCCTGGTATCAACGCCGACCGACGCCGATTTGAGCCTTCCGCCCGACTTGGACGCCGATAGCCCAAACCCGTCACAGCAAGGAGCCGGTTGCCGCCAGCCCGCAACGGCGGTCCGATAATGGTCTTCTTGACTGAGGGGTCGGGGGATTTGTGCGGTCATGTTCTTGCCTATGGGCTGGGGGGAATCTTGCGGCCCGGCTGGGTGTGCAGCACGTAAGTGCCGACTGGGCCGAGGGTAAGGGCACAACGCCATTTCATTCGTACGTCGTGCTGGTCCGGCCTGGCTGGTTGCGCCGGCTTAGCGGTCAACTTATGGCTCTAGAGGTTCGATTCCCAGAACGGTCACATGCAGGTCCTGGAGGCTGATGGTGGAGACGGCAAGGATAGACGAGTTCTTGGCTGCTTGCAGCGACGAGGAGTTGCGCGTCCTTGCCGCACGAATGGCCGTGCGTGTCAAGAAGGCCCAGACAGGCGCCCCCAGGATGACCGATGAGCTTGGGCGCACGGGGCGGCGGGAGGAGCGTTTCGACGTCAACTATTTGGGCACGCTGACGCGCCTGACGGACGTCCGGCCGGGGGAGCGCAAGGAGTACAGCGCCACGATCAGGGACATTTCGCGGAGCGGGATGTGCCTGTGGGTGGACACGAACTTCGTGCCGTCGCGCGTGGTGGAGGTGACTTTCAGCGCGCCGGGCGGCAAGATCAAGAGTTGTCAACTCGAGATTGTCCGCATGCGAAAGAAAAACACGGACGGGGGGGCGTGGCTGGAACTGGGCTGCCAAATTATCAATACCGAGGAGGTGCGGCGGTTGCGTTTGCAGGAGGAGCAGTTGGCGAAGGTGCGGAGCAAGCTGCAAGGTTGCGGCAGGATCAACATCCTGGTGGTGGGTCTGAAGTCGGAGTCCTTGGCGAGGATATTTGGCGCGCCGGCCGCCGTGCGGCGGTACGCGCCGAGGTTTGTGGCGAGCGCCAGGGAGGCACAGGAAGCCCTGAAGAAGGATGGGGCGCAGGTGCTTATTCTGGGGCGAGGCGAGGAACTGCTGAGCAACCGGCAGGTGCAGAGTCTTTTCGAGGCGAAGCCGTCGGCGACGGCGACGTTGGCCATTATCGAGCACGAGGAGACGCGGACGCCTCTGTTGCAGGCCGGCATTGATGAATGTCTGAGCGAGGGCAGTTGCCAGGAGTTCATGTTACGCGCCATCGAGCGGGCCCTGGAGGGCGGCGCGGTCCGCTGCGTCCACAAGCAGCTCTGTGGCGAGGTGTTGCTCGTCAGCGTGCACAGCACCCGGGTAAATCTTATTTCGTACTATCTGGAAGAGAATGGTTACAACGTCTGCACCGCCAGCAGCCTGGCGGAGGCGAGGATGAGGCGCGGCCAGCTCGACGCCGTATTCGCCGATTACCAGCCGGGGGATCCGGAGGGTTTCCGGGAGCTGCTGGAGCAGTTCGCGGGCCTGCCGCTCGTGGCCATTTGCGACCGGATACCCGACGGGCAGGAGGCCGTCCGCAGCGGCGCGAGCAACTATCTGTGCATGCCTTTGGAGAAGGATGACATTCGGATGGTCATAAGACAATTGATGGCGCGGACGGTATCGGCCGGCCCCAAGCAATAGCTCCGGGCTGGTCCGGTCGGGGAGCAGCGCAGCAGTACATACGGAGGCGGGCAGGGGGAGGGGGGCGTGGCGGGCGGGGGCGAGGGATGCGCCACAAGGGCACGAAACCCCTAGCATAAAGCCGGGGGCTAAGTTTTCCTGGCAGGTTCTGGGGCGTTGCGAGGGGCGGGGAGTTCTGCTATAGTTCCACCCCGCGCGGGCGCGGAATAACCCGTGAGCGGAACATTGGGCGAGTTGGGCGCCAGAGGAACTGGATCGCCGCCCCGCAACCAGTGCGGGGGTAACAAGTATGCCTGCAGGAGTTAGTCGAGGTTAGGCATGAAGGAACAGCGGCAGTATGCGATCGCGCCGCGGCGGGAGGAAGACTACGCGGAATGGTACCAGCAGGTGATCCGCGGGGCGGACCTGGCGGAGAGTTCGCCGGTCCGCGGCTGCATGGTGATCAAGCCCTGGGGTTACAGCCTGTGGGAGAACATTCAGCGGGTGCTGGACGGGATGTTCAAGGCGACGGGGCATCAGAACGCCTACTTTCCGCTGTTTATCCCGCTGAGCTTCCTGCAGAAGGAGGCGGAGCACGTGGAGGGTTTCGCCAAGGAGTGCGCCGTGGTGACGCACCACCGGCTGGAGGCGGACAGCGAGGGTCGGCTACACCCGGCGGGTGAGCTGGAGGAGCCGCTGGTCGTGCGGCCGACCTCCGAGACGATCATCGGGGCGATGTTCTCCAAATGGGTGCAGTCGTACCGGGACCTGCCGCTGCTGATCAATCAGTGGGCGAACGTGGTGCGGTGGGAGATGCGGCCGCGGCTGTTCCTGCGGACGACCGAGTTCCTCTGGCAGGAAGGCCACACCGTCCACGCCACGCCGGAAGAGGCCTTGGCGGAGACCATGCGGATGCTGGACGTGTACGCCGACTTCGCGGAGCAGTACCTGGCGCTGCCGGTGCTCAAGGGCGAGAAGACCGCCGCGGAGCGTTTTCCCGGGGCCGTTTCGACGTATTGCATCGAGGCGATGATGCAGGACCGCAAGGCGCTGCAGGCGGGAACGAGCCACTTCCTGGGGCAGAACTTTTCCCGGGCCAGCGACATCAAGTTTCTCAGCGAGCAGGGCCAGCTCATGCACGCCTGGACCACGTCGTGGGGCGTCTCGACGCGACTGATTGGCGGGCTGATCATGGGGCACGCCGACGACGACGGGCTGGTGCTGCCGCCGCGGCTGGCGCCGCTGCACGCGGTGATCCTGCCCGTGCTGGCGAAGAGCGCCGAGGCCGGTCCCGTCCTGCAATACTGCGAGCAACTGGCGGGGGAGCTGCGGCAAACCACCTACGACGGTGCGCCCCTCCGCGTGGAAGTCGATAGGCGCGAGGTTCGCGGCGGGGACAAGCTTTGGACGTGGGTGCGCAAGGGGGTTCCGCTGCGGCTGGAGATCGGTCCGCGCGACTTGGCCCGGGATCAGGTTTCCCTCGGCCGGCGCGATCGCGAACCCAAGGACCGGAGCAACTTGCCCCGGCGGGAACTACTGGCCAGCCTGGGCCAAATCCTCGGCGAGATGCAACGGAACCTGCTGGCCCGCGCCCGCGCGTTCCGCGAGGAGAACACCCGTCCGATCGACTCGAAGGACGAGTTCTACGCCTTCTTCACCCCGCGGAATCCGGCTGCACCGGAGATCCACGGGGGCTTTGCGCTGGCGCACTGGAGCGGCGCGCCGGCCGTGGCGGAACGACTCCGCGACGAGCTCGGTGTTACCATCCGGTGCCTGCCTCTGGGGGGGCCTGTCGAGTCCGGCCGGTGTCCCTTCACGGGCCAACCCAGCCCGCGACGTGTCCTCTTCGCCAAGGCGTATTAAACCTGCGCCACGAAGACCCCAAGAACAAAGGCGCTCCCGCCTTCCAGATCCGTGAAGTCCGCCATATCCTTGGGCGTTGGCGCCTTTGCGGCGCATGACTTCCGGGTCGCTTCACCCGATGTGTTCGACCAGCGCCGCAACCAGGGTGCTCACGAGGGTCAGGTAATCAAGGTCCTGGTTGGAGTAGGGGGTCTGGTCGCAGCCGTTGTCAACGTAGAGCACGCCGTAGGCGCCCGCCGGCCCCATGATGGGCGCGGCCATGGCTGCGCGCAACTGTTCGATGTTGCCCACCAGCGAATCGCCGGCGGCGGCGGCGTCCACGATGTTGGGGATCAGGATGTAGGACTCGGTCTTGATCGCCTGCTTGACCAGCTTGGTCCCCGGCATGGCCTCCAGGGTGATGGCCGCGCCGCCCCGCGTCAGGCCGCCGTGGCAGGTGAGCGGACCGGTGGTCGTCTCGCGCAGCCCAATCCAGACGTGGTAGGCGTCGAACTGCTCCAGCAAGACCTTGGTCAGCTCGCGCATCAGGGCTTCTTCATCCTCGAGATGGCACAGCAGGGTCACCAACTGATACAGGTTTTTGACCCGGCCCGGCGCGATGTGCAGGACGCGGTCGGCCAGGCGATCCGCCTGCTGGGCATAGACGCTGGGCACGACGTCCCGGGTCTGCACCAGCGTGTCCCCCAGGTCCGCCGCCGGTTCCCGCGCCGCGGGCGCCGTCGGCAGGTCCTCGGCGTGAAACTCCAAGGTAAAATCGGCAATGGCGATGACGTCCCCCTCATGCAACGCCTGCCGCACCACCGGGCGACTGTTCACCTGGGTGCGGTTGGCCGAGCCCAGGTCCTTGATCGCCCAGGTGTTGTCCGCCTCCAGCAGCAGGATCGCATGTTGGCGACTGACCGCCCGGTCCGGCAGGAACACCTGGCTGCTCGACTGTCGGCCGATGTACACCGGCCCTGCCGAAAACCGCAGATCACTGATTAGCGACGTGCCCCGGCGCACCAAGATCCGCATACATCTCTCCCGAGCGGCGCCACCTGCTCCCGCCGATCCATCGGACAACCCAAGGATCTGCCTGACCTCCACTATACCGCCGAGGCTGCCGCGCTGTCAAGGCCGGGCGCGCCGGCGTTTGGTTTGGACCCACCGCCGCAGGACCGCCACGCCCTGGCAATTCAGCACGTCCGCCCGCCTGGCCCAGCCCCGCTGGGCCGTGAGCACCCCAAACCGCATCTGGTCCAGCGACTCGGCGTCGTGGGCGTCGGTGTTGATCAGCAGCTTCGCTCCCGCCGCCGCCGCCCGGCGGCAGTGCACGTCGCTCAAATCCAGCCGCAAGGGCGAGGCGCTCACCTCCAGCGCCGTCCCCGTCCGGGCCGCCTGCGCGATCACCGCCTCCAGGTCCAGCTCCATCGCCTCCCGCACCTGGATCATCCGGCCCGTCGGGTGGCCGAGGCAGTTCACGTAGGGGTTCTCCAGCGCCCGCAGCAGCCGCGCCGTGTTCCGCTCCCGCGAACCCTTGAGCCCCGAATGCACCGAGGCGATCACGAAATCCAGCTCCGCCAATACCTCATCTGGGTAATCGAGCCGTCCGTCCAGCAGGACGTCCACCTCCGCCCCCGCCAGCACGGTAAAGCCCTTCAGGGACTCGTTGACCTTCCTGATCTTCTTGCTGTTCTCGCGCAGGCGCTGGACGTTCAGGCCGTTGGCGATCACCGAGCTTGGCGAGTGGTCGGTGATCGCTAGGTACTTGTACCCCCGCCGGCGCGCCGCGGCGATCAGTTCCTCGATGGTGTTGTGCCCGTCCGAGGCCGGCGAATGCACGTGCAAATCGCCCTTGATGTCGCCCTCCTCCACGAGCGCCGGCAGGCCGCCGCCGCCGGCGCCGGCGGCCTCCACTTCGCCCCGGTCCTCGCGCAAAGGCGGCGGCACCCACGCCAAACCCAGCTTGGCGTACACGTCCTCCTCCCGCGCGCCTGCCAGGGGCTTGTCGCCAAGAAACAGCCCGTACTCGTTGAGCTTGAGCTTCTTCCGGCCCGCCAGCCCGCGCAGCCGAACGTTGTGATACTTGCTCCCCGTAAAGTACTGCCACGCCGCCCCAAAGCTCTTCGCCGGCACCACCCGCAGGTCCACCTGCGCTGCCTCCGGGCACAGCTCCGGCTGGGCGTACCGGATCGCCGCCTTTGTCTCGCCCGCCGCCAGGACCTGCTGCACCCCCGGCAAATGCGTGAACGCCGCCAAGAGCACCTCCCCGTCTTCCGCCTGGGCTAACAGGTCAATGTCGCCGATCGTCTCGCACCCCCGCCGCAGCGACCCCGCCATCTCGACCCGCTCCACGCCCTTGACGTCGCGCAACTCAGCCAGCACCTGCTCTGCCAGCACCAGCCCGTGCGCCAGCAGCACCCGCCCGCCGGCCGATGCCAGGAACGCCAGACCCTTGCCCAGCAGCTCCGCCTTCTTGGCGCCAAAGCCGGGCAGCTCTTCCAACCGATGGTTCTCAATCGCCTCCTTCAGCCCGGCCAGGGTCGTAACCTTCAGCCCCTGCCACACCGCCGCCGCGCTCTTGGGCCCCATCCCCGGTATCTTGAGCATGTCCAGCAGCCCCGGCGGTATCTTGCTCCGCAGCTCCCGATGCCAGCGGATCAACCCCGAATGCACAAACTCGTTGATCTTCTGCGCTGACGCCTTGCCCACCCCGGGCAGTTCCTCCAGCCGCCCCTCCGCCGCCAGCACCGCCACGTCCTGGCGGCAGTCCTGAATCACCCGCGCCACCTTCCGATAGCTGCTGATGCGAAACGAGTCCTCCCCCAGAATCTCCATAATGTCCGCCATCTCGGTAAAGATGTCCGCCAACTGCTGATTTCGCATGACGCCGCCTCGACCCGCCCGCCAGACGATTATAGCGCCGCGCCGCAGCGCGAGCCGCCCCCCTTCCCCAATCCCTAAACCCCACTCCCCGCGTCTTGGCCCCCTCCTCCCCTCGTCCCCGCCGGCAATTTCCGTTACTCCCTTTTCCATCCTCCCTTGGTTCTATTTGCCGCTAGGTATTTGGTGTTTGCCCCGGCCCCCACTCCCCCGGCCGGACCTTGAACAGCGCTGACTCCACCGACTTGACGTACGGCGTCCAGCGCTCGTTGCCCGTGTCCTTGGCAATCTCCGCCAGCGACAGCGCGATCTTCGAATCCAAATTGTCCAGATAATGCACTGCGAACGCCTCCGGCGTCGCCGGCAGCACCGGACAGCCAAACTCCCGGGTGCCGTGGTGCGAGATGATGATGTGTTCCAGGCTGTCGCGCAGCAGCGGGGGAAAGGGCGCCCCGCCGGCGCGATTCAGTTCGGCCAGCTTCTCCTCCACGAGCAGCACCCCCTTCACGATATGACCGATCAGCCGTCCCTGATCGCTGTACTTGAAGCTGATGTCGTAGTCGAGCTCGGTCGTCTTGCCCATGTCGTGCAGGAACAGCCCGGCCAGCAGCAGGTCCCCGTCAAGCTGGGGATAATGCCCCGCCGCCCGCTGCCCAAACTCCAACAATGACAGCGTATGCTCCAGCAAGCCGCCCAGGTACGCATGGTGCAGGGTGATCGCCGCCGGCGCCTGCCGAAACAGCCCCATCAGCTCCCCGTCCGCCAGAAACGCCCCCACCAGCCGGGCCAAGAAGGGGTTGCGAATCGTGCCTAGTATCTCCCCCACCTTGGCAAACATCGCCTCGACGTTCTTCTCGGTCCGCGGCAGAAACTCCTCCAGGTCCACCTCGGCGATCGGCACCGGCCGAATCGCCTCGATGACCAGTTGCAGCGTCCCCTGGTAGTTCTCGGTTCGCCCCTTTACCAACACGAATCCCTCCTCCGGCAGCCGCTCATAGATCTCGGGCGACGCCTGCCACAGCCGCCCGTTGATCTTGCCGGTCCGGTCGCTCAGGTACGCCGCCAGATAGTACTCCCCCCGCGTCGTCGTGCGCAACTGCGGCTGCGAGATCAAGAACACTTGCTCCACCCGCTGCGCCGCACCTAATTGCGCCACCGGTCGGCGGATCGCCTTCTGCATGACACATCTCCTCTTTGACCGCGACCTATCCCCCGCCTGCGGCTGATCGTTTCGGCCGACTATAGAACCCCACCCCTACCCCCCGCAAGCAAAACCATTCTCTCCAGACGGCCGGTGTGCGAGGTCAAATCCTGGCGGTCTCACGCGGCGGCTCGCTCGGACCTCCAGTAAGTGCCCCACAGGCCGCTGTGGTAGAGGCCGGCAAGGGCCATCACCGACTCGGCGTTGTCGCTGTCCCACCGCCTACCCGGACCTTTTAGCCGGCCCGTCAACGTCCCGCACAGCGATTCGGTCGGGCCAGAGCCGCAATCGTATCCCAACTGCCGGAACGTCGGGTAGTCCGTCATCGTCACCCGCTTGCCGACGTAGTCGCGCAGAGACTCTAATGCCTTGCGCTTGGGGCCGTTACGATGACGCCGCAGGTACGCCCCCAAGCGGTCCAGCAGCACCAGCGATCCCTGCTGCCAGACGCAGCCCAT
>Ga0315295_10005837_pt1 | contig 10522 bp, 7 predicted proteins | sample YL17G14_0_MG_FD_204453 | JGI IMG/M metagenome (GOLD analysis project Ga0315295, IMG submission 204453) | Sediment microbial communities from Yellowstone Lake, YNP, Wyoming, USA - YL17G14_0 | ecosystem: Environmental > Aquatic > Freshwater > Lake > Sediment | place: USA: Wyoming | collected...
GGTACAACTGCGGCTGGTGGTGACCAAGGACCAGTTCACGGCCCAGTTCCGACCGGACGCGCAGGGCGAGTTCAAGACCGCCGCGAGCGGCCCCCTGCCGCCGGGGCCGAACGAGCAGGTCAGCCTCCAGTGCTACCAGGGCCCGCCGGACGCCGAGCACTGGATAAGGTTCACTGACTTCAGGATCGTGCAACTGGAGTAGCGGCCCCGTGGCGTGATTGCTCTGCGGCCCAAGGGGATATATGCGCGGCGAGTCAGTAGGCCCGCCGCGCAAACGCGCAATGGCAAACTGCCCCAGTGCATCGTCAGTTATGTATTGATGGATGGCCGGGTGGCATGGCCACGCGATTCTGCGTGGCCGTGCAAGCCCGCCGGCGACGGCTGAACGAGGACGCTAGGCGTTCCTCAACTCCGCCAGCGTCGCGGCAACATCATTGGACTTGAGCAGCCCCTCGCCGACCAGAATGGCGTCGCAGCCGGCCGCCAGGAGACGCCGCACGTCGGCGGCGGTCTTGACGCCGCTCTCGGCCACAAGAACGCATCCGGCCTCTCGGACCCGCGGGGCCAGCCGCTCCGTCGTCGCCAGGTCAACCTTGAAGGTCGCCAGGTCGCGGTTGTTGATACCCACCATGGCGGCGCCGGAGCCGATGGCCTTCTCCAGCGCCGGGCGGCTGTGGGCCTCGGCCAGGACGTCCATGCCCAGTCGCGCGGCCAAGGCAGCCAGTTCGCCCATGAGGGCCAGTTCGAGCGCCTCGGCGATTAGAAGAATGGCGTCGGCCCCGGCGGCACGGGCCTCGTAGACCTGCTCCGGCGAGATCAGAAAATCCTTGCGCAAGACCGGCAGCGGCACCGCCTGGCGCACCGCCCGCAGGTGCTCGATGTCGCCGCCAAAGAACTCGCGGTCCGTCAGGCAACTGACGGCGTCGGCACCGGCGGCCTGGTACCTGCGCGCGATGGCGACCGGGTCGAACGGGTCGACCAGCACGCCTGCCGAGGGCGACTTGTGTTTGACCTCGGCGATGATGCGGATGGGCGCGCCCTGGGGCCGGCGCAGGGCGGCCGCCATGGGCCGAGGCGGCGGGGCAAGGCGGCACGCGACCTTCAGTTCAGCCAGACGCGGGGCCAAGGCCGCCACTTCGCGGCGCTTCACGGCCAGGATGTCTTCGAGAATGCCGGCCATTGTTCCCTTGGGGCCCTGCCCCGCTGCGAAAGCACCTGCAACGGAGAGTGACTCAGCAACTGAGTGAGTAACGACACGGAAACGGAAAAAGCGAACGCTCGGGCTGTTGCCCGGTCACCCAGTTACCCAGTCACTTAGTCGCTCGCCGCTGGTCTGTCAACCTTTTTGCTTGAAGTGCCCGCGAGGTTGCCCTAGAATCCGTTGTGGGTCGTCGAGTTCCCCCCGCGGCAGTCCTGGGTACGACAAGGAGTGCAGGGTGCAGACTCTGACCATCGCGACCCGGTCTCGGGTCGAGATGATCGACATCACAGAGCAAGTGGCCGAGGCCATCCGCAAGGAGAAGGTCGCGGAAGGGCTGGCCGTCGTCTTCGTCCCTCACACCACGGCCGGGGTCACCATCAACGAGAACGCCGACCCGACGGTCGTGCGCGACCTTTTGACCGAGATCAACAAGATCGTCCCCTTCGACGACGGCTACCATCACAGCGAGGGTAACTCGGCGGCCCACGTCAAGTCGACCTTGTTTGGCCCGTCGCTTACGCTGATCGTGTCGGGCGGGCGGCCCGTTTTGGGAACGTGGCAGGCCGTGTACTTGTGCGAGTTCGACGGGCCGCGGCGCCGGCAAGTGCACGTGGCTGCAAAGTAGGGCATGGTTCCCAGCCCACCCGGGTGGGCGCGTTCGGGGCAGCACGTGAGTCACTGCAACACAAACTGCGGGCCCGACGCCGACCAGCCGCGGCATTACTGCGGCCTGTTCGGGATCTACGGCGCCGACCGTGCGGCGGAACTTGCGCACCTCGGACTCTACGCCCTCCAGCATCGCGGCCAGGAAAGCGCCGGCATCGCCGCCGCCGACGGCCGGCGGATCGTCACGCACAAGGGCATGGGCCTCGTGTCGACGGTGTTCGCCGACCCGGCGACGCTGGCGCGCCTCAAAGGCCGCGCGGCCATCGCCCACAACCGGTACTCGACCACCGGCTCGTCGAGCATCATGAACGCCCAGCCGCTGGCCATCGAGTTCAAGTGCGGGCAACTGGCGGCGGCCCACAACGGAAACATCGTGAACGCCGACGCCCTGCGCGGGGGAATGGAGGCCGACGGGTCGATCTTCCAGACCAGTTGCGACAGCGAGATCGTACTGCACCTCATAGCCCGGGCGTCTTACGCGCCCCTGCCCGACATGGTGGCCGAGGCCCTGGCGCCTGTGCGGGGGGCGTACTGCTTCCTGTTTCTCTCGAAGGACCGGTTGGTGGCGGTGCGCGACCCGATGGGGTTCCGGCCGCTGTGCCTCGGGTCGCTGAATGGCGCGCCGGTCGTCGCGTCTGAATCGTGCGCCCTTGACATCATCGGGGCCGACCACGTGCGCGGCGTTGAGCCTGGCGAGATGCTCATCGTGGACTCCTCTGGCGTCGAAAGCCGGCGCCTGCCGGAGTCGCCCCGCCGCGCGATGTGCATTTTCGAGTATATTTACATCGCACGTCCCGACAGCCGCATCTTCGGGCAGATGGCCGACAAAATCCGCCGCCAGTTCGGCCGGCGCCTGGCAGAGGAGCACCCGGCCCGGGCCGACATCGTCATCGGCGTGCCCGACTCGGCGAACACGGCGGCCCTCGGATACTCCGAGGCGTCGTACATCCGGTTCGAGATCGGCCTCATCCGGAGCCACTACATCGGCCGCACGTTCATCGCGCCGGAGCAGAGTGAGCGGGACCTGAAGGTGCACCTGAAGTTCAACCCGGTCACCGGGGTGCTGAAGAACAAGCGCGTCGTGGTGGTCGAGGATTCGATCGTCCGCGGGACGACCCTCAGGCAACTGGTGCGTATGATCCGCGGCGCCGGCGCCGCCGAGGTCCACATCCGGGTCGGCAGCCCGCCGATCAAGTTCCCGTGCTTTTACGGCGTCGACATGTCGACGCGTAAGGAACTGATCGCCTCGTCGCACACCGTCGAGGAGATCCGCGACCACATCGGCGCCGATTCCCTGGGGTACCTGTCGGTCGAGGGGATGCTCAAGACCGTGCCTTTCCCGAAAGACATGTGCACGGCGTGCTTCACGGGCGAGTACCCGACCGAGATCCCGGTGGCCTTCGAGAAACAGCAGTTCGACAACGCCCGGAGGGGAGCGAAATAGATGGGCGCCGCGGTACTGGCACTGGAAGACGGCAAACTCTACCGGGGCGAGGCCTTCGGCGCCCTGGGTGAGTGCGAAGGCGAGGTCGTCTTCAACACCAGCATGACCGGCTACCAGGAAGTCGTGACCGACGCCTCGTACAAGGGGCAGATCGTCGCGATGACCTACCCCCTCATCGGCAACTACGGCGTGAACGACGACGACGTCGAGTCGCGGCACCCGTGGGTCGAAGGGTTCGTGGTCCGCGAACTCAGCCGCCTGGCGAGCAACTGGCGGTCGCAGAGGAGCCTCGACGAGTACCTCCGGCAGTGGAACGTGCCCGGCATCCAGGGCATCGACACGCGGGACCTTACGAAGCACATCCGCACCGCGGGGGCCATGCGGGCGTTTCTCTCGACCGCCGACGCCGACCCCAAGCGCGCGGTGGCGCGGGCCCGGGCATCGCCCGGCCTTCTGGGCCGCGACCTCATCCGCGAGGTCACGTGCGAGAAGGCGTGGGAGTGGGACGGGTGCGAAGTGGCCGAAGGCGCCGCCGGGCAAGACCCGCCGTGGCGCCCCAGGGTCGTGGTCGTGGACTACGGCGTCAAGTACGGCATCCTGCGGCGATTGCGGGAGGTCGGGTGCCGCGCGCGCGTCGTCCCGGCCGGCGCAACGGCCCGGGAGATTGCCGACGAGAAGCCCGACGGTGTGCTCCTCTCGAACGGCCCCGGCGACCCCGCCGCCGTGCCCTACGCCGTCGACGCCGCACGTCAACTGATGGAGGACCCGCCGGACGGACGGCCGGTGCCCATCTTCGGCATCTGCATGGGGCACCAGATTCTCGGGCAAGCCCTCGGCGGCAAGACGTTCAAACTCAAGTTCGGCCACCACGGCGCCAACCACCCGGTCATGGACATGCGGACGACCAAGGTGGCCATCACGGTGCAGAACCACGGCTTCTGCGTCGACGTAGACTCGCTGCCGCCGGGCGACGTCGAGATCACGCACATGAACCTCAACGACAACACGCTCGAAGGGATGCGGCACAAGCGGCTGCCGGTGTTCTCGGTGCAGTTCCACCCGGAGGCCTCGCCCGGCCCGCACGACGCCTACTACCTCTTCGGCCGGTTTCTCGAACTCATCCGGGAGACGCATGCCTAAGCGAACCGACATCCGGAAGATCCTGGTCATCGGCTCCGGCCCGATCATCATCGGCCAGGCGTGCGAGTTCGACTACTCCGGCACGCAGGCCTGCAAGGCCCTCAAGGCCGAGGGGTACGAGGTCGTTTTGATCAACTCGAACCCCGCGACGATCATGACCGACCCGGCGGTCGGCGACCGGACGTACATCGAGCCGATCACGCCGGAGATCGTCGAGGCCGTCATCCGCCGCGAGAAACCCGACGCCCTGCTTCCGACAGTCGGCGGCCAGACGGCCCTCAACATCGCCGAGGCGCTCGCGAAGAGCGGCGCGCTGGAGCGTTACGGCGTCGAGATGATCGGCGCGAACCCCGAGGCCATCGAGAAGGCCGAGGACCGCGACCTCTTCAAGAAGTCGATGCAGAAGATCGGGCTGGAGGTGCCCGACAGCCGCGTCGTAAGGAGCGTCGAGGAGGCGCTCGAGACGGCCGCCGCCGTCGGCCTGCCGGTGATCCTGCGGCCGAGTTTCACGCTGGGCGGCACGGGCGGCGGCGTCGCCTACAACGTCGAGGAACTCACGGAACTTGCGAAACTTGCCATCGACGCCAGCCCCATCCACGAGGTCCTCATCGAGCAGTCGGTCCTCGGGTGGAAGGAATTCGAACTGGAGGTCATGCGCGACCTCAAAGACAACGTCGTCGTCATCTGCTCCATCGAGAACTTCGACCCGATGGGCATCCACACCGGCGATTCCATCACCGTGGCGCCCATCCAGACGCTGACCGACCGCGAGTACCAGCACATGCGCGACGCGGCCGTGGCGATCATCCGCGAGATCGGCGTCGAGACGGGCGGGTCGAACATCCAGTTCGCCATCCACCCCGAGACGGGCAGGATGATGGTCATCGAGATGAACCCGCGCGTCAGCCGCTCGTCGGCCCTGGCGTCGAAGGCCACGGGCTTCCCGATCGCGAAGATCGCCGCGCGCCTGGCCGCCGGGTACACGCTCGACGAAATCCGCAACGACATCACGCGCCAGACGCCCGCCTGCTTCGAGCCTACGATCGACTACTGCGTGGTCAAGGTACCGCGGTTCACGTTCGAGAAGTTCCGCCAGACCGAGAAGGTGCTGACGACGTCGATGCGGAGCGTCGGCGAGGCCATGGCCATCGGCCGCACGTTCAGGGAGGCGCTCCAGAAGGCGCTGCGGTCGCTGGAGATCGGCGTCCACGGCCTCGACGACATCGGCCTTCTGCCCGACGCGGGCGCGCTCGGGCGCCTGCTGGCGACCGCCGGCCCCGACCGCGTCTTCTACGTCAAGCAGGCGTACCAGACCGGGATGGACACGGCGGAGATCCACAAACTGACGATGATCGACCCGTGGTTCCTCGACAACATCCGGCAGATCGTGGAGTTCGAGGGCGAGATCCGCCGCTGGCGCAAGGCCTCGCCAAGCGCCGTCAGGGCCCTGACGCGCGACCGGCTGTACCAGGCCAAGCAGTGCGGCTTCAGCGATTTCCAGTTGGCGCGGCTCCTGGAGACCGACGAGAAGGCCGTGCGTGACCGGCGCCGGGCGCTGGGCATCGCCCCGGTGTTCAAGTGCGTCGACACCTGTGCCGCCGAATTCGAGGCGTTCACCCCATACTACTACTCCACCTATGAGCAAGAAGCCGAGTAGACGGAAGCAGGCGCTGGCCTTCCGGCCGGAGATCCAGGAAGAAGTGCTGATCCTGGACTTCGGGTCGCAGTACACGCAGTTGATCGCCCGCCGGGTGCGGGAATGCGGCGTGTACTCGGAGATCGTGTCGAACGCCCTCTCGGCGTCTGCGATCGCCGCCCGCCGCCCGGCGGCCGTCATTCTCTCGGGCGGCCCCGCCAGCGTCACAGCCCGGGGCAGCCCCACGATGGACCCCGCCATCTTCCGCCTCGGCATCCCCGTGCTCGGCATCTGCTACGGCATGCAGTTGATGGCGAAACTCCTGGGCGGCCGCGTCTGGGCCGCGCCGCGCCGCGAGTACGGCCACGCCACCATCGAGATTCTCCGAAAGGGCAACCTCTTGCGCGGCCTCGCGGGCCACATCGCCGTCTGGATGAGCCACGGCGACGAGGTCACGCAGGTGCCGCCGGGATTCCGTATCGTCGCACGCACGGGCACGTCGCCGGTCGCGGCGATGGCCGACCCGAAGCGGCGCCTGTACGGCCTCCAGTTCCATCCCGAGGTCGTCCACACGCCGCGAGGCAAGGAGATCCTCTCGAACTTTCTCTTTCACATCGCCGGATGCCGCGGCCGGTGGACCGCCAGATCGTTCGTCGATACGACCATCGCGCAACTGCGCGAGACGATCGGCTCCGACCGCGTCCTGTGCGCCACGAGCGGCGGCGTGGACTCGACCGTGCTGGCGGCCCTGCTGCACCGGGCCATCGGCGACCGACTCGAGTGCGTCTTCATCGACAACGGCCTCTTGCGGAAGAACGAGTCGGCGGGGGTGCGCCGGAAGTTCCGCGAGTTCCTCGGCATCCGCCTGAACTCTGTCAATGCGGCGTCCAAGTTCCTGCGGCGCCTGCGGGGCGTCTCGAGCCCCGAGCGCAAGCGCCGGATCATCGGCTCGGTCTTCGTGCGGGTCTTCGAGCGCGAGGCCCGGCGCCTGGGCACGCCGAGGTTTCTCGCCCAGGGGACGCTGTACCCCGACGTCATCGAGAGCCGCTCTCCTCGCGGGGGGCCGTCGGCCACCATCAAGACGCATCACAACGTCGGCGGGCTGCCGCCCAACCTCAAGTTCAGACTCGTGGAGCCGCTGCGGTACCTCTTTAAGGACGAGGTCCGCCGCGTCGGCAAGGAACTCGGGCTGCCCGAGCGGATGATTTGGCGTCACCCGTTCCCCGGGCCGGGGCTGGCCGTACGCATCATCGGCGACGTGAACGCCAGGAAACTGCGCATCCTTCGCGAGGCCGACTCGATCTTCCTGGAGGAACTGCACAAGGCCGGCCTTTACCACAAGGTCTGGCAGGCCTTCGCGGTGCTGCTGCCCGTCAAGGCCGTGGGCGTGATGGGCGACGAACGGACCTACGCCAACGTCATCGCCCTGCGGGCCGTCACCAGCCGCGACGGCATGACCGCAGACTGGGCCCGGCTGCCCGAATCGGCCATGCGCGCCATCGCCAACCGCCTCATCAACGAGGTTAAGGGCGTCAACCGCGTCGTGTACGACGTGTCGTCGAAGCCGCCGAGCACGATTGAGTGGGAGTAGACCCGCGGGCGGCACGTGCTTAAGGATGAGTATGTGCGCGGTGGGTCTCCCGACCCGCCGCGCAAGAGGGTTCGACACGCGCGGCCCGTCAGGCGACCCGCCGCGCAGAGGTGCAATACCGGGCCGCTCCAGGAACGCACCATGCTTGAGAGCATCCTTAATTGGGTGCGGCGGGCGGCCGCGCTCGTCATCCTGGTTTCGCTCTTCCTTCCTTTTGTGACGATGCGAGCGGCCTGCGGCGGCAGCCGCTTGTACGGCGGATGGGAGGCCATCGGCGAGGCACCCGCACTCCTGTCGATCCCCCTGTTTGCCGTCTCGGTCGTCCTCATGTCCTTCGTGCCGCCGAGGCGCATCCGCACCGCCACCGGCAGGCTCCTGGGGGCCCTCCTGAAGTCGGTCTGGACCACGACGGCCGCGCTCTGGACGCTGTTCTCGTTCCACCTCCTGCCCGAGCGGATTTCTGTGGCAGCCGAGCAAGGCGGGTGCATGGCCTGCCTGGCGTGGGCCGCAATCTTCCTGTGCGATACTGTCGAGTCCGGCGTCCGCTTGCGGGCGTGGCGACGATGGAAGCGCGAACATCCCATCTTCCCCCTTGATGACCCTGTCACCCACTACGTCGGGTGGGCCTTCTATGCAACGGGCGGCATTCCGTTTCTTATAGCCACCGCATGGGAACAGTGCATGCTCGTGAGCGGCTCGGGGGCCGACGCAGAAGGCGCGTTGACCGTCAACATGCCTGTGATTGCCATGGCCATGTGGTGGGCGCTGGCCTGCCTGGCGGGCTGGGGAATCCGGCGAGGGCTTTACTGGGCACTCGCCGTCCGCGTTGTCGCGAGCGCCGCGAGCGTGGCCTTGTTCATCCTGATCCTGGCCGTCCTGGTCGGCGCCCTGCCGGACCTCCTGCGCGATCTCACCGCTCGCCCCGACGCTTTTGTGGTGTGCGCGGTCGCGTCGCTCGTCATCCTCGGGCTATGGGCCATGTGGAACGTCGGGACGGCGATCCTTTTGACGACGTGGCGGCGGCGCCTCTTCCCTTCGCGCCGCCTGCGCCTCGCTACACCCGAAGGCACGCGCAAGGTCCGGGTGCCCTGCTGCCCTGCGTGCGGAGGCAGGCTCTGGTTCAATGCCACCGAATCGCGACTCGTTTGCCGGCCCTGCGGCACGTCGCTGGCCGCCGAGGTCCGGGCCGAAGGCCTGAAAGTCGTTGACCCGGCGCCTGCGACACCGTAAGGTAGTGCCGAGAGAGGCACGGGGTGAGCGCCTGGGCAACGGCCGGGGCGCTCGCCCCGCGTTCGTTTCGGAGACGCACGATGCCCGCCAAGGAACTCAAACCCTTCGACCGATTTCTCGCCGACGTGATGGAAGACTGCGGATACGCCGGCCAGGTGGTCTACGTGAAGTCGATGCCCGCGCGGGCCGCGCGGTTCGCCGACCCCGCGGAACCGCTCCCCGCGCCGCTTCAGGCCGGCCTGGCCACCATGGGCATCGAGCGGCTCTACGTCCATCAGGCGCGGGCGATCGACCTCGCGCGGCAAGGCAAGGATGTCGTCGTCGTCACCGGCACGGCGAGCGGCAAGACGATGTGCTACAACCTGCCGGTCCTCGAGCGGCTCCTGGCCGACCCGCGGGCCAAGGCCCTGTACCTTTTCCCCACGAAGGCCCTTGCGCAGGACCAACTCGGCACGCTCAAGCGGTGGGCCGAGACGCGCCCGGACCTGGCGGCCGTCCTGAGGCCCGCCACGTACGACGGCGACACCCCGCGTCACAACCGCCGCAGGATTCGCACCGAGGCCAACATCATCCTCTCGAACCCCGACATGCTCCACGTCGGCGTCCTGCCGTACCACCCGCGGTGGGCCTCGTTCTTCCAGGATCTTCAGTACGTCGTGGTCGACGAACTCCACCAGTACCGCGGCATCTTCGGGTCGAACGTGGCGATGGTGCTGCGGCGGCTGGCCCGCATCTCGGCCCATTACGGCAGCCGCCCGCAGTTCATCGGCGCCAGCGCCACCATCGCCAACCCCGGCGAACTGGCCGAGGCCGTCACGGGCCGGCCGTGCGAGACCCTCGACGCCGACGGCAGCCCGCGCGGGCCGCGGCTGTTCGTCCTCTGGAACCCCCCGCCATTCGGTCCCGACGCCCTGGCCCGCAAGAGCGCCAACATGGAGGCCACGGACCTCCTGGTGCGGCTGGTGCAGCGCGGCGTCCAGACGATCGTCTTCACGAAGGCCCGCGTCGTGGCGGAACTCGTTTACCGCTACGCCCGCGAGCGGCTCGAGAAGACCGATAAGGCGCTCGCCGACAAGGTCCGGGCTTATCGCGGCGGATATCTGCCCGCGGAGCGCCGGGCCATCGAGCAGGCGCTCTTCACGGGCAGACTTCTCGGCATCGCCTCCACCAACGCCCTGGAACTGGGCGTCGACGTCGGCACGCTCGACGCCTCGATCCTGGTCGGGTTCCCCGGGACCATCGCGTCGGCCTGGCAGCAGGCGGGCCGGGCCGGACGCGGCCGCGAGCAGGCCCTGACGATCCTCGTCGCCTACAACGACCCCATCGACCAGTATCTCATGCACCATCCCGAATACTTCTTCGGGCGTCCAGTCGAGCAGGGCGTCGTGGACCCCCAGAACCCGTACATCCTGGCGAGCCACCTGGGGTGCGCGGCGGCCGAGTTGCCGCTCGCCCCGGAAGACGCCGACCTCTTCGGCGCCCGCACGCCCGAGGTGGCCGACATCCTGGCCGACGACGGGGCGCTCGCGCGCATCGGCGACCGTTACTACTGGTCCAGGGCGGAGTCGCCTTCACAGAAGACCGACCTGAGGACCATCTCGAACGACACCTTCA
>Ga0315295_10005838_pt1 | contig 10522 bp, 14 predicted proteins | sample YL17G14_0_MG_FD_204453 | JGI IMG/M metagenome (GOLD analysis project Ga0315295, IMG submission 204453) | Sediment microbial communities from Yellowstone Lake, YNP, Wyoming, USA - YL17G14_0 | ecosystem: Environmental > Aquatic > Freshwater > Lake > Sediment | place: USA: Wyoming | collected...
CAGTAAAGGACGGCGGGAGGTATTCCCGATGAAGGTGGCTATCCCCTTGTTCAAGGACAGGGTCTCACCCCATTTTTCCACGGCCCCGGAGGCGCTCCTTGTCCAGACCGAGGACGGCAGGGTCTGTGCGACCTGGAAGATCGACCTTGCCCGCCTCTCCTCGGCAGAGCGGCGGGTCAAGTTCCTCAGTTTGGGCATCGAGGCGCTCATCTGCGGCGGCATCGACAGGGCAACGCGATGCTGGTTTGAAAAACAAGGCATTCGCGTGGCGGACAACCGGATGGGGAATGCCATGGAAATGCTCAACGGGCATTTGAATTTAACAAAATACGAACAATCAGGAGGATAAACAATGGAAAATCAGCAACCCACCATCGAAGAGTTACTCAGCAATATGGAGAAGATGAGCGGCGGGGATCCGCGGCCCATGCGCGTCCTGGCCGCGATCAACCCCGCGTTTGTTTTTGAACAGGCTCGGGGCAAGAAATTCGTCATGGAACAGCCCCTCATCCCGCCGAAGTACAAGCATTTGATCTCGATCGCCGTGGCTGCCGCCGTGGAGAGCCGAATGTGCACGACCGTCTTCATGAAGGGGGCGGCCAAAGCGGGGGTCTCCAAGGAAGAAATCGCCGAAACGATCGTGGTCGCCCGGCAGGCCAGGGCCTCAACGATCTTCGCGACGGCCGTGGAGGGGTTCGAGGAGTTGCTGAAATAGCGGCCCGCGTCCCAACGGGCGCCGCATCGTTGCTCAACGGGCCGGAGATTGCCCGGGTGGAGGCGGGATGACGCGACGCGACTTCCGGGGCGTCGCAACCTTGAAAGGAGGCATGGTTATGAGTTTCGTGATTTACTTCATCGTCGGGATTCTGGCCGGTGTTATCGGCGGATTGCTGGGGACGGGCGGGTGCGCCCTGATGATGCCCGTCATCCGTTTCGGATTCCATTTCGATCCGGCCTTCGCCGTGGGAACGACCCTGACGGCGGTGGTCTTCACGGCGGGCTCCGGGGCTGTCCAGCACATCCGCATGGGCAACGTGGACAAACAGACCGCCTGGGTCACGGGGGCGAGCGGCATTCTGGGGGTGATCATCGGCTCCGTCGTTTTCGCTTATGTCATGCCCTACGGGGAACTCATCGATCTGATCATTGGCTGCGCCTTTTTGCTGGTCACTCTGCGGATGCTCTACGAGGGCGGCAAAGGTCTGTTCGGGAAGAACCCCATGCCGCAGCCGGCGGCCGGGGGAGGAATGCCGGGTTCGTCTCTCCAGAAGGGCGTCCTGGGATCGGCCATCGGTTTTCTCACCGGCATCGTGGGCCTTGGCGGCGGGTACGCCCTGGTGCCATCGTTCATCTACCTGTTCAAGGCGCCGATGAAGCTCGCTATTGGCACGTCGATGGCGTCGTTCGTCTGGATGGCCCTGGTCGGCGCCATCTTCAAGTTCTACCAGAACGTGGTGAACCTCCCCGTGGCGATCACCCTCGGCGTCGGCGCCCTGATCGGCGCCATCTATGGGGCAAAGCTGGTAGCGAAATTCAAGCCGGCCGTTTTGAAGTTCCTCTTCGGCTTGCTCTTTCTGTACGTTTCCCTGAAATACATTTTCATCTATTTCGGGATTGCGATTTAGCGCCTTACTCCAACGGGCGGTTGATCGTGGTGTAACGGGCGCGATATGGGAAGAGAAGCGGGATCGTTCAACAGCCGCAGCGAGGACGGAGCCACCCAGCCTTCGCGGTGGTTTATCTTTCGCCGGATGCTTCCCTACTGGGAGGTAATGCCGGGGAATCCTTCGGGAGATTGAGGTTAACGAGATGGATATCAAATTCTACAGACAATCGGCCAAGGAGATGACTTCCATTCTGGGGCTGAGTCGGTCACCCGTGGGCATCCGTTTCCTGCTCGCGAAGGAGACGATTCCCGAACATGTGAGGCTCCTCGATCGTCACCGCTACTGCCAGGCCCTGATGCTCGCCGGACGGGGAGAGCCGGTGATTCTCGACGAGGCGGGCATTGCTTGCCCCGCTGCCGCGGCCGCTTTTGGATTCCGCGTTCTCCCCGTCGGGCTGGAATCAGGCAAGGGTCTTGTCGGTTTCGGCATCGTCGCCGATCCGGAGGTCGGAAAACGGATGTTCGCAGATATGCCGAGGCTCGCCGCGGGTAGGCTCGCCGCTCTTCACCTTTTCCCCTTGGAGAAAACTGTCTTTCCACCGGATATCATCGCCGTGGAAGACGAGGCGGAACGGCTGATGTGGATCGCCCTGGCGGCGCTGCACACCGATGGCGGTCGGCGCCTCCGGGCCTCGACCGCCGTTCTGCAGGCGACCTGTGTCGACTCGGCCGTCATTCCTTTCCTTGAAAACCGGTTGAATTTTTGTTACGGATGTTACGGCTGCCGCGACGCCACGGACATCAAGGGCGGCGAGGCGGTCCTTGGGTTCCCGGCGGGGATGCTGCCGGCCATTGTGGAACATCTCACCTTTCTGCAGCAAAAGGCGATCCCCGCGTCCCGCGCAAAGAACGCGCTTGCAGATCTGGAACGGCGGCGTTCGGATGGGTGATCCTCCCTTGCGGCGGCGATGCATGGCGCTGCCGCAGGCAGGGGGGCGCCGCAGCGGGAGGTTTTATGTGATCCTTATTGTGAATATGCTTATGGAGATGAATGGATTTATTGCGATGAATCACGGGCGGCGCTAATGTTCTTTGCCCGTTTTCCGTAAAGCCAATGGGATGAGGAGGAAAAGATGGGATTGAAAAGGTTGTTTGCGTTCGGTTTGTTTACGATGATTCTGACCGGATTGATCGTTGCGGGGATCGGATCCGCTGCGGAACAGGATCCGCCATTCCCCTCTTACGGCTCGGGACCCGTCGAGGTGCGGCTCTACACCGATTATTTCTGTCCCCCCTGCCGGGCGATGGAACCCGCCGTGGAGCCGATTCTGAAAGACCTGCTCAAGAAAAACGCGATCCGGCTGATCCTGGTGGACGTCCCCTTCAACCAGCTCACGCCTCTTTTCGCCAGGAATTTTCTCTACGCCCTCAAGTGGAACAATGAGCTGGAGCATGCCTTCCGGGTCCGGAACGTCCTTCTGGAGGCCTCCACCCGCAAGGATGTCACGACGCAGGAACGGATCGAAGCGCTCTTCAGGGAAAAGGGGATCCCCTCTTCCGTCTTTGACGCCAAACCCGCCTTCGACCGCTACAACGCCCTGATCAAGGAGGACAAAATCGACGCGACGCCCACCTGCGTCGTCATCCAGAACGGCCAGAAGAAGGCGTTCGTCGGGGGGCCGGACATCATAAACGCCCTCAGGGCCTTGCCATGAACCGATATTCACGGGGAGAGATCCCAGTGGGAGCAAAGGATAAATATATTGCTTTGAAAAAAGCCGACGCGGTAAAGACACAGCCCATATACGGCGGTACAGAAAAAAGGGCAAGGTCTTAAACAGTTGAAATATCAGAAGATTTATGAAGAAGAGAATGTTTTAATTTATAAGCAGCCCACCATTGTTTTATAAAAAGTGATCCATTATTTCGGTATTGAGAGGAGATTATCGTGAGATTGCGATTTTTCACCGCTTTGATCCCTGCATGTCTGGTTCTTGCATTTTCCTGCCATTCCTGGGCTGCGGCCTGAGGAGCGTGTCCGACTCCTGTGAGGAGCGCTTCCCCGGTGGGGATGTACAGCTTTGAATACCAAATGGAACAACAGCAGGACGACTTCTCTCCGTTTAATGCGGAATTCAGGATCGGTGGCCTCTATGATTCCCGTGTGGGTTCCGGATCCGACGTCGGACAAGAATATTCGGACAAGGCTCTGGCCGCGACGCTGACAGCCGGATGGCAGGTCCCCTTGAAGGGCGATGTGGGACTGCGGCTGGATTATAGCGGGTACATCGATTTTCATCAGGATTTCGGCGAATATGACGTGATTGACCAGACCCTTTCCGTCGCGCCTCAGTACCGGGCCGGGCCGTTTATTTACAGCCTGCCCCTTTCATTGAACGTCGCCCTGGAGGCCGGCGAGGACGATTACGTCCGGTATGCGGTTTCCCCCACGCTCACCTACCTGATTCCGGATACCCGCCAGGCGGTGGCCATTTATGGGATCGGTGCGCGGATTGACGACCGGGACAAGAACAGGACCCTTGATGAAGACGGGGAAACCCTGGGCGTGGGCTGCGCCTATCTGTATGCCTTTGAAAACAAGAGCCGGGTGCGACTTTCGCTCGATTATCAACACACCGCCTACGACGCCCGGGTGGTGGATTATGCAACGGCCTCCGTGTCAAGGGATGAGCGGAGGGACAATGTAATTGTGGCGGGATTGGACATCTTGTTTCAGATCACCGCTCATCTTGGTCTTTACGTCAATTATTCCTTTATCCATTCGGATTCCAATGTGGATTTGTATAAATTTGACCGGCATGTGGTGCAGGGGGGAGTGGCGTTGAAATTTTAATTCAAGAAGTCAGGAATCAAAAGAAGCGAGATCAGTGTAGCGTACTATTTTGAAGCCTTTGTCCAACCAAAACGCATACGATATAAATTGCGAAACGTAACCACTATAGGAGAAAAAATATATGAAGCATACCTCATTGAAGACAGCATTTCAGCTGTGGATCCTCGTGACCTTGATTGTTTTATTACAGATGGGAACGCTCTTCACTGCAGAAACGGAAGCTGGCTGAGCTGACCCTCGGCTGACCGTGAATGTCAGCCCTGCAAACAGCGGCAGCGTTAAAGTCAATGGCTCCGCTGCCATCCTCTACCCTGCTGTCTTTAGTATTCCCCAATACTCGACCGTCACACTGGAGGCCGCGCGGGCAGAGGGATACATGTTTTCCATCTGGAGCGGTACGGTGACGGGTGCCGCCAATCCGACTTCCCTCTATGTGGATTGCGACAAGTCTGTCACGGCCACCTTCACGCCCTTGACAGCCAAGCTTTATTTTCCTCATGTGGCAAGTCATCAGGTCGGGGGTCATTCGGAAATGTGGGAGACGGAGGTTTGCGTGATCAATACCGGGGATCAGCCTCTCAGTGGGATATTGAGTTCATATCGGAACGATGGTCAGTCGGCCTCATCCGACAAAACCATCACCGTCGCTGCTCACGGGAGATGGAGCCGGATTGTGGGGGGCGGTGAGTTCCCCAATCCCTCCGAGATCGGGTACATGGTTTTTGAATCCACTTCCAACAGCGTTGTCGGATATATGAAGTTTTACATTGCAGAGAAGTATAGAGCGGCCATCCCCGCGGTCAAAGAGGTAAGCACATCGAACATCTATGTTTCGCACATCGCCTCAAACGACGATTGGTGGACCGGGATCAGCCTCGTGAACACCACTTCGACACCGAAAGAACTTACGATTACCTTCAGCGATGGCCAGACAAGGAACCGAACCCTCGCTGCAAACCAGCACGACGCTTTTTCGATCAGGGAACTGTTCGACAACCAACCCCAGCCGCAAATCAAATCGGCGGTGATCACCAATGCAAGCGGCGTCATTGGACTGGAACTGTTTGGCAATAACGGCGGCAACAACCACCTGGACGGAATCCTGCTTACCGACAAAACCGCCTCGACCCTATACTACCCCCACGTGGCCAGTGATAGTATCTGGTGGACCGGCATTGTGGCCTATAACCCATCGGAGTTGGGGTGTACGATAACCATCACGCCCTACAGTGCCCAAGGGATCGCCCTTCCCCCTTCAACCCGTCCCATCGCGGGGAAAGAAAAATATATCGGCCTGGTTTCGGATCTCGGCCTTCCCGCTCAGACGGCGTGGTTCAAGATAGACTCCACGAGACCCCTCAGCGGCTTTGAGCTTTTCGGCACCGTCGACGACAACCAGCTTGCGGCCTATGCGGGGGGTGGCGGGACCGGCGCGAAGTCGGGCGTTTTTGCCAAGATCGAGAAGAACGGCGGCTGGACCGGCATTGCCTTTGTCAACACGGAAGAGAGCGCGGCATCCGTTACTTTAACCGCCTACAACGACACTGGAACTGTGGTGGCCACCCGTGTGCTCACTGTCGGCGGCCATGCCAAGGAGGTCAATCTCGCGGAGGCGATCTTCCCGCAGCAGGATATCAGCAACGCCAGCTACATAGCCTTTACCTCGGACAGGGATGTTGTGGGATTCCAGCTCAACGGCAGCGCGGACGGGACGATGCTCGACGGGCTGCCCGGGATGTAGAGGTGTTAAGTAATAAGGTACAATATTTACAGGAGGTTCACTGAAACGGTTTATTCTTCCATTACTATTTTTTTTCTTGTTGGCCATCTTTCTCCCGGTTGCCGCTTTTGCCGAGGGCAACAGGAGCATCACGATCCTTTACACCGGCGCTGTAATGGGGAATGTTGATCCTTGCGCCGCCTGAGGTAAAAACGAATCGGGCGGTCTGGCCCGACGCGCACACATGATAGAGTCGATCCGGAAAGATAAACAATCGTTTCTGCTGCTGGATTGCGGGGCCGTTTTTAATAATCAAACAGATAATGCCGAATTGCATTTGAAGGCCATGGATCGGATGGGATACGACGCCCTGAACCTGGGAATACCGGAGCTTTCTTTTGGAATGGCATTTCTCGAGCGCACCCGATCCCAGGTCTCCTTCCCCTATATTGCATCCAATCTGCTTTATGGAGGCAGCAGGCTTCCCTGGACCCGTGAGTACATCATGAAGGAGGTGGGCGGTATAAAGGTGGCCATCCTGGGCATTCTCGATCCGAATGACCTCCAGCAAATACCCCGCCGGGATGATGTAAAGGGATTCGAAATTACATCCCCCGAAGCCGCCCTTGACAGGCTGCTGCCCGAGGTCAGGGGGAAGGCCGATCTGGTCGTCCTGCTGTCTCAATTGGACGAAACAAAGACCCGTGCGCTGGTTGGGGCTGTCTGGGGAATTGACGTGGCCATTTTCTCCAAAAGGGATTATCGGGTAAAGCCATCCGGAGAAAACGTTATCCTCCTCCAAGCAATTTCGGAGGGAATGACACTGGGACTGGTGACGGTCACGCTCGATGATAAAGAGGCGCTCAGCGTAAGCAAAAGAAAAGATGTCCTGCTGGATGATTCGGTTCCCGACAACGGGGAGATCCTGGCTCTCGTTGAGATGTATAAAAAGGAGCAGGAAATCAAAGAGGAGAAAAAGAAAAAGGAACTGATGGAGGGGCTGCAATTGACCCCAGAGGAATTCATGGAGCGTTACCGGAAAAAACAAACCGAACAGAAAAAAAGGGATCTGTCCTACAAAGAACGGTTTTGGGTGATCAAAAGCCCTGATTTTTATGATCTCATTCATAATGAACCGAAGTGGGGAGGGGTGATCATGGACAACTTGGCACAAATCATGGCCAGCCGTTTTAAAGGATCGGAGGATTTTCCCAATCTGTAGAAAGGAGGTCACAATGTCCGTAATTACGATTTCCAAGCAACTCGGAAGCGTGGGCACAAAGATCGCCCGAGAGGTGGCGGAAAAATTGAACTACGAGTATGTGGACAAAGAGAAAATAGGTAAAATTTTGGCGAATTCCGACTTTGGTGTGATAGAAGTGGAAAAGTTCGATGAAAAAAAACCTCCTTTCTGGGACTCCCTTGCGCTCCAGAGGGATATTTTTCTTCGTGCGATTCGGGCGGCGATCTATGATTTTGCCCGAAAGGGCAAAGTAGTCATCGTCGGGCGCGGAGGGCAGGTTTTGCTGAGGAACCTTCCGGGAACTCTGCATGTGAGGATTTTTGCGCCCTTCGACCTTCGCGTGAAACGCCTGGTGTCAAGCCAAGGGGTTGATGAAAAATACGCGATTCCAATACTCCGGCAGAGTGACCAGGATTCCGCCGGCTATATCCAATCTTCACTCCACGCTGATTGGAATGATGCCAGCCTCTACGACCTGCTAATCAATACTCAAAATCTTTCGCAGACGACTGCGGTGCAATTGATTATTGACTCCGTTCATTCCCGAGAAATGCAGGAAGGAGTGGAAAAGGGGAAGGAAAAACTAGCAGAGCTTGCTTTGGTTGAGAAAGTTGAGGCGAAACTAGTGCCGATACTTGGGTCAGGCCTCCATCAGCTGGAGATAAGGGCGGAGAAGGGGGGCATATTTTTAAAGGGAACGGTGCTTTCTTCTAAGCTTCTTTCTTCCGAGCTTAAAGATGAGTGCGAACGGGCAGTTACTGCCCTGGAAGGGGTTGAGCGTGTGGAGATCCATGTTTTGTGGCTAAATTCTACGGGAGAATTCGAACTTTACAATGGCACCAGCCTGAAAAAATTTCCAGCCAAATGAAAAGAAATGGGAATTTGAGAATCGTCCTGTTCAAGGGAGATCCGATAAATATGCCAAGGGTATTATTACTATTCCATAATCAAATCGGCAGTCGCGGCCATTTACTCGTACAGCACCAATAGGGGCGAAAAGATGGCACCTTAAACCGTCAACCGTCCACTAAAACGGGTTAACTCCACGCGGGGAGTTTCACTATAACATATTGAGGGAACAGCCATGACACGTGATCGCGTTTTAAAAACTATTAACATTGTTCTTCCGATCATCGGCGGCGGCTTGATGATCGTTTACGATGTCTGCGACACCTCCTGCTCCTCTCTTCAGGGAACATTCTTGGGCCTGGATCTGAAGGTGATCGGGATTCTATACATGGCTGCGCTTTTGGCGGTGGCCGTGCTGCCGGTATCCCGCTGGGCCGCTTCCGTCAGCCACCTGCGGACAATGCTGCTGTCCGGCGCCCTGGGCGGGGAGATTCTCCTCGTCCGGTTCCAGGTCGTCAATGATACCTACTGCCCCTTCTGCATGGCCTTCGGTTCGTGCATCCTTATTTTGTTTGCAGCGAACTTCACGAGGATGAACAAATATCTGGCCCTGGGGGCCTTTCTGGCCGGAATTGCCGCCTTTGCTCTGTTCTTCGAGGGGTCTGTCCTGCCTCTGTACCGTTGATTCTCCAGCCTCCGGCTATGATCATATGACCGGGACTTCAATTCCCACCAATCCATGACCGTGACCTCGTTTTCCAAATACCTTGCTTGAATCTCCTGCGGTTTTGGCCTGTTGCTTTTCCCTCTTAAAATGGGTTTCCACGGGTCATTCCCGTTTTAAAAACGATTCCGTTTTCGGCCTTGACATATTATGAGCATATGCTTATTATCGATTCTGAGGAGGGAGATTATGCCGAGACCGAAGTGTTGCCGACAGATCGGCGCCATGCCGGGGAAAACCTGTTTCCAACCGGAGGGGGCGGCGTCTTCGTCTTTTGATGAGGTGCTTTTGACCCTCGACGAGTATGAGGCGATCCGCCTGGCCGACCTCGAAGGGTTGTACCAGGAGCAGGCGGCCTCCCGGATGAACATTTCGCGGCAGACCTTCGGCAGGATCATCGAGGCGGCGCGCCGGAAGGTCGCCGATGTTCTCGTCAACGGGAAGATCCTGAAGATTGAAGGCGGTTCCGTTTCCATGAAGGCGGAAAAACCGGTCCGGTGTCCGCGCTGCCGCCGGGCATTCAGCCCTGACTGCGGCAAACACAATGAAATGAGTTGTCCGCATTGCAGAGAGCATGCGTAAAATCAAACTGTTTTGAAAGGAAGAACGTCATGAAGATCGCTTTACCGTCACGTCAGGAACGAGTGGACGAACACTTCGGCCACTGTGAGTACTTCACGGTATTCACCGTCAATGAAAACAATGAAATCCTGTCGGAGGAAACGGTTTCCTCTCCGGCAAATTGCGGCTGCAAATCGAACATCGCCCAGACGCTTGCGCAGATAGGCGTCAAGATGATGCTGGCCGGGAACATGGGACAGGGGGCCGTGAATGTATTGAACGGTTGCGGGATCGATGTGCTGAGGGGGTGCTCCGGCGACGTGAAAGAGGTCGCCGAAGGTTGGCTTGCCGGAAACCTGAAGGATTCGGGAATCGTCTGCGATCTGCACGAGCACGGATGCCATGAAGCCTGACGGATTTCGTGTAAACCTTTGAGAAGGATTTTTCGTTCAATGGGGATATAGATGACTATGAAACGGCCGACCTTGTTTGAAATCCTGAAAACGGCCTTGTATGTCGGCGCTGTCGGCTATGGCGGACCGGCGATTCTGGCGTTGATGAAGAGGGTTATTGTCCATGAAAAAGGGTGGATCTCCGATGAGGAGTTCATGAACGCCTTGAGCCTGTCTCAGCTCTTGCCGGGGGCGACGGGCGTGACCCTGCTGGGTTACATCGGCCGGAAGCTGAAGGGGGGGGGGGCGGCATCCTGATGCCCTTTGCGTTTGCCTTTCCGGCCATGGCTGCCATCACCGTCCTGGCCTGGGCCTATTTCTCGTTCGGCGACCTGAAATTTGTCCATTCGATCTTCATGGGCCTCGGGGCGATGGTGGTCGCATTGCTGGTCAACGCGACCCTGATGATGGGAAGATCGGTCTTCCAGGGCATGGACCGTAACGCCTTCAAAGGCATCGTGATTGCGGCACTTTCATTTTTGGGGATCCTCTATCTGCGCTGGAATGCGGTTT
>Ga0315295_10005839_pt1 | contig 10520 bp, 6 predicted proteins | sample YL17G14_0_MG_FD_204453 | JGI IMG/M metagenome (GOLD analysis project Ga0315295, IMG submission 204453) | Sediment microbial communities from Yellowstone Lake, YNP, Wyoming, USA - YL17G14_0 | ecosystem: Environmental > Aquatic > Freshwater > Lake > Sediment | place: USA: Wyoming | collected...
AAGTCTGAGAGAGATGGCCGACACCAAGCCTTGCGATCTGCACAATTTCAGGAATATTCATGGTGTTGGGGAGATCAAATTTGAGAAATATGGCCTTGTTTTTACGTCAGCAATCAAAAACTTTTGTGAAGAAAACGATAAGCAAAATACAACAACCTGACAGCAGGGAAGACTCGGGAAGCGATTCTTACGGGTTCCTTGTGCAGGATCATATTCGATATTTTTCCCATCGGAAAATCCGGATTGCTTCAGTTGTTATAACAACAGGTAAAAACGATATACTTCTCCACTCTATGGATGTTATCTCAGATTGTGGGAGAAATTTTTTATCTCGCATGATAATTTCAAAAAAAAATCATACCAGGGAAAGGAGTTGAAAAAAATGACTGACAAGGTTAAAAGTAAGACCGGCACAGCAGAATATGCTGATGCAAAGGTCGCCGCAGATACCATGTCCAAAGATGCAGGAGTGAAAGCACAGGATGGTACCGGTGATGTAAAAAAAGGTGACCGCAAGCCTGGTTCTCGTGAGGCAAAGGCTGCCCCCCACATCATGGACAGGAATGTTACCCTGTCGATCCGCCAGGAGAAACTTACCTGCCCCCGGTGCGGAGAATCAACCCTTCACGCTGAATTCCCTGACCAGTTTGAAGCCTGGATTAAATGTTCGTCATGCGATTTTTTTATGGGGATGAGTAACGACGAGTGGCACCGTATGAAGAATAGTCCCAATATCAATGAAAAAATCAAAAAAATGGCGTTGAAGAAAGAATTATTGAAAGATTAGCCCTGAACTATTTTCGGATCAGCGATATTCTGGAACAGGTGGCCCTGCACCCCAGGTTCTGCAGCATAATGGACCGTGGATTTTTTTAAAAGATACACTAAACAGAGTGTGTTTTTTAAGGTTAGCTCTAACTGATTTTTGGATTTTTTCAAGATCGCGCAGTTTACTTTTTCTTTAAAAAATATATTTTATCACCATTTCCCGGTCACGTACTTGTCCCCGGCTTTGCCGAAGGTGTACTGGTAGTCTCCCGGACTCCACACACCGTTTCCGGATGCGTCCAGCAGCCAGGTGGTATTCGACCGGACAACCCCGATCCGGGTCGTGCCAGTGCCGGTCCAGTCGCCGGTAACATATCTGTCACCCGCTACCCCGAAGGTATAGGTAAGGTCTCCGGCTCCATACGCTCCATTCCCGGATGCATCGAGTAGCCACGTCTTATTGTTCCGGACTACCCCGATCTCGGTCTTTCGGTCGTTATTCCAGTCACCGGTGACGTACACATCACCCGCTGTCCCGAAGGTAGAAACAATGTCTCCGGCTCCATACGCTCCGTTTCCGGATGCATCAAGTATCCATGTCTTGTTGTTCCGGACAACCCCGATCCGGGTTGTTCCGTTGCCGGTCCAGTCACCGGTGACTGGTACATCCCCTGCCATCCCGAACGTATAGGTAAGGTCTCCGGCACCATACGCTCCATTCCCGGATGCATCAAGTATCCATGTTTTGTTGTTCCGGATGACTCCTATCTTAGTCGTACCGTTACCATTCCAGTCTCCGGTAACATATCTGTCACCAGTTATCCCGAAGGTATAGGTAAGGTCTCCGGCACCATACGCTCCATTCCCGGATGCATCAAGTAACCAGGTTTTGTTGTTCCGGACGACTCCGATCTTATTCGGAGAAAATGATCGGGAGAATTTCTGGATCCGATAATTATCTCGGTCAACGACGTAGACATTTCCTGAAGAATCAACTGCGACACCCCATGGACGATTGAACTGCCCGTCTCCGGTTCCATAGGTACCCCACTTCGCTAAAAATGTCCCGGTTGAACTGAACTTCTGGATCCGATAGTTCCTGTTGTAAGCAATGTAGACATTTCCCGAAGAATCAACTGCGACACCTATGGGAAGATCGAACTGCCCGTCTCCGGTTCCATAGGTACCCCACTTCGCTAAAAATGTCCCGTTTGAACTGAACTTCTGGATCCGATTGTTGTCATAATCAGTGACGTAGACATTCCCCAACGAATCAATCGCGATACCAAATGGACGATCGAACTGCCCGTCTCGGGTTCCCTCGGTACCCCACTTCGCTAAAAATGTCCCGGTTGAACTGAACTTCTGGATCCGATTGTTGTAAGTGTCCGCGATGTAGACATTCCCCAACGAATCAATCGCGATACCAAATGGAAGATCGAACTGCCCGTCACCAGTTCCATAGGTACCCCACTTCGCTAAAAATGTCCCGGTTGAACTAAACTTCTGGATCCGGTTGTTGTAAGTGTCAGCAACGTAGACATTCCCCAACGAATCAACTGCGACACCGATGGGGTCAGAGAACTGCCCGTCACCAGTTCCATAGATACCCCACTTCGCTAAAAATGTCCCGCTCGAACTGAACTTCTGGATCCGAGAGTTACTCCTGTCGGCGACATAGACATTACCCGACGAATCAACTGCGATACCATAGTGCTGGTTGAACTGCCCGTCCCCAGTTCCCTCGGTACCCCATTTTGTAACGAATACGTACGTTTCACGGGGGGAACTGACGTTGATGTAGTTAGCAACCGGCTTAGTATTCGACCCGGCTGTATTCGTTGCAGTCAAGAAAATGGTGAACCTGCCCACACTTGTATATATGTGAGAGGGGTTCGGGGAAGTGCTAGAACTCCCGTCTCCGAAACTCCAGTTCCATGATGTGGGCGACCCGGTTGATGTATCGGTAAACTGCACGGTAAGCGGGGCGGTGCCAGAAGTTGGGGTTGCAGTGAAGTTGGCGATGGGAGCCGGAACAACCTTAGCATACTTCAGGTCGCCGTTAGTCGCGTCATAATAACTAATCCGGGGGTTACCTGACGCATCCAGTGCAAGGGAGTTGTACCCTCCTCCACCATACCCGGGGAAGCCTACGGTGCTTATATCCCACGCGGACCCCGTCCACTTCGCATATTTGATGGCACTATTGTTACTGTCAAAGTAGCTGATATGGGGATTACCTGATGCATCGAGTGCCAATGAGCTTTCAACACCTACATGCCCGGTGTCCACGGTGGTTATATCCCACCCAGATCCCGTCCACTTCGCATACTTCAATTTACTATTGGTAACATCGCGGTAACTGATGCTGGGATTACCTGAGACGTTGAGTGCAAGGGAATTCTCCATCCCGACAAAGCCAGGGGAGTCTACGGTGCTGAGCTGCCATGCAGAACCTGTCCACTTCGCATACTTCAGGTCACCGCTTTCTACGTTTATGTAGCTGATGCGGGGGTTGCCCGACCCGTCAAGCGCCAGGGAGTTATGTTCTCCCGCCCCAAGTTCGTTGTCCACATCGCTGAGCTGCCACATCGACCCCGTCCACTTCGCATACTTCAGGTTTTGGTTTGTCCAGTCAAAATAGCTGATGCGGGGGTTGCCTGACACATCGAGTGCCAAGGAATTTACCTCAACATTCCCGGCCTTGACAGTGCTGAGCTGCCACGCGGATCCAGTCCATTTTGCATACTTCAGGTCACTATTGGAATAGCTGGTATTATCGTAACTGATGCGGGGGTTGCCTGCACTGTCCAGCTTCAGTGATGTTTGCGTCCCTACTTGTCCCCCGGAGTCTACTATACTGATATTCCACGCAGACCCCGTCCACTTCGCATACTTCAGGTCACTATTGGAATAGTCATAGTAGCTGATGCGGGGATTACCTGCACTGTCCAGTGCAAGGGAGTTATACCCTCCCACATCCCCGGCGGAGTCCACGGTGCTGATTTGCCATTGAGGAGCTGCCATCACTACCGTCACAAGACAGCTCAATGCAATAATAATTGCCATGAATATTACGGAAATTTTCATTGAATAATCCTCTTTGAATAAATAATCCATAGGTAAAAATCATTAATAAAATGAATGTATCTGGATCTTCCTGAATAATTTTATTCCAAAAATCGATCTTTTCCTTCCCGGTTTTTTAAGAAGGCTCAAATAAAAAGAAACTTTATTGGTCATGATGTAATATTATTATGAAATCTTTACACGCAAGCATAATTAGTATACTAGTATTCACCATGCTTTTTTTCTGGAGTGTTGCACCGGTGTATGCAGCACCAGTACCCGTTACAGGTCCAATCGATATCAACCAACCGGGAACCTATCTCTTACAAAATGACATTCTCAACAGTGCCGCCGAGCACTGTATCGGTATTTCATCATCTGATGTCATATTCGACGGCATGGGGTATACCATCCAGGGAATAATAAAAGATAATTCCACGATTGCAAATGGAATATATGTTCAACATCTTCCTTATAATGCATCTCTGAACACTGGTAAACTGACGAATGTCACCATCCGTAACGTGACGCTTGAGAACTGGACTCATGGTATTGTTTTCCGTAATATTGAGGGAAAAATTGCATACTGTACGGCATACTGGAATTATGATGATGGGATACGGATCGAATTATCAGGGAATGTCATACTTGAGAATAATACTGCCAGTAATGGGATTTACCGGGGTATCAGTATTATAGACTCCGATAATCTCCTCCTTTCAAACAATACGGCCAATAATAATCTCGGGAAGGATGGGAAAGGCGGTATTGGTATCCTGATTGATAATTCAACCTCTATCAACCTGACGGGCAATCATCTCCTTGGTAATGTTCGGGGCTCAATTCTGATCAACTCTTCTGATTCTGTTCTCACTAGCAACGAGGTAAGCTGTAATTTTGGTGGTGATGGTATTGTACTCAAAACTTCAGATGCAAACAATTTAACGCAAAACCAGATTTTTGGTAATAACTGGGGTATTGTCGTATATGAATCACAATCCAATAATTTAACCAGGAATAGTATCAGAGGAAACCAGAATGGCTTACTATTTATAAACGGAAGCTCCGACAATACCGTGATCCTCAATAATCTGACAGGGAATCGAGTAAATGGAATACAACTCTCCCATTCTTCGCATAATGTAATTGGTTATAACAATCTGACACAAAACGATGGAAACGGGATATACGCAAACAATTCTGCAGATAATTTCCTGTTCAACAACACAGCAATCGGGAATGATTTTAATGGCATTGCTTTTGAGGCGATGAGCAATAACAATATACTCAATAATAATACGCTGACAAACAATGGTCATAATGGAATCTATCTTGCCGGGTCTTCACAAAACCGGGTAAAAGGAAATGTGGCAAAGAAAAACAAAAATGGTATCGTATTGTCCAAATCTGATACGAACAATATCTCGCAAAATTATTTTTCCAATAATACGAACCACGGGATATACACAACCAATTCCTCTGATAATTTCCTGTTCAACAACACTGCAACCGGAAATGAGTATGGGGGCATAACATTAGAGGCGATGAGCAATACCAATTCGATCAATAACAACACGCTGGCAGAGAATAGTGGTATTGGAATCTACATCGCCGATTCTTCACAAAATTCGGTCAACGGAAATGTGGCAAGGAACAATGGTAATGGTATCGGACTCATCACATCAGATGCAAATAATTTCACGCTAAACCAGATTTTTTATAATAATTTCGCGGGTATTATCCTAGATGGATCACAATCCAATAATTTCACGAGGAACAATCTGACAGGGAATTCACAAAATGGAATGATACTTTCCTATTCTTCGCACAATGTCATTGGTCATAACAATCTGACGCAAAACGGTCACAACGGGCTATACGCAAACAACTCCGCAAATAATATCCTGTTCAACAATACTGCAATCGGGAATGTGCATAATGGAATTGCAATAGAGGCGATGAGCAATTCCAATGCAATCACTAATAACACGCTGACAGAGAATGGCGATAACGGCATCTGGCTGTCCGGGTCTTCACAAAACTCGGTGAATAGAAATGTAGCCCGGTACAATGGTAACGGTTTCGGACTCAGCAACTCCAATGTAAACAACTTCACGGAAAACAGGCTTTTTAACAATAATAACAATGGGATATATCTCAATGCATCAGCTGATAACAGATTTTCTGATAATTACCTGAATAATTCCCAAAATGCAAATTCTGATTCACCGAACATTTGGAATACTACCAAATCCACCGGGCCCAATATTGTGGGTGGTCCCTATAAGGGAGGAAACTACTGGGCAACTCCCTCCGGAAACGGATATTCACAGACTTGTTCTGACAGCAACAGAGACGGTATTTGTGATACAGCACATGCCATTCCCATCTCTCCGGGAAATAATATTGATCAGCTGCCTCTCGTGATACCCACCATTATTAAGAGTAACATCGGGGTCGTCCGGGACAACAAAACATGGATACTGGATGCATCCGGCAACGGAGCGTATGGAGCCGGTGACTTAACGTACACGTTCGGGAAAGCCGGGGATGTCTATGTAACCGGGGACTGGAACATTGATGGCAAAACCGAGATCGGGGTTGTCCGGGACAATAAAACATGGTTACTGGATGCCTCCGGGAATGGGGCGTATGGTGCTGGCGATCTGGTGTATACTTTCGGAAAAGCCGGCGACAAGTATGTAACCGGAGACTGGAATAAAGACGGCAGGACCGAGATTGGCGTAGTCCGGGACAATAAAACGTGGCTGCTCGACGCATCCGGAAACGGAGCGTATGGTGCCGGAGACCTTGTCTATACCTTCGGGACAGCGGGTGATGTGTACGTAACCGGTGACTGGAATAACGACCATAAAACCGAGATCGGGGTAGTCCGGAACAACAAGACGTGGCTGCTCGATGCATCCGGGAATGGAGCGTATGGTGCCGGAGACCTTACCTATACTTTCGGGACCGTTGGTGACAGATATATCACCGGTGACTGGACCGGTACCGGCATGACCAGGATCGGGGTTGTCCGGTCGAATACCACCTGGCTGCTGGATGCATCCGGTGATGGAAAGTGGGGGCCGGGAGACTACCAGTACACGTTCGGGAAAGCCGGGGACAAGTATGTTACCGGGAAATGGAGTTAACCTTCAAAAAACCAGTCTCGAATACCAGAAAACGAGTCTTTTCGGCAGCAGAACTCCGGGGCTTTTCGGGACCCTGCCCCTTTTTTTAGAGATTTATCAGAGCATGGACACACCTAAGATGAGCTGACGTTATCATGAACCGGGAATACTGCAGGATGATCGATCCATTCGTGATTGACAGCAGAGGTTCGTATCCACATTTTGTTGGCAGCTTGCGCAGCCTCTGGTATATTCGCCCCGTCCTTGGTATTACTCTTTTAGAACACGTGCAGAACCGTTGTTTATGAAAACGTACTGATGCCTCAAGAAAAATTCGATATTAACCTGATGAAAAATCCAGAGAACTATCATCCTGCACGAACGCCATGGAACAAGTCTGAATGCGATCGGCGGGATAATGGGGGATGTATCTTTACTCATAAAGTAGGAAAATTAATTCTGGGATTAAGATACAATACACAAGATTAAAGATTAATTATGTCGATTTTTGTATCATATTATAAAAAGAGGAGATTATTATGAGATTCCAATCATTGTTCATTTCACTCAGCGTAGTATGCTTGCTTCTAATCATATTGATTCCAGGTACATCTGCCGCTGCACCGGTTGCCAACTTCAATGCCAACAGAACGTACGGCGCAGTCCCACTTACGGTTTCGTTTACCGATGCATCATCGGACAATCCCGCCGGCTGGGCATGGTATTTCGGCGACGAGTTGTACAATGCCCATTGGACACAAATGAACGTCAGTCCAGGGTATCAACTATACGATCACAGCAGCGTTGCGCTGCCGGATGGCAGCATCATTGTAATGGGTGGTTATGACGGCTATGGCACCTATTATAATGATGTCTGGAAGTCACCAGATAAGGGCGCAACATGGACGAAGGTGAACGCGAGCGCAGGGTGGACGAGAAGACAGGGTCTCTCCAGCGTGGTGCTACCTGATGGCAGTATTGTCCTGATGGGTGGCTGGGACGCTGCCGGTTACCCTACGAATGACGTGTGGCGGTCCACGGACAAAGGTGCAACATGGACAGAGCAGAATGCGGCTGCTGCGTGGGTGCCGAGATATCGCCACACCAGCGTGGTACTATCTGATGGAAGTATCGTGCTGATGGGTGGTAATGATGGCAGTAGCTTCAGGAATGATGTGTGGCGGTCAACGGACAAAGGCGTTACATGGGTGCAACAGACAGCGAATATCGGGTGGTCGGTAAGAGAGCGTCACAGTAGCGTAGTATTGTTGGATGGCAGCATCTTGCTGATGGGCGGTACTGCCCCCACTGGATTGGGCGGCACGTATTATTATAATGACGTGTGGCGGTCCACGGATAAGGGATTAATATGGACGAGGTTACCGGATGCCGGATGGGATGGAAGACGTGGTCACAGCACCGTGGTGATGCCGGATGGCAGCATAGTTCTGACGGGGGGTGCCCGCGGCAGCTTTTCCGAAAAATATGACGTGTGGCGGTCAACAGATAACGGTTATACATGGACGCTCACAAGCTCGTATCCCGGATGGCCGGCGCGAGCCTTTCACACCAGCGTTGTGCTGCCGGACGGTAGTATCGTGCTGATGGGGGGATATAGTCGTGTTGACGTGTGGCGTCTCCAGCCCGCGGGGTCAGTGCTCAAGAACCCGATGCATACCTATGTTGTGCCAGGAGTCTACAACGTTACCCTGCAGGCTTATAATGCCGGCGGGTATAACAGCTTGCGGAAGATGGGATACATCACCGTGACGAGCACAAAAACAAGAATCGGGGTAGTCCGGAATAGCTCAATATGGCTGCTGGATGCATCCGGGAATGGAGCGTATGGGGCTGGAGATCTTACCTATAACTTCGGGACAACGGGTGATGTGTATGTTACCGGCGATTGGAATGGCAACGGCTCGACCCGGATCGGGGTAGTCCGGAATAGCTCAACATGGCTGCTGGATGCATCCGGGAATGGAGCGTATGGGGCTGGAGATCTTACCTATAACTTCGGGACAACGGGTGATGTGTATGTTACCGGTGACTGGACCGGCAACGGCTCGACCCGGATTGGAGTTGTCCGGGACAATAACACCTGGCTATTGGACGCATCCGGTGACGGGAAGTGGGGGCCGGGAGACCGCCATTACACATTCGGGAAAGCCGGGGATGTGTACATCACCGGTGACTGGAATAACGACCGCAAAACCGAGATCGGCGTAGTCCGGAACAACAAGACGTGGCTATTGGACGCATCCGGCAACGGAGCGTGGGGTTCCGGTGACCTTACACACGCCTTCGGGAAAGACGGGGATGTGTATGTAACCGGTGACTGGGCTGACACCGGCGCGACCCGGATTGGGGTGGTCCGGTCTAATACCACCTGGCTGCTGGACGCATCCGGGAATGGAGCCTATGGTGCCGGCGATTTAGCGTACACATTCGGAAAAGACGGGGACAAGTACGTTACCGGGAAATGGAGTTAAAAATCAGATAATTTTTCTTATTTACCGCTTTTTTTGTCATCGAACCAGACTCTATGATGAAGATGACAATATTTTATAGGAAAAATGAACCTGAGGATCTGCACGATCTTGAAACATCTTAAAATCTGTGTTTACCGTTGTGACAACGACGTTAGTAAAAACACACTGACAGTAGTGTATCTTTTTAAAAAAAAATTATTTTTTGGGGGGTTCACAACTCATGTTTTTTTATAAGGGTCAGTTTGTCGATGAGAATAAGATATGATGAGATGAGCAAAGCGATAAAGAGCGGCCCGAGTATTACCCCGGTCATACCCATGACCGAAATCCCACCGAGAATACCTATCATCATAATCACTGAGTGAATACCAATCCGGATAGAGTCCCCGTTACGGGCACAGATAATCACAATGGACCAGTGAGCGTTGGCAGGACCCATCCAACAATGGATGTCACTATCCATATGACACCGGCAATTACCAGGGATTTGATCCAGCCGATTTTATACAGTACCTGCAATGCCAGCAGCCACGCGATTCCCGCTATGAATGCAGCTATCAATCCCTGGCCCAGCAGAGAGTATATGACCGTGTAGATTACCGTGCCGATAAGGGCAGCGAGAATTGCGGTGGATATACTTTCTTTTTCACCAAAAAACGTTACAATAACATAAATTATGAGCATTGAAATGATCAACGCGATAACAAATGTCAACAGGGTACCAACAATTGATGCCATAGTTCATCCTCTCTCCTTCTAGAGTTAAAAAGAGATCCCCACCGTACAGAATCTGAAATCAGTCAACGAATGGCAAATGCGTTGATTTTCCACGTTACGGCCAGGGATGCACGCAAGTGTAATTTTTTATTTTTTTTCGTTCAGATTTTTCGCACGGTGTGAGGGGAGGATTCAAATCCTCTCCTTGGTGAACAATCTTCCTATCCTGAAAAAAACAGAGATCCGGCACAATCTTACCGTAAAGAATCAAAAAAGTGAACCGGTATTTCCTCCCCGGGTAATCACGGTTTTTCCCGGGTGAAACACGGTTCTCCTTTAC
>Ga0315295_10005840_pt1 | contig 10520 bp, 10 predicted proteins | sample YL17G14_0_MG_FD_204453 | JGI IMG/M metagenome (GOLD analysis project Ga0315295, IMG submission 204453) | Sediment microbial communities from Yellowstone Lake, YNP, Wyoming, USA - YL17G14_0 | ecosystem: Environmental > Aquatic > Freshwater > Lake > Sediment | place: USA: Wyoming | collected...
CGCCGGCGCCGGGTCGGTCAAATCGTCGGCGGGCACGTAGATCGCCTGCACCGAGGTGATCGAGCCCTTCTTCGTCGTGGTAATGCGCTCCTGCAACTCGCCCAGGTCGGTCGACAACGTCGGCTGGTAACCCACGGCGGACGGCATGCGGCCGAGGAGTGCCGACACCTCGGAGTTCGCCTGGGTGAAACGGAAGATGTTGTCGATGAAGAGGAGCACGTCCTTGCCTTCCTCGTCGCGGAAGTACTCCGCCGCGGTCACGGCGCTGAGGCCGACGCGGGCGCGCGCGCCCGGCGGCTCGTTCATCTGCCCGTACACCAGCGCGGTCTTCGAGATGACGCCCGACTCACGCATCTCGAGCCAGAGATCGTTGCCCTCGCGCGTGCGCTCGCCGACGCCGCCGAAGACGGAGTAGCCGCCGTGCTGGGTGGCGATGTTGTGGATCAGCTCCATGATGAACACGGTCTTGCCAACGCCGGCGCCTCCGAATAGGCCGATCTTGCCGCCGCGCGAGTACGGCGTCAGCAGGTCGACGACTTTGATGCCGCTTTCGAACGCTTGCACCTCGGTGGCTTGATCGACGAATGCCGGTGTCGGACGGTGAATGGGATAGAACTTCATCGCCTCGATCGGGCCCGCCTCGTCCACCGGGTTGCCGATGACGTTGATGATGCGGCCGAGCGTTTGTGGTCCGACCGGCACCTTGATGCCGTCGCCGGTGTCCTGCACGTCCATGCCGCGCACCAGTCCTTCGGTCGAGTCCATGGCGATGCAGCGCACGGTCTTCTCGCCCAGGTGCTGCGCGACTTCGATGACCAGGTTCCAAGGCTGACTGCTGATCGCCGGGTTCGAGATCCGCAAGGCGTTGAAGATAGGCGGCAGGGCGCCGTCGCCGAACGCGACGTCTACAACTGCGCCGATGACTTGGGTGATCTTGCCAACGTTCATACGCGTGTCCTCTGCTCTGAAGTCTCTGAAATGGTGCGACCTCTGCGCCGAGCGCTACCCTTTGAGGGCCTCGGCGCCCGCCACGATTTCCAGCAGTTCTTTCGTGATCGCCGCCTGTCGCGCCCGGTTCATGTCCAACGTCAGCCGGTCGATCATCTCCGCGGCGTTGGTGGTGGCGCTCTCCATGGCCGTCATCCGCGCCGCGTGCTCACTGGCGACCGCTTCCAGAAACGCGCGGCGGATGAGCACCATCACGTACTGGCGCAACAGCCGCTCCAACAGCTCCGGGCCACTGGGCTCGTAGAGATAATCGATCATCGCTGCGCCGGCAGTCGCCTCGGCGGTGATCGGCAAGAGCTGCAGCAGCGTCGGGACCTGCACCAACGCCGAGCGGAAGCTGTTGTAGAGCAGGTACACCACATCGCTCGTCCCGTCAGCGAATTCGCGCGCTAGCTCTTCGCCAATCTGCCGGGCGAGATCGGGGCCGGGCCCGCCGAACAAGTTGATGTGCTTGTCAACGATGGTGACCTGGCGGCGCTTGAAGTAGTCGAAACCGCGTCGGCCCACCAGCGTGAGGCGCACGTGCTCGCGGCCGCGCTCGTCGAGGATGCCTTCGGTCCTGCGAATGAGGTTGGCGTTGTACGCGCCGCACAACCCGCGATCCCCGGTGACCAAGAGCAGGTGTACCGTGCGTTCCTCGTCGTGCGGCTGCAACAACGGGTGCGCCGTCGTCCCGACGCGCGCTGCCATGCTGCGCAGCAGCTGCGTGAGCTTCTCGGCGTACGGCCGGGCTGAGGTGGCGGCATCCTGCGCGCGGCGCAGCTTGGCGGCGGAAACCATCTTCATCGCCTTAGTGATCTTCTGGGTGTTCTTCACCGAGACGATGCGTTTGCGAATGGCTTTCAGGCTTGCCATGGAGAGAACCCGGTCAACTGTCGGAGTCGGCGAACTGGCGGTTGGCCGCCCCGTCGCTCAGGCGGCGAACACCTCCTTGAACTCGTCAAGGACTTTATTCGTCAGTTTCTTCAGGTCGTCATCGAACTGCCGCTTGGTGCGCAGCTGTTCAAGCAGCTCGGGATGGCGACTATCGAGGAAGCGGTACAGCTCCGCTTCGTACTTGCGCACCGCCGACTCCGGCAGGTGATCGACGTAGCCGTTGGTCGCGGCGTAGATGATCAGGATCTGGCGCTCCACCGGGAGCGGTTCGTACTGGCCTTGCTTCAGCACCTCCACCAAGCGGCTGCCGCGCGCCAACTGCCGTTGTGTGACCGCATCGAGGTCGGAGCCAAACTGTGCGAACGCCGCCATCTCGCGGTACTGCGCCAGATCGAGACGCAGAGAGCCGGCAACCTGTCGCATGGCTCTGACCTGCGCCGACCCACCCACGCGGGAAACCGAAATGCCCACGTTCACTGCGGGTCGAACGCCAGAGTAGAAGAGATCGGTTTCCAGGAAGATCTGCCCGTCGGTGATCGAGATGACGTTGGTCGGAATGTAGGCTGCGACGTCGCCGGCTTGGGTCTCGATGATGGGCAACGCCGTCAGCGAGCCGCCGCCGCGGTCGTCGCTCATCTTAGCGGCGCGCTCCAGCAGACGGGAGTGCAGGTAGAAGACGTCGCCCGGAAAGGCTTCACGGCCGGGCGGCCGCCGCAACAGCAGCGAAAGTTGGCGGTACGCCACCGCGTGCTTGGACAAGTCGTCGTAGATCACGCACGCGTGACGACCGTTGTCACGGAAGTGCTCGCCAATGGTGCAGCCGGAGTAGGGCGCGATGAACTGCAACGGCGCCGCCTCGGAGGCGGTCGCGGCCACCACAAGGGTGTAATCCATGGCCCCTTCCCGGGTGAGTTTGTCGACCACTTGGGCTACGGTGGAGCGCTTCTGACCGATGGCGACGTAAATGCAAGCGACGTCGCCGCCGCGCTGGTTGATGATGGTATCGATGGCGAGTGCGGTCTTGCCGGTTTGGCGGTCACCGATAATCAGCTCGCGCTGGCCGCGGCCGATGGGGATCATGGAGTCGATGGCCTTGATGCCGGTCTGCAGCGGCTCCTTCACCGGCTGGCGGGCGACAATCCCCGGCGCTTTCAGCTCGATGCGGCGGCTCTCACTACTGGTGATCGGGCCCTTGCCGTCTATCGGTTGCGCCAGGGCATCGACGACGCGCCCCAGCAACGCATCGCCCACGGGGACCTCGGCGATGCGATTGGTGCGCCGCACCTCGTCGCCTTCCCTGATCGCCTGCACCTCACCGAAGATGGCGGCGCCGACGTTGTCTTCTTCCAGGTTCAGCACCATTCCGTAAATGCCACGCGGGAACTCGAGCAGCTCGCCGGCGGCGACCTTGTCGAGGCCGTAGATGCGGGCGATGCCGTCACCACACGACAGCACGCGCCCGGTCTCGCGCACCTCGATTTCGCGCCCGTACTCGCTGATCTGGCGCTTGATCACGTCACTGATTTCGGCTGGGCGAATCTCCATTCGTAGTACATCCTCCTACAGCGCGGCAGTGCCGCCGAGTTCTTTGGCAAGTCGTTCCAACTGAGTGCGCACGCTGCCGTCGTAGACCTTGCTGCCAACTTCGACCACGATCCCGCCGAGTAACTCGGGATCCACCGCCACCGTCGGCACCACGTGCTTTCCGGTCAACCGGGCGAAGGCGCCGGCGATCTGTTCTTGCTGCTGCGCATCGAGCGGACGAGCGCTACGCATGGTGATGCGCACGCGCCCGAGTTCCTGATCCAGCAGCAGTTGGAAGTACTCGGCCATTGCCGGCAACTGCTTCAGGCGCTGCTGATCGGCGAGGACACCCACGAAGCGCGTCAGCAAGTCGGACAGGGACAGCTCGCGTGCCAGGGTCTGCGCCAGCTGGCGTCGGCGTTCGGCGGAGAGCAGGGGGCTGCGCAATGTGGGGCCGATCGCGGGATCGTCCACGAGGGCGGCCATGCGCTGCAGCTGTTCCGCCGTCTGTTCCAGCGCCTGTTCCTCTTTCGCCAGGGCGAAGAGAGCTTTGGCGTAACGACGGGCGACGGCTCCGGTCATTGCTCCACCTGTTTCAGGAATTCGGCCACGAAGCGTTGTTGGTCGTCGGCGGTGAGTTGAGTGCGGGCCGCCTGTTCCGCGAGACGCACGGCCTGGCGCACCAGATCGGCGCGCAGTTGTTCTTGCGTGCGGCGCACTTCGTACGCCGCGGCCAGCTCGGCGCCGCGACGGATGGCTTCGGCCGTCTTATGCGCCGCTTCCAGGATTCGAGCGCGCTCGCGTTCGGCATCACCCCGCGCCTGCACCTGCATCTCCTCGACCGAGCGGCTGAACTGTGCCAGCCGCCGTTCCCATTCCTCGCGCAACCGCAACGCTTCGGCCTTGGCGGCGGCGGCTTCCTCCAGCGCCCGCACCACGCGGCTGCGGCGGTGGTGGACCCACTGGCGCACTGGCGGCAAGACATAGCGCGCGAGCACCCAGAGGAAGATGGCCAGATTGATGGTGGAGAACAGCAGCGGCCAGAGCGGGCTGGCGGTCTCGTGGGCATGGCCGTGGCCGGCCTCTTCGGCCAGGGCGCTGCCGGCGAACAGGATGACTGCCAGGACGAGCCCTGTGGGTGCGCGCTTCATGCGATCTTCTTGCCGACGACGCTTTCGAGCATACGGACGGAGAGTTCGTGTGCTTCGGCACCCAGCGCGGTGCGCGCCGCTTCCGCCTCGCCGGCGAGCCTGTCGCGCAGCTGCATCAGCTGGTTGCTCGCCTCCAGACGCGTTTCCGCGATGAGTTGTCGCTCGGCCGTGTGGGCGGCGGCAAGCTGTGCGTCCGCCGCGGCCGAGATCTGGCGTCGCACTTCCTGCATGTGGCGCTCGTATTCCGCAGCGCTCTGCTGGGCGGACGCCTTCATCGCGGCGGCCTCGCGGTTCAGCCCCGAGGTGCGGGCGTCGCGCCTCTCCAGCACATGCAGGACGGGATCGAACAGCAATCGTTTCAGACCTATCCACAGAAAAATAAACAATACGATCTGAATCAAAAACGAGCTATCAGGCGGAAATGTCAACATATGAACCTGTTACTAGTTTCCCCACGATACAAACGACAGACACCACAAGCACGCGGCGACAGCACAGGCTGTAGTGCGCGGCGGGAACGACCGGAAGAATGCTTTACCGAAGCGTCGAAAGCCCTACTTAACCGCCTCTGATGGCATCCGCACCGCCGCGGCCGGAGCGCGTTCCTCTTTCGGGAACAGGGCCACTTTGCGGTCGGGCTTGCTCTCGGGTTTCACCTCAGCCGCGCTCCCCATCGAGCAATGCCCCTCGAAGACCACGCCTTCGTGGATCACCAGGCTGGGTGTGGTGATGTTGCCCATGAGCCGTCCGGGAGCACGCAACTCGACACGTTTTCGGGCGACGATGTCTCCTGTCAGTTTTCCTTTGACGATGACGGTCTCCGCATGGATCTGTGCGTTAACGACGGCCGCATCCCCGATCAGCACCGTCTCTTGCGCCGCGATTTCGCCTTCGATTTGGCCATCGATCTTGACGCCGCCCTCGAAGGTCAGCTTGCCTTCCACCCGACTGCCCTTGCCGAGATGAGCCTGGACTCCCTGCTCCTCCGGCGATCCCTCCACTGACCGTCCTGGGGCGCTTATTGGTGGCCGCACAACATCGGAATGCTGCACGTTGTCATCTTTTTTTGAGAATAAGGCCATGCTCCTCTCCCGTCATCGATCGATTGCAAGGCCCCGGGCTTATAGCACGCCGCGCTTCCGGTTGTCAAAACCTTATCGGCAAACCTTATCGGCACCTTATCGGCGCCTCATGGGCGTTCGGCGCCGAGCCGATCCAGCAGCCCGTTCAACTCCTCCAAAGAGTAGTATTCGATCTCGATCCTTCCGGCCCCGTTGCGACCGTGCAAGACGCGCACACGAGTGCCGAGATGCTCGGTCAAGCGCTGTTCGGCAGCGGCAACTTCAGGGGCGGCGGGCGGACGCACGCGCCGCTTCACCAAATTCTCGGTCTGCCGCACAGTCAAGCCCTGCGCGATGACTTCCTGTGCCCATTGGATCTTCATCGTCGCCGATGGCGCGGCGGCCAGCGCCCGGGCATGGCCGGCGGACAACGCCCCGCGCTCGATCTGACTCTGGAGCTCGGGCGGCAACTGCAGCAGCCGCATGGTGTTCGCAATGGTCGAACGGTCCTTGCCGACGCGCGCGGCGATGTCCTCTTGCGTGAGCTGGAATTCCTCGACGAGGTGGCGGTACGCCCGCGCCTCTTCCAGCGGGTTGAGATCCTCGCGCTGGATGTTTTCTATGAGGGCCATTTCCAGCATCTCGCCGTCGCTGGCGTCGCGCACCAACACCGGCACCTGCCCCATTCCCAGCCGTTGGGCGGCGCGAAGGCGGCGTTCCCCTGCGATCAGTTCGTATCCCCCGTTCGAGCGGCGTACCAGCAAAGGCTGCAGGATCCCCTTCTGGCGGATCGACTCGGCCAACTTCTCGATGCCCTCGTCGGCGAACGCCTGGCGCGGCTGCATCGGGTTAGGACGGATTGCAGCCAGCGGCACGACGCTGTCGCGCGGTGCTTCCTCACTGCCGTAGGCGCTCGGAATCAATGCTCCTAGTCCGCGCCCCAGGGCTCTGCGTTTGATGGCCTCCATCTACCCTCCTCCCCTTTCATCGTGCTCGTGCGCCGGCACACCCGTCAGCGTGTACCGAGGCCCGTGCCGCCGCACGATTTCTTGCGCCAGCGCCGTGTACGCCTCTGCGCCTCGCGAGGCGGGGTCATACACTACCGCCGGCAGCCCGTGGCTGGGCGATTCACTCAATCGGACGTTGCGCGGAATTATAGTCTCAAACACCTCATGGGGAAAGTGCCGCCGGACCTCATCGACCACCTGGTGGCAGAGGCTGTTGCGTGTGTCGAACATGGTCAGCAGTAAACCCTCGATGGCCAGGGCCGGGTTCAGGCGTTTGCGGATCAGATCGATGGTTTCCAGCAGCGCGCTCAAGCCCTCGAGGGCGTAATACTCACACTGCAACGGCACGAGCACGGAATCGGCCGCCGTCAGCCCGTTGATCGTGAGCAGACCGAGTGACGGCGGACAGTCGATGACGATGTACTCGTAGTTGCCGCGCACACTCCGCAAGGCTTCGCCGAGGCGGTGTTCGCGCGCTAGCATCGGCACCAGCTCGATCTCGGCGCCGATCAGATCCCGTGATGACGGCAATACTGTCAGTGATTCAACCGGAGAGCGGCGGAGTGCGGTGGACGCCGGCTGCTCGCCGAGGATCACCTCGTACATTGTCGGCCCCGCGAGGGCGGGGGTTACGCCGACGCCACTGCTGGCGCTGCTTTGTGGATCGAGATCGACCAGGAGCGTGGCGTTGGCAGCCAGGGCGAAACAAGCGGAGAGGTTCACCGCAGTCGTGGTCTTCCCAACTCCACCCTTCTGATTGGCGATGCAGATGATCCGCCCCACAGCCCCTCGTCAGCCAAGACGCTCGTCGTGTAGCACAGTGTGGAGAGGATGGGAAGCGTTTCACGTGAAACGCTCGGCTAGCGCTTGCCGTATACGACAAGCACCCGTTCGACTTGCCCGAACAACTTGTACCGGAGAAGCTCCGGCTCGAAAAAGGCCGGATCGTGCGCCATATCGCTGGATGCCCTCGGGCCTTTCATGGCAACCGCCAGACCGGCGGGCCGAAGCAACAAGCCACACAATTTCAGGAAATCGGCAATGGGCCACACCGCCCGAGATACCACCAGATCGAAAGAGCCCGGACGCCGCGTCGCAACCTCCTCCGCACGCTCCTCCAGCACTTCGAGGTTGCTCAGCCCACAGCGGCGAGCCAGCTCACGCAGGAAATTCGCCCGCTTGCGTCTGGACTCGATCAACACAGCCGCGGAACGAGGGCATGCAATCGCGAGCGGAACGCCCGGGAACCCTGCGCCGCTACCGAGATCCGCGAGCCTACAGCCGGGTTGAACATAGAGTGCAACAGACAAGGAATCCAAGATGTGTCGTCTCACGATCTCACCGGCTGTTCTGGCACCGGTCAGAGACAGGCGGTTGGCCCAAAAGAGCAGCGTTTCCAAATAGTTGCCGAACGCAGCCAGCTGCTCGCTGGAGAGCCGGATACCGAACTCCAACGCGCCGCGGGCCAGCTCGTCCACCGCCGGATCTGTCCTCACACGGCTAATGACTGCCATGCCGTTTGAGGTGGACTGAAAGCAGCGCCAAAGCCGCTGGGGTGACACCCGGAATACGTGCGGCTTGCCCTAATGAAAACGGTCGCACGTGACTCAGGCGTTCGCAGACTTCGCGCGAGAGGCCAACCACCGCCCCGTAATCGAGTTGCTGGGGGATGGCAGTACCTTCGAGACGCTTGAAGCGGTCGACGGCGTCTTGTTGGCGTTTCACGTACCCGGAATACTTCACTTCGACTTCGACTTGGGCCATCACATCAGGGCGTAGGGGCTCGCATGGGCCAGCCAACGGCGCCAGGCTCTCACAGGACAACTCCGGCCGCCGAAGCAGTTGAGCCAGGCTGGTGGGCTTAGAAATCTCCGCCGTCCCAAGCGCCTTGAGCTGTTGGTTCACCTCGGACGACGGTGGCAGTGTGGTCTCCTCCAGGCGAGCGATAACTCTTTGAACGCATTCGCATTTTCGCTGGGTGCGCGCAAACTCTTCCGTACTGATTGCGCCGCAGCGACGTGCCACTTCGGCAAGGCGAATATCGGCGTTGTCCTCTCGCAGAAGGAGCCGGTATTCCGCCCGCGAAGTGAACATCCGGTAGGGCTCTCCGCCGATTCCCTTGGTGACCAAATCGTCAATGAGTACGCCTATGTACGCTTGATCGCGCGCAAGGACGAGCGGAGGCTCTCGCCGCAACTTGAGCGCCGCGTTGATCCCTGCCAAGAGACCTTGTGCGGCTGCCTCCTCGTAACCTGTCGTGCCGTTGATCTGACCGGCGTGATAGAGGCCGGCCACGGGCTTGGTTTCAAGCGAGGGCATAAGCTGCGTGGGATCGGCGTAGTCGTACTCGATGGCGTAACCGGGTCGCATGATGAGCGACTGCTCCAAGCCGGGGATTGAGTGGACGATTTCCACTTGGACATCGAGCGGCAGGCTGGTCGACAGACCGTTGGGGTACACCTCAACAGTGTGCCGGCCTTCGGGTTCCAAGAAGATCTGGTGCCGTTCCTTCTCGGCAAAGCGTACGACCTTGTCCTCAATCGATGGACAGTAGCGCGGGCCGCGGCCGCGGATACGGCCACTGTACAGTGGAGAGCGATCGAGAGCGTTGCGGATAATGTCGTGCGTGCGAGTTGTGGTGTACGTGATGTGGCAGCGGATCTGCGGCTGAGCGATTTCAGAGGTGGAGAAGGAGAACGGCAAGGGTGGATCGTCACCTTCCTGGACTTGCAAGCTACCGTGATCAATGGTCCGCTTGTCCAGGCGCGGGCACGTTCCGGTCTTCAACCTGCCGATGCGAAAGCCCAGCTCCGCCAGTTGCTCACTCAGGCCGGTGGAGGCGAAGTCGCCTGCCCGACCAGCGGCAACAGTCTTCTCGCCGACATGAATCAAGCCGTTCAGAAAAGTCCCGGTGGCCAGGATGACGGTGCGCCCTTCGGTATGTTCACCTATCCCCGTTTGCACGCCGTGCACCTCGCCGCCACTTACCAGGAGACACTCGACGTTTCCCTGATACAGCGCCAGCCCTCGGGTACGTTCTAACCGCTCCTTCATGCGCTGGCGGTACAGCGCTTTGTCGGCCTGGGCCCTGGAGGCGCGCACCGCGGGCCCCTTGCGCGTGTTCAACTGGCGGAACTGGATCCCAGTGTCGTCGATCGCCTTGGCCATTTCACCGCCGAGCGCGTCGATTTCTTTCACCAGCTGCCCCTTGCCGATCCCGCCGATCGCAGGATTGCAGGACATCTGGCCGATATGATCGAGGTTTAGGGTGATCATCAGGGTGTCGCAGCCGAGGCGCGCCGCCGCCAACGCGGCCTCAATGCCGGCGTGGCCGGCACCGACGACGATCACGTCAAAGCATTTAGAGAACGGACCCACCATGCCTCTCTCGTTTCACGTGAAACATCTACTTCCCGATGCAAAACTCGCTGAAGATCTGATCGAGAACATCCTCGCTGGTGACCTTGCCGGTAATCGTGCCGATGTGATCGATGGCGTCCTGCACATCGACAGCCACCAGCTCGGGAGGGTGCCCGCGGCAGATCGCCGCGCGTGCCAGCGCCAGAGCGTGGCGAGCTTTCTCCAACGCGTCGCGGTGGCGGACGCTGGCGAGCACCGGCGCCTGGGCTGTCGGGCCGTCGCCGTTGAACCACTGGCCGACGACCGCCCGCCGCAGCCCGGCCAATCCCCGGCGTTTGGTGGCCGACACACTCACGATGGGCCCGTCTGCCAAGCGGCGCACCTCCTGCTCCGAGATGACCTGCGGTAGGTCGATCTTGTTCAGCACGACAACCTGGGGAGTGGCTGCGGCCGCCTTTAGCATCGCGAAATCTTCCTCATCGAGCGGAGCAGCGGCGTCAAGCACCTTCAGCAGCACTTGTGCTTGTGCGATC
>Ga0315295_10005841_pt1 | contig 10519 bp, 12 predicted proteins | sample YL17G14_0_MG_FD_204453 | JGI IMG/M metagenome (GOLD analysis project Ga0315295, IMG submission 204453) | Sediment microbial communities from Yellowstone Lake, YNP, Wyoming, USA - YL17G14_0 | ecosystem: Environmental > Aquatic > Freshwater > Lake > Sediment | place: USA: Wyoming | collected...
ACGCTCCAGGTGCCAAGCCGGCTCAGCCCGTTGATCTGGCCGACGCGTGCAGCGCCCGCCAGCTACCCCTCGGCGCAGACGCGTCTGCATGCCCTCCATCTGACGCGATATATTCACAAGCTCTCTGCCGGGAAGAGTCACACTTTGGTTGCGATGCATCCGGGACGCGCCCTATGGCACATACAGAGCCTGCAGGTAACCATGCACTGAGGGCAGCAGGTAGCCCCGACAACTCTCCGGTTGGACCAGCAGAGCCCCGAGTTCACTTGCGGTTTCGCCCAACAAGGCCACGCCCATCCAGCCCGAGCGACTCCAGACGACCTGGCCAACGCCGGTCATAAGCAGATACTCGTCGCTCCCATCTAATCGGACCAGATACAGGCTGCTGTTGTCCGCCCCGCGGTAGGCCAACCATTGGCCATCTGGTGACAAAGCCGGGGAGAGGAACTTGGCTGTGCCGTTCTCGATCGTGAACAGCTCGCGCCACTCGCCTGTGGCGGCGTCGATGGCGCGCACCTTCCACGCGCTGCCGCCGGTGAAGGGGATGACGACGTAGATCTGGGCACTGTCCGGTGACCAGCCGATGACCGAAGCGTAGGCCTGGTCGGTCAGCTGGCGGCGGGAACTCCCGTCCATACCGACGACGTATACGCCGTCGGCGGTTGCGCCGACAAACGCGATCCGATTGCCGTCAGGCGACCAGACCAGGTTGTATCCCCCGCGGCCTTGCTGGAGGACACTTTCTACCTGGGTGGCGAGATCGCGCACGTGGATGCCATCCGAGGTCGGATAGGCCATGAGCCCACCATCCGGAGAAAGCGTTCCCCTCATTCAACCAGGTGGCATGGGTGAACCGATCGGCGTCGGCGACCAGCTGGAAGGCGCGCTTTCGGCCAAGTCCAAGGGCCTGAGCAGACGGACTATGCCAGATTCGGAGGCCAAATGTCCTTCCTGGACTGCGGTCTCGCCCCGGCGGCCCGCGGATCAACCGGTGGGGGATGGGTGACGCGCCGCGCGCGTCTGATGGACCGCATCCACACTCGGCGGCCATTATTCAGCCCGAAGAGGGGATGAGATCAGGTCAGGACTCGATCGGAATGCAATGATCTTCTGCACACGGCGTGTCCTAGCTGACTGCCCTGCGGTAGAGAGGCCTTTCTGGGCCTCTCACGCATCAGATGGCAGCACGCGGAGCGTAACCTGGCGATATCCGCCGATCGCCGCCGCAACGTATCCGAACAGGTAGGCGGTGTTCACGATTCCGCTCAGCAGGTTGCGGCCAACCATATAGGTCTGGTTCCCCACACCGTAGGCATAGAGGAGATCGGCCAAGGCAAACAACAACATGCTGATCACAACGGATCGCCAGGGCTGACCGATCAATCCGCCACACAAGACCAGCAACGACAACGTGGAGATAAGTGCCAAGCACAAATCGGCCATCGGGTAAAGCATGTTTGCAAAGGATCCAAGCGTGGTACCACTCCCGGGAGAGGCGATCAATGGCTGCACCACGAGTACGAGTGTCGTTACAAGAAGAACGGCATAGAGAGTCAGAGCGATCAATCTGCGACGGCGGTTGGCAGCCATGCTAAGCGGCCGATAATAGACAACCATGCCGACCACGATGGGGATGTACCCGACGAGCCATAGGATGTCCGCCGGGGATGGGCTGGGGACCTCTGCCGGCCGAAAGATCTGGCAATAGGCCCACAGGATCTCGGCTGCAGCCCAGGAAACCAACCCCGTGCCTATGAGCACCCAAGCGCGGCGTTGCGGTCGGCGGCGGTCAAATGTGAAGGCCGCTCGCATTGCCAGGGCTGCAGCAAGCAGCGCAAATGCTACATAGAGTACATGGGAGATGGTTACGAGGCGGTGTTGACCCCCGGGTTGCCAAACATAGACTGCCGTGTACAGAACCAGCAGGGCGACGGCTCCCAGGGGAGCTAGCCAATCTCTTTTCATTTCCGGGCCTCCGCGATCGCCCTCATCACTCCGGGATGATCCTATGCCTCGCGTTGAGAGCGGCTAGACGGGGGGGCAGAGAGTTCCTCAGAGAGTGCTCAGTCGATCTCAGCAGTTGCGTACCCAAGATCCGCTTGGCCAATGCACGCGCGTATTGGGAGAACGAAAGGTAGACGGACGTTAGGATCCCGGCATCCACGTCAGGTACCTTTTCTCGCAGCTCCGACAGGTCAGCCAATCCCGTCAACGCGTTCCACGCATGCTTTGAGGCGAAGTCGTTAAGCTGCCGGTCGAATTGATAGGCCAGTCGCTTCCCGCCGACCTTCAAGATCGCTTCACTGAGACCCTCAACCAGCACAAGGAAAAGCAGACTGATTTCGGCGCACAGGGCCTGATTGGCAATCGAGCTATCATCGGACCCACTGCGGGGCGGGAGTGTTTCCTGCGACATGTGTCCTCTGGCAGGAGTTGTCGATGAGCAGGCCCGGGACTCGCGACCTGCCACAGTAGTCCTCGCCGGTGCTCACCGATCGCCGTGCCGGTGTGTGTTTCCCTCAATTCCCCGGCGCGGCGTCGGGTTGGCTATTCCCGTGGGTAAGGTCCCGGAAGTGGGTCCGAACACACTTCCAGGTGCCGGCGCACGGGCCCCTGTACGCCGCCATAACCTCATCAGTGCTCACGCCGTACTACCTGGCGACTGTATGTCGTCAGACTAGATGGGACATCAGGAGCCACTTGCCTAGACACACTTCTCGCCGTTAGTATAAGCCAATCGGGAGGCAGAATGGCCGAGAAGAAGGAGAGCGTTGAAGCCACCGTTCGGACGATCTGCCGGGTGACGCGCGAGAAGTACTCGGCGGAGGAGAAGGTCCGGATCGTTCTGTGAGGGGTGTGAGGCGAGACCAGCACCACAAGGTTGTGTCGGCGGGAGAGCAGCCCCAGCTTCTGAGCACCGTCACTCAGCATCGGTCGATGCCATGTACATCATGCTGGCCCAGCGTCTCGAAGCGGTAGACATCGGGCAGGGAGAAGGGGTACGCATGCAAGCAACGAATGGACAGGCGTTGCCTGGTGTTGCTTGCTGTTGCCTAGAGGCGACGATGGGACTTGAACCCATGATCAGGGTTTTGCAGAACCCGACACCGGCGATTCAGACCCTTGCTCGCCTTTGGCCAGATTCCGTGTAAGGGTCTACCGATTCTGGGCTGCCTGGCGGACCCAGACCCTTGACCGTCTTCTGGGGCCAAGCAACAGACATAACAAGGTTGTCATTCAACATCGTACCGCAGCCTGCAGTGAAGGGCAAGGCTGATGCTTTGCGGACGAAAAGCCGCCGTCAATCTCTACCCTGTCGCGCGCGCTCCACTGCAGCCAAGCAAGGCCAATAGGCGAGGTGAAAAGCGCACCCTCCCTGAGTCGCCCTCTGAGACGTCCAAGGCAGGCACGACACCCTTTCTGCCTTTCCTTATGGACAGCGAAGGCGATCACAATGCAGTCCATCCCATGCCGCGAAGCCCCAGCGTCGGTGACGCTGGGGCTTCGCGGCAGACTGTAACTCAGCCGGAGGAGAGTTGTGAGTGGGCTGACCGTCGCTCGCAGTCGGAGGCGTGCGGCCTGGGACCGAAGCGCGCGATCAGGAGGTCATAGAAACCGCGCATGCGAATCTCTTCGAGTGCCCAAGAAGCATGATCGGGAGGAGGGCGGGGGGCCGGCCAGCGATTCAGAACGGAGACTGCGTGCGGGGCACCCGTGTGCCTACAGCAGGCCTTCCAGCAAATCGATCAGCTCCAGGTCGCCCGCGGCAAATAGGACCCCTGGCAGGGCACGAAGAGGCAGGGATAGCGACGTCCCCTAGAGAGATCTGGGAGACTGCTGCCCGTCAAGGTGGCGATGAGGCTAGGGGGCCGACAGATCGGCGTCGACGAGGAACGATGGAGGAAGTTGGGGAGGTCCGATACGAGAAGAGAACCCGAGGGCTCGAGTTAACGGTCGATGTTGACTTGTTCGGCTTGCGCCAGAAGGTGTCGGCCAATGACGAGCAGGGATTTCCGTCTTCGAGAGTGAGCTTGATGAAGGATTCCGAGGCACTGGCGCGGCTCTTGCGGCTTGGATGCCAGTATTCGACTCGAGTACTCTGAAGTACCTTGTTGAGATTGCTTTCAGCCGAAATCGTGAGGTTCTTGGGTATAGCGCATTTGCCGCCTGTGACTCCAGCAGCCTGGTGGCCCGCGGGAATCGCAGGCGGCAGCTTTCGAGAGGAATGAAAGCCTTCTCGCGATGCGTCTGACCCTTTCACTAGGGTAGATCAACGAACTGCGACAGGTACGAGCGAGCAGAATCCGTATCCAGACGGTATGTCACATCGGTCGCTCGGCACCAGGCATCGCCGGTCACCGTCAGCGACACGACCATGTCGGTATCGCCCAGAAAATGTGGGCCGCCGGAATCGCCATAGCAGGTACCGCCGCTGCCTGTGGACGGATTCATCTCTGATGATAGTTGCATTGAAACTGAAGATGGAGAAGTCAGACTCGTCTGCGAATTCGACGGTTTGCCCGAGAGAATTGTCATTGATGTTGATCACCCTACAACCCTTGAGGAGGAATTTCTCCGAAATGACGCTGGCCGCCTCGAAATACACCGTGTTTTTGACGCTGGATACAAAACGCCTAAAGACAAAGATATCTTTGCACGCCGCCTGCACCCTACAAATGATGGGGCTAACGATCTGTTATCACTTAAGATCACTGATGTCCGCCAGAGAGCAAAGGAGCTCGGAGTTGATACAGAAGGAGTAGATCTCACGATCAGCTCTGCAATTCGCAAGCGGATTTGGGAGTCAATGGATGGGCTTGAGAAGGCTCTCACCCTTATCCAGCTCGACCAAGAGCCTGCAAAGAAGATCTGGGATCAACTGAAGAACTACCTTCCTTCCTTTGCGCTCTTTGAATCTGATCGAACCAGCACCAATCAAGATTCGGAAGCACAGGATCCGATGAAAGCCGCAGTCAAGGAAGCGCTCAAGGAACAGGAAAGGGAGCTTGGGGCAATCGCTTCCTGATCCATCCCTACGCATTTTCCGAATCTCAGCCTCTGTCAATATGGTCCTTCATTCACCGTGTTCCTGTGCTACCTTCAGGAGCAATGGAAGACCTACGCCGCTTCCACTAACAACTGCGACGACGTTGCGTCCAACTTCCCGCACTCTCCGGTACAGAAGCGCCGCGATGCCCACAGCCCCGGCCCCCTCCACGACGAGATGATGTTTCTCCAGAGCGAAGGCCATGCTTGCGGCGATCTCCTCATCTGATACCAAAACGACATCGTCAACATATTCCTGGACCATGCGGAAGGTGTATTGATTGTTCAAGGCTATGTTACCTGCCAGGGCATCGGCGATGGTATCCTCCTCCTGCATCGTTATCAGTGCGCCGGCCCTCAAACTGTGGTACATCACGGGTGCGCGATCCATCTGAACACCTATCACTCGATCGCTGCTGTTCGCAGATTTCAGCGCCAGCGCGATCCCCGATATCAGCCCACCCCCTCCCACGGGCACGATCGCCGTATCTATCTCGGGGAGGTCCTCCAACAACTCCAGGCCGATCGTGCCCTGCCCGGCGATGATGAAGGGATCGTCGCAACCGTCGATCTTGGTCAATCCCCGTTCCTCCTGCAACCGCAAGGCGTGCTTTTCGGCCTCGTCGAAGTTCTCGCCGTGCACCACCGCCTCGGCACCGAGGCGTCTGATAGCCTCCACTTTGTTGCTCGGGACCCGCTCCGACATGCAGACCACGGCCTCGATGCCCAACTGCCTGGCGACGTAGGATACCGCCCGGCCGTGGTTGCCGCTGGAGACGGTGATCACGCCTCGTTCCCTCTCATCCGCTGTGAGGCTGAGCATTTTGTTAACAGCCCCTCGAATCTTGAAAGAACCGGTCTCCTGCAAACATTCAGCCTTCAGATAGACGGACGCGCCGACCAATTCTGTCAACCAGGGAGAACTGATCAAAGGTGTCCTTGTGACCATGGCGGCGATCTTCTGCCTGGCTTTGTACACATCGCGCATCGTCACATCGGGGTTAGACATAGATTCCTCCACTCATCTCTGCAACTCAACGATCAACTCGTGAATGCGATCCAGGCCCGCCCGGAGGTAGTCGGGCGGCAGGCGAAACTGATCCGTAGTAAGTGATCCAGGCCGAAGTGATCCCCCGGCACAATGAGCACGCTCTTTTCGTGGATCAACCGCTCCACCATCTCAGTCGAGTTGATGTCGAGGTGATAACGGGGGAAAGCGATGGACGCCGCCCGGGGCGGAATCAGGCTAAAGGTACCCTCGTGGCTCTCCAGCCACCCGTCGAGGATGGAAAAGCCCCCGCGGATGCAATCGCGGACTCGCTGGATGAGACGGGGCCGCACCTGGGGCGACAGGGCGATGACCGCCAGCCTGTTGGCCAGCATCGTGGTGCTGATGGCCATGTACTCGCGACGAGCCCATATCTCGTCCACGATATCCACCGGCCCCACCACCCAGCCGATGCGCAACCCCCCAGCAAACCGTAGGCTTTGCTCAGGCCGTTCATGGCCAACACCTTGTCGTACCGGCCTCAGAATGAGGGCGTCTGGGTGTTGGTCAGCCGCTCTGCGCCGCTGTACACCTCGTCGGCCAGGAGCCAGGCCCCCACCCGCGCTGCGGCAGCCACGACACCGTCCATCTCCGCTTCAGTGAGGATGTAACCCGTGGGGTTATTCGGGTTGCAGACGGCGATGAGTTTTGTTCTCTCCGACGCGGCATCGTTCAACTCGTCCAGATCGGGAGCCCAGCCCAGTTCCTCTCTGAAATGAAACGGTTTGAGTCGCATGCCGCAGTTGTGGCCGAGGCCCCAAATCTGCATGTAGTTGGGCAGCATCACCACCATCTCATCCCCGGCGCAAGATGGTTCGCCATACCGGAGTTTCTTCACAACCTCTGAGCGACCGATGCGACTCTTGCCCTAATGCCCTTTCTGAGGAGAGCCTCAACTCACCAGCCGCCTGGCCAGTGCGACTGCTCCCACCGCGTCCTCGGCACAGCCATCGGCACCGATGGTGTCGCTCCACTCCTGGCTGACCGGCGCGCCGCCGATCATCACTTTGACCTGCTCGCGGATGCCCGCTTCGACCAGCGCCTCGATGACCTCTCGCTGCACCGTCATAGTCGTTGTCAGCAAGGCCGACAACCCCAACAGACCAGCCTCGGTCTCCTTGACCTTGGCGACGAAAGTCTCGGTCGGCACGTCTACTCCCAGATCGTACACCTGGAAACCGCTGGCCGACAACATTGTCCCCACCAACGACTTGCCGATCTCATGAATGTCCCCCTTGACGGTGCCGATGACCACCGTGCCAGCCACCTTTATCGTCTGCTGCCGGGCGCGTAGTTCCGGCTGCAATAGTTCCATTGCCTGCTTCATGCCACTGGCGGCGACGATCAGGTGGGGCAGAAAGTACTCACCAGTAGCGAACTTGTCGCCGACGATGTTCATCCCGGGCGTCAACCCCTGATTGATGATCGCCAGCGGCTCCAGGCCAGCGTCGAGCGCCTGCCGGGCCAGTTCAGTAGTCACGTCCGGCTCTCCGTCAACGATGCTTCTGGTGATCTGCGCAAGAAGGTTGTTTGACATTTCTCCTGTTCCTCTCGTATCAGTCTTCCGGCAGCGGCGGCAGTTCGTCCATGCCAAACTGTCGGGCTGCTTTGGTGGCGATGGCGCGCAGTTCAGTGCGCAACTCGTCCGAGATGGGTGACGGCTGGTAGGTTGCCAAGAGCTCATTCACGCGGTCGGTGGCCCGCTCGAAGGCGTTCTTAGCCCCCTTTCTCTTCCACCCGTCCAGCGAACCCCGATCAATGACCGCAGACGGGATGTATAGTTCCTTGCTGAACCACTTAAGCGTGTGGGGCTGAGCCAGATAGTCGGCCCGGTGCCCCAACTCGCGCATGAGCGTCAGCGCAATTGGCTCTTCACGAGCCTCGATACCGGCGATCAACCGCTTGGCCATGCCGATGATTTCGGCGTCAATGACCAGTTTCTCGTAGCTCTGGCAGCTCTCGAAGTCCATCATCCCGGCACCCGAGACCATGTTGAGCCCGGCCAGCGCGGCCATGATCGCCCCGCCAGCCGACTCCAGCCCGCACTGCGCGTCCACAACTTTGGCATCGCTCATCCCCAGGTACGCGTGGGTGGGCAGGTGCAGCGTTTTGCCAACCTGGGCGTAGGCGCAGTCAATCATCCAGGTCTCGACGGCACCCATTGGCGGCGTGCCTTCGCGCATGTCAAAGATCGCCGGTGACCCTCCCCAGACGATGGGAGCGCCCGCTTGGGCCAACTGGCAGATCGTCACACCGCTCAGGCACTCGGCCGTGTGCTGAACGACCGCTCCCGCCAGAGTGACCGGCGCTGTGGCCCCGGCCAGAGGCATGGACACCAGTTCCGACGGAATGTTGTTACGGGCACAGTCAATCATGTTTTGGCAGGTCAGGTCGCTCCACATCAGAGGCGGCGATGGACAGACGTCGAAGACGGCTATCGGCCGGGCGGCCAATTCCGCCTCGCCACCGGCCACTGCCACGAGCATTTCCTTCATCGTCCACCAGGTGTCCTTGCCAAATGCGCCGGTGATGATCGGCTTGCGCATGTAGTTCAGCGCCAGGTAGAGACGGTAAAGATCGCCGATCCCCTCTGGCACGTCCCTACAGATCATCGCCGTGCTCTGCGCATCCAGTTGGGGAATCGTCTCAACCAGTTTGACAAACTTGACAAAGTCGGCTGTGAGCGGCGGGCGCTGCTCCTGCGTCTCGCTGTCGAGGATCGTGATGGCCGCCGAGCCAGGATCGAATTGGACGCTATCGTCCCCATAGTGGACAACCGGTTCCCCATCCAGGTCGTACAGGTAGAACTCGGACGGCACGGTTTCCAGCGCCTGGCGAGCGATGTGCTCTGGGATACGCACTACCTGGGATTCAGCGTCCACGTCAGCGCCCGCGTCGGCCAGCAGGCTGAGTGCGTCGTCATTGTGGACCCGCACACCAGGGTCCATCAGCAGTTCCATCCCCTCAGCGATGATCTGGTTGACCAGTTCGTCGGTGAGGATGTTCAGTTTGGGTCGCATCATTTCGCCTCCGATAGGTTAGATTTGCTTGGATCTACACGGATTCACGTCTGGCTCGGCGCAAGCCGAGCTGCCTATGTTCAACGTTGCGATAATGGTTAGGTGAGACATGGCCATGACTCATAGGCCGCGCTCAGGCTTGACCTGGACTGGCCCACTGCCGTATGATAGGGACTGCAAAACCACCTACCCTGCTCGGCTTGGATTGCCAAATCCAGGCCTCTTGGCAGCGAGAAGCGGCATCTTGCGGGTCGAAAGCGATCGAAACTAAGATGCGTCCCACCACTTCGATAGACGCTAGCTCGTCCCATGCTCGAATCGAGTGAACGTGCGCAAGAAGGCGACAGTACGCTCATCTTGGGGGTTGCTGAGGATTTGTTTCGGCGGCCCCACCTCGACAATTTGGCCCTCATGAATGTGAATGATGCGATCGGCGACCTCACGCGCAAAGCCCATCTCGTGGGTCACCACTAACATCGTCGTCCCCTCCTGCGCCAGTTGCAGCATGACATCCAGTACCTCGCCGATCAACTCGGGGTCGAGCGCGGAGGTCGGCTCGTCGAACATCATTACCTTCGGTTCCATGGCCAGCACGCGGGCGATGGCCACGCGCTGCTTCTGCCCGCCGGAGAGACGGATGGGATGCTCATCGCGCTTGTCCGAGAGTCCCACCTTTGCCAGGCACTGCTCGCCGATCAGGACGGCTTGCTCCTTGGGTATCTTCTTAACCGTCACCAGGCCCTCGAGGATGTTCTCCAGGGCCGTCATGTGAGGAAACAGGTTGAATTCCTGAAATACCATGCCCGTCTTCAGGCGCAGGGCGAGGATCCGTTGCCGACCGGCGCGCGTGCGCAGGCTGGCGCTCATGCGCAGCCCGGCGCTCACCGTCTGTCCGTCGATGGTAATCGTACCGGCTGAAGGTTCTTCCAGGAAGTTCAAGCACCGCAGCAGGGTGCTCTTGCCTGAGCCGCTTCGTCCAACGATGACAACCACCTCCTGAGGCGCCACCGTCAGGTCGATGCCCCGCAAGACATGCAGCCGGCCATACCACTTGTGCAGGTTCTCAACGTTAATGATCATTTGCGGAGGTACCCAACCTCAGGATAGATGATGGATTCAGTGTCTATAGGCACGGGCCATACGGTTCTCCAGCCGCCTCTGCAGCCAGGAAGCGATAATGGTCAAAATCCAGTATGCCGCGGCGGCCACCAGTAGCATTTCCATGCATTTGCTGTCTCGTCTGGCAAGGCGACTGGCGCGGCTGGTAATTTCCAGGATGCCAATTACTGAGACGAGCGCCGAGTCCTTCAACATGAAGATGAAATTGTTGCCAACGTCCGGGATAATCACGCGGATGGCCTGCGGCAGGACAACGCGGCGCAGCATCTGCCAGTGGGTCATCCCC